>ENA-ORXR01000212-ORXR01000212.1-marine-metagenome-genome-assembly--contig:-NODE-212-length-89450-cov-18.462858_pt1 | contig 89450 bp, 64 predicted proteins | sample MGYA00237866_ERZ511479 | MGnify/ENA metagenome assembly ERZ511479
TCCTGGGAGACCCTGTTCCCCAAATAACAACTTCAGAAACATTATTTCTTTTAGCCTCTATAAATTTTCGCATTAAAGCAGGAAGTACATGTGAAGAATTTAAATCATAATTATCATTCGGACCGTAAAGGTTAGTAGGCATCGCTGATATAAAATTACATCCGTATTGACTTCTAAAAGTCTCACACATTTTTATTCCTGAAATCTTAGCAATAGCATAGGGTTCATTTGTTGGCTCCAAAGTATCAGTCAAAAGATATTCTTCTTTCATGGGTTGTGCTGCCATTTTAGGATATATGCATGACGATCCTAAAAACAGTAGTTTTTCTACTTTAGACTTATAGGCCGCGTAGATTACGTTATTTTGTATCATCATATTATCGTAAAGAAAATCAGCACGATACGTATTGTTAGCTAATATTCCTCCAACTTTCGCTGCTGCCAAAATAACGTATTGAGGCTTTTCTTCTTCAAAAAAAGTATTAACAGCTTGCTGGTTTCTAAGGTCTAATTCGCTTGATGTTTTCATTACAAAATTAGAAAATCCCGCCTGCAGCAATCTTCGATGTATCGCAGAACCTACCATACCTCTATGCCCAGCTATATAAACTTTAGCTTCTTTATTCATATTCATTTTTTATTGAAAATCCAGCATCTTTGAGAAGTTGTTCTTTTCTAAATAAATTCAAATCTGACTGTACCATATCATGAATAAGACTCGGTAAATCATGTTCTGGCTTCCAATCTAGTACAGTGTTTGCTTTAGTAGGATTTCCTATAAGTAAATCTACTTCTGTTGGCCTATAATATGCTGGATCTATCGCCAATACTTCCTGCCCGATCCGCACTTGGAATTCTGGCTTATTGCATTCAGACACCTTAGCAACCTCCTTAACACCTTCACCAGAAAAATCGAGCTCAATCCCAATTTCTCTAAAGGCGAATCTTACAAAGTCACGTACAGAAGTGGTTACACCCGTCGCAATAACAAAATCTTGTGCTTTATCTTGTTGTAACATAAGCCACATTGCCACTACGTAATCTTTAGCATGACCCCAGTCTCTCTTTGCATCCATATTGCCAAGGTAGAATTTGTCTTGCAATCCCAGGCCAATTTTGGAGACGGCCCTTGTGATTTTTCTTGTAACAAATGTTTCCCCTCTTAAAGGACTTTCATGATTAAACAGTATTCCGTTGCAAGCAAACATGTTATAGGCTTCACGATAGTTGACCGTAATCCAGTAGGCATACATTTTGGCGACAGCGTAAGGAGAGCGTGGGTAGAAAGGTGTGGTTTCCGATTGTGGGATTTCCTGCACTTTTCCATATAGTTCAGAGGTTGAAGCCTGATAGATTCTGGTTTTCTCATTCAAACCCAATAAGCGGACAGCTTCCAGGATTCTAAGTGTGCCCAACGCATCAACATTAGCGGTGTATTCTGGTGTCTGAAAACTCACATGTACATGCGACATGGCTGCCAAGTTGTAGATTTCATCGGGCTGCGTCTCCTGAATGATTCTGATGATGTTGGTAGAATCCGTCAAATCTCCATAATGAAGAATAAAGTTTCTGTTGTCGATGTGCGGATCTTGATAAAGATGATCAATCCTAGCAGTATTAAACATTGAACTTCTTCGTTTAATGCCGTGAACAACATATCCTTTTTTAAGTAAAAATTCAGCCAGATAGGCTCCATCTTGTCCCGTAATTCCTGTGATTAGTGCTGTCTTCATTTGTATTATAAATAATTTTAGTTTGATCTCAACTTTTAAAAAACTGTTCTATTTTTCTAATCGGTTTTAAGATAGTAGTATAAAATTTGGGTTTTAAATTATTCTTTTTCCAAGCTCTATGATCTTCTCTGTTTGCCTTAATTCTAGACTTGAAGTTCATATTGCTTTGCCCGCCAGTCCGCATATAAACCAATACTTCGTTTAAATATTGTGTAGTTACATTGTTTCCGTATAAGAAACGAAGCATCAACTCATAATCAGCTGAACTTCGAAATGTAGTATCAAAGTTACCAAACTTTTTATAAAGTTCTGCCTTTACGAAGAAGCTAGGATGTGGCGGCATCCAACCATATAGAAAGTTGTTTCTGCTAAAGTAGCCCGCAATCCATGTTCTAACCACTTTTTCAGTATTCACTGGATCTACAAACTTCAGATCGCCGTATACCGAATCGGTATCGGTTTTTTGCATGACTGCAACCACATTCTCGATAATCTTATCGGAGGCATAGAAATCATCAGAATTTAGAATGGCAATGATATCTCCAGTGGCAAGATCAAGTCCTTTATTCATTGCATCATAGATGCCATTGTCTTTTTCAGAAATTACTTTTGAAACGGAATCAAATTGATTAATGATGTCCATAGTATTATCGGAAGACAAACCATCTACGATGATGTGCTCAATGTTGTCATAGGATTGATTTTTAACACTTTGTAAGGTGTCTTTTACTGTCGATCCACTGTTGTATGTTACCGTTATAACGGAAACTTTCATTCAATTCCTTTTCAAATGATTAAGTAATAATTCTTTCTCTGACTTTCTGAGCAGGATTTCCTTGATAAATCTGCCACGCTTCCAAGTCTTTTGTTGCGATTGAGTTTACAGCTAATATAGCATGGGTTCTTGCAGTGACGCCTGGACACACAACAGATTTTGCACCAATCCAAGCACCATCTTCAAGGGTTATTTGACCAATGATTAGGTCGAAGCCTTCTTTTTTGTAATCATGGTTACCTGTCAAGAGCATGGCGCCTTGTGAAATGCAGACATTGGCTCCGATGGTGACTTCCGCTAAGTTGTCAATCCAAGCCCGTTCTCCGATCCAGCTATTATCGCCAATGCTCAATTTCCAAGGGTATTTTATATTTACAGCAGGTTTGATCAATACATTTTTGCCGATCTTTGCTCCAAACAACTTTAGAAGAAATTTCTTTAATCCAGATGATGGATTCATTGGATTAATAAAAAATAGAACATTTACAAAATACCAAGTAATGATCTTCACAGATCCAGCACCTCTATCAAACCAGGCATTCTTAAATTTTGAATAGTCGACCTGCTGCTTCATGCGCCCTCTTCCTTTAACGGTTTGTTTGCAGCAGTGTGTGCTGAATTCGCCACAGCGCTCCTGTAAGCGGTTTCATGAGCCTCAACACAACAAGAGACATCTACACTAGTGATTGCCTTTTTTCGGGCATTGAGCCCCATTGCATTGCGCTTAGAGACATCACTCATGAGTGCCACCACCGCTTTAGCCATTGCTGTGGCGTCATTTACAGGTACGATGCATCCGTTTTTCCCATTTTCAAATAAGCCGTTCACGTCTCCGACATCAGTAGACACGACTGCGTTTTCCATTGCCATAGCTTCAAAAACAGTCATAGGACCAGATTCAGACAAGGAACAACAAACAAAAATATCTGCTGATTTTAATAGGTTTTTGACATCACTCCGAGCACCAAAGAAGGTAACATTACTGATATTCAGTTGTTTGACCTTATTCATAATGTGATTTGTCAATTTCTTTTGATTGGCTAATATCTTACCCGCTGAATAGAAATGGCAAGGCTGGTCAGTCATCTTATTGACCTCAGCAATCATTTCCACAAATAAGTCGTATCCCTTGATGGGATTGACATTGGCAACTGTTATAATTTTAACACCGTCAAATGCTTCCAGGTCTGGTGCTTTTGCAGTAATTGCAGGATCAAAACTAGCAACGTCTACTGGAGGCAGTACAATTTGCATATCTCGCTTGTCCTTAGCCAAGTGAGGCCCGTAAAACTCTTGCGTTCGAATAGACGAACCGATAAAGCGATCTGAATAAACAGCAGCGACTAGTTTCATCAACCACAAGATATAGCCAGGCATGTAAGTGTCATTGAGATGCCATACAGAATGAACACCAGCTTGCTTTGCAGCAATTATTGATTTGATCTGCCAGGCACCGTTAGCATGCACTACATCGGCTTTATATTCCTTGATGATACGCTTGATATGTAATAGTTCGGGGATAAAAAATAGAAAAAACTTGAACAAGTGTTTCCAGTCCTTCGTGATCCGGTGAATCTTTATGGCTCGAAACGGTATATCCGCTTCAGTCAGTAGTTGCTGGAAACGATCAGAGTCATAATTGGGCAATACGACCATCGTTTCTATACCATTCTTCTTTAAGCCTTTAGCGACTTCCAGAATCCGGCGTTGCGGACCACCAAATCGTCCTTCTGCTATAACATTGAGTATGCGCATTACTTGTTCTTGCTCCAACTCACCCGTGGGAATATCTTATAATTATCAATGTCGCTTTTGTATTTCAAGATTTTCTTTAACATATGTCCCAAGACTTCTTCTGTCATGTAATTGGGTTCTAGTCCTAAGTCAATCAATCCAGTATATATTGGGTTGTAGTAGTGTTCTTCTGGTTCTTTTCTAGGATTTGGGATCGACTTAACTTCAACATCAATTCCTAGGAGTTTACCAGCAGCTTGTACTTTGTCTGCCAATTGATTGACCGTAAAGGTTTCTGTCAACTGATTGTAGATTTTCAATTCTCCCTTTGCTGCAGGATTGTTACAGGCAAGGTCGATACACTGCAACGTATCTCGCAAGTTTAGGTACCCTCTGATCTGTCCGCCTTTCCCGTAAACAGTTAACGGTACACCTGCTACTGCTTGCACTAGGAAACGGTTGACTACGGTTCCGAAAATGTCGTCGTAGTGGAAGTTTGGTAATAATCGATCGTCCAAGTCAGATTCTGTTGTAGACAAACCATATACTGGTCCTTGCATTAAGTCAGTAACCCGCAGATTGTAGGTTCTTACATAAAACCACAGTAAGTCAGTGTCCAGAACTTTAGTGGTGTGGTACAAACTACCTGCTTGTCTAGGGAATAAGAACCTGCCTTTACGGCCTTTGTGCTCAATATCCAACCAACCTTCTTCCATGTCAATGTTTGGCGTTCCATATTCGCCCATGGTACCTAGTTTTACAAGGTGACAATCAGGAGCGTGTTCAAGGATGGCCCAGATCACATTGTGTGTTACCTCAAGGTTGTTTTTCAAGGTGAAGTGTGCTTCCTCATATCCTTTCATGGAGTAAGGAGCAGAAGGTTGTTCTGCATAATGCACAATAGCATCGGGTTTAAACTCAGTAACTACCTCAGAAAGGAATTTGTAATTGCATAAATCACCAATTTTGACCGTGATTTCATGTCCACTAAGTTCCTTGAATATTTTAGCGCGCTGCTCCAGGTTGGGATTGCTCATTAAGCCTTCCGAGCTAGTTTGCATGGCGATATTTCTACGGGAATAGTTATCAATAGCAACGACGTCATGGCCTTTTGCTGCTAAATCCATTGATGTTGGCCATCCTAAATATCCATCGGCGCCTAATACAATTATTTTCATAGTGTTGTTATTATCGTTTATTTATTGAATATTCTTTTTAAAGTAGTTCATTATCAAGCAAATATGCTTTCAACTCTTCTACTGACATTTGCGGTTCTAAATCAGATCGATAAATCTTATCGACTGGCTTATCAACACCTCCAAAGTCGTAGTTGATCTTAGCATAAACCGCCTTGAATGCTGGTAGCACAGCGAAGTAGTTTTCTATTTCAACTGTACGTCTAATTTCTTCTTCTGAGATCAACTCTTCATACATCTTTTCTCCTGGCTTTGCACCAATAATCTTGATCTCAATATCTTTTTGAATATTGTGTTTTTCTTTTAGAATGTCAATCATCGCTATCGCTAGATCCTTGATCATAATGATTGGCATTTTGGTAACAAACACTTCACCACCTTTTGCTAAGAAAACGGATTCCATGACTAGTCTTGCGGCATCTTCTAATGTCATTACGAAACGAGACATTTGCTCATCGGTAAGGGTAACCGGCCCACCCGCTAAAATCTGACGTTCGAATAGCGGAATGACTGACCCGTTAGAACCTAGCACATTTCCGAATCGCGTAGAAGCAAAAATCGGGAAATTGCTTCGCTTTGAGGCATTTGCAGCAGTCATCAGTCTTTCTCCCATTAGTTTGGAGGTGCCCATGACATTGGTCGGGTTGACTGCCTTGTCTGAGGAAGTGAAGAGTACTCGCTCAACGCCACACTCCAATGCTACGTCTATAATGTTCTGCGTACCAAGAATATTAGTGTAAATCGCCTCCGCTGGAGCTCTCTCGTTTAAGATCACATGTTTGAGCGCAGCACTGTGCAACACGATGTCCATTTCTTTAAACAAAGGGACCAGACGATCTTTTTGGCGAATATCGCAAGTGTAAAAATGGATGTGATCATCGTTTTTATAGGCTTCAGCCACGAAGAACAGTGCACTCTCATTGTTATCAATTCCGATAATCTCTTTCACACCTTGAGCCGCTACTTGCTTAAGCAGTTCAGCGCCAACCGTGCCACACACTCCTGTAATGAGCACTCGCTTATTCGCGAAATTGTTATTCATAAGTTTGATTTGTTGAGTGAATCATAGTGATTTAAGCCATTTGCCGTTATCAGGCTGCAAAAGTAATAATTAATATTAATTATAGTTGTGAATGGTTAACTAATAACATCGGAGAGAATGATGAAGAGAAAAATTGGGATTAGAATTACAAAAATTGGTAATATCAAATTCAATATAGATTTGCCAATTGAAAACTTTTGTATTTCTGACAGCCCAATGACTACTAAGACTATTGTCCATAAGGAAAAGATTACTTGAAGAGCAACTAAACCGTAAAATAGAATGCTAGTAACAGTATCCTCCTCTATATTAATAATTCCATCAGATTTAAATAAATCAATTCCGAAGAATAAAATTTGCAGTAAAAAGAAACCCAATCCTAAGAGCGCAGGAATCATTGAATAAGAGATTATTCGTAAGATTGATTTGGTATCCTGATCTCCTTTTAACCATTTTCCCACCCAACTGAGTATTGCAGCATAAATATAATACGTTAACCAACCAAATAAACTTCCAGCAACGATCGCAAAGAATATAATTGCAATTAAGGGAAACTCATCTCCCATGTTTTTTGTAGATGCACGGTCAAAGGTTCTTGATATTCCTGCCAACACCAGTAAAACGGTTATATACTTATCGTGTTTTATTGCATGAATGTATTTAAATATGGCTCTGGGATTTGTCCAAATTCCCATGAATATTTCACGATCAGAAAAACTTTGATCCTTTTCAACTTCATCTAGAATCTCATTCACTAGTATTGTTATTTCTTAATGCAGTAATCAGGTTATGTAAGGCTTTACTTACAGGAAAACCTTAAATTTTAGAGCTTGGAATGCAGGAAATATTGATGTATAGGTGATGTAGCTTGCTATTAGGACACAGAAGGTCAGAAAAAAATGTTTTAGTAGAATCCAGAGATTTTATAGAACAAAGACAGTTATTATTACTAAACTTCTTTATCAGTTAATCTTTCATTTAAAGTAAAAGCTATAGTCTTCTTAATAAAACCAGATGTATTTTTGAATGTAGTTAAGGTACGTAGGTTTTCTAAAGACCAAGTGTTTAAAAGCTTCCCAAAGCATTCGTCTGCAAAGGAGTGAGAAATCACTTCAACATTTTGGAAATCAAAAGTTACAAACTGATTTTCTTTAAGTGCTCTTTCAATTTTCATTCTGAACTGTTCTCCAAGAATCCTAGTACCAATGCTTCTACCTATATTTGAAAATTGAATGATCATATCTAATTTTTATCTTTCTTCTACCAAAGATCGTCTAAATTTCCATAAAAAGCATCTTTTAGGTCATCAAAATTGTTTCTCTGGGTCATATTTTTACCAAAAATTTGATCATAACTGACTGCTATATCAGTGTTTAGTTTCAAGTAGATGTAAGTTCCTTGCCAATAAGGCGCTGATTGGATTTTTATTGATTCTTTACACTGAAGTTGATGAAAGCCAGAATGGATGAGCAAGGTTCCTTTATTTTCTTTAACTAAAGTGGTTGTTGCCCAAAGACCAAATCCCATGCCCAAACTGTTTGTCATACCTTTTTCAATGCACCTAGAAATTGCTTGCTCTTCTGTTAAATTACTATGTTTTGATTTAGGGTGAGTTGTCAAAGCTTGGTGTATCCCTTGACCATTATCTGCAACTAGCAGTCTTATTTCTTTCTTATTTGGAAAGTACTGACAACAGAGGTGTCCAGAGCCAACCCCATATCTAAAACTCTCGTCAGAGTGATTAAGCGTATTGTCAATAACTTCCCATAAACAGTAATCCAAAACTCTTAACATATCATCATTCAAGTCATTGGTCAACAGAATCTTCATTATTCTTTTATGTAAATCTAAAGCATTGTCATTTTCAAACTTAAGTATTTCTGTAAAACGCTGTGAAGCATCAAATCTCTCAAAGTCTTCATGAACGGATGCTCCAATCAAATTGAAAAAGTCAACTCTACTAGCGTATTTCACTTGCGCTGTATTTTTCTTCAATTCTTTTATACTGCCATTTACAGTTATACCCTTTGATCTTAAATAATTCAAGAATGAAACGATCAAACAAAGGTGATCAGAATATAGATTGGACGGTGTATTTAAATCAATTGATAGATTTAAGACATCACCATTTTTTAAATCAAATGCTTTGAAAAACTGGTCAATAAGAGAGATATGAGAATGAACCTCTGAAAATTTTATTGTTAATACTAATGTTGACAAATTCTTTTTTTATTGGGTTATTAGCAATTTGAGGATAGTGGCAATTTACCACTTCATTTCAGCATAAATTTGTGTTCTACAACATCAGCCGAGTAAACCCATTATAATGCCCTAGTTGCTCCTTAATCCCCGCTTCCAAGGAGATTTCAGGCTTCCAGCCTGCTTCAGTAAACAGGTCATGCTTGATGAGGAAACTAAAGTGATTCCTAATATCCTGATCTGTGAAGTGGAGTTTTACAGAAGGGTCCGCTTTTTGAATATGCTGAGCGATTTCATTGATTGTATAGTTGTTCTCTAACACATTGAGTGCAGTGCCGAGCAACCGTTCCTTGTTTGAGACAGCATAAAAGATAGCGTTGACCGCGTCTTTAACATGAATAAATGGTCGGACTTGTTGGCCTTGTCCGAAAACCGTCAGCATTTTCTTGGTTGCCGCCATGTGTACCAAGCGATTAATAACCGATACAAACCGCATGTGTGGGGCGACACCGTAGATTGTGCCTAGCCTCAAAATAGTAATGGGTAGTCCACGTTTCTGGTAGCCGAATAGGGATTGTTCTGTATTGTATATTGAATTGGCGTAATGACCAAAAGGGCGAAACTCATCTTCCTTTTTGTTTTCCATTGCTGGACCATACACAGCAGTAGAACTGGTATAGATAAACTGCTTGACCTTGTTGTTGAGCGCATGCTCCAACAGATTTTGTGTGCCCCAATGATTGATTTGTTCCAAGCGATTGGGATCACCAAAGCTCATTGGTGTTTTCACTAATCCGGCAAGGTGAATAACGATATCAATGCCTTGCATGGCGTAGCTGACAATGGCGTTGTTGAGGATGTCGCCTTCTACCACTTCAAACTTTATACCTTTTGGTAGGTTCATCAGTGCTTGACGGGAACCGCTAGAAAAATTGTCTAGTATTCTGATGGCTTCTACACCTTTCAGCTCGCTAACAGATTGGAGTAATTTTGATCCAATGTAGCCACAGCCTCCTGTTATCAGTATTCTCATGTGTTTTTGTTTTTGTCGTCAGTGTGTATACCGCATTCCGTTTTGCAGCTATCTGCCCATCGTCCAGAGCGTTCATCGTTGGGGTCGAGAACTGGTCGGGTACAAGGCGCACAGCCAACGCTCATAAATCCTTTGTGGAAGAGTGGGTGCTCTGGTAGCTTATGTTCATCGATATAGCTCCAGACATCTCGCCTGGTCCAATCAAGAATAGGACAGATCTTTACTTTGCCTTCGTCTGTAAGGTTGAAGAGTTTCATCTCTGCACGCTGTTTGGTTTGGTCAGCACGGACGCCAGTGATCCAGCCATCAAATTGCTGTAGTGTTTTTTGAAGTGGGGCTGTTTTGTTGATGTGGCAGCACAAGTCTGGATCAGTAAGATAGAGATTGCCGTAGCTGTTTCGGAATCCCTCGTGACCGATATCTGGTTTTACATTGATGATGTTGAGTTGCAGTTGCTCTTGGAGCTGATCTCTGAATTCCAGTGTTTCTGGGAAGTGAAACCCAGTATCGAGAAACAGTACTGGGATATCAGGTATGCTTTGCGAAATGAGATGTAATAGTGCCACACTTTGTGTTTGAAAGGAAGACGTAATCGCTAGTTTTCCCTTATAGGTTTCCCATGCCCACAGTAATCTGTCGGTTGTGCTTTTAGGATGTAGCAGTTTATTGATATCTGTCGGTGGTGTCACTGTTTAAGTTGCTAAAGGTGTTTTACGCTGAATTCTATTTTTAAAATCCTTGTGGTTTTTCCAATTAAAATAATAAAACATAAAGTACATGGTCAAGCCATAATGGAAGTAATGCCCCTTTCTGATGTAGGTGACAATAAGAAACGTTAGAATTGCTCCAGAAATTAACCAATAGGGTTCATTAGCATTCAGTGGGTTTCTTCTTACAAAACAACCAAAAATTATAAACAGACTAAAAATCACCCCAACCAGTCCAAATTCAGATAAAAGCCTAATGGCTAGAGAGTTGGCGTCAGAATAGTTTAATTCAGAGATATTAGCAAATTCTTTGAAGCGTCGCGTAAGACTGTAGCGTTTATAAGCAATTTGATGAGACCCAAGTCCTGTGCCAGTAATAGGCTGTCTTTTGAAATTATTGAAAGCAACAAAGAGGTTGTTAAACAGTACAAAAGTTGACCCATCAATACTATGATTTCGCTTCATTGCAGAATTGTTCTCCAATGAAATATTTAAATTATAAGAAGCAAAAACCATCCCCGCGCTATCCATCCGCATCCTAAAAGCATCTGAAGTAGTATAAAGCAGATTGAACAACAGAAATAAGGTAAGCCCTGCAGCAATCAGATTTTTAGGCTTGCTAAAGTTGATAATGAGTATGACAAGGGTTGCAAAGATGCCAATATAAGCTGTAGAAGATTGACTGAAAAGGTAGATAAATATAATTAGTACCGCTGCAGGAATAGACTTAATAATGAAGGGGCGGAGTCTAAGTATCCGACATAGCGCTAGGAAGAAGGCAGGTGCAAATACTTGCGCAATAACTGAAGGTTCTCCCATAATGGAAGTAATCCTTATTAACGGCCCTGAAACAACTACATGGTGATGCGTAAACCAATTAAAATCAAATCCAGGTCGAAATCGTACTAGATATGAAAAGAATTGAACGACACCGATTATTGCAATAATATAAATCCAGAACAACGAATACCGGAACAACTGAACAGCATCATACTTCATTAACTTGATCGCATAATAGGAAAATGTAGATACTATCAGTAGCCCCGTATACACTTTCAGGAACAAGAATACTGTATTATTACCCATCGCGATTTGTAAGACCCCGATAGTGATAATAATAAAATGAGCGTAGAATAATTTTTTGAAAAACGTCTTGTAATGAAAAAATAACAATGGCAATACTAGTACTACAATCGCGTAATAAAAGAAAACACTTGGTGGCCCTTTAAAAATCATCCAACCATTCCAAACAATGGAAAGGCCAATCATGTACTTCAATAGTTTCTCCAGATTCATTAGGCTTGGGCTGCTTTAGTATAAGCTCTTTTCCAGTTTTTTATGATCCTATTATTAATAGAAAATATTCGCTTTATCATGATCACAGGATCTCTTAAAAACTTAGTAAATTTTAAGGATAAGCCTGATTTACTGACTTTGCTGTATCCCGCAGCTCGCATTCTATCATAATAGCGGTCAGTTTGAAATCGAAATCGCTTGTTTCGTTCTTCTGAATTAGTTCCAGAAATAGAGTCGGGGTACAGTCGAAACAGAGAAACCATCTTGTTAAACCGTAGAAATTTAGCCTTGTGTATTGCGGCATCAGCTAGCAGTTCTCCGTCCCATCCTGTATCGTTTTCAGTATTAAACTTTAAGTGTTTTGAGAAAAATTCGCCTCTAAAAAATGTAGAGGGTTGTAGCATCGTAATTTGTCCAGTCATAAATAAACTGGTATCCCACTTATCACTGTAAGCCTTATAAACCTTAAGCGGATTATGCATCTCAATCAAACAATGTCCATAGTAGACATCATATCCCGGATTTTGAGTGTAATAATCATTAAAAAAATCCAGCGAACCAGGTAAAAGCATGTCGTCTGAGTTCAAATAGTAGAAAATTTCGCCTGTAGCCTTTGAAAATCCCTTATTGAGTCCATCCGATGGCCCGTTGTCTTTCTCAGAAACGGTGTAAGCAATCTTGTCTTTGTATCGTGCTATGATCTCGTGGGTGTTGTCCGTAGATCCAGCGTCAATAAGGATGTATTCAAGATTTGGGTAGTTTTGATCGAAGGCAGATTTTAAAGTCTGCTCCAAAAAAGAACCTTGATTGTAGGAAATTGTTACGATTGAAATTTTATGATAATGCTTCATTTTTTTTCTTTTGTGCTAAAGTGTCAAACACTTTAAGGTAGATGTTTTCTATTTTTTCTATTTGTTTATGGTAGTTAAACCGGTCCTCAGCATCGAGTCTTCCAGTTTTTCCCATTTGTATTCTTAAAGTAGGATCATTGGCAAGTGTCAACACTTTTTCCGCCAAGTCTTTCCCGTTATCCGTCTCAAAGGTTAATCCTGATTTTCCAGGGATTATAAGATGATTGATCGGTGCCATATCACTTACAATAGACGGTTTGCCCATTGCCGCAGCCTCTACAACAGGACGTGCGAAATGAGGGATGCTCGCCGGGAACACCAACATGTCACAAGAGGCATAGTGGGAACGGATATCAGGATTAAAGGGTTCCAAGATACAAGCATCTTGAAGTCCGAGTTGCTGGATTTGTTTAAAATAAGGGTTGGACGAACCACTTTCTACGCTTCCAGGCATCACACATTTTACGGAATGGCCTTGCTGCTTTAAGTGATGCAGACAGTCTATCAAAGCACTAATTCCCTTGTGATGCCTTAATCCGCCTACAAACAACAGCAATGTCTCTTTATCCTTAATGCGGTGCTTCGCACGAATGTCTTCATAGGTATGATCTGATCGGAAGCGGTCTAGATCCACAAAATTGTGAACAATGGTGCCTACGTCATTCGCATCAATCCAGGATTTTTGCTCGGTTGCGGTAAGGAAGATCACCGCTTTCGTTTGTCGGATCTCTTCACAAAACCATCGCCATCTGAAATCATGACTTGCTGGAGCATATTCCCGGATATGCCAGACATACGGTAAGCCCATCTCGCGTAATATCTTTGCTGTATTAATCAGTACGACGGAATTTAGATGAACCAGGTCAAAGTGATTTTCTTTAAAGAATTTTTTGGTCAATCGTGTCGACCGTCCCCAACTCTTGGCATAGCGAATCATATTCGTGTAAGTCGATCTCAGTGTCCACGGTTGTGCAGCAGATCGATGAAAAAAGATACGTAGAATCCAAGGCATTTGAATGACTTCATACCCTTTGTCTTGGTAGAATTGAGTCGTCCGTTTACAGTCTTTTATCAAGCCAATCACTGGTTGATACCCTTTCTTCTCCAGGCCTTGCGCGGTATAGAGCAAGCTCAGTGGTGCACCGCCCTGGATATCTCCGTGATGTATAAACAATACTCTTTTCACACGCTTTCGGTTTCCTGGTTATTGATTTTTTTAATAAATTTTGCTGGATTGCCTCCCCAAATCTCATCTGGTGGCACTGTTCGGGTCACTACTGATCTGGCAGCTATCACACTGCGTTCTCCTATCTCAATGCCTTTCATGATGATGGCTTCTGTTCCTATAAACGCTCCTTTTCTGATGATTACAGGAGCGGATTGTACATTGGTATCTGGACGCTGCATTCTTTGCTGGTATTGGATGGAGTGAAAGTCAGAATCGTAGATCGCTGCACCACCCCCGATCAATACATCATCTTCAATTATGATTGAGTTCAATGCAAATATACAGGCATTGCTAATGCCTACATTATTACCAATTCGCAAGGTTGCATTTTTACCGACACCGATACACGTTTTCTGTTTGCCAGAAACCGGGTTATTTCGAGCACTAGAAGTAATAGTCACTTGCTCACCAATTGTTAGTTCTCCTGCATTTGTGATGATTGGGAAACCACCTAATACTGGCCGTTTTTGGTAGTCTACATTGTTTACCCAAAGGAAAATCAGCTTAAACGGGTACAACAAGATTTGTTGATTAAATTGTCGTAGTAAGCGGATGATTTTGCCTGGAATTCTTCTTAAGTTGTTGGTAGCCAATTATGGAGTTGTTTTTTGTGAAATTGCTTCTAAATCATCCAGCGTAATCTCCTTCGCGTAGAACACTTCTTTATGTAGTTCGAAAGTAGCTTTATCCCAGTCCCACCATTGCAATTTTAGTAATTTATCTCGAACAGGCTCCTCAAATCGGTAACCGATGACTTTTGCTGGGGTGCCAGCTGCTATTGCATATGCTGGGATGTCCTTAGTGACAACTGAGTTGGCTGCGATAATCGCTCCATTGTGAATGGTGACTCCACTAAGTACGACACACTGCGTCCCGATCCAAACATCGTTTTCGATGATCACAGGTCCAGTGGAGTAAATACCGATGTCCTGTTGTTTTTCGTTAAATAGTCGCTTGGGTACAAAGTGTGTGCTGATACCTTTATAGTTATGGTTGTACTCCTGGATGCTCACATTCCTGGCAATCGACACAAATTTACCAATAATGACTTCGTTCAACATACAAATGATATCCGTGTTCGGGCCATTGATGATGCTGTGTGCGCCTACTGTTATTTTGGATTGTCCGTTAAGTGTGACGCCATGCACCACCATTGCGCCTTCCTTCAGTACCACTGTACCTACTATTGTAGAATTAGAAATTATGGCATTCCCGAGCGTAGATGCTGGTGTCACATTAATGGTGTTGGTCTCCAACACTTTACGCTTGATGTATGCTAGTAGTTTACGAAGCATTTATTTCTTGATAATAGTTTTTTGAACTTAATTTGAGGCTTCCCCGGTAGCTGTTAGCTCACCCGCTTTTCCAACGCAAAAACAGCCACAGGGTCGGGCTCTCCGGCACTCTTTCCGCTGTACTTCATTCAAACAACACCTTCTATCCCTAAGCCGGCACTTTCAATCAACTGTTGAAAGATTTGTGGACTAACGCCAGTAGTCATCTGTTGATCTTCAGGTAGTGCCATCAACTGCTCCACAGTTTCTTGTAACTGACTCAAATCGTTCAGGTAGATGGCTTTGCCTTGTGCTATGAGATTAGAAAATGATATTTTTCCTAAAGGATGAATAATGATACTTTGTTTCCCCAGATCAGCTGATTCTATGGCTACACCAGAATAGTTTGTGATACCGATTTTAGATTTGGCAATCGATAACGGTAATGGTGTTTGTACAGCATCCTCAATAGCAACTTGTTTCAAAATACCATGTTGCTTAAGATGTTGTTCAATTTCCTGTATTTGCTCAACCGATTGTCGAGGATGATAGCGCAGCGTCCATTGATATTGGGTGGCTGTACGTATAAATTCTGTCAATTGAGCGGGAAACAAATCTGCTGTTTTTATGGGTTGTAAGGAATAGAGAATCCCGTTGCTTGTGGTTTGGATATCCTTGATCTGTACTTTCCAGAAATCACACCAAGGGTTACCACCTAAAACCACCTTATGTGCTTGAGATTTGTTGGCCCACTGATCAATGTTTTGTTTGCTTTGTTCATCCCAAACCCAAAAGGTGTCAGGTAATACATTATATCCATTTTGGGGGATTTCCTCCCAACTGGTGTATCCACTATTGCCCATAACTTGTGGCCCATGCTGCATATCCACTGAAGGAATGCCTAATTGACGGGCGGCATGCACAAAAGCTAATCCTTGCGGACCGTAGTAGTTTAGTATGAATATAATCTTAGGACGAATTTGCGCTAAGACCACTTTTAGATTGGCAGCCTGAGAAGCGATGCTGTGACAAGTGTTTACTGTTTGTCTGATTTGCTGAGGCGTGTATTCTAATTCCGTTTGGAGCCATTCCATTGTCTGATTTGCAAAGGGCAATTGCTGAAATAGTAACCACCAGTCATCAGTTGATTTTTTGTTCGTTATGGTATTGTATGCTGAAGCGTAAGCACATTGATTGTAGTGTCTGGATTCAAAAGCACTATCTTCTGTCTCACAGTATTGTAGGTAGGTAGTGTGTAGTTTCGAATCTTCAATCAACGGTTCAAAAAAACGATTAAATAGGCGACCTTTAAATTGAACGTCATGAGACTGTGCCGCTGCAAAAAGGATATCTGTAGACTGCAGTCTGACGGTCTGTCTGGCTGGTTTAGAGAGGAGTGCACCTTTTACCTTATTACTAATTTTGCGAAATAGAGAAGGGGAGTTATTTTTTGAGCTCCAAATCTTTCTACGACTAATGTTAAAAACAATCAGAATTTTAAAGATCGGCCAGATGTCTAATCCTTCTATTTGCCAGCTACTCACAGGGTGTTTTTTAGCGATATCGCTGAAAACGGCTAAGGCTTTAAAACGATTGATTTCTTTTTGAGGTGTCTTAGTCATTCGTATTATTCATAAGAGTGGTTCGCTTAAAATAAAAGTAAAACCAGACTATTCCCGAAAGGGTGCTAAAAAATATAATCAGTTTGGTAAGGAGTTGTAAATCAACACCTATATAAGCAATTGCAGTTAGAAGAATTGTGGCAAACAACCATTTCATAGGATGATAATCTTCATCAGTCAATTCCTTGTAATCTTTTAGGTAAAATCCTGCATAACCCATATACATCAGGGATACAAATGTTGTGATTGCAGCCACAACTACCCCATAAATTGGAATTAAGATGATATTCAACATTACATTAGACACGCCAGCCAAGAATGAGATTTTCCATAATACTTTTGTACGTTCGTAGAAGAACAAGCGTTGATTGGCTCCTACGTACATCCCTCTATAGTTGTAGGCCATTACTATGGGAATAACTAACCAGTATGTGTTTTCAAGGGCTGGATTATTGATTAGAATCTGAAAAATTTCTTTCGACCATAAACAAAAGGTAAACGTTGTAAAAAACAAGACTAATTGAAAGTTATAAACTAAGTACTTTGCCTTAGCTTCATTATTGCCTTTGTACGCTTCCATTAACATAGGAGAGATCGCCAGATTTAAGGCTCCTGCCAGTACCGTAAAATATGCGCCAAATCTTGCTGGAAAGTTATATTCTCCAATCGTTTCTGTAGGAAGTTCCAATCGTTCCATGACCATTTGATCAGAGCTATTCAGTAAAAATGAGGAATAGTAATGTGGCATTAGCGGTATAGCTATGCCTAATCGCGGTTTCCAAAGCCGCCATCGTATTGTATAGATCGGTGTAAAATCAAGCTTGAATCGCATCGGAATCCAGTAAGATAGCTTTGTGAGCACAGAGACGATTGCCGTAGTGTAGATCCATCCTAGAAACCCCATCTTCAAATATGCAATCGTATACACGTTTAAGGCTACAGTCAACAAGCCGAATGCAATAGTTCTGTAGGCAATCGGTTCAGGCCGTTGGTTGAGTTGGTAGTAAAGGATTCCCAAAAAAAGAGAAGGTCCAAATAAGATTCCTGGTATCACCGTCAACCAGATAATCTCCCAGCGATGGGCAATAGCGTTTTCAGGTAAAATTACGTATAAAAGCAATCCTAGCAACGCATAGAAAGGAATGTACCATAGATTTAAAAAACCGATTAATTGCCGCCATACCCACTTGTATCTACTAGGGTGATGGTAGAATGAATTGGCCGCAATCACATTCAACCCAATATTTTGCAGGATTAAGATGAATCCGGTATAAGCCAGTATGATTCCCATTATCCCATAGTCATCCAGTGTTAAGTAAGGAGTGATAATGGGTAGCACTAAAATTCCGGCAACTTTCGATATTTGCCCCGAAAGACCGTAAATAGCAGAATGGCTAAAAAATTTCTTTAGAATCGCGTTGCTCAATGATTTTTGATTATCACTTCTGCCACATCCCAATCCAACTTTGTATCAATATCTAGTGAGCTCATGCTGTCCATTACGTATTTCTTTACTTTCGTGAAGGAAGAACGTGGCATTTTTTGAATCGATTCAGGGGCAATAACGTAGACTGCCCCATTCAATTCATAAACTACGGGTAATTCCTGACGAGTAGCAAAGTTCCCTTTCAATAATTTATCGATTAATCCGCTTTCGTTTTCCACGTAATGTAAATAATAGGGATTGACATCAGTAACTTTTACGGATACCACCATGTCCAGTCCTTTCTCAAACAAATCTATTGCCTCCTTGATTTGTGTGGCGGTGCGAAACGGTGACGTTGGCTGTAACAATACAAGTAATTCATAATCTCTTCCGAGTGCTTTGTAATAGTTCAATGCATGTATCATCACCCCTTGCATCCCTGAGTTGTCCTTTGCTAATTCCTCGGGACGTTTAAAGGGAACAGGCAATCCATATGTGGTAACAGCTTCAATGATCGCATCATCATCACTACTCACACAAATGTCCTCATCCGAAGCTAATTCACGTGCAGCATCAATCGTATATCCTATTAATGGTTTGTTGCCCAGGAGTTTGATGTTTTTCCCAATCACGCCTTTCGAACCACCCCTTGCTGGTATTAGGAATAGTGTTTTCAATTGATTCCCATTAGTTTATCTACTTTAATAATAGATTTCAAGGCAGAACAAATTTCTAGTTGTGTACTTTCCTTCAGGTGGACAAATGAGGGAAGACTAAAGCCGTTGCGACTGACACGTACCGAATTGGGGTAATCGCCTTTGCCAAAAGCTTGATAAGGTGGCATTTCATGTAGTGGAAAAAATGTAGGACGCGCTTCTATCCCATTTTGTAAGAGCTTGCTTATGATCTGATCACGGGAAAGGTTAACGATTTTCTCATCTACTTCAATGGTATAGAGCCAGTGGGTATTGTAATGGTCAGGGTGTTCTGGTGGTAAAATGATGCCAGGAATACCTTTTAAGTTTTCATTATATACATTTGCCATTCGCGTTTTCATTTCGAGGATTTCTTCAATCCGCTCCATCTGAGCCACGCCAATAGCTGCTTGAAGGTTTGTCATACGGTAGTTGTATCCTACTAATTCGTGCCAGTATTTTCTAGTACGTGACATGCCATGGTCGCGAAGGGTAACTGCTTTTTCATAGTGTTCTTTTTCTCTGAATAAAATGAGTCCGCCTTCTCCAGTGGTCACCGTTTTGTTGCCAAAGAAGCTATAGGTAGCAGCATGACCGAAGGTGCCAGTAAGTTGACCATAGTATTGACTACCTAGCGCTTCTGCATTATCCTCAACTACTATAAGATTATGTCGTTCCGCGATGGCCATTATTTTTTTCATTTCAGCAGGATAGCCATACAAGTGTACTGGCATTATCGCCTTGGTCTTTGGTGTTATTGCGGCTTCCATTGCCTCAGGATCAATATTCCAGGAATTGGGTTCAATGTCAACGATAACTGGTGTCGCATTGGCGTGCAATACTGCATTGATTGAAGCAGCAAAGGTGTAATTGGGAACAATCACCTCGTCCCCTTCTCCAACCCCCAAAGCTACTAGTGCTAAGTGAATTGCTACAGTCCCATTACTTACGGCTAAGGCATATGGCATATCGTGGAATTTGCCAAGCATTTCTTCAAACGAACGAACGAACTTGCCTTGAGATGAAATCCAGTTCGTTTTAACACATTCTGAGACATATGCCAACTCATTTCCTGCTAGTAATGGTTCCATTATTGGAATGCGTCGGTAGCGACGGGCTGACACATAATCTACAGGAATTCCATCTTTATCGATCAAAGGAATGTGCCGAACCTTTGGTGTCAGCTTGGCGATTATTGTCTTTTGATCTACTTCTACTGGGAATGCCGTATAATTGGTATATTTAATGGTGTCAACCGATGCAGAAAGCGGTGTTTCATTAAGAATAGCTCTTCTGATATCTCCATCAGTCAAGGTTCCGGTTAGTTTTCCGGAGGTATCAACTACGAAACAGATTCCCTGAGCATTTTTGTCGATGACAACAATCGCATCCTTAATGCTTGCTGTCTCATTGATCAACATTTCTTCAATTGTAGGATTCATAATTGTTGATTTAATAGTGTTAAATGTTGATGAATTTCTGCCACGCTCAAATCCTTTACTTCTATCACTTGTGGCACTTCAAACTTATGTAAATGTTTTAAAAACCAATAGTTATTTGTTAAGGGTTCGTTGGTATCGAACCGACCGTCATTGTCACTGTGGTGAAGACCTTGCACTATATTAACTAATTGGGCTACTGCCTTATCAAGGTCAAAGCCAAGGGTATTGGCTGATACTTTCAAGTGTGCAGTGTCCAGTAAAATTCCTAGTCTTGGATGATCGATAGTTTTGATTAGCCGGAGCATTTCTTCGGGATTACCACAGAAAAGCGGATGGCTACCATCCTCACGAATATTCATTTGTGCGACGACATTATTCTCAATCAGAAAAACAGTTTCCAGTTCTTCAGCTCGTTGGACGATCGTCTGTACTGAGTTGATGAATACATCCCAATTGACTGCAGCATTGAAGGTTTGTTCTTGACTTAATTTCTTTCCTAATTCAGTAGGGTTGGGGTCGATACAAAACCCAGCATGTGCGGCGAAAAACGGTCCTCCAGTTTCCTTGACAAGTGCTAGTCCATCGAGGCAGTGCTGAATTGAGGTTTGACGAATTTGGTCATTAGTACTAGCAAGATTCAGAACAAATGGCGTTTCTGGCACTGGGAAATAATTGTGTGGCATCCTTATGACTGGCGCCTCTATAAATTGTTTGGTGAGACATTTGTCGAAAGACATACTTGAAGTAAACTCCAGTGCAAACCCCTCTTGCAAGGCAATCTCAATGATTTCTGAAACTGATTTGTCTCGGAGTGCCAATGTGCTTACGTATGTTGTTTTGTGTACCACGTATTGTTTAGCTTTTAATGATTTGAATTCCTTGCTTTTGAGCGTGTTAAGTCATTGTTGGACTCAACTACCATTCAATCATATCCTCGGTTAACGGAATATCAGCAGGAACACTCTTTGACAGTTTCTTACCAATTACTTTTTCTAAAAGCTTTGGAGCGAGACCAGTAGCAGGACGTTTAAAACCGATCATAGCTTCAGTAATCAAGGTGCCTCCAGCCTGATTTTCGTTGAGTACTAGGCTTCTTCGCATACCTTGGGTATTGCTAACTTCTGCCGCTGTAGGCGTTTTTACTGGTGAACCCAATGCTTTTTCTATGTTTCGGATACCGTCTACTAGTTCCTTAAAACCATCAGAGTCAAGGGAAGAAGAGTGATCCGGGCCATCCATGTTTCTATCGAGGGTGAAGTGTTTTTCAATCAAGCAAGCACCTCTAGCCACTGCTGCCAAACAAGCAAAGTTATTTTCCACATGATCTGAATATCCGATTTGGACATCGAGAGCGTCTTGCATGGCATTCATTGCGAGAATGTTGGCGTCTTCTAGTCGAGAAGGGTAGTTAGTGGTACATTGAAGGAGGATGATTTGATCATTGCCTGCATCTCTTATGGCTTGGATCCCTTCATAGACTTCTGCGAGATTTGCCATTCCTGTAGACACGATGATCGGTTTGTTTTTTCTAGCAACATGCGCTAAAAATGGCAATTCTACTAACTGACCAGAGGCGATTTTATAACAGTCGACTCCAAGCGATTCCAGAAAATCCGCATCTTCTTTATTGTAGGGTGTGGATAGAAACTGAATATCGAGTTCCTTACAAAGGTTAATGATTTCCAAGTAATCTGAACGTTCCAATTGTAATTTTTCTAGCATCTCGAACTGAGATTCACTAGCATCAGTCACCTTGAGTTGATAGTTTGCTTTAGGTGAAGTTGCCGTCACGATCTGAGACGCCTTGAAAGTTTGAAATTTAACGCAATCCACGCCACACTCCTTGGCTTTTCGCACTAATTCGAGTGCAATTTCAAGGCTTCCGTTGTGGTTAACACCAGCCTCTGCAATCACATAAGCAGGGTGTCCTTTTCCTATAGGATGGCCATTTATTTCAACAGTTTTTAACATAGTATGATGTGTTTTTGATAGAGCTTCGCTGACGATAAGTCGCAACTTGATCTCCAAGGATTAGTACAAAGCCAGCCCCTTCGAATCTTGAAGAGACATAAGATGGAATATCCATATATTAGTCCGACCTCGCTACACGTATCAGTACTTCTGGAGGCACTGAAATGCGGAGGTTATAGCCTATTTGTTCCAACTCTACGATCATTTCTCTTTTTCCTCTTTTTCCGATCAGTCGACCTTTGATCCCTGAGAGACTGCTTGTCGCAATTTCTACGATTTCTCCTTCTTCGAATGACTGGTCTTGAATCGTCACTGGAATGTCTTCTCCTAGGAGTCGTTTCAGAAGATCGATTTCTCTATCGGGTATGGAAATGATGCTTTTATTGAATTTGATAAAACTCAACACATGTTCTGTTTGGAACACTTTAGTATATTCAGATAGATCAATATTTACAAATACGTAACAATTGAACAAAGGAAGTTCAACCACCTTCCGTTTTCGTTGGTATTGTCTAACTATTTGTTGTAATGGTAAATATGCCTTAATACCACGATCAGACAAGTTTTTTACCACCAATTTTTCACGCTTGTAATTGGTGTAAATAGCAAACCATTTTTTTACTGTGGGATGCAAGTGATTTTCAGGAATCAGGATGTTATTCAACGTAAGTGAATTATTCATTCAATATCAATGATTTAACCGTAAACTTTATGCTGAATTATTGATCTACCAATACTTTCATAATAAAATCCTTTTTCTTCGACACGATCCAAATCGTAAAGGTTTCTACCATCGAAAATTACTGGTGCTGTCATCAATTCTTTCATTACCTTAAAGCTTGGGGTTCTAAATACACTCCATTCTGTGATAATGGCAAGCGCATCAACGTCAATAAGTGCTTCATACTGATCTTCAGCAAACTTGATTTTGTCACCGTATAATGCTTTGACATTATCCATTGCTTCTGGGTCATATGCTTTGATTTTTACACCATGACTTAGGAGTTCATCAATGATTTCAAGTGCTGGAGCTTCGCGAATGTCATCTGTATTTGGTTTGAATGCTAATCCCCAAATTGCGACAGTTTTGTCTTTAAGATGTTTCCCGAAAAACCGTTTGATTTTAGCGGAGAGCACCGTCTTTTGTATTTTGTTGACCTCCATGACGGAGTTTAGAATTTTGAAGTCATATTCATTCTTGTTTGCTGTTTTTGCTAGCGCTTTAACATCTTTTGGGAAGCAGCTACCACCAAACCCCACTCCAGGAAACAAAAACCGTTTACCGATTCGAGTGTCGGTGCCCATTCCCTTGCGCACCATATCTACATTGGCACCAACGAGTTCACAGAGGTTGGCAATTTCATTCATGAAAGAGATTCGAGTAGCCAGATAAGAGTTGGCGGCGTACTTAGTCATTTCAGCAGACCGTTCATCCATGAAAATGATTGGATTACCCTGACGGACGAAAGGCTCATAGAGCCGTTTCAATACTTTAGTGGCACGTGAAGAGTCGGTACCAATAACGACACGGTCAGGTCTCATAAAATCTTCTACAGCAACGCCTTCCCTTAGAAATTCAGGGTTAGAGACAACATCAAATAAATCTTCTGACAGTTTTTTCTTAAGAATATCGCTTACTTTTTCAGAAGTACCGACAGGCACTGTACTCTTGTCAACGATTACTTTGTAATCTGTAATGAGATCGCCTAAATGATCTGCAACGCCAAGGATGTAGCTTAAATCGGCAGAACCGTCTTCACCAGGAGGAGTTGGTAGGGCAAGGAAAATGATTTCAGCGTCTGCGATAGCATCTTCAATATTGGTAGTAAAGAAGAGCCGTTTTTGCTTGGTATTTCGCTCAAAGATCATTTCAAGACCTGGTTCATAAATAGGTATAATACCATCTTGCATTTGCTGAACCTTGTTGGCGTCAATATCTACACATATAACGTGGTTGCCAGTATCTGCAAAGCAAGTACCTGTAACCAATCCTACATAACCGGTTCCGATTACTGCAATATTCATTTGTTAGTTTTTAGTTGAATAAATCCTCTCAATTATTTCTACTACCTTCAGGCCTTCCAGCGCGTTAGTAGTAATTGATTTTCTATTTTTTAAAACATCTACTACGTTTTCAAACACATAAACATGATTGGCAGCCGACCCTTTATACTTGCCATAATCATTAGCTGGGTTTGTTGGCGCCAATTCTGGCATCTCATATCCTTCTACATGACAATATTCCACTTCATTCATATACTGCCCACCGACTTTCACACTTCCTTTGCTTCCAAGGATGGTGATACTGCTTTCCATGTTTTTATCCCATACGGCTGTTGAAAAGTTGATGGCGCCCATTCCTCCATTTTTAAAGTTAAAGGCGACCATTCCACTATCTTCAAACGCGGTGGATTTTGTATGTGCAAAATTATGAAATTTGCACTGCAATTTGTCAATATCTCCAAATAACCAATACAAAATGTCTATAAAATGTGCGAACTGCGTATATAAAACGCCACCATCCAGTTCTTTTGTGCCTTTCCAAGAATGTTTTTTACCATTTTTAAAGTAATATCTGTCATCTCTATTCCAATAACAGTTGACTTGAACCATATGGATATCACCTAACTTATTGGTACTCACCATTTCTTTGAGCCAGGCCGAAGGAGGCGAATATCTGTTTTGCATCACACAAAAGACGTGTTTTGACTTGTTTAGAGACTTAAAAATTACTTCCTCACATTCCGCTTTGGTCAACCCCATTGGTTTTTCGATGATCACATGTTTGTCATGATCCAATGCTTTAAGTGATTGTTTGGTATGTATTCCGTTTGGTGTACAGATTGATACTACTGCTATATCAGGGTGTTGATCTAGCAATTGTTGGATATCTGAATAGAAAGGAGCGTTTATGGTACCCAATTGGAGTGTAGCAGGATCGGCTATGTCGCAGACCGCTATCAATTGGCATTCTGGATTTTTCTGAATCAATTCAGCATGGCGTTTACCGATGTATCCCATCCCAATAACAGCAAACTTTATTTGTTGATCACTCATCCACTAGCTGATTTTCTTTACGGTTTCGTTGGTTAACAAATATTGTTGTCCACTTTCATTGCAAGTTGCTTTTCCTTCCGTGTTAAACTCCAGTCGGCAGCCTAATTCACACATCCATCCAGTTTGTTTAGCGGGATTGCCGACAACTAGAGCAAAAGGCTTGACGGACTTAGTTACTACAGCACCAGCGCCTATAAATGCGTAGGCACCAATCTCAATGCCACAGACAATAGTTGCATTAGCCCCGATGGTTACGCCTTTGCTGACCAGTGTTTTCTGATAACTGTTTTTTCTGATAACGGCACTTCTTGGGTTGGTCACGTTGGTAAATACCATAGAAGGACCTAGGAAGACGTCATCCTCACAAGTAACACCAGAATACAAGGACACATTGTTTTGAACTTTAACATTATTTCCAAGCACCACCTGATCTGCAACGAATACGTTTTGACCCAAATTACAGTTGTTGCCAATTTTGGCACCTGACATAACATGGCAAAAGTGCCAAATCTTGGTGCCGTCACCGATTTGACATCCAGGGTCAATAACTGCAGATTGATGGTTAAAGTAGTTACTCATTTTTATTAAAATAAGAATGAATTTGTTCTGAAATAAAGTTTAACTGCGTTTCTTGGAGTTCAGTGTGCATAGGAAGGGATAATACTGAATCGCTGAGTGCCTCTGTAACAGGTAGATGCAAGTCATTGTCGACAAAGGGCTTGAAAGCTTTTTGTTTATACAGTGGTACCGGATAGTAGATCATAGAAGGAATGCTTTGTTCCTGAAGGAACTGCTTCAAGCTATCTCTGTGCTTTGCTGGTACTTTTAGCGTATACTGATGAAAAACATGATTGGACCAACTGACCCGTTTCGGAGTTTGTATTTGCTCAATATCTTTAAGAGCGTTATCGTAGAACTTGGCAGCTTTGTTACGTGCTGCACAGTATTCGTCTAGGTGTTTGAGCTTGGTATTCAGGACAACTGCCTGAATGGCATCAAGCCTTGAGTTGACGCCAATCATATCATGATAATACCGTTGTTTGGATTGACCGTGATTGGCGATGGCTCTTATCTTTTCAGCGAGTTGCTTGTCATTTGTGAAGATGGCGCCGCCGTCTCCGTAACAACCTAGGTTCTTAGCAGGGTAGAAGGAGGTGGTGCCGATATGTCCGATGGTTCCTGCTTTCTTAGTTCCTGTGGTCATCTGAACATCAGCACCGATGGACTGTGCATTGTCTTCTATGATATAAAGGTTGTGATGGCTTGCAAACTCTAGAAGCGGTACCATATTAGCGGATTGACCGAATAGATGGACGGGGACTATGGCCTTGGTTTTGGAAGAAAGTGCCTTCTCGACTTGTTGGACAGTGATATTAAAGTGCTCTGGATCGACATCCACCATGACTGGTTTGAGTCTAAGGAGCGCAATCACTTCTGCTGTTGCCACATAGGTGAAAGCTGGAACGATGACTTCGTCTCCGGGCTGCAGATTGAGTGCCATCATAGCAATTTGTAGCGCGTCTGTTCCATTGGCACAAGGTATTACAGCGGTTACATTAAGGTAGCGCTCGAGGTGTTCTTGAAACTGCTTAACTTTTGGGCCGTTAATAAATGCAGCGGATGTTATAGTATCCAATATTTCCTGATCAACTTCGGTTTTAATCTTCTGGTATTGTGACTTAAGATCAACCATTTGAATATCAGTAAAAATACTGTTCATTTTCAATCGTTTAGATTAATTAAGAGGGAATGATGAAGTAGAACTGATTAGTCATGATGTAAAACCAGAGTGAAGTAGATGTCCGATAATCCGTTACCTTTTTAGGGGATAAATATTGACAAATATGATTCATCAATTGACGCAATTTTGTAGGAAATTCGGACACCTACTTTGATACATTCAAGTATCTCTGGCTTAATAAAAACAACGACAAGAAAAATTCTTCACAAACTTTATTATCATTTTAGTCTCTTGTCCAAACCAATAACGGTTCAGTTTCAAAAGATGTAAAATCATCGCTATTGAATTCCTCATCAGTATAAGTCAAGTAGCGAATTTTACGACTAATCATTTTTTCCACTTTATCAATTAAATTGATCAGGTATTCTTTGTCGATATTGCCAACGAATACTAAATCAATTATTTTGCTATCCAACCCTTTGGAAAGATCGCCTGCTAAATATACTTTTTCCACATCTCCCAATCTATTCACAACCTTTTCAATGATGTGGTCAATTCCAACATATTTAAGGATAATATTGTGTATATCCCCAAATAGTGGATGTGTTGTATTAGCATGAAAAAACTTCTTATTTCCTTTGAGGAATGACGTTAACATTCCCGCTTTCTCCAGACGATTTAATTCTATCCTAATAGAATTGGTGGATTCTCCGAATTCACCTTCCAAATGGCGTAAATAGGAACTATTTTTACTATTTAAAAAAAACTTTAATAGTAACTTAATTCGCGTCTTAGAGGAAATTAAGGTTTCAATCATGAGTGATATTGAGTAACAAACTTACTCAATTTCCATTAAAGTTGAAAGGGTTAAATACATTTTTTTTAAAAAACAATAATTAGTTCGTTGATAATTAGGTGGTTGTTTCTTTGTTTTTTTGCACAAAATCGATTTAAGTAATAGCTTTTTATTAAAATCTAGGACTGTATGTTATGTATGTTTAATACCTCTTGATTCTAATACAATGGAATAATATTTAACAGATCTTGATTAAGGTTGGGCAAGACAATAAGATTCCTGCTTCGGAATTTGCCTATTACGTTAGGAATATTTATATTGGAACGCGAAAACTATTTTAGTTTATAAAGTTTTCTAAATGAATTTAAAGTCTTAATTTGTAATATGGAAAATACTGAAGTAAAGAAGATTATGCTGAAAGGCGGAGAATTCCTAATCAAGGAAACTGTACCTAGTAGCGTTTTTATCCCTGAGGATTACTCAGAAGAACAGTTGATGGTGGCTAGCGCAGCTAAAGAATTTATTGAGCAACATGTACAGCCTAATCTGGAAAAACTGGAAAAACACGATATTGAACTTTGTAAAAAACTGCTGGAGTTGTCTGGAGAATATGGCTTATTAGGTACAGGTATTCCTGAAGAATACGGTGGTACTGGACAAGATTTCATCACCAACTCACTTTTAACAGAAGTGAATTCAGCAGCTTTCTCGTTTGCATTAACTATGGGGGCGCACACAGGTATCGGAACACTGCCAATTCTTTACTTTGGAACAGAGGCCCAACGAGCTCAGTATCTTCCTAAGTTGGCCACAGGCCAACTAAAAGCAGCGTACTGTTTGACTGAACCGGATTCCGGGTCGGATGCTTTGGCAGCCAAGACAAAAGCTATATTGTCTGAGGACGGTAAGCATTATATTCTGAATGGTCAGAAAATGTGGATTACGAATGGTGGTTTAGCAGATATTTTTGTAGTATTTGCTAAAATTAATGGTACTGATTTCACTGGCTTTATTGTAGAATCAGGGTATGAAGGATTAACCAGAGGGAAAGAAGAGACCAAACTAGGTATAAAAGGTTCTTCTACCTGTCAAATTTTCTTTGAGAATGTAAAAGTTCCAATAGAAAATGTTTTAGGAGTGATAGGAAAGGGACATCGTATTGCCTTTAATATATTGAACATTGGTCGAATCAAATTGGCTGCTGGTGTTGTTGGAGGATCAAAAGTAGCGAGTACTGCATCTATCCGATATGCGAATGAGCGTCATCAGTTCAAGCGTCCTATCGGGTCATTTGGTGCGATCAAGCATAAATTGGCGGAGCAGGCTATTAGAACTTATTCAGTAGCGTCAGCAACTTATCGTACCTGTGGGAATATACAGCATGAAGAAGAGCGACTACTTGGTAATGGGAAGTCATATGGACAATCACTGCTTGGTGCGGCTGAGGAATTTGCGATTGAGTGCGCGCTTCTAAAAGTAGCAGGATCAGAGGTATTGGATTATGTGGTTGACGAAGCCGTTCAAATTCATGGTGGTATTGGTTATTCTGAGGAAGGACCAATAGCTAGAGGATATCGCGATGCTAGAATTAATCGAATATTCGAAGGCACTAACGAAATTAATAGAATGCTTGCTGTGGATATGCTGTTGAAGCGTACCATGAAAGGTAAAATTGAATTGATTGCTGCGGCACAAGCTGTTCAGAAAGAACTGTTGACACCGCCAAGCTTTGGAAGTAGTAATAACGGAGAGTTATTTGCTGAAGAGCTTAAAGCAGTCCAGAATATGAAAAAGGCGACTTTACTAGTTGCTGGAGCCACAACGCAAAAACTGATGGCTGAGTTGCAGGAAGAACAGGAGATACTGATGTACATCTCAGATATGATGGCGGATGCGTTTATAGCTGAATCAGTCTTACTGAGAACACGTAAACTAGTAGAGCAGCGAGGCGAATCGGCATGTGCCAATCAACTGGATATCATGCGAGTGTTTGTTAGTGATGCGATGGAGCGATTAGGCTCAAACGGAAGAAAAGCCTTGAGAGCGTGGGCAGAAAATGACGAATTACGCATGTTGCTGCTTGGCTTAAAGCGATTTACAAAGTTTGAAGGGATCAACACCAAGAATGCCAGAAGACGGATTGCAGACACTTTGCTAGAAGCTAATGAATATTGTTTTTAGAAGATAAGCTAGAAAGAAATATCGTAGGTAAAAATTAAAAAAGGGCGCACTTTACTGAAAAGTGTGCCCTTTGATTAAATAAATAGGTGTGTATGAGTGTCTTCTTTGTTTATACAGAAGGTTTGCTTACTGTAAATGAAACACGGGTTCCGATGCCAGAAGAGGGTGTTTCCATCCAGATGTCATGATTTCTGTTGTTCAGTATTTTTTTCGACATGGTAAGACCAATGCCCGTTCCCTCATATCGGTCACTTGTTGTACCGATTCGTGTAAATTGATTGAATACGAGTTCCTGAAAATCCTTATCGACTCCAATTCCATTATCTTCAACACTAACAATATAATGACCATCTTTTTCTTCAAAACTGATCCATATCTTAATCTCATTCCCGGCGTTATGATTTAGGGAATTCCGAAGTATTGATTCTAATACTAAGGTCATTTCGTCTTTGTCAGCATTGACTTTGGGTAATTCTCTAGGGACGATACAGATAACTGGAGAATTTTGTTGATTGATTCCTAGCAGTTCAGTAGTCTGCTCTAGTATGGTATTGAGGTTTAGATTAGTGGTAGGGTAATTAGAATTATCAATTATTCTGATAAATGTCTGAATATCTTTTAGAAATTGATTGATTTGTTTTGAAGAACGATTTACAATTTCAAGATATTCATCACTATTTTGATTGATTTCTGTATCATTATCTTTCGTGATCATCATTTCCGAAAAACTGGAGACTAATCTTACTGGTGATCTCAATTCTTGGATTGCACTAGTAATAAAACGTTTTAGCTCGATATTCTGACTTTGCAGCTGTTTGATTTGTTTGAGCCCAATATTGGTGGAGTCTTCGAGTCTTGCAACGTTAGCTCTGTTGTTATTTGAAAATTTAAACTCTATTAAAACATTATATTTTTTTTGCATTTTGTAAGCTTCCTCATGCTGTCCTAAGAGCGCATAGCAATGCGCAATTTCTTCATAGACTCCAATGAAGAACGACTGTAGATTAGCAGTTTCAGCCTTTCGGATACAATTGTCGAAGTGTAATATAGCAGTTTCTGGATCTCTCGTTATTAGTGATATCTTTCCAAGATGGAGGTTACAATTAATGGACAACAGCTCATCTTTTAGGAATGTTCCAAGATTTAAAGCTTGTTTAAACATTGTAATTGCCTTACGATACTTTTTAAGCAGAAAGTAAATTTGTCCAATACTTTCTAGAAGACTTGCAATTTCTTTGTTGACACCAAGGTCCTTGTACAACTCAAGAGCATGTTTATAATTACGAATGCAAGAATCAAATAACTCTAGTTCATAATGAACATGACCCAGATTTTTTAAATTGGCAGCAATTTTATCTGTGATTCCATTATAGGAATTAATTTTAAACGAATCATTAAGAAAATGGATGGCCTTGTCATATTGTTTCAGTTTCATATACACTAAACCAAGACTATTTGCGTTTTCGGCCACAAGAATTGTATTCTTAATTAATTTATTGATGCCCAAAGCTTTTAAAAAAAGGGGTTCCGCTTTTTCAAATTCCCCGGTTAACAATTGAACAACTCCCATCTTGTGGAGAATATCAGCTTCTTGTTCTTGACCAGTCTGTAGCTCTTTTTGTTTGATTAATGCAAGGTTATAATACCGTTTTGCTTCTGGTAATTCATCAAGTTGCTCATTAAGTTCCCCAAGTATTAAAAGCAAATCTAAAGATACTTCTTCGTTATGGAGTCCTTCAAATTGTTCAAGTCCTTTGGTGTAATGGTCAATGGCTTCCTTTAATTGCCCTAGCTTCCAGTAAGTCTGCGCTACCTGAACATAGGCATTTGAACTAGAAACTTTATCCTCAATTTCCAGACTAATGAACTTCACATCATTATAATGTTCTAGCGCATTTTTATGATCATTTATTATTCTATAATAAGAACCAAGAATTAGATTAGTTTTGATTAGTTGTTGTTTTGCATTTAAAACCTTACCCAATCGTAATGCATCTGAAGCGTACTTGAAGGCCTCTTCCGGTGCGGTTTTTAGTAGCTTTTTACTAAGCTTGTTTAATAGAATTAATCGCTCTCCTTTTTTTTGAGAATGATTCAACACCGCTTTGAAATCTCCAATATTATGTTTGTTTAATAACTTGGTTTCTTTAACAATATAGGGGACACCTTCATTGATTAGGTTCTCTTTCTTGTTACTAGAGTGGATAGGTTTATATTTGTAGTAGGATTGTTTCAATTAAATTATATTTTATCCTTATGGAATAGAAGTTATCACCTGTTTTTACGTTATATCAATAAATTTGTTTCGTTTCTTTATCGAATTTAATAAAATTAATTATATAACTGATGTGCAATAATTTTAGATTATAAATGAGTTTCCTATTACATATTGCGGGTTGAAGGGTGGGATTGGGCAGTGATTAATGAGGGAACTATAGTGGTAATTATTTTTTTGCTCGTGTCATTTCACGTTTGCCTGGAGGCCCTGGCAATGCTTCTATTGAGAATCCTAAGGATTTTAGCGTCCGTTTAACTACTCCTTTTGCGCAATAAGTCACCAGTACACCGTCAGGCAGTAATGCGTCATACATCTTTTTTAACAGTGATTCCTCCCAAAGTTCTGGCTGTGCAGTAGGGGCAAAAGCGTCAAAGTAAATCAGATTATAAGTCATACGATCTTCTAATTCTTCAAATTTCATCAACCGTTTTTCAAACGAAAAATGCTCTGAAAAGGAAACACGTTCCTCAAAGTCACTGTTGTGGATACGATGAAAGACAGATGTATATTGCTCATCTTGTAGGAGCTCGGGGTAATTCAGTAATGCGGCTTGCTCGATACTGATTGGATAGGCTTCAATACCAGTATAAGTTACTTGTTTGCCATTGCGTTGATTTTCCAGAAACGTCATATAAGCATTCAGGCCTGTTCCCAATCCAATATCAAGGATAGAGAGTGCTGAGACATTTGAAAAGTGATGATAGCCAGCGGCTATGAAAACATGTTTAGTTTCTTGGATCGCACCATGAATGGAATGATAGGTGACACCAAATTGTTTGGAAAGAATCGTTGGTGAGCCGTCAGCTGTAGGTTTGATTTCGAGACTCATAATACAACACAGTCTTTAAATTCCTCAATAGTAATGTCCGGATAATCTGCTGCATAAGTGCACACTCCTTGCTGTATAAATAGTAACTGTGGTGACTGGTGGTGTTCCTGAAAGACTTCAGATACCAAATTTGAAACTTCCTTATGCTGTAGAACATTTAAAAGATAAGGACGGATAGCTGTAATGGGATAATCCCATTGCTGCTCAAGCAACTGTTTGGTCAGATTACTCAAATCACATCTTGGACTGTGCTTGTAAATTAGAATTGGAATTTGCTGAGAATCCCGTTCTACTTGATACACTTGTGCATTACACTCAAGCAATTGCCATTGTATCATAGGTCGCGCTTACTCAATAACTTCTACAGAAGAATCGATAGAAAAGTTATTTGGACAGCCTAGACCTCTATTACAAGAAGCTAAAGCAGTTACGAAAGCTGCAATAACAAGAATAACAGTCAGATTTTTAATGATATTTGATCTCATGATAATTTTATAATTTGTAACTGGTTAATCAAAAATAGCCAATTTATTAATCAGAAAATGACTTCACCACGACTTTAACGATTAAATAACGAAATTCTTGGGTGTATTTTTAATATTATAAACGGTTAGTCTGCAAATTTGTTGCCATTGGTATCCATAGTGATCAATATTTTATATTATTTCATACAAAAACTTGCTCCAATTAGTAACAAAACTATATGTATTTTAGTACAATAGAAGACTCCTTATAAATGATCGTTCTGAGAAGGATCATAATACCCATAATTTCTAACGATTTAAATCTAGAGTTATGAGTAAACTTTTTTGTGCTATTGTGTTATTCCTAGGATACATTCATCTTCATGCCCAAGTTCCGCTCACGTTTAATATTACAGAGACTACGCCATTCCCAGATGATGTTCATGGGTTTGCAATAAATCCAAATGATAGTACCTTATATTTTACTTCCTTACATTCAGGAGATCTAAGTAAGCTAGAATATCCTTATTCTGGAACTTATAGTAATACTGGTGTAAGAGGACAACGTTTGGCAGGGTTGTTATGGCTCAATCAAAGTTTGTATGTTGCTGATTTGTCAGAAGGAGTTATCAAGCAATTTGATGCTTCGCTGAATTTAATCACTACACATATTGTCCCAAGTCCTTGGAACATGGCTTCAGACGGACAGTCAATTTATGTGGTTACCTTTTCTGGAGAACTTTATAAAATAACGGCTAACAATCAGGTACAACTACTTAGAAGTGGCTTGGCTTATCCATTTGATATTAAATTTTCTCCTAATAATACATTATATATTTCTGAGCAACACGGTTCTAACGTTCCAGGAAGTATTTCAGAGTTTGATCTAGCGGGAAATTTACTGCATAAAATGCAAAACGTATACGTTACGCCACTAGGAATCACTTTTGATAAGGCTGGTAATCTCTACGTTGTAGATAATAATACAAATTGTATTTATTGTATTGATCCAAATGGCAATACTCATATGGTGTCTTGCAGCTATGACAAACCAATTGCAATCATATCAAACCTTTCTGACAATCTATTTGTGAGCACTGCCGCTTCAGGTGGTGCCTTGTTGGAAGTCAATACTAACTTAGAAACCAGTTTGTTAGAGTTTGAGGCTTCTGATCTGCTATTATTTCCTAATCCAACAAAGGATTTGCTGTACATTTCAATACAATTGAATCACCAAGCAACTCCTGAAATCGAGGTCTATAGCTTTGAAGGTAAGAAATTTCTAATTGAAGAGGTCAACCAACATCAAGTCAAAGGGAAATTGGAAATTACCATTAATACTGAAAAAATGACTCCTGGAAATTATGTTTTAAAAATTGAGGATCCAAAATTCAAGGTCACAAGACAGTTCTCTATCTGCCATTAACTTGGATGAAATATAGTTTCATTGAACAGAACACGGTACATTTTGTTATTGTTTTTGATAAGAATACAGAGATTTTTTGAGGGTCTAAAATTGAGAGTAATAGCGCTTTTGAAAACCTAATGCTTCAACTGCTGTAAAAAGAGAGACTTGCTACTTAACCACTTAAAAGTTAATGAAATAGATTGTTTTGAAGTCGTCTGTATCAAGTATCTGGCACATTAGTAGGAAGAGCCGCCATTAAGCACTCGTAATTTGCTCAAAATTAACATATTATAAGATAGTCGGTAATTAAAACTAATTAACTAAGTATTTTTATCTATAAATTGCTAAATTTGCAGCCAAATAAAGGATAGGATTATGAGGATGAAGCTTTCCCATTTTAACTTTGAGCTACCACCAGAGTTAATTGCACAATTTCCAACTGACATCAGAGATGAGTCAAAATTGATGGTAGTTCATAGAGCAACAGGAAAAATTGAACACAAGGTATTCAAAGATGTACTTGGCTACTTCGATAATGAAGATACTTTGATTCTAAACAATACTAAGGTGTTCCCAGCTAGATTGTATGGAAGAAAAGAAAAAACTGGAGCTAAGATTGAAGTTTTTCTTTTAAGAGAACTCAATAGAGATATGAAATTATGGGATGTATTGGTAGATCCCGCACGTAAGATTAGAGTAGGGAATAAACTCTATTTTAGTGATGAAAATGATGAGGATGTATTGATCGCAGAGGTTGTTGATAATACTACTTCTCGTGGAAGGACCATAAGGTTCTTGTTTGATGGAGACGAAAAGGAATTTAGTGATATTCTAGATAATCTTGGAAATACTCCTTTACCAAAGTACCTAAACAGAGATGCAGAAAAAATCGATCGAGAGCGATATCAAACTGTATTTGCTTCTGAAAAAGGAGCTGTTGCAGCACCTACCGCTGGATTACACTTTAGTGAAGAGCTACTGAAACGTTTTGAGCTTAAAGGTATCGACTTTGCAGAGGTAACCCTCCATGTTGGACTTGGAACCTTTAGAGATATTGAAGTGGAAGATCTGTCTAAACATAAAATGGATGCGGAATACTTCAAGGTGAATTCTGCCGCCACTGCAATTGTAAATAAAGCTAAGAAAAATAACAAGCGTGTTTGTGCTGTTGGAACGACTTCTATGCGTTCTATAGAAACAGCAGTTTCTGCTACCGGAATGCTTAAAGAAGCTGAAGGATGGACCAACGTATTCATCTATCCACCGCATGAGTTTACTATTGCAAATTGTATGATTACGAACTTCCACTTGCCTAAATCAAGTCTCCTGATTATGATCTGTGCATTCGGTGGTTATGACTTAATCATGAAAGCATATGAGGAAGCTGTAAAACACAAATACCGATTCTTTAGCTATGGCGATGCGATGCTGGTCATCTAATTGCTGATTGAACACTGATATAACGAAATATGAGTCCTTGTTACTACTGTAGCAGGGACTTTTTGTTTTTAACCCGAGGTAAACGAAAAAACCGTCATCCAATTGAATGACGGTTAGCTGAAACTTGATTAAAATTTTGCTAGTGGAAAATATTAAAAGAGGCCGAAATTGGCATTGTATTTCCGCCACTGTCCGTTAAAATGCCACTATATCAATAAGAAAATTAAATTTTTCATTGAATAAAGTGTTTTTATTGAGTTTGCTCCGAAAAAGAAACTTTCGAAGTTGGCTCATTATTTAAAAATAGGCGACAGTCTATTAGTGAAACACGTTAAAGGTATAATTCGCTGCATCAGGTTCTATTTTTATTCTTTTAGAAGAAACTGTGTTAAGAGAAATCCAAGACCCTTGAAATTAGATTGAATCACACTACCAATAATAATCGAACTCATCCTTATACGAATATGGTTTTTTGCTTTGATTGTATTACCTTGACGGAATGGAACACCTAGCCATTAAAGCCGGCCCGATTGCGCGCAAAATCTTAATTGAAAAAGGACTACGTCCTAGAGATGTCCGAATCATGCCTAGTGCCGCTAGTGGTCCTAAATGGATTGTACTGTATCACCTCAACCGGTTTTTGTTCTCCCACTGGTTTCCTAAAGATCATCCGCTTGACTTGATTGGTGCGTCGGCAGGCGCTTGGCAAATGGCGTGTGCTGCCCAACAAGACCCAGGTGCTGCATATGATCGCTTTCTTAAAGAGTATACCGAACAAACCTATCCCACAATGCCCACGCCTGAAGAGGTTTCCGTCAAAATCATGGGTATTCTTACAAGGATTTTGGGGGAAAACGGTATTGCAGACATTCTAAACAATCATAGCAAGAATCTAAGCATCGTGACCAACCGTTCTTTGTTCGAAGTGGTTCCGAAAAAGGCATTCCGACAGTTCTTTTTTGTTTGGCTACATAATCTGATTTCTAGAAAACGGATCAATCGATTTATGGAACGGAATGTCTTTTCATCTCAGAATCAACCACCGCTTGATTTGGAGCGGGATTTCATTACGACTACACAATACCATCAGCTCACTAGCGATAATGCGCTTGCCGTCATCGCTGCTTCCGGTTCTATCCCTACAGTAATTAGCCCGCAGGTGGGGCTCACTGGAGTAGGACATCAGCACTGGGATGGTGCAGTGACAGATTATCACTTTGGGGTTCCGTGGCAGTTGGATGATGGTATTATTCTGTATTCACATTACCAAAAACGAATTATACCTGGGTGGTTTGATAAGCACGTTTCCTGGAGATCGTTTCCTAAACAATGGACTGACCGTCTGGTAATGTTGCATCCAACATCATCTTTTGTTCAGGCCTTACCCAATAAGACTATTCCGAACAGAAAAGACTTTAAAACTTATTTCCAGAAAGATGATATCCGAATAAAAAACTGGTATGAAGCTGCTGAAATGGGCAAAGGGTTGTTATTTGATTTCAAACAGTATATCGGTAAGCCTATCCCAGAAGAATTGATAGGTAGTTTTTAGTTGAAGCACTATTTACTAGATTGGACGAGGGTTTAACGTAACAAAAAAACGCCATCACTAATTAAAGCAACGACGTTGTCAAAATCACATAATTTGAATTCTTATTAACCTGAGTTCGGTTATTACATCTTAACGATTTTGCAAGGGCCATTCAATCGTTTGGTGATCATTTCTGGTTCTCCTTCGTAACGTATTTTGCAGACACCACTGCCTACGACTTCCAAGGAATGGTTCACATTAACATGCGCGCTTCCAACTCCTGTGATACATAGTTCCACCCGTTCTGCTACCAATTCGGCAGCTCTTAGCTTAGACGCACCAGTCTGTTCGCATTCCAGTTTATTTGTAGAACCACTGAGAATAGTTGTCACTGCTCCTGAGTGCTCTAATTCAATACAGTCCGCAATGACTTCCAGATCAATTTTCGATGCGCCTGCTCCTTTGATATCAAGGCAATCAACAGTTAATGGACCATCAGATGTTACATAATTGCCGCCCGTTACTTTAAGGACTTCTAATGATGGTGTGGTCACATAAACAGTAATACGAGCGATGTTTCGATAAGGAGCGGAACCGATTTTGAGTATATTTCCAGAAATACGATAAACTCCAAGATGGAAATGCCCTCCTTGCGCTTCGACGGAATGCTCATCGCCTTGTTTGATTTCTACACGATAATTGCCAGAAACGTAAATTCTGTCGAACGGTTTTACAGATTTTGATTTGGGTTTATCGGTGGTCTCATTTTCTGTTGTCTGTTGTTGGGTGGTTTCGAGGTCAAGACTGTCAGGAGTTGGAGGGGTGTCTGATTGCTCTGTTTTTGTTTGAGGTGCTGGTGTGTCATTAGGCGTTTCTGATTGCGCATTGACGCTGCCAGATAGTAATAAGCCAAGAAAAAACACGGAAAGGAAGTAGCATAATTGTTTAGACATGATAATTGAAGTTTTGAAAGTAATTCAATGTTGTATATGCCTAAAAACAACTAGTTTTTGGAAGGGTTGCATGGGAAGCGGCGGAAATCGTTTTATAAGTAGTAAAATCTGAGTTGTCTTGTTTGAGAATTAGATGATTTCCAATCTGTTTGAAGGCTTTTTATTGGTTAGAATAAGGAAAAAGAATTTGGAAGACTCCTATTTGCCAGCCTCAATAAACTTGTCTAAAGCTTTGTTAGTTGTTTGCTTTATTTTTCGTTTCATGAATGGCGTCCAACCAAGCAGATGCCCTGGAACGCCTAGTGCCATACCTGCCCACTTCCAGCTATTAAATACATCTGTGTGTTTTACAATTTTACCATTTTCAACGACTAGTGTAGCGTTGATCTTATTGTGAACTTTTCTTTTCTTAGGACCGAATTCGTATTTAGCTTCCCAATACACTTTACCATTGTTTTCAGTGGCTTCTAAGACCTCATAAGTGATTTTCGTGTTACTGTTTTTGTCTTTATTAAGCATCTGCCACATAGCTTTTGCTCTGTCTCCTTCCAAGGTGCCGAATGCGGGATCTGTGAATACTACGTTGTCTGCATAACAGGCTACCATTGCATCAGCATCTTTTTGTGTAAATGCGTGGTAAAATTGTTCTATAACCGTCATGTCTGAGTGTTTTTCTATTTTTATCGAACGCTCGCCTTGAGACTTGCCATCTGTATTTTTTTTGACCATACAATTGGTTGCAAAACAGCATAATAAAACCAAGGAGTATCCATCGTAAATCAATCATTGGAATTGCTTATAGAGTTCAAGTTAAGTCATTTTGTTATAAATATGAATAATATGCGATATCTTTTAAATGAGGTTGTTTGTTGATTTTATTCCTAAATTAGTTCTTATTTACCATTTGTTCAATTCCATAACCACTGTCCACTCACTTAATTAAGCACATATGTTTTTAAAAGCACAAAAGGGGAACAATCAATTTTGGAGATATCTGGTTACCTTGTCTGTTGTCATGATCGTGTGGAGAGTTATAGGGGGTATCCCTTTAGAAGCCTTTATAGAATACAACTCGCTTTTGGTATCTGAGATTATCGCTTTGAATGATATATTATTACATTTTAGATTTTCCAGAAACACAATATTTTTCTTATTGTTGCTGCCAACCGTTCTAAGTTTTGGTGTTTTACTCTGGATGATCAAAGCTTTACATGGACGGACCTTTACGGATACGACCACAGGCTCAACGCAATTTCGATGGGAGCGATTTTTTAAAGGTTTTTTCCTTTGGACCGTTTTTTCGGCATTAATTTTAGGTGCGCGAGTACTGATGATGCCCAACTCGATTTATTGGAGTTTTCAGCCCGCTGCGTTTGCCGGATTACTAGTATTGTCATTGCTTCTTCTTCCTATTCAGACGGGCTTCGAAGAATTTTTTTTTCGGGGATATCTCTTACAAGGATTGCAGCTCCTGACTAAGAATAAATGGTTGGCCGTTCTTCTTACCAGTTTAGTTTTTGCGCTGTTTCATATCCTTAATCCAGAAGTCAAGGCGTTCGGAATGACGCTCGCTATGCCATTTTACCTAATGTTCGGATTACTGTTTGGTGTTATTACTGTATTGGATAATGGGTTGGAACTGGCTTGGGGAGTCCATGCTGGACACAACATTTTCCTTTGCTTATTTATTAACCACCAGGATTCCGCCTTTCAGACCCCCGCTATGCTCCGGTCAATGGAAGTCAACCCCACGATGAATTTAGTTTTCTTCACTATCGCCTGTACCATCTTTTTTGGTGTTTGCTGGAAATGGTTTGGTTGGCCATTCACGGAACCGCCTATCATTGCCGCTACTGAAAGCCTTGATGGGTAGGCAATTCTTTTAAATCGTAATTACTCAGCTGTAGCAAGAAACCAGTTTATTCGAAATAATCCACTAATTCTGCATCAGAGTTGTTAGTGTATTGTATTTCGCCTCCAGATCCTGGTACTACACTCACGGTGATGCTGGATTGGCCACTTGTGTTTTGAGGATCATAAGAGGCCACATATCCAAAGGACAGCGATCCGCCAGCAGGCAACACACTGTTTGTTGTAAAGGATTGAAACAGGCCATTGGAGGCATACAGCCACTGGCTATTCTGCACAGCGTCAAACCCAACCGAAGTCAACGATGGATCCCAGACAAAGGTCATTCGGGGATCAGTGGGCACTCTAATCGTAATTGCCGAGCCATCAGAAGGACTGTTGGCGACTTCACTGACTTGTACAACCATGCTGACAGTTGAAATCCCTTGAAAGGTAGACGGTATTACCTTTGATACTGGAGTAATATCGCAAAATGCATTGACATAGGTGTTAATATTGCCTTTCAAAAAATACAATTTATGGTTTCCAGTGGCTGCGGATTCATTATATTCAAAGATTCGAAAATGGTAGGTAGTGTTATTGCTTAAGTTCATTATGTTGGTCGAATTGTTGGGACCATCATAAACTACATAATTTTGATTGCCGAGATCACTTCCTTGTCCAAAATTAGCATCTGATGTATAAGACTGACCATCTATTGGAAACGCATCAACAGGACTATTCGCCTTGGCAACGACGATTCTCCTTGTTCCGTTGCCTGATGTCCAGTTTGCCCCAACAGACGTGGTATTGATTGGAGTTAAGCTTAAAGGGCCAGCTGTTACACTTGGGGTAAGAAACAAGTTATGCGAAGGAAAAGAGGCCGCCTGATTAATACAATTCCAAGGTAAATTGTCAAAATCACCCCAAAACGCACTAGCATTTGCACCAATGACGCGTTTATTAAGGAATATTGCCCAAGTGTATCCACTACTAGTCCTGGCAACAAGGGTAGCGGTACCTGGTAATCCTCCTGTATGCCACCAATGGTTCGAAGCACTTACGCTCCACCCTTTTGCATAGCCAGTATTGTTGACGCTCGGGGTTGACATTAGGCTGATCGTGCCAGGTGTTAAAATATCAGGAACGGTATTGAAGCCATCAACTGCAGTAAACAATCTGAGGAGATCTCGGGTAGAGGCAATCCAACCACCATGGGCATCCATCGCTTTTATATTGAAACCACCATATTCCCAAGGCACATTATTCCCACTGCCATTGATTTCTCTTGTGACGTATCCGTTTCCAGTATACTCGACTTCTCGTTCCTTTTTTTCACTAAGGTAATTGCCAGAAATATCTAAGTCGCAAGCTCCTATTGGCTCTAGTATTTGTGATTTTACGTAGGTCTCATAACTCATTCCTGATAGCTGTTCAATGATTTCTCCTAGTACTAAATACCCAATATTGGAATAGGCATAGCTTGTTCCTGGTGTGAAATTCAACCCTTTCTCAAGTAAAAAATAGATCATATCTTCATTCTTCACTGGATTGCTCGTACCATTGGATTGGGTGACATGCAAGGCCACACTAATCGGGTCACAGCCTGAAAAGTTCCAAGGGTAAGGCGTTGTTGGGCTGGGGAAACAGTTGACACTTCTGTCCCATCCTGCCGAATGTTCTAGCAAGTTTTGAACTGTTATATTGTAGATTCTACTGTCGGTAATCGCAGCACTGCTCAGAAAAGGATGACTTTGCAAAATGCCACCTGTACCAAACACCTTGTCGTTCATATTGAGCAGACCTTCCTGGTACAACTTCATAATGGCTATGGAGGTAATTGGTTTGGAAACACTCGCGATTCTAAACAAATGATAAGGGGTTACAGCTTCCGTCCCTGCTAGATTAGCGTCTCCAAAACCTCGATGATATATCAGTTTCCCGTTTTTTGATAGGGCCATGCTGAGCCCTGGTATCCCATGTGTTGTCATAAAGTTTTGCACCAAATTATCACAAGACGCCATTTGCGGAACAGCAATTCCTGTTTGTGCGTCTAACTGCGAGTAGCTGATCATTATTAATACTAGAAGAAGTAGGTGTGATTTCATTAGGAGCTTAATTTTAATTCTTATAAATAAATATAATACTTTATTCTAAGGTCTACTATTATTCTTGATACGAATTATACGAGCTTACAAATTATTGATACAATCTGATTTGAGGGCTTGGTACAACAAATGCTCAAGGCAAAGATACAAATGCACTGTTACCTCGTTATGTTCAACTGGGTTTGGTGAAGACCTTTCATTCCAGAAAACTAAAGTAAGGTAGTCAACATCGCTAAGCTTTAGATAGGAATTATTTGGGGCCTTCCCTCATTTCGCATAGTCTAGGGCATTCGCCTAGACTATACTCATTTCGGGCCGGGTCGTCCGGCACTCTCTTCGTTCAAACAAAACCTACCACCCCTAGGCCGCACCGAATTAAAATAGGATCGTGCTTTCTGTCTTTAGAAATACAAGTTTCCTATAAAATCAACCATTTTTTGACCACTGGTTGTGCGGTTGTGGAGGTAATCACTACATAATACAATCCTGGAGTCTGAATACCTAACCCTTTAGGATCAAGTGTTGCGCTTTTATTGAATGAAGACTGTTGGGCTTTCATAGTGCCAATAGCGTCATACACGGTTATAGTGCAATCTACAGGCAACTGCTCCAGATTAGCAACATCAGTTAAGTTTGTCGGGTTGGGAGAAAGGGTTACCTGCGTTGTTCCTTCTATCAAGTTTTCTGTAGCAACCATTGATGTGCTGTCTAATGAAAATTCGTACATCGGGAAGCCATTGTTCATGTTGGTCGCACTTAGGGTGTCATACCGATTATTTACCCTCAATTTAATTTCAACCTCATTTGGAATGAGACCATCTGCCATTGATAGCAAAGCCGCGCCATTTCTTATAACTGGAATTGTTGTCCATTTTACTTTAGACCAACCAGTTATTTTACTAAAAGGTGACCCGCCTATTTCACTGGCGAGTTGAGCGCATTGATCATAAGCTTCATCGGTAACATAAATAAAATGTTGTCCGCCTAGTGGCAATGCTGCTAATGTAATCGTAGAACCAATAGGTGTATATATATCCTCGTTTGGATTCCAAATCATGTCCTTTCCATTTTTGGTTGGAAGCCCAAGCATTTCAGAGGGGCTTTGAACCCCACCAGTCCCTGGACGGTAAAAGGTGTTTTCTCCAAAGAAAATATTCAATCGATAACCTGTTTCTACATCAATCGCATACCCAGGGAACCATGACATTCCAACTGTTCCTGTGTTATCTGGTAATCCATTTTTATCCACAGAAGGATCACTTCTTAATTCATAAGGTAGTGAATCTGGATTGGGTAAGCCTTCTTGTAAGTGATAATCAGAAAAAGAGTTAATTACAATACATCGGCTCCATTTTAATTTATCAGGAGTCAGAACAATATTTACATTATTTATTGATTCCATAAAGTTACGAGCATCTACTTGGCTACTGAAGTTATTGGTCCAAGCAGGGGTGATATGTCCGATGAAGTGAGGAGGTTCAGGCTTCCAAGAGACCAATGGGTAAGGAAACCAGGTTCCAGATACGACACCTGAATAGGTTTGATTAGGATCAAACATTTCGTTTTCCTCCAGTGATGCAGTTCTTATAAAGTTAGTCCCGTAAACGAATGCATCATCGCTAATGCCACCCATCCACTGAGGGTTACTGTTATTGTACGTTAATGAAGAACCTATATAACCATTGTTAGGACTAAGAGCCGATCCTGGTTCTTCAGAATGTGCAATCTTTAGAGAAAAACCTCTTCCTGTGATCTCCTGAATATTGCAGGAGTCCAGCGTTACATCCGACATCCATTGATCACCTGTGTCAATATCTTCCAACATCCAGTTTACTGGAGAAGTGCCAATGGTGCCGTAGTTTTCATCCAATAATTTTAGTCTGTAATTGCCAGTTATCAATGTCGGATCACTAATACTGCTGACCTGAATAGGTCCTTTCCCTATTTTATACTCAAGAATTGGAGCCACGCCATTGTTAAGAATTTCGGTAATCGAATTATCACTTAATTCCAGATAATTCCCTGTACCAACGCCATCATAACGGGTTACTTGAATTCCTGACTGTGAAAAACCGAAGTTTAGAGATATGATTACAAAAAAGGCAACTAGATTTGCCCTAACATTTATACTGATTACTGTTGGAGTCATTGTTTTATTGTTTAATGAGATTGTCCTATTTGTTTTATAGTATTTTTAATTATTACCTTAAATATATAAAACTTATTCCATTGTAGGTAATACCGTTCTTCTATCTACTCAGAAATAGCGTCTTTATATGAATTAAGGCTCTATTTGTACTATTTACGGACTTAAGAAAAGATAGGTGTTAAATTTTTATGTAAACTGTCTACTCAGAAATAGCGTCTTCTCTTAAAACCCCGCCCGCAACGTCACAGTACCCCGCAACTTCCGAATCAGTTCTTCCGACTCCGAAAAATCAAGCGTTTGCTGCGCATCAGAAAATGCCTTCTCAGGTACCGCATGCGTCTCATAGATCACGCCATCCGCTCCTGCCATCACAGCAGCCAGTGCCATCGGCTCCACATAAGCGCGCAGCCCAATACCGTGTGAGGGATCAGCGATCACAGGCAAATGTGTCTTCTCTTTTAAAATTGGAATCGCATTGAGATCAAATGTATTGCGATAAGCGGTTTCATACGATCGAATACCGCGCTCACACAACATCAGTCGTTCGTTGCCACCTGAGAATATGTATTCCGCACACTGCAACAACTCATTGAGCGAACCGCTGATACCGCGTTTGAGTAACACTGGTTTGTCCACTTCGCCAAGCGCATCCAACAAATTAAAATTTTGAGAGTTACGAGCACCAACTTGCAAGATATCAGCATATTCGCACAAGTCTTCAATCTGTGAGGATTGCATGACTTCCGTGATGATCTTAATCCCGAATTCCTTAGCATGTCTGTGCCAGATCTTCAATCCTTCAACACCTAGGCCTCTAAATGCATAAGGAGAGCTGCGGGGCTTGTAAACACCGCCCCTCATAATCCTTACACCGTTGTCTTTTAAGTGTTGGAGTACCGAGACGATCTGCTCTTCAGATTCGATAGAGCAGGGACCGGCCATAATCGCAAAGTCGCCCTCGCAGATTTTAACACCGTCTCCTAGGTCGATAGTCGTCGGTTGCACCTTCCACTTCCTTGAGACTAGTTTATAGGCGTCAGAGACCCTGTGAATGTCCGACACACCGTCCATTCCTCCTAGTTCACGAAGGTCGATCTCTACTTTGCCTATTCCGATCAGGTATTCACCGTATTGCGTCAATACATTAGTCGTTTTAAAGCCGAGACTGTTGACTTTTTGCTGTATGCCTTCTTTTTGCTTAGGGGCAATTTCTGGTTGTAGTTGTATGATCATAACTTATTTTCAATTTTAAAACACCTGCAAATCCAATACATAATACGGATTAAATCCAATAACACTAAGGAATGAAGGATTGTTGATTTTTATTATTCCAAGCTTGACTTCTATCCGCAGCATCACAAACACCATCTAAAGTAGTGTCTTCTAGTAAATAACCCGTCTGATTTCTTGCATTCCAAATGGAAGTTCGATCTGCAGCATTAATTAAACCATCATTGTTTACATCACCATCATACATTGCATAACTTCCATTTCCTAGTATCTTGATTCCTCCACCAAACGCACCCAATGTAGTAAAATTATAGTTCCCAGGAACGGTACCATTTATCATAACTGGAGTCGTTGACATAATATCTAAATGAGATCTATGCCGAACCACAATCCAATAAGACCCCGCTGCAATACCCGTTGTTGTAAAGTCAACACCAGATACTCCATCAATATCCACAACATCACCATCCGCTTGAATTAATGCGGAACGAGTTGCAACTGGCAAGGTATTGTCAGAGGCATGTCTTAACTCAATAAATACCCAGTCTACAATGGCGTCAGGTCCAGAATCACTTAATACAATTGGGTCAATCATTTCTCCTCCGCCTCCAATTTGAGAGTAGCCTAGAGCGGAATATGGTTCAAGCATTGGAAGATGACCATTCGTACGGAGATCATCCGAATGTAATCCATTTAAATTATAACCACCTTCCAGGTAGACCTTGGTTGCAACACTAACTTTATTAAAATTACTAGTATCAATAACGGAGACCGTATACGCTTGAGCAAATACGCCTGCGATAGGACAAACATCATCTTTACTTGTTACTACAAAGTGATGTACGCCAACATCAGTAAATGTAGGGGTCCAACAGAACGTTCCAACTGGATTGACCGTATTGTTGTTGGAGACACTAAAAGTTCCTCCAGGTATGCCGTTGTTCCAAGATATTTCGACGGTATCGCCATCAAGATCTCCTCCTTCCATTGAAAAGCAAAAACCACTACCGGGATAACTGATAGTGTCATAACTACCTGTATTCTGACCATTATTAATGATAGTTCCAGTAGTAGGTAAGGTATTGTTGCAAGATAGGACGTGGAATTGCAAGTCTCGAGTGACTTCACCTATTTTGACGCCACCTCTGAATTCTGTTACTTTTACACAAAGGGTCGCAATCTGTACGATTGACGGTATAAATGAGAGAATACCAGTATGTGGATCCAGCGACACTCCAGAAATAGTACTAAGTGGATTGGGAGGAATCGGAATCCCTGCATCCTGTAAACAATCTACTAAACTATAAACGAGGGAATCGCCATCCGTATCAATTACTGAGTGATTGTAATTTACGTGCTGTCCTACACAAGCATAAATTGCCGGATTGCTGATAAACGTTGGTGAATTGTTACACGGGGAAATTATTGTGTTTAACTTAGACTCAATATACATGAATTGACCATAACTATTTTGTCTACAACACATGCGCTTTGATGCCGTGAAATCGCTGCAAGAGTTAGGTAAGAAAATTGTACCTTCATAAGTATATCCAATAACACTGGGCAAGTTGCCCCCATTACAGCTGCTGTTAGGTAATTGTGCCGTGCATAATTGGGACACTACAACGGGGTTGTTTTGTCTTGTTAGACTGAGGCTATAGGAAAGGCCACAACCAGAAATCTTAAGCTGTTGACCCATACTTGGAATACTGCCAGAACAATCTTGAAATACTGTTAGTTTCAATAAGTAATTGCCTGAGCCTATGCATTCATAAGTAAGATCTAATCCTATTGCATGCGTTGCTTTTAGAACATTGGATGTTGAAAAACAGAGAAAAAGAACAATTAAAAGTAAGAAATTTTTCATAGTGTAATAATTGTTGGATTTAAATCAGCCACGCTACACTAACATAATATGAAAGTCTAAGCGGTGTGTCAAACCATTAAAGTTTTGCAAAAAAATCGGAATTAAAAATTTTCAATTCAAATTGAAAATTCACTATGGTATATGTAGGTGAGATCAACTATCAATATAGTTATTTGGTGTTGAAAAAACAATTTTTTCCTTATAAATCTGTAGGTTTCTTTCCTTCTTTCACATCTTCAATAAACACCTTCACACTTTCTTTTAAATCCTTTCCTCCTTCAATAGCTCTAATAAATGCACTTCCGATAATCGCTCCATTCGCATACTGGCACGCGGTTTCAAACGACTTTGCATCTGATATCCCAAATCCGATAATCTTTGGATTTTGCAACGATAATCGGTTCATCCGTTCAAAGTAAGCGAGTTGTTCCTCGGAAACGCCTTGTGATTTTCCTGTAATACTGTTACTCGAAACCATATAAATAAACCCGTCTGTCTGTTGATCGATATATTGAATTCGCTCTTCAGACGTCTGAGGCGTCACAAGTAAAACGTTAGACAGTTGACAGTCATCCATCACTGACTTATAAAATTCAGTGTATTCTATCACAGGCAAATCTGGAATAATCATCCCGTCAATACCAATGGCTTGAGCTTGTTTGCAGAACCGCTCAACACCATACTGCATCACTGGATTCAGATATCCCATCAATAACAAAGGGATGCTTACCGTTTTCCGAATGTCTTTTAATTGATCAAACAACAGTTCCAATGTCATACCGTTGTCCAGTGCTACTTTATTGCTGCGCTGAATGGTGTCACCATCTGCCACTGGATCAGAAAACGGAATCCCAATTTCTACCATGTCGACTCCGCATTGTTCAAGTGTTTGTAGGATCTCTGGTAAGTCATTAAGTCCAGGAAAACCTGCCGTACAGAAGATCGATAAGACACCTTTCTCTTTTTGCTTGAAAAGTCTGGTTATCCTATTGTCTAGTGCCTTTTTTACTGTTTTTTTAGCTTCCATAATTTCTGTAATTAATCATCAACTCCTTCATTATACTTTATATAAGTTGCCAAATCCTTATCACCTCTTCCTGATAAGTTAATCACAACCACCGCATCTCGGTCAAACTTGACTTTTTCCAGCACAGCCAAGGCATGTGCTGACTCAATTGCCGGAATGATACCTTCCTGCTTACACAGCAACATGCCTGCTTGCATTGCTTCTATGTCCGTAATTGGATGAAAGACAGCGCGTCCCGTCTCATGAAGATGTGCGTGAACAGGCCCAATCCCAGGATAATCCAGTCCCGCCGAAATAGAATACGGTTCTATGACTTGCCCGTCTGGGGTTTGCATGAGTAATGTCTTGCTACCGTGCAATACGCCCGATTTTCCTAGTATCGTCGTAGCAGCGGATTCGCCAGATGAGATACCGTGTCCCGCGGCTTCCGCACCAATCAGTTGCACAGATGGCTCATTCAAGTAATGGTAAAACGCGCCCATCGCATTGCTACCACCACCGACACAGGCAATGATGCAATTGGGCAACTCAGAATCTGTTTGCTCCTCTAGCTGCCAGCGCATCTCTTCACTGATCACTGCTTGGAAACGTGCTACCATGTCAGGGTAGGGGTGTGGTCCTACCACCGAGCCAATAATGTAATGAGTATCAGTCGGATTGCCGATCCAATGGCGCATGGCTTCATTCGTAGCGTCTTTTAGCGTTTTACTACCAGAAGTTGCAGGGATAACTGTTGCTCCAAGTAGCTTCATACGCTCTACATTTGGCTTCTGGCGTTGGATGTCGATAGAACCCATGTAGATGATGCACTCCATACCCATAAGAGCACAGACGGTTGCTGTGGCGACGCCATGCTGACCGGCTCCAGTTTCAGCGATGATTTTCTGCTTGCCCAATCGTTTGGCTAGCAGGATTTGTCCTAGGGTGTTATTCACCTTGTGCGCACCAGTGTGGTTCAAGTCTTCCCGTTTTAGGAATACATTGGTATCATATCTCCTTGACAGTCTTTCCGCTTTGTAGAGTGGTGATGGCCGACCGACATAATTCTTTAATAACTCCTGCAACTCTTGTTGAAAACCTGGCGCATCAATTATTTCAAGGTAGTTTTGTCGCAATTCTTCTACATTCTGATACAACATTTCAGGGATGTATGCGCCTCCGAAATTGCCATAATAGCCACGTGAATTTACTTGAAAGTTCATAATAGAATCTTTTTATCTGCTAAGCTTTGTTTGAAGGCCTTGATTTGCTCAATGTCCTTGAGTCCTGGACTAATTTCAAACTTGCTGTTAATATCAATTGCTATACATTTGGGGTGACGAAACCTAGTAATCGCTGCTGCACTTTCTGGTCCAATGCCGCCACTGAGGAAAAACGGTTTGTCTGCCGTGTAAAAATCCAACTTATCCCAGTCGAAAGTGAAGCCGTTACCACCGCGTTCCTTGCCTTTTGTGTCGAATAAATAGAAATCGGCACATTCGCCGAAAGGCAAAACCACACTAAAATCGAAAAAGGCACCTACCGAAAAAACTTTAATGATTTGAACGCCCAACTCGCCTAGTTGCTTGCAAAGTTCAGGTGTTTCGTCACCATGTAACTGTACCGCATCTAACTGGTGTTTGTTGACTTTCTGCTTGATGTACGCTAGTTCTGCATTCACAAAAACGCCTGTCTTCTTAATAGTATTAGGAATCGATAGGATCAGTTGATCGTCAAAATCTTCTCCTACAAATCGCTTTGATTTTTCATAGAAAATGAACCCCATATACTGAGGAGCGAGCGCTATCAACGCTTTGATGTTTTGAGGATCACGCATCCCACAAACCTTAATTGCTATATGTTGTTGGGTATTCATTTATATGATAATCGGTTTAAAATTTTACTTGTTTTCTAATTAATCAAAAACTGTTTTCGATTGGATTTCTTGCTGTGTTTCTAATGCGCTAACTTCTTCTATGAATCGTGCACAAGCTTGTTCAGGGCGACTATGCTTCATGAATCGTTCTCCAATAAGGAACCCATCAAAACCTGCTTCTCGTAACTTTACAACTGTTGCTGGATCAGAGATTCCACTTTCTGAAATTCGGACGACTTCAGAAGGTATGGATCCTAGTAAATCTAAAGACGTTTGGACGTTGACCTCAAAGGTTTTAAGATTGCGGTTATTCACACCAACAACATCAACAAACGCATTGAAGTGTGTCTCCAGTTCTGCCTTGTTGTGTACCTCCAACAAGACTTCCAACCCAAGGCTTTGTGCAAACTGCGCTAATGATTTTAGTGCATCCGGTTGAAGCACGGCCGCTATCAGCAAAATAGCGTCTGCACCAATGCTTCGCGCTTCGATGATTTGATATTCATTTAACATAAAATCCTTTCGGAGAATGGGGCAGTAATTGAATTTTCTTGCGGTTGTAAGATCTTCGTTTTTTCCACCAAAAAAATGTTGGTCTGTCAGTACTGACAGTGCCGAGGCACCTGCCTGCATATACCCAATTGATGTCCGTTCAATAGAAACGTAAGGATTGATGGCTCCTTTCGATGGCGATTTTCGCTTGATTTCAGCAATAATTCCTAGCTTGTCTTCCCGTTTGATATATTGTTTTAAGGAAACGCAAGGCGTATTGAAAAAAATACTTTGTTCCAGGAGTTTAACTGGAAACATCGCCTGCCGTTCCTTGATTTCTCCTTGTTTATGTATTACGATATCGTCTAGTATGCTCATGATGTTGATTTTAATCTTCTATGAATGTTTTAAAGGCGCGATACGCTGCTTTAGAATGCAATGATTCGCGTGCCATATCTATAGTTTCGTCTAATGTTTTCTCTGGATAAGCACAACGAATGGCTAATCCTGCATTGGCCATGACTGCATTGTTTTGAGCAGTAGTACCTTCAGCGTTTAAGACTTTTTCAAATATTGTTGCTGCAGCTTCGACGGTATCGCCTCCTGCGAGTTCTTTGGCGTTTAAATGCTTGAAATTCAAGTCTTCCGGCTCTAGGATTTGTTCTGCTTCGTTTGTTATCAATTTAAACTTCCCCGTGAGGGAAATTTCATCATATCCATCCAGTGAATGCACAATAGCAAACTGCTTTCCACTTTGTTGATACAAGTAACCGTACAATCTTGCCAGCTCTAAGCTAAACACACCAACCAATTGGCGTTGCACTTTTGCTGGATTGACCATCGGTCCAAGCATATTGAAGAAGGTTTTAACACCCATTTGCCGACGAACTGGTGCAACTTCCTTCATTGCAGGATGAAACAAGGGGGCATGCAGAAAACAAATTCCCGCCTTGTCAATTTTACGTTCAATCTCCTTGACATCATTGGTGAATTTGTATCCAAAATACTCAATTACATTCGAGGAGCCAGACACAGATGACACGCCATAGTTACCGTGTTTCGCGACCTTCACTCCTGCACCCGCAGTCACAAATGAGGCGAGTGTGGAAATGTTAAACGTGTCTTTCCCATCACCACCAGTACCGCATAAGTCTACTGGATTATACGCTGATAAATCAACAGGGATGCAAAGCTCCAGCATAGCGTCACGGAAGCCTTCCAACTCCTCGACTTTGATACCGCGCATGATAAACACCGTAAGAAAAGAGGCAATCTGCATGGGTTTAAATTCGCCCTTCCCAATACTAATTAGGATGGCCTTTGCCTCGGCTCTTGTCAGCGTGTTATGTTCGAATAAATGTGTTAATGTGCTTTTCATGGGTTTAATTGTTTAACCAATTCTTCATGATTGTTTTGCCGTGCTGTGTCATTATCGACTCTGGATGAAACTGTAATCCTCTTACATCAAGTGTTTTATGTGATAATCCCATAATCCTTCCCGCATCGTCTGTTGCAGTGATTTGCAATTCGGATGGAAAATTTTCGGTTGTCACCATCCAGGAGTGATACCGTCCAGTTTCAAAGCGTTCTGGGACCTCCTTGAAACAGATTTCTTCCTTGTTGGTCACGATAGTTTCCAAGGGAATACCATGTGTTACTTCTTGCATATTAATCAGTGTACCACCAAAGCATTCCGCAATGCCCTGATGCCCTAGACAGATTCCAAGAATGCTTTTGGAAGCGCTATAGGTCTTGAGTAACGCCATCATAATACCGGCATCCTTAGGAAGGCCAGGGCCAGGAGATAATAATATTTTATCGTAGTCTGCTACGGCTTCTACTGCAATGGCGTCATTTCGGATAATATCCATCTGGTCACCGAAATCTAGTTCCCGGATCAAATGCACCAAATTGTAAGTGAATGAATCGTAATTATCTAACACTAATAGTCTCATAATCAAATGTTATTTGCTAGTTCTATGGCAGTTCTCAATGCCTGTAATTTATGGTTGACCTCTTCCAATTCGCTTTGAACATTGGACTTAGAAACCACTCCCGCTCCTGCTTGATAATTCAGCTGATTGTGCTGACTCAAGAAGGACCGAATCATAATCGCATGATTAAAATTGCCATTAAACCCAATAAACCCAATGCAGCCGCCATAGTAACCACGATTGGTGTTTTCATAGTCATTGATCAGTTCCATTGCACGATATTTTGGTGCGCCAGACAACGTACCAGCAGGGAAGGTGTCTCCTACCAATTGCAAGGGATTCTCCGCATCGATATCCGCAGTTACCTTAGACACTAGATGAATCAAGTGCGAGTAAAACTGTATTTCTTTGTAGGTATCTACTGTTACGTTATGTCCGTGTCTGCTTAAGTCATTCCTTGCCAAATCTACTAGCATTGTGTGTTCTGCATTCTCCTTAGGATCGTTGAAAAGGCGCTCTGCTTCCTTGGCGTCTTGAGCATCGTTTCCTGTACGTTTAAAAGTACCAGCAATTGGGTGAATACTCGCCTTATCGTCACTGATAATAATTTGTGCTTCGGGAGAAGAGCCAAACACCTTAAAGCTGCCATAGTCGAAGTAATACAAGTAAGGCGAGGGATTGACAGAACGGAGGGTACGGTAGACGTTAAACTCATCGCCTGTAAACGGTTGGCTGAACCTCCTAGAGAGCACAATCTGAAACACATCTCCTTGTTGACAATGGTCTTTTCCTTTTTGGAGGATGGTTAGGAATTCCTGATCTATAAAGTTGGAGGACTCCTTATCGTTAGTCTTAAAGCCAAATGCCTGAGTATTTTTTTGTTTGAGGTAATTGGCAAACTGACTCAGTTTAGATTCTTGGTCCTTAGTGATATGCTCAAAAACATGCAACTCATTATTGAAATGATTGATGGCAATGACATAGCGATAGGCGTGGTACAGGATGTCTGGTATCGCTTTACTTTTTTCGGAATAGGAATTAATCTCAATGTTTTCAAAATGTCGGACAGCGTCATAAGCTATGTACCCAAATACACCGTTAGTGATGAACTTATAGTCAAACTCTTCGACTTCGAATTGCTGAATGAAGTTGTAGAGGGCTGTTGTCACTTGGCCTGATGTCTCTATGCTTGTTTTTGTTGGGGGTCTGTCTGGCTGTTCCACTGAGATACTGTTTCGGGTGACCTCGAATTTTGCGATGGGCTCACAACAGATATACGAGTAGTTGTTGTCATTGGCGCGATAGTCTGAGCTCTCCAAAAGAATGGTATTGGCAAACTTGTCCCTCAGGTTCAGGTATAGGCTTACTGGCGTCAATGTATCTGCCAAGTGCTTCTGATGATATGTTATTAACTTGATCTTTTCCATAATAAAAAAAGGCCTGCGAACAGCAGACCTTAAAATTAGTTTATCTTTTTTACAAAAATACAAAGGCTGTTCACAAATCGAAGTATCGACCATGCCACCAATTAATATTCATGTATGTGTTATTTTGATTCATTAAAACAAACATAGGGAATTGATAGGAGTTGGTCAAGTGTTTTCGGAAAAAGTTTTTGTGAGGGTTTTTATTGAAGCCATTTATTGCGACAAAATAGTAGCATAAATAATTATATATGAGCAGATTGTGATATTTTCGAAAGTGAATTATGCGACAATGCGTAAAAGAAATTAATAAGTATGACAGTGTTTTAAAGGATATGAAGAAAGGAACCTTGTTCAGTCAAGTTGTACTGTAAAACAAATTGCCGCGATGAATAACTACAAATTTGTAGCAAGTACTAGCGCTTTCTGTCAGGATTATATGATTTCTTGTAGATCAGCTGGAACAGCGTACACAAGCAATACACGCTATATTCAAACATGGTATAACTGCAGGTGGTGTTATACTTATCGTATTTGTCGCTCTAGTTGTAGAGGACCATACTAGTAATTTCAAATTTTGGGTCTACTCCGGAAAATATCTCCTAAGTAAGCCCAATTTTAATCCATTAACAATCACCTAATTGGTTTTTTTGTTTCATTCTCTATGGAGGAAACAGTTAACCCAGACTATGCATTAGACGTTGAGCAATGTGACTAAGTCGTTACAGCTTGTCTTCCGTTATGAAGCAGGTAAAGCCAATTTCTTTTGCATAATCTAGGTTTAAAGAGCTCATATTTTCGGTGATCTTTTCGGCTATAAAAGAATTTGAAAATAACTACGAGTATGTACAACCGTTTTCCATAAAAAAGCAACCAAAAACTAGTTCGCCTATGCAACAAACTAACCTTGGTTGCTAAATGAAATAGATGGTAATAGTCATATGCTATCTAAAACAAAACTAACTGTACAAACCTAATATAATCTTGAGATTAGAGTGAAGTCACCTTTTATCAAGGGAATAGTTCTAGATTAAACCATACATTTTAAACCTTGTTTGAAGTCCACTACAGGTACTTTTACCGCAAGGCAAGTCTAATTCTGTAATAATCTTACTGTTGAAAAGAGCAGAGATAGAATTTTGCAATATGGTTTTGACATATGTCGTGAAACCAAGAGATACAGTTAAAGTAATAGCTAAAAAGAATAGAATCTGCTTTTTCATTGTGAAAAATTTATTAATTGAGTGAAAATTACATTTCTGAATACTTTAATATTTTTTGGAGTTAGCTACTTGAATTATAGTAGTAATATCTACTTTTTATACTTATCCTAGGTGTTTAAAATTCAAGGTTTTACGAGAATGCAATTGCTTAAAGGAAAGAGATATCCTAGAAGAATTTAGACATTATATGTTAATTATTAAGGGAGAGTGATACAAAACTTTAAGGAAATCGTGCGAGAATGCAATGTGTTTTTCTTTTTTCCTACAAAACCGATTTTGCAAACCAATTTTCGGATTAAAATTTTACCTAGTTTTATTTCTCAAGTTTTAAAAAATGATGCAACAATACGAAAACTAAGGGATTTCATTAAAATAATTTGAATTTTCTAAACTTCCTAAATAATATATTTATTAAACGATGTTGCAAAATGCTTTGCACTATTTAGTAAGTACTTAGGGTTTTTGAAGAAATACTCCTTTGGATGGGCTAATCTTAATAATTCGATTAGACTTCAGGTCCAGACTCAACAAAAAAGCCCCAGACGTAAGTACATTCGGGGCTATAAAATATTTTTTGAGATGACTACCTCCGCGGTGTTGCAATCTCAGGCGCAATCGTATTCACCTTTCCGATAATCGTAAACTCCGTCCGACGGTTGAGCTGCCGTCCTTGCGGATTATCAGAGCCATCAGGATTGTCATTCGGTGCAACTGGCTTCAGCTCTCCATATCCCTTTGCGACCATAGTACTAGCGACGATGTCGTTATCAATCAAATAATTGACCACACTCTGGGCACGGCGCACAGACAACCGTTGATTGTAATCAGTCCCGCCACGGCTATCCGTGTGAGAAGCGATCTCAATTCGCAGTGTTGGGTTATCCTTCATCAATCGAACCAGTTTGGTGAGTTCATTCTTAGACTCTGAGCGCAGTGTCGCCTTGTCATAATCATAGTAAATGTGATTCAAGCGAAATGTGGTTCCTCGCTTGTTGAGCTTCATTACGATATCCCGAGTCACTTCTTTCTGACCAGTAACCCCAACCGTACTAATATCATCGACACTAGTCGTCAGGTAACCAGACTTTTCGCCTATTAGACGATATTGCTTGTCAGCTGTCAAAAATAACGAATAAGAGCCAGTAGCCGTCGAAGTTATCGACTTTAGCTTCCGCGTTGAACCATCCTGCAGTAATTCGAACAAGGTCACCTTCGCATCAGGAAGAATGGCTACATCCGTACCGTCATCAGAATACACAATACCGTTGACTAGCATGCCCTTCCTAGAAATACATATGTCATAAGTGAACGTAGAGTCTCGTACAATCGCTTTAGTAGTAAAGGTTCGACTAACACTGGAATAACCTTCCTTAGTCACCAAAACACGATAATTCATATTCGGTTCTATCGTAAAATTGAATTCCGGCCGACTGATTTGAGAAGAAATAAGTTGTTCCTTCCCAGTATTATCCGTCCCATACAAATCGACTTTAGCCCCAGTAAGTATCGACTTGTCAGGAGAGTCGAAATCACAGATTGACCCATTTGCCTTTAGTGCAACTGGCGGCGGTGGTGGTGGCGGAGGAGGAGGAAGTGGTGGCTCTGGTAAGAAGTTAAGTATGTCATCACAACAAGTAGGATTGGCTACAGCAATAGCACCTTCTCGGTTAGACACTAGAAAACCCTCATCCCTTCTTTCGTTAAGCACAAAGTACATATCATCTGCACTGGTGTTAATTCGCGGCCCTAAATTCTTTGGAATACTGTAAGCAGCACCGTCTAATTGAGCACGGAAAACATCGTGTCCACCGTAACTAGGATGACCGTTTGAGCTAAAATACAACAGATTTTCCATGTTGTCGAAGTAGGGCGTGGTCTCATCCCACTTCGTATTAATACGACCGCCCAAATTGAAGGGCGTGCTGTAGGTATCATTGCTTGCTTTGATAGTGTACCAGATATCCGTTCCACCTAAAGTTCCAGATTTATCTGAAGTAAAAAAAACGTATTCCTTTTCGCCTATTTCAACAACGTATGGTGAAGTAGATTCCTTGCCTTCTTCGTTAATTCCATATTCCAGTTTGGTCGGTTTCGTCCATTCTGCATCTAACATATGAGTAACATAAATCTGGCATTTTACCTGATTATTGGGCTCCGCCGGACAGCGGGTAAAGTAAAATCTTTTTAGATCTTTAGAATAACAACCGTGCCCGGTATGCATCCCTTCTATATTGACTTTTGGCCCAGCAAATTCTTCCTGGTAATACCATTTGCCTTCCTTCTTCCTTGCGGCATAGATTTTCGACTTTGTATCATCTGTTTCGGCTAGTATAAACTCATCTGCTCTAAGTGATGAAAACAAAAGAAAATCATTATAAGTGGGCATTGGTCCGAATTCCGTGTATCCAGTATTCACATCGTTATTCATAAATTCTGGCTCCTTGACCAACTCATAATCAATGACATTCGTTTGGTTGTCTTTAAGTTGGCACCCAGCAATCTCAATTTGTGCTTTCTCTACAAGTAGGGAATCTAATCCGTCATACTCCAATACAAATTGGTTGAACTGATTAACTGCTTGCTCACAACGGCCACTTTGCTTAAGTGCCTGCGCATATTGATATTTAAATTCAGGGTACTTTAGTTTTATAGGGGCTTCGGGGTTATCAATCAGCATTTCTCTATAAACGCCTGCAGCAAGGGCATAACCTCTTGCTTTTTGATAGGTATCTGCTAGTAACAATTGATATTCAGGGACTCGGGGTTTTACTTCGACTACTTTCTTGATATAATCAATGGCATTGTAATAACTGGATTTTTCTAGTAATTGATACGCCTTTTTCAGGTCCTGTTCCCAAGCATACTCGTCAGTCCCTACCTGAGCAAATGCAGAATAGCATCCTGTTAAGACTAGAAGAATTATCAATATTTTTTTTATGAAAATCATTTTTAACTTTCTAATAATTAGGCAAATGGAAGATTAATTGTAACGGATTGCTGGAAGAATTGGATCAACTTGTTCTACACCTCTTCTAAACATTTTAACCAATGAAAATTCTAGCGCACCATTGCCTTGGGAGGCCGTTTTAAGATTGGATACATTAAAGTCATAACTTAAACCAATATCCCAGTCCATCAGCCGAATACCAACTATAGCAATGGCTGCATCGCCCATTCTATATTCTCCGCCCAAGTACATGGAAGATTTTGACTTCGGCGCGACTATAATATCTAGTAATAAGCCACCAACTAACTCACTTGCTCCTGCTTGGTTTTGATACAATATTTTTGGTTCTACTGCAAATCCTTCCGATACTTTAAATCTTGCATCTGCATGACCGACAAACCGCATTGGGACGGTAGATAATTCTTGAACAAAGGATTCTTTTGCTTGCGACAAATGATACGCCCCACCTCCTATTTTAAATCGGGTTCTTGTATTTGGAAAGGCAGCATAGACAATCCCAATTCGCAAGTCGGGTTGGTAGATACTGTTACTGCCAAACATCTCACCACTGCTCATAGAAAGATCAATCTCATGTGTCGTTTGATTGAATTGACTGGCAAATCCAACTTCGTTAGCCAATAGTCGTTTATTGATGACGCCACCTTGTAATCCAAAGGATAGATAATTTTTTGAATTGTTGGTGATATCCATGTGGTAAGCCAAAGAGACCGCAAGATTAAAGGTTTGAAGAATACCACCACTGCTTTGATCGTTTAGCAGCACGATACCCAGTCCAAGCGTATTCGGATGGTCCGATTTACCTAATAAATTCATGTCAAATCCAATCGCAGGTGTCTCATAGACTGGTCTCCCACTAATTTGCGCCCATTGCCTTCTATAGTTAGCATTAAAACGATACTTGCCTATCATATGTCCTGTTAAACCTGGATTCAATTGCTGAGGTGCCTGGTAGAATTGGGAGAAGTGGATATCCTGAGCATTTAGCTGAAGCATAAATACTGCACTAATACTTAGAATTATAGTTAATATTAATTTTTGTTTCATTTTAATTACATTTTCAAATAAGAATAATAATTCAACAGGTATTCTTACCTGATTAACACGAAATCACCTTTTAATAATTGAGTCGTACCATTTCTGACTTTATATTCAACAATGTACACGAAAGAACTCATCGGTTGGTCTTTTCCTTTGTAGGTTCCATCCCATCCGGGAGCATTTGGATCGTTGTAAACTTGCTCTCCCCAACGATTCCAAATAGTAAAGGATATCACCTCAACATCGCCTTGCACAACCGGATAAAAAGTATTGTTCTCTATAGGACCATCGATGCCAGGAGTAAATCCACCAGGCATAACGATGACACTTTCAGGCTGGACATCTACAAGTATCGAATCTCTTGTAATACAACCATCGAAACTGGTAAATTCAACAACAAATACTGTCGGTTCAGTTGGAAAGGCTTCTGTGGTGGCATTATTAGTATCTGCTACCAAAATTGCAGGTGACCAGGAATACGTACCAGGTATATCAGCCGTCGCTGTCAGTATAGTCGTTTCGTCTTCTTCGATTGTAATGTCTAAGCCCGCATCAATATTTGAAATTGGGTAGTTTGGAACGACAACATTATCTTCTATTATTGAACAGCCATTAGCATCTAGTACTGTAAGGCCATACTGCCCAGCAAACAAACTGTCAATCTGATCTGTAGTACCACCATTCGACCAGATATATGTGAATGGAGCTGCACCACCAAACACTGAAACAGTAGCACTACCCTTATCTTCATCCAAACAAGTGGTATTAGTCCCAAACTCTAAGTCTAGTGGAGTGGCCTGACTGATTACAACCTGTTGGCTGTTGGGTAATAAACAATTTAAGGCATCTTTTACCACAATATCATAAGTACCAGCAGGCAAATTAGTAAACACATAGGTTGTACTCGTGTCAGATAACCAGGTTATCCCACCGTCAATAGAGTATTGGTATGGGGCTGTTCCCGTTATCTGAACTGTGATTGTTCCTGTTGCTGCACCATTACATTCAACATCGGTTGAAGTAAGGTTTATAATTGATAATCCACTGCAATCTGGCTCATTCAAATCAATTGTATCTCTTGTTTCACAACCATTGGCGTCCGTAATAACAATTTCACAAGTATCTGATGATAATCCTGGAATGTGATAAGTGCCTCCACATGACAGTCCTGCTCCTTGAATAACAGTGCCACAACTAGCAGTAATAGTATATGGGGCGGTTCCTCCTGTTGGTGTTAAACAAATTTCTCCATCGCTTCCTCCAACTGTTGAGGGAGGAATAAAAACCGGATTACCATTCAATATAGTTGGCTCACTAATGACCACCGAAGTACCAATCGTTTGTGAACAGCCTATAGCATCCTGAACCACAATATCGTAAGTTCCAGGAGGCAGATTTGAGAAGGTATAAGGATTCAAAATTGATGAAACCCAAGTAATTCCTCCATCATTAGAATATTGATAAGGAGGTGTACCATTCAAGACCGTTACTGGGATTTGACCATCATTGGCTCCATTACAACTTGTATTTACTGGCGCTGCTGCAGCGATAGAAAAGTTGGGACAACCAGGGTCATTTACTGAAATTTTCTGAGTAACAGAACAACCGTTAGCATCAGTAACGACAACGCAGAACGTATCTGCAGCTACATTAATAATTGCGTAATTACCATCACAAGGTCCTCCTGATAAGGTATCCAATGTTCCAATCACTGGTGTATACGTTACCGTGTAGGGCGACGTGCCACCATTTACACAAACACCGATTTGACCATCGGTCCCTCCTACAATAGTAACATCCACAGAATCCAACACTACTGTAAGTGAGTCAGGATCAGTAATTATCACTGGATTACTAGTATATGTTGCAGAGCACAATCGCTCATCAGTTACCGTAATATTGTAAGAACCATCAGGTAAATTCGTAAAGGTATATGGGTTTGTCGTAGTCAACACAGGTGCTCCATTTCCGATATCATATGTGATATTTCCTTGTGGGTTTAAGACTTCTATTGTAATGGAACCATCTAGTGAGTTACTACAGGTCTCATCAGTTGAAGTGACTAGCCCTACATCAAAGTTGGTGCAGTCAGGATCATTTACAATTACGTCTGGAATGGTATCTCGACAACCATTGGCATCCTCTATAAAGATATCAAATGTATCTGCCATTAATCCTGTGATTTCATAACTAGCATCACACCCTGGCAATGGAGGATTAATTGAAGTAATTGTTCCCATATTTGGAACATAAGACACGACATAAGGCATTGTCCCTCCATTTACACAAATCGCAATCATTCCATCACTGCCACCAACAACAGTCACATCAGTTGGCGTTGCAGTGCCGACAGGCGTCTCATTTACAATCACCAGTACCGAGTCGGAAGTATTACAGTTGCCTATCGTAAGTGTCCAAATAAAAGTATTGGGTCCAGGTGGTAAGTTGCTTACCGTTACAGTTGGAGAAGTCGATCCAGGAGTATAGATCACACCAGCTGGCCCAGTCCACATTCCAGTTTCTCCTGATAAAATTGGTGCATTCCCGGTAAGGGTAATCGTTTCAATATCACATATCACCTGACCAGAAGCCGTAGCAATTTGTGGCGTAGAGGGTTCGTTATTAATCACTGTTACACAAGCAGAATCTGAAGGACAGCCTCCTCTGGAAATAGTCCAACACAATTGATTTAATCCAGGAGGTAAATTGTTGACTGTAGGATTTGGAGCATTAGCATTAGGCAAGAATACTGTGCCTGAAGGGCCTGTCCATGTCCCTGTCTCACCAGCTAATGGTGGATTACCTGAAACAATAAATCCACTGCTATCACACACTACCTGATTTGGAGTCGTAGTAATCAGTGCTTGGGATAGGACTTCGTTATTGGTAATCGTAATACAATCGCTATTAGATGGGCATGTACCGCTTGATACTTCCCAGCATAATGTTGTTGATCCTGGCGGTAGATTAGACACCGTTACAGTCGGAGTGTTCGCATTTGGAGTGAAAATGGCTCCTGGTGGATTACTAGTCCAAGTTCCAACTTCTCCAGTAGCAACTGGGTTGGCTTGCAATACAACACTATCAATACAGACCTCCTGACTCGCAGTCAAAATCACTGCTGGCGTGTTTACTTGATTGAACATTACATTGATACAGGTGTCTTTTGAAGGACATCCACCTCTTGTCACTGTCCAGCAAATTGTACTCATCCCCAATGGTAATCCTGTAACGATAACATTAGGATCATTAGGACTTGGTGAGAACATAATGGTTGGGAATGAACCTGACCAAGTACCTGTTTCACCTATTTGTAAAGGAGGCGTTGCATTCAATGTCAAACCAAGCGTATCACATACTTCGGTACCGTTAGGGGCTACAATTACTGGTAGTGAAGTGACTTCGTTATTGATTACATCAATACACGCTTGCTTTGAAGGACAACCTCCTCTGGTTATCGTCCAGCATAGGGTGCTCGTTCTGGCAGGTAGATTATCTACAGTGACGGAATCATTATTTGGGCTAGGGGAAAAAATTACGCCTCCCGGGCCCGTCCAAGTACCTGTTTCACCGGGTTGTATAGGAGTCGCTATTGCAATAAATCCATTCTCATCACACACTTCTTGACTATTCGTAGTGACTATCACAGGTGTCGAAACTTCATTGTTGATTAGTGTGATGCAAGTTTGAGCAGAAGGGCAGCCTCCTCTAGTGACTGTCCAGCAGACAGTACTAGGTCCTAACAGTAAGTTTTGTGGTGTCACGACAGTACTATTAGGATTTGGCAAGAAGGTGACACCAGTTGGGCCTGTCCATGTTCCCATTTCGTCAGGTAAAACTGGTGAGGCTTCTAAAGTAAAGGCAGTGTTGCCACAGAGTTCTGTACTGTCAGCGGTAACAATGATTGGTATGGTTGTCACTTGATTATTCAATATATCAATACAAGCTTGTTTAGATGGGCAACCACCTCTGGTCAATGTCCAGCAGAAGGTATTCAATCCTAATTGAAGATTATTGGCAGTAACGATAGGGTTATTGGCTCCAGGAAGGAAAGTGACGCCTGCTGGCCCCGTCCAAGTACCAGTTTCTCCTGAACCTGCTGCTGTGGCAATTAAGGTAACACCTAGGGAGTCACAAACTTCGGTGCTATCTGCTGTAACAATAACAGGGGTTGAGATCACCTCATTATTGAAGACATCAATACAAGCAGTATCTGCCGGGCAGCCTCCTCTAGAAACAATCCAGCATAATGTACTGAGTCCAGCTGGGAGATTGTTTACGGTAACATTAGGATCATTTGCATTAGGGAGGAACAAAACGCCCGAAGGTCCTGTCCATGTACCCGTTTCATCAGTTAAAACTGGAATGGCCGAAACTGAAAAACCATTAGCTCCACAAATCTCTGTACTATCAACAGTAGTGATTGCTGCAGTAGTGATTACTTCGTTATTTATTATATCAATACAATCCGAATCAGCAGGACAGCCTCCTCTGGTTATAGTCCAGCAAAGTTTGCTTAATCCTGGTGGTAAGTTGTCTACTGTTGCAACTGCACTAGTGTCGCTCGGTAGGAAAGTGATTCCTGTTGGGCCTGTCCATGTACCCGTTTCATCTGCTAATACGGGTGCTGCTGAAATTGTCAATCCATTTGCGCTACAAGTCTCTAAACTATCCGCAGTGATTATTACAGCATCAGTAATGACTTCGTTATTTGTTATACTAATACAAGCAGTAGAAGCTGGACAGCTATCTCGACTTATGGTCCAGCAAAGTTGACTAGTTCCTAACGGTAAGTTATTTACTGTAGCAGTTGCACTGGTATCGCTTGGAAGGAAAACAACACCTATCGGTCCAGTCCATGTACCCGTTTCTGCAGGTAACACAGGATTGGCGATCACTGTAAAACTATCAGCACTACAAACTTCCTGGCCATCCGCAGTTACTATGACTGGTGGCGTGTTCACTTCATTATTGGTGACATTGATACATGCAGTATCCGCAGGACAGGTTCCTCTAGAAACAATCCAACATAATGTACTAGTTCCTAGTGGCAACCCGTTCACAATAACTGCAGGATCATTAGCGCTTGGTAAAAATGTTACACCAATTGGTCCAGTCCACGTTCCCATTTCTCCAACGGCAACACTATCCGCTTCTACCATAAAACCGCTACCAGTACAAACAGTTTGCCCAGTGGCAGTAATAACAACAGCAGGTGTAATGACTTCATTATTGGTGACATCAATACAAGCCTGGGCGGATGGGCAGTTACCTCTGGAAATTGTCCAGCATAATGTGCTAGTTCCTGAAGGGAGATTATCTACTGTCGCTGTTGGGCTATTTGCAGACGGAGAAAAGATAACACCGGTTGGCCCAGTCCAAGTTCCTGTTTCATCTGGCAATACAGGGGCCGCTTCTACTTGAAATCCGTTTTGACCGCATACTTCTTGATTATCTGCTGTAATAATTACAGGATTAGTCGTGACTTCATTATTTGTAATCGTCACACAAGTTGAATCTGAAGGACATCCACCACGACTCACAGTCCAACAAATTTCACTTTGACCTAATGGCAGATTATTAATATTAACTACAGGGTTAAAAATATTAGGAACAAATGTCACCCCTGTTGGGCCGGTCCAAGTACCCGTTTCATCTGCCAATAAGGTATCTGCCATTGCCATAAAGCCATTTGCACTGCAAGTTGTAATGCTATCTACTGAAATCACAGGTAGCGTAGAAACACTGTTGTTGATAATGTCTACGCACGCAGAATCCTGTGGGCAGTTTCCCCTAGAGATCGTCCAGCAAAAGGTACTTAAACCCAATGGTAAGTTATTCGCTGTTACTGTTGAGTTGTTAGCATTTGGGACAAAAGTAACACCAGTAGGACCAGTCCAGGTTCCTATCTCTCCAGTTGCAACTGTATTAGCTGTCAAGGTGACGCCATTAGCGGAACAGACTTCAGTACTATCTGCAGTGGCAATTGCGGCATTGGTCAGGACTTCATTGTTTATAATAGTGATACAGTCTTGATTGGTAGGACAGTTTCCTCTGGATACCGTCCAGCAAATCACGTTTGTACCAGGAAGTAAGTTGTTTATTGTAGCATTGGGATCATTTGCATTGGGAAGAAATGTAACTCCTGTAGGGCCAGTCCAGGTGCCTGTTTCATCTGGTAGTACTGGTGTTGCTGAAACTGAAAAATTAGTTCCTGAGCAGACTTCAATACTATCTAAAGTAATGATAGAAGCAGTAGTAATCACTTGGTTGTTGATGATATTAATACAAGAAGAATCCGAAGGGCAACCACCTCTAGAGACCGTCCAACATAGTTCATTGTTGCCTGGAGGCAAACTATCTACTATTGCGAATGGGCTATTAGCATTGGGTAGAAACTGTATGCCCATTGGTCCTGTCCAAGTACCTGTTTCCCCAGTCAAGACAGGAGTTGCTTCTATTATTAGGTTATAAGGAGAACAGACTTCCAGATTATTCGCTGTGGTGATTACAGCACTAGAGAGTACTTCATTATTAAAGACAACAATGCAAGCAGTATCACCAGGGCAGGTTCCTCTAGAAATATTCCAGCAAAGAAAGCTCGGTCCAGGAGGCAAGTTGTTTACCTCTGCAGAAGGACTATTAACATTCGGTACAAAGATGACCCCAGTTGGACCAGTCCATGTGCCTGTTTCTCCTGCAAGTACAGGATTGGCATTTACCATGAAACTATCTTGATCACATACTTCTAAAGCGTTAGCAGTGGTTATTACTGCAGTTGTGATCACCTCATTGTTTATCACTGTAACACAAGCAGAGTCTGGAGGACACGTTCCTCTTGAGATCGTCCAGCAAAGTTGGCTGGTACCAAGGGGGAGGTTATCAACTGTTGCCGTTGGACTGTTTGAAGTTGGTGAAAAACCGACACCTGTTGGCCCCGTCCACGTTCCTGTTTCACCTGGATCGGTTGTGTTGGCAGTAACAATGAATCCATTTTCATCACAAACTTGTTGGCCATCTGCTGTTGCTATGACTGCGTTAGTCGTAACTTCATTATTGGTCACCTGAATACAGTCCTGACTACTTGGGCAGCCACCTCTTGTGATTGTCCAGCAGAAGGTACTGGTGCCAGGGGGCAGATTATCTGCAGTAGTTGTAGGGCTGTTAGCATTAGGTGTGTAGCTAATGCCAGTTGGTCCAGACCATGTTCCTGTTTCACCTGAGACGGGAGTATTCCCGATAAGGGTAAAACCAGTAGCATCACAAACCTGAGTACTATCTGGAGTTGCGACAACTGCAGTTGTAGTGACCTCATTATTAAACACATTGACACAATCTTGGGAAGAGGGGCAACCGCCTCTAGTTATCGTCCAGCAGAATGTATTAAGGCCAGGCTGTAAATCATCTACAATCACATTGGGGTCATTGATATTTGGAGTGAAGGTGGTTCCGCTTGGGCCAGTCCATGTTCCTGTTTCACCAATAGTTGCAGGTGAGGCGGACAATGAAAAGCCATCCTCGTCACAAACTTCTGTGCTATCAGCTGTTGCGATTACCGCCGTTGTGGTGACCTCGTTATTAATTACTGCAATACAAGCAGTGTCGGCAGGACATCCGCCTCTGGAGATAATCCAGCAAAATGTGCTGAGGCCAGCGGGTAGAATATCCACATTAGCGGCAGGCGAGTTAGCATTTGGGAGGAAGCTGATACCTGTTGGCCCGGTCCATGTGCCTGTCTCATCGGGTAGCGGGGTGCTACCCTCAAGCGTATACCCAGTAGCTGAACAGACTTCTAAACTATCGGCATTTACGATTACAGCATCAGTTAAGACTTCATTATTTGTGAGAACAAGAGAGTCAGTATTTGTAGGACAATTTCCTCTGGAAATTGTCCAGTAAATTACATTAGTTCCTGCTACCAGATTATTCACTATTACACTCGGGGTATTGGCATTGGGGACAAATACCGCGCCTGGAGGGTTACTGCTCCACGTTCCAACCTCTGGAGTGATGGGAGTGTTTCCTTGTAGCTGATAATTATTTTCATCGCAAATTTCTTCATCTAAATTAGCAATGTTAGCCTGAGTTTGAACAGTATTATTAGTTAAGGTAACTGAAGTAGATTTTGTAGGACAATTCCCTCTAGAAATAGTCCACGTCAAAAGATTAGGACCAGGCTGTAGGTTACTAATAACAGGAGATTCAGAATTTACAGGAGTAAAAATAATTCCTGGTGGAGTACTAGTCCAAGTTCCTGTTTCACCAGGAAGTAGCGGTGTAGTAATATTTGCAAAAATACCAGTAAAACCATTGTTCACGCAGCTTTCCACAGTTGAGAATGGTTCAATTTCAGGATTCGTAATGACTTCATTGTTTAGTACTGTTATTGATGCTGGAGGAGAAGTACAGTTGCCTTTATTTATTGTCCATAATATGATGTTGTTTCCAAGTTGTAAGTTACTCGCAGTTGCAGTAGCTGAAGTCGCATTCGGAGAGAAGGTGATTAATCCACCAACAGAGGACCAAACTCCTTGCTCTCCTGCTTGTAGGATGGGGTTGGCCTGTATTGGGAAGTTGTTTTCGTCGCAGACTTCTTGATTATTAGCTGTTTGTATAGTAGGTATGGTAGTGACTTCATTATTGGTAATAACTATTGAATCTGAACTACAAATAGCACCCGACAAGTCAAAAATTGACCAAATGATTAAGTTGGGACCTGGCTGTAGCGAAACTACAACAGTACTTCCTTGAGAAGGATTGGTAAAAGTTATAGGATTAGGAGACGACCAGAGTCCTGTTTCTCCAGGAAATGGTTCAACTGCATTTAACGGTAGAATAGCATCACAAATTTCTTGGCTAGGGGTAAGTATAGTTGCAGTGCATGGAGGGTTTAATGAACTTGCAATAGAGAAAATTGTAATAATCCCCAATACAGTAATGGTAATAAATCTTTTCATAGTTAGAAAAGTTATTTTTTGGTGTGTCAAATTAAGGAGTTAGGCCTGACAAGGTCAACGTCCAAGTAAACTTGTATCTATTATGCTCTAATGTATTCAACTTTAGGAAGTTGATGACAGTGGTAAGTTAAGGGGATTTCGATTTTTTCATATTTATACTATTTCTCATTTTAAATATTTTGGTTTTTCAACGTAAAATTAATGTTTTTTTGTTAAACATTAAAAAGAAAGACAGAAAAGTTCGAGCTAAACCAGTATTTTAAGTATCAAAGTATATAATATAGTATCAAAGTATATAATATTTTGATTAGAATTAATTGGATAATAGCAGTCACAAAAATGCATCTTTGAAGCATTTAACATCCTAATTTCTAATTATTCTTAAATCAATTAAAAAAAAATAAATAATATCATATCTTTTTTGAAAAAAATATCTTTCTTTGTAGCTAGTTTAAAATATGGAGTTCAAGGGCTTTATTATCTCCACGCCTATTTATTAGAAAAGATGCTTAGTAGAAGAAACGTTAGAGTAAAAGTACTACAGGTTTTATATTCCAGCAATCAAGATCCTTTGATTACGTCAAAAGAGTCTAAAAAAGCCTACAAAACGAGTATACATGATACGTATTGCTTGTATATTCTGAATCTGTTGCAATTGCTGCAAATAGCCAGCTATTCGCAAGAAGATGTTAAGTTGCGGGCAGAAAAACATTTGCCTACTGAGGACGACAAAGTATTTACTCCAAAACTTTTTGAGAACGATATCATGCAAATGGTAGATAGCTCTGAGGGGTTCCACAAAATTTATCGAAAGAATAAATTACATAAATTGTTGGATAAGGATATTACCAAAAGACTTTATCAAGAGTTTTCAAAAACTGAGGAATACAAGAATTATATCTTAAACCCAAATTGTACCAGAGAAAATCATAGAGATACATTGCTTGCCTTATATAAATCATTAACAAAGAATGAATTGTTTAATGAAATTTTAGATGATCATTTTGCAAATTGGCAAGAAAACAAATCACTTGTCGTTGGTGCCATCAAAAAGACACTAAAACAAGAAGATTCTAATCCTGAATTTTACAATAATTATCTTCCTGAAAAAGAAACCGTCGAAGAATATGGCGCTGAATTATTGCATAAATATTTGCAAACTGAAAAAGACCTAGAAGTCCTAATTGAACCTAATTTAAATAATTGGGAAATTGATAGGGTAGCTGTTATTGATAAAATCTTACTTAAAATGGCACTTTGTGAGTTTCTTCACTTCGAAACAATTCCTACAAAGGTCACCCTAAATGAATATGTCGAAATTTCTAAAGCTTACTCAACCCCTAAGAGTAAGGAATTTATCAATGGAATTTTAGATAAATTAAAAACTATACTTATGGAAGATGGTAAAATCAATAAAGTAGAAAGAGCTTAGCGAATAAGTTTTGCGTATTTTACTTGATTTTTACCAAAAACACCTTGTCTAATATCAAGATGGAACAATTTATGTTAGAAATCGTAAATACATAAAAATCATAACTATGAAACATAAACAAACAACATTATTTTTACTTATCATACTTGTTTTTACATTAGTGACGAGTACTAATCTACAGGCTCAAACTTCCGAGTATAAGAATGGCTTAGGTGTAAGAGCAGCTATAGTCGACTACTTTGCACCAATTTCTGGTAAATACTTCCAAGGTCAAAACACAACGTTTGCCATGGAATATCATTATTCTCGATTTTTAAGTAAATCATTTAATATTCATGTTCCTTTTAAAATTGGAACTGCAAAATATCCAAGCAATGATTCAATAGTTTCTGCAGGACAGAGATTTGCAAGTCTAGATGTAGCCGCAGTATATAAGTTGAACAATGACTATTTACTAAAGGAAACCTCCTTCATTGCACCATACTTATTCCTTGGTGTTGGCGCGGAATATCTTGAAAAAGAGGTGGATCATCTTGATGTTCAAATCCCTCTAGGGATTGGTCTTAACTTTAGATTAGGACCTGAAATCTACCTAAGCGCTCAAACAGAATACAGACTTGGGTTAATTAAAGGAAACAACAGTCAAGAACACAGTATCGGTCTTACCTATTTGTTCGGAGGAAAAGGGGCAACTCCAAAGGAGCCTAAAATCGAAGACAGAGATGGAGATGGAATCTCAGATGATCAAGATACATGTCCTGATGTGGCTGGATTGGCCAAGTTCTTTGGTTGTCCTGATACAGATGGTGATGGTATTACTGATGCTAAAGATAATTGTCCTAATAAACCAGGTCCTGCAAATAACGACGGTTGCCCTTTTGCGGATAAAGATAATGACGGTGTTATGGATAATGTTGATAATTGTCCTGATGAGTTTGGTCCTAAAGCTAACAAAGGTTGCCCATGGGGTGATAGAGATAGCGACGGCGTAAGAGACAACGTCGACAAATGTCCAGATGAGAAAGGCCTAGCTAGTAATGATGGCTGTCCAAAAGTAGAAGACTCTGATGGTGACGGTGTAGCGGATAACGTTGATAAATGTCCTACAGTATCTGGTCCTGCCAGTAATGATGGTTGTCCTGTTGTTGTTGATACAGATGGTGACGGTGTAGCTGATAACGTCGATAGATGTCCTACTATAAAAGGTGTAGCCAGCAATGGTGGTTGTCCAGCAATCGTTGATACAGATGGTGACGGTATTGCTGATAATGAAGATAGATGCCCATCAGTTGCAGGTACAATCGCTGCAAAAGGATGTCCTGAAATCAAACAAGAGGAAAAAGCTGTACTTGACCTTGCAATGCGTTCTGTACAGTTCGAAACTGGGAGTAACGTGATTAAATCATCTTCTTACAGTATTCTTGATCAGGTAGCTGATATCATGCAAGGATATCCAAGCTATAGCCTCAGTATTAGTGGGTTTACGGATAGCGTAGGAGACGAAGGTAATAACCAAAGACTTTCTGAAAGAAGAGCTAAGGCGTGTTTCGACTATATCGTTCTTGATGGTGTTAGTCCTACCAGAATGAGTTATGCTGGATACGGAGAAGCAAGTCCAATAGATTCAAACGATACTAAGGAAGGTCGTGCAAGAAACAGAAGGGTTGAATTTACAATATTCATCCGTTAATTGAAAAACATTACCTTTTAACTAAAAAAATAGTTAAAAAACTAACTTTTTAAGCCAAACAGTTTTATATTTGTAACTGTTTGGCTTTTTTATCGCTCTATTTCCTTTTGAGTTTAGAAAAAAGTCCTTATTTTGCGCATTCTTAAATTAACTATTAAAAAGTATTTTAAATCATGAAGAATTTTATTTTATGCTTGGTAGTTATCGGCTTTGGTTTCTTTTCTTGTAACCAAGATGGTACTCAAGAGCAAGCCGTTAACGATGTAACATCAAATACCAATGTTCCTAAAGCAAATGAAATCAGAGATGCAGTAAACACTGAAATTCCTGAAGACACAGTAAACGTTGCAAAAATCACATTTGATGAACAAGTGCATGACTATGGAACAGTAAAAGCTGGAGAAGTTGTTGAGCATACCTTTAAGTTTACCAATACTGGTGTTGCACCACTTACAATCACAAAAGCTAAGTCTACTTGTGGATGTACAGTTCCTGAATTTCCAAAAGAACCTATTGCACCTGGAGCAAAGGGAGAAATTACAGTTAAATTTAACACAAAAGGTAAATCTGGTAAAAACAGAAAGCCTGTTAATGTAACTGCGAATACATGGCCTACAGTTACTTCAGTACACATTGATGGTGTTGTTGAAAAAGACGAAAGCCAAGAAGCTGCTGATAACAAAGCAAAAGGACAATAATTTAAGAAATTCTAAATAGTATACCGTTTATCTGATAAACGGTATACTATTTAAATTCTTGTAAAAACTAAAAAAAGGTACTACACTATGGGCAATGCAGATCTGATTTTTATCTTTCTACTCCTACTCGTAATGTACCTGTTTTTTATCCGACCTCAATCTAAAAAAGCGAAACAACAAGAGACCTTTTTGGATGAATTAGATAAAGGGCAAAACATTATCACTATCGGTGGTATTCATGGAAAGATTACAAAAGTCGATGGAGACACACTCACTATTCTAGTGGATTCCAAAACCTATTTAACTATTGAAAAATCAACCATCTCTTTGGAGCTCACCAAATCAAGATTTGGAAGTAGTACTTCAAAAGATTCCTTAGTTAAAACTTCTTAAGCACTCAATTGTAAAAGGTCAATGGAAGTCCGAACCCAACTCAATAGACTTCGTGCTTTTTTGGGAACAGACCGTTCCATACTCCTTCTTTGCATAGGACTGGCATTCCTCATCTGGTTATTCACGAGATTATCACAACCTTTCGTTAACGAGCGAGATGTAACAATCGATTATGTGGTCCCTGAAAAACGGATCTTAGCGGGCAATTCACCTACTGAAATTATAGTAAAAGTAGAAGCTACAGGTTGGGAACATATCAGAAACTCCTTAAGTAGGAAACCACTCAACATCAAACTAACTTTAGACGAAAATAAAGATTTTCAGAGCTTTTCTAGCCTGCAAATCGAATCCGAAATCTCCAAATATCTTACTTCTGAAACCAAAGTCGCAACCAGTAGTATTCCGAATATAGAAGTAAGAATGGACGATAAAGCCTACAAGCGAATCCCCGTTAGACTAATTGAGTCGATTAGGCCAGCACCACAATTCAAGTTGACCGAACCCCCTACAACTACTCCTGACAGTGTTATTGTTTCCGGACCACAGTTTATTGTAGAAAAATTAGCGTATTGGGAAACTGAAAAACTAGAAATGAGTAACCTCAAAGAACCCGTAGTGGCAACCGTTAAACTGCGGACACACACACTGCCTACAATAGAATTCATGCCCGCGGAAGTCAAGTGTAAAATTAATGTTGAATTCTTTTCTGAGAAATCAGTGGAGGTCCCCATACTCGTCAGGAATGCACCCGATAGTATTCTATACCTTATAAATCCTAGGAAGGTGGAGGTCAGTTTTACTGCCGTCAAAAGTATTTATGATCAAATTACAGCACAGGATTTTAATGCAACAATTGATTTTGCCTCCTTTGATTTTTCTAATGCACAACCGCTACCTATAGTACTAAAAATGCCAAAAGGAATTGATAAAGTGAAAATGAATCAAGAAACTGCTGAACTTTTCGTAAACAAGTAACCAACATGCTAAAAATTGGAATTACTGGTGGTATTGGAAGCGGAAAAAGTACTGTCTGTCGTATATTTGAAGTCCTAGGAATCCCCGTTTATTATGCCGATGACAGAGCCAAATGGCTGATGAATCACCTACCAGAACTAAAAGCGGAAATCATATCATCTTTTGGGAAAGAAACATACAATGACAAAGGACTCAACAGACCATATCTAGCAAAAATTGTATTTAATGATAAAACGAGATTGAAACAACTAGAAGCAATAGTACACCCGAAGGTATTTCTAGATGGGCAACGTTGGTATGAGGAACATGAAAAAGCACCTTACACCTTAAGAGAAAATGCAGTAATGTTCGAAACAGGATCCTACAAAAAAATGGATAAAACGATCACAGTTTTCGCCCCAAAAGAAATTCGAATTCAACGGGTGATGTCACGTGATAATACTACAAAAGAGGAAATAGAAGCTAGAATGAACAAGCAAATGCCAGAAGAGGAAAAACTAAAACTGGCAGATTTTGTTATTATAAATGACAATCAAACCTCATTGATCAAGCAAGTGTACCGATTGCACGAAATATTTCAATCGACGAACAACTCTTAAACTATGGCTTCTAAGAAACGCAAGACGCTGCTTTGGCAAATTCAGCACAAAAAATCAAGTACTACTTCATTTGTTTTCGGTACAATGCATGTTAGAGACAAATCCGCATTTTTTGAAAACCCGAAACTGCTTTCAGTTATCCAACAGGTAGAGAGCTTTTACGCAGAGTTTAACTTCGATGAAGTGGACCCCGCCAAATCCACAAAATTTATGATGATGCCTGATGGGCAAAAAGTGACGGATAAATTAACAGCAAAACAGACTTCCTCCCTAGATAAATTACTCCTAAAAATGACAGGTAATGCGCTAGAAATGTTTGAACAAGTCAAGCCAATGATGATTGTTAACATGGTGTCAGAAAGTCTATTTAACAAGGATTACAAAGTACCACTGGATTTATTTCTTTTTAATTATGCCCGCGCTCAAGGAAAGAAAATGGGAGGAGTGGAGACATTTGAGGAACAACTCCAAATCATGAAGGAGATACCACTCAAAGAGCAATACAAATCACTGATCTCTCTGATCAAAAAACAAAAACCGTTTAAAAGACAAATGCGAAAAATGGGACGCTATTATGTTGAAATGGATATTGATAAATTGTATAAAGCCGCCAGAAAAGGGGCAAAAGGCATGAGGAAAATCCTAATTTACAACAGAAATAGAATCATGGCCGACCGGATCGGGTTGATCGCCCTCGAGGAAAATGCATTCTTTGCGATTGGTGCTGGACACCTCGCGGGTTCAAAGGGTGTCTTACGATATCTCAAGCAACATGGATTTAAAGTCAAACCAATTTCAATGTTATTGAAGTAGTTTACTCAATTTACTGATGTATGTTTTTTTTGGGGCTTCCCCTTTGGGTCGCTGTCTTCCATACTCGCAGGTCTGCTCGGTACTCCACTTCTTTACGTACTGCTGCTAAGCAGCATATTCCAGCCAGCTAAGCCTCATCCCAAATAAAATCGTGATCACAGTGTGCACAAGGGTAGTAAACAGCATCCCACTAAACTACTAGGAGTTCCGATTAACGTTTAATACAGGTTTTAAGTGTTGAAAAGTCGAATCGTTCCCTCAAAATTAGCTAATTGATCAGTGATTGCCAATACATGCTGATCTGGTCGTGCTAAAATGTATAATTCTTTGGTAACACCAAACCGCCTCCAGTCATCAGTTAATGGTTCTACGATTACTTTTACCTCGAAAGGGAACGACTTCTTGACTGCTGAAGGGGAAATGGGGTTTTGTCCCTGCGTAAAGCAGATCAAGTGAGATATAGGGCAACTGAATTTTGTATAAAACGCCTTGCAAACATAAGGTACCCGGTCTCCCGCCTTAAATTTTAGTGATTGCTTAGTCTTGTGTACCCTCAAGCTGTTTTTCCGATAATTATATTTGATTTGAGCCACCCGTTGAAATACAAACTTACGAAACTTTAAATTCTTCATTAGGCGCGACATCATCGGAATCATAAGATACTTGCGTATGTTTCTGACTACGAACCCCTCACTTGCAATTATTGTAAACCCGCGATCTGTAGACTGGAGTAAGCTACGGGCAAACGGTAGGCGTTCTTCATTGTAAGTATTAAGTAATTCAGGTAATGCAGTTCCCTTGAGTACTATTGCCATTTTCCAAGCAAGATTGTGAGCATCTTGCAACCCAGTATTCATCCCCTGACCTCCAGCAGGACTGTGAATGTGAGCAGCATCTCCTGCCAGGAACACGTTTCCACTACGAAAATTATTCACACATCTATGGTGAAGTTTATAGATAGAATGCCAGCCTACCTCTACAATATCCATCTTTAGCTTCGTTTTCTTTATAATAGTCTGTTCTAACACCTCAAAATCAAGTCTTTCCTGATCATTAAACTGCTTGGGAAGGGTACCGATAATTCGCATTTTTCGATCTCCTAGGAATGGAAAGAAAACCGTAAGAATCTTATCTGAAGGACACAGCACCACTTTGTCATAGGGCAGATCCCAGTCGATTGTGGCATCAATCACGAAGAATTCATTCTCATAAGTTCCGCCTTCAAAGGGTAATTGTTGTGACTTTCTGACAGGACTACTGGCTCCATCACAACCAACAACATACTTTGATTGAATGGTCAACTCCTTACCTGTAATCCTATTTTAACTATGGTCTCAATTGCATCTGAAGTCTGGCTTAGTTGAAGGAACTCATGTTGCCAAAGCACTGTTTTATTTTGGTCTTGAAGATTCTGAGCAAGTAGTACTTCGTTTTTACTTTGCTCAAACGCATTCATAAAGTTAGGGAAATCGGAAAAGCCTTGACCAGACTGCGTAAAGTCTACTATCGCTCTTGGTTTTCCGTCTAAGAATATCCGAATTCCTGAAAGTTCAACTGCTTGCTGTTGCACGATTGAAGACAGTCCTAGTTGTTGATAAAGCTCCATACTACGTGCTGTAACGGCAAGGGCTCTTGACTCATTTGTTGGGCCATCTTTGATATCTACAATCTCATATCGAATGTCCATGCGCTGGAGTTGGTTAGCGAGCATCAACCCTGTTGGCCCAGCACCTACAATCAGAACTTCTGTTTCCATGAAAGTAAATTAAAAGTTTACAACATTTAGTCTTTTCGGAGTGGTTCATCATATAACTAAATAATGTTTCCAATGCATAATCCGAGTTTAATATTAAACATTTCTGTCAAGTAGAAGAAATTAAATTATAATTATTCTAAATGTTTTATACATTTGATCTAAGATTTTTATCAATAACTATATTTTAAATAGCTGTTCGTAAATTGAATTGTAGTCGCTATAATTCAATTGTTTACAATATTTCTAAAAGTTGATCCAGATAGTGAAACGAAATTTATGTAAAATATTTAAACTCTAAAAATAAGCGGATTGGAATTGTGACATGCTTTTTATTTATACATCTCGTTTTTTTTGCCTATTTCATAAATCCAATTTATTTCATAGAATTAGGAAAATACTGAAACACTTAAATTGATTATTACGTATTTAGAGGTATAAAATTTTAAGTTTTAGTTTAATACGCTAATTATTTTTTAGAGCCATTTGGCCTATTTCTGGTCAATTCTCTTAAGTTTTATTATAACATTTTTGCGATTGAATTTTCAACTAACAATTTACTAACCGCTTATGCCTACTACATTAATTCGCTTGCTTGTGCTTATATTATTGTTTTGTGCTGTAACAACCAAGGCGCAAATAAATAATAATGAATTTCAAGTGGACTATCTTCCTGGACAAATTGATGCCTGTCAGGGCGTCTACAACGCTGAAATAACCATTTTAGCTAAAGATGTTGGCTTAGACAGCTTTGAATTTACGTTAACACTTCCTCCTGGTGTCACATATGTTGCAGGTAGTGCCACAATACAAACGGCCCCTTTAGGTTATGATGTTACAGAAATCGATATCACCGATCTCTCGAATCCCATTTTTGGAATCTCAGACGGTGCTTCTTGGGGGGCAGGAGATCAAGTTGTGATTTCAATTGGGAGAATCGCCAATTGTGATGCAGTTAACCATAGTTTGAATTCGGGCTCCTTCAAGGATGAAATTTATATCAGTTATACAAATAACGGAGTACCCACAACTGACTCTGATACAAACCCTACTATCAATGCCTACCCAGTCATTTATGGAGTACTTAGTATTTTACCTATTACGCCTTATCTTTCAACTGTAGGTGCACAGGAAACAAGAGATATCTTAGTCAGGCAGGGTGGACTCGGCTGTATCACTTTCTTCGAATATTTCGTAATCGTCGAGATAGGTCTAACAAACTATGATCTTTCCTATAATGGAACTTCAATCACTCCCGTCAATACTGTTCCTAACACACTAGGAACCGCAGACACACTGTTTTACCTCATTGATTTATCCGTTGCTCCTTTTACCGCTGTAGGAGACGGAGATATCTGCTTTGAAAACGGTGAAGAAATCTTATTTCAGGAATCATTTTTACTGAGTAGCTGCGACAATACATCAACATTTCATAATGCGAATTGGGGGTGTAACGGTGATATATGCCAGGAGGCAGTGTCACAAAATGGAGTCCTCAGTATCAATAATGGTATTCCAGACTTGAAGATTACTCCAATTCAAAGACCAAGACCTGAATTATGTGATACGATAGATTATATCATTCAAATTACCAATAATGGGGTGCAAACGACTCCGCTTGGTGGAGCAGTTGCAACTGATCTAGCGATTATCTTTGGTCTTGGTTCAAATAATACCCCCATTTCTACTCCATTCAATCCTACGACATGGGGTGGAGAATGGTTTAAGTCCAGAAATTGGGGCAACTTCAAACTTAATGGGATTCCGGTGGTTGACTCTGCCTTATTCCATCCATCACTTTCCGCTCGGGGACCCGCGTCATATATCCCACCAAATTTTTTTACTACCGACCCTGATGGACCAGGTGGACTAGATGATATCGATGGCGACGGATTTTATGATGACCTCCAAGCTGGCGACACGATCGAAGTCTGTTTTCAATACTGGTTGGAACAAAGACCGATAGCTTGTGGTAGCAATAGAGGAGATTACATTGGCTGGGAACATCTTTACTTCGATGTTAGCTATGAGAATCAATGTGGAAACACTATTCCCCCTGATAGGATAGACTTAAACTACTCTAATATTATTAGAAATTACTATGTCCCATCTACCTTTGACGGTCCTCTTGATGTTAATGATGGGGATGTATTTCTAATAGAATTCTGGCCTAGGCTTGGCGCTTATGGAGGGAACTCTCCTCTTTGTAATGGAGAGCCTGCAATGACTAGTAGTTCTTCAAGCTGGACGGTTACGCTTACCCTGCCTCCAGGTATTTCAATAGGCCCTAATCCTGTTCCGAATCCTGCACATGCTGGACTGAATCCCTCAATAGTTCAAGTGGGAAATCAAGTTATTTATACTGTAGATCATTATACCCAATCCACTTTCCCATTTGAACTTCAGTTAAATTGTCCAGGAGCATCTGTAGCCCCAATAATGGTTACTTCAAATTATCAATGTGAAGATAGTAATGGAGATGTTTGTTGGGATGCCGATGTACATTGTATGACCTTAAATGTTTCAACACATTGTTCGGAACCATGTGTTGGACCAAACACAGTTTCATTTGATGCTGTGAGGACAACTCCTGGTTGGACAAGTACAGCAATGACAAACCTTGCGGCACTAGATAATAGTGGCAACTACAACCTAAATTATTATTATCCTTTTGATACGATGAGGGTTACAAGTAATAGTATTATGCTTGATACCGCGGTTACAGACCTTTTCTTTGAAATTACTTATGAGAATACTGCTAGTGGCATTGATCAAATTCGATTGATAGATGCTGAAATCGAAATCGTAGATGTCTCTTCAGGGAATGTTTATTTATTCCCAATTACTAATCTCCCAACTCCTACAACTATTGCAGGTAATTTGTATAGTCTTATCTTTGATTTAAGTCAATACAATGAACTTGTAAGTCTTAACTATCTCTTTGGTGGAGATCTCACCACTCCTGGATTATTTTCTAGGGATAGTATAAATATAACTGCAACTTTTGAAGTGGCTGATGACTTTAATCCTGTCGTTCAACACGAAATGACCAATTTTTCAGGAACTCATTTTACTTTTGATGATCAAGGAACTAGAATAGATTGTAACACTTACAGCGATAGAGCTTGGTTTGAGAAAATATTGACAAGAGCAGGCAACATTCCATTCAGTATTAATGGTTGTGAAGATGGATTAGTTCAGTTTCTGTTTTGTCAAAATGCTGCAAGTGGAGATAATTTTCCGAATGAATATCGACCAGGATATAGAATGGATTCTTTTAAAATCACGATTCCTCCAACAATTCGATTTACAGGTAGAGTAGATATGCAGAACGTTCTTCAAAATAGCACTAACATTGCTACCTGGAATATGGTAGGTAATGATTTATGGATTAAACCTCCTGTAAACTGGACCGACATTGATAAAATATCTACTAACTGGGGTCGTGTCAAAATTGGATTAATTGGAATCTGTCAAACATCTGCTATAACAACCTTGCCCTATGAATGGCATGTTACAGAATATTTTTATCATCCTAATCCTGCAGTACATCAGTCGATAGTAAGAACCAATACGGCAAATGTTGTTTCCTATGCACCACCAAGCTTCTCTTTTCAAGCTAAAAATCCTATTGTAAATGGTGTACAGCAACAAGCATTTTGGGATCTAGATATTTGTAACACAGGTGCAGCTAATGATGCAATTTTTAATTGGTTTAATATCGAAGATAATCCGAATATGCAAATTGCCAGTATCTATGACATTACTGGTGGAGGTAATACACCTTTGACATTTTCCAATACTCCTAGTGGAATTTATGTAGAATTTGGGGCTCTAAACAGAACAGAATGCAGGACAATTAGAATCGAGTCAGAGTATTCAGGTTGTAGTTCTCAAACTATTGATGTTAATCACAATTGGGATTGTGAACAATATCCAGCAAGTCTTGCAGTTGATGACCCTAGTTGTTATCGTAGCGTAACACTCACCCTTATTCCTCAGCCTTCACAGGTTCAACTCAGTATTAATTCTCAACCTAGCATTATTGATCTATGTACTACACTTAACTATGAATTGGAAATAAATAGTGCTCAATTGGCAGATGTTATTGATCCTTACTTCAATATTATAATGGCAAATGCTCCAGGAATTACTGTTAGTGTTTTGAATATCGAATATCCTGCTGGATCAGGAAATATAGAAACGATTACTCCATCCACAAATCTTGATACACTCCTGTATGATTTAAATGATCATTCAGTAATTAATGCTAATAATGGTATAAACGGAACTTTTACTTCAGTTGTACCTGAAGATCGAAATGTCCTAATTACTATTGAAGTAATAACTGATTGTAATTTTGTTTCTGGGTCAACGTTACTCTTTCAGGTAGGGGGAGATCAGTCCTGTGGACAACCAGCAATTGGAGATCAGTCTATAATAATATCCGAGAACCTCGAAATTCCTCAAGCAGTAAATCTATATGATGCAAATGTGGCTATTAATACCACCAGTCTCGACTCCACCTGTAGCACTTCATCAAGTATTGATGTCGAAATTTTTATAACTGGAGGAAGTACAACAGGGGCAGATACCTCCTATGTAACACTTCCGCCTGGAACAACTATGGATCAAACATCTTTCTCCTGTACACCTTCACCAGGAGTGTTTTGTCCTACATTCAATGTTACCACCGTCAATGGGCAAGAGGTAGTCGTATTCATAGTTCCTAACGGAATGAATTCAGGTGATATCATCGATTATACCTTCGAGGTATTTACTGATATGACAGTCTTTTCACCAGGAGATTCTGTTCTTGTCGAAAACTTTGCAACTCTTAATACAATTTCATGTGGAGCTGGCTTTTGTAACTCAATTGACGCACAAACCGGATATGGGTCTACAAATTTAGAAGTCGTGGCGTTGGTTCCCTTCAATTTTAACACAACAGTTAATTCTAATGTCACCTGTTATGGAGGTTCTGATGGTTCTATTTCTATTGCAGGAACTGGAGGTATTGCACCATATGAATATGATTGGAATACAGGTGCTACAACACAAACGGTTTCAAATCTTTCATCTGGAGTCTATACAGTGACTGTCACAGACGTTAATACATGTACTGAAACCTATTCTGCAATAATTTCTGAACCAAGTTTACTCACCGCAACCGCTACAGTAGACAATAATGTCAGCTGCAATAGCTTAAGCGACGGAGGAGCCACTGTTACAGCAACCGGAGGAATAACACCTTACAGCTATACCTGGGACAATGGAGAAACAACCGCTTCCGCAACCGCTCTAAATGGAGGAACACACGTAGTAACAGTAACCGACACAAACAACTGCACAGCGACTGCTAGCGTCATGATAGCAGAACCACCATTACTTACCGCAATCACAACAGTCGACAATAATGTCAGCTGCAACGGCTTAAGCGACGGAGGAGCCACAGTTACAGCAACTGGAGGAACAACGCCTTACGGCTATGCGTGGGACAATGGAGAAACAACCGCTTCCACAACCGCTCTAAATGCAGGAACACACGTAGTAACAGTAACCGACACAAATAACTGCACAGCGACTGCTAGTGTCATGATAACAGAACCCCCATTACTTTCCGTAACCGCCACAGTAGACAATAATGTCAGCTGCAACGGCTTAAGCGACGGAGGAGCCACAGTTACAGCAAGTGGAGGAACAACCCCTTACGGCTATGCGTGGGACAATGGAGAAACAACCGCTTCCGCAACCGCTCTAAATGCAGGAACACACGTAGTAACAGTAACCGACACAAACAACTGCACAGCGACTGCTAGCGTCATGATAGCAGAGCCGCTAGTGCTCACCGCAACCGCTACCGTCGACAATAATGTCAGCTGTAATGGCTTAAGCGACGGAGGAGCCACAGTTACCGCAACAGGAGGAACAACACCTTACGGCTATGTATGGGACAATGGAGAAACAACCGCTTCCGCAACCGCTTTAAATGTAGGAACACACGTAGTAACGGTAACCGATACAAACAACTGCACTGTAACAACAAGCGTAACAATTTCGGAACCTACAGTATTATCCGCTATGGTGGTTAGCAGTACAGACGCGAGTTGTTCTTCGTGTATAGGAACAGCAGCTTTAGATGTAACAGGAGGCACACCACCATATACATATATTTGGACTAACGGCAGCACAGTAGAAGATCCAACAGACTTATGTTCCATAACGAATGGAGTGACAGTGACCGATGCGAATAATTGTGTAACAACAACTTCGGTTGCGATAGGTAATTCAACAGATTTTGGAATTGCAACGCTTACAGTGGATAATAATGCAAGCTGTAAGGCTGCTTGTGATGGAGCTGCAACAGTAGCAGGATCAGGCGGAGCAGTACCCTATAGCTATATTTGGTCGGATGGACAACAAACCGCTACGGCAACAGGATTATGTGCAGGCAGTTTCACTGTGACAATAACTGATTCTTTAGGCTGTACAGATGCTAATTCAATAACAATATCAGAGCCTGATTTATTATCAATATCAACCATTTCAGTTGCTAATGTAAATTGTAATGGAGAAAGTAATGGTGCTGCCACAGCGGTAGTACTAGGGGGGACAACGCCTTATACTTATGTTTGGGATAATAATGAATCTAACGCATCCGCATCGGCGTTGACTGCTGGGACACATAATATCACGGTAACCGATCAAAATGGATGTTCTGCGACTTCACAGGTGTCAATTACAGAACCTGATGTACTTTCTACTGTAGCAGTACAAGATTCAGGTGTCACTTGTATGGGGCTAAGTGATGGTGTGGCGACTGCAACAGTTTCAGGAGGGAGATTGCCTTATGTATTCAGTTGGGACAATGCTGCAACAACAGCGACTACAAGTAATTTGGATGCTGGAACACACACGGTAACGATTACAGATGCCAACAATTGTGTAGCAACTGCTATGGTTCTAATAACCGAACCTGCTGCTTTAGTGTCTAGTGCAGTTCAGGATAGCGGAGTCAGTTGCAATGGTTTGAGTGATGGAAGTGCAACTGTAACAGTAACTGGTGGAACAACGCCTTATAGTTATGCCTGGGATACTGGAGAAACAGCAAGTATGGCAACAAATCTAGGAGCAGGACCACATAACGTAACAACAACAGATGCTAATGGCTGCGAAGTTGTTGCGAGTGTAACAATAACTCAATCTAATAGCTTATTCGCAACGGTAGTTAGCAGTACAGATGCGAGTTGTACTTCGTGTATAGGAACAGCAACTTTAGATGTATCAGGAGGTACACCACCGTATACATATATTTGGACTAACGGCAGCACAGTAGAAGATCCAACAGACTTATGCTCTATTGTCAATGGAGTGACGGTTACGGATGCGAATAATTGTGTAACAACTACTTCTGTTGCAATAGGAAATTCTACGGATTTTGGAATTGCAACGCTCGCAGTAGATAACAATGTAAGTTGTAACGCTGCATGTGATGGAGCAGCAACAGTTGCAGGATCAGGCGGAGCAGTACCTTATAGCTATATTTGGTCGGATGGACAACAAACAGCTACTGCAACAGGGTTGTGTGCAGGCAGTTTTACAGTAACAATAACAGATTCATTTGGATGTACTGCTGCTAATTCAATAACAATATCAGAATCTGGCTCACTAACAATATCAACCATAGTAGATGTTGATGTAAATTGTAATGGAGAGAATAATGGTGGCGCCACTGCAACAGTAACAGGCGGAACCATGCCTTATACATATATTTGGAAAAATAACGAAACCACTGCATCAGCGACCGCATTGACTGTTGGAACACATGGGGTTACTGTTACTGATCAAAATGGTTGTATTGCGACTTCACAAGTGACAATTACAGAACCTGATTTACTATCAGCAACGGCCGTAGAAGATAGTGGCGCAAGTTGTAACGGATTAAGTGATGGAAATGCCACGGTAACTACGACAGGCGGAACATCTCCCTATTCCTTCATCTGGGATAATGCAGAAACGACAGCAACCGCAAGTAATTTAAATGCAGGAACACATAATGTAACCATTACAGATACCAATAATTGTGTCGCAACTGCAAGTGTGATTATCACACAATCAGCGACCTTAGGAGCAAGTACGATGTTGGATACTGCAGTCAGATGTAACGGTTTAAGTGATGGTGGGGCAACAGTAACAGTGACAGGAGGAACTACACCATACATATATCAATGGAGTAATGGAGAAACCACTACCTCTGCAACTGCCTTAAATGCTGGACTCCATACTGTATCTATAACAGATGCTGACAACTGTATTGCCATAAACAATATAATGATAACAGAACCGGCAGTATTAACTGCAACAGTGGCTGTAGATAACATTGTGAGTTGTAATGGGCAGAGCGATGGCGGTGCAACAGCAACCCCTTCAGGAGGTACAATGCCTTACAGTTATACTTGGAGTAATGGAGAAACAACAGCTTCTGTAACTGGCTTAAATGCAGGCACCCACATGGTAACTATAAGAGATATAAATAGTTGTATAATTATAGTCAATGTAACAATAACAGAGCAAGGCATGCTTTCCGCTAAAGCGGTCTTAGATTTAAATGTAAGCTGTAATGGCTTAAGTGATGGCGGCGCAACCTTAACGATCACTGGAGGAACAGTCCCTTATAACTATCAATGGGATAATGGAGAAACCACCGCTGCTACTACTGGGTTGGACGCGGGTATTCACACGGCAACAGTAACCGATGCCAACAACTGTACTACGACAACCAGCATAACGGTAACAGAACCACCAGTGCTTTCCGCTACAGCGGCCGTAGATATCAATGTCAGTTGTAATGGTTTAAGTGATGGCGGCGCAACTGTAACAGCTACCGGCGGAACATTAGCTTATAGTTATCAATGGGACAATGGAGAAACCACAGTTGCTGCTAATGGATTAAATGTAGGCACACATACAGTAACGGTAACAGACGCTAACAACTGTACGGCAGTAGCGAGTGTAACGATAACAGAGCCAATGGTGCTTTCCGCTATAGCGGTCGTAAACAACAATGTTAGTTGTAATGGCTCAAGTGATGGTGGAGGAACTGTAACTGTCACAGGAGGAACAATGCCTTATGGCTATCTCTGGGATAGTGGTGAAACAACAGCGGCTGCGACTGGATTGAACGCAGGGATTCACTTTGTAACAATAACAGATAGCAATACTTGTTTCGCAGTCACCAGCATAACGATAACAGAACCGGCAGTGCTTTCTGCGACAGCAGTATTGGATAACAATGTTAGTTGTAATGGCCTAAGTGATGGAGGAGCAACCGTAACAGTCTCAGGAGGAACATTAGCTTACAGCTATCAATGGGACAATGGTGAAACAACAGCCACGGCAACTGCCTTAAATATAGGCACACATGCTGTAACAGTGGCCGATGTAAATAATTGTACAACAACAACTAGTGTATTGATAACAGAACTACCAGTACTTTCCGCAACAGCAGTATTAGACAATAATGTCAGCTGTTTTGGTTTAAGTGATGGAGGAGCAACAGTAACGGCTACAGGCGGAACAATAGCTTATGGTTATCAATGGGATAATGGGGAAACTGTGGCTTCTGCAACCGGACTAGGAGCAGGTATTCATACAGTAACGGTAACAGATGCTAATAACTGTACTGCCGTCGCAAGTTTAACGATAACGGAGCCACTTATACTTTCCGTAACAATGACGTTAGATCTCAACGTAAGCTGTAATGGTTTAAGTGATGGAGGAGCAACAGTAACGGCGACTGGCGGAACAATAGCTTATAACTATCAATGGGATAATGGAGAAATAACAGCTTCGGCCACGGGATTAGCTGCAGGGCTGCATTCAGTGACGGTAACGGATGCTAATAACTGTGCAGTTGCAGCGAATATTACAATTACACAGCCACAAGTACTTTCTGGAACAGTTACAGTAGATATCAATGTCAGCTGTAATGGCTTAAGCGACGGAGGAGCAACAGTAACTGCAACTGGAGGAACAATACCTTACGGCTATTCGTGGGATAATGGAGAAACGACTGCTTCTGCTACTGCATTGAATGCTGGTTTGCATGCTGTAACGATTACCGATAACAACGGATGTTTAACAACTGCAACAGTGTCTATTAGTGAACCCGTTGTATTGACTTCAACTTTGAGTTCTAATAATGTGAGTTGTTTTGGTTTAAGTGATGGTGGCGCAACAATTAGCGGTGTGGGAGGAACTGCTCCGTATACTTATATTTGGAATACGGGACAAACGGGTAATCTCTTGCTTAATGCTCCTGCGGCTAACTATGCATACACTGTTACAGATAATAACGGTTGCTCCTCAACGGGTGGCGTTGCTATTCTGGAGCCTGCTTTACTGACATTAACTATCAATGCAAGTAGTGTTTCCTGCTTTGGCGGTAGTGACGGAGAAGCAGTGTCAATGCCTCTTGGAGGGACAGCACCATACAGTTATAATTGGAGTAATGGGGAGACCACGCCAACGGCAATCTCTTACATTGCAGGAAATCATACTTTAGTAGTGACGGATGCTAATGGCTGTACAGTGACGGCAAGCTTCTTTATTGGAACACCATCAGCATTGCAGCTTGTGAGTAGTACGACTCAGCCTGTATCCTGTTTTGGTGGAAATGATGGAACTGCTTCAGTTAGTGTGACTGGAGGCACACCGCCATACGCTTACAACTGGTCTGATGGGCAGACCACTAACCCCGCAGTTGGTTTTTCTGCTGGAGTTTATACACTAGTCGTATCAGATGCTAATAACTGTAGCTTTACAATAAACATGACTGTTAATGAGCCGCTTATAGCAATAAATTCAATCATTGGCAGTACAGCTGTGAGTTGTTTTGGTCTAGCAGATGGTACTGCGACGGTTTCTGCAACAGGAGGAACGCCCGGCTACACTTATTTGTGGAATAATGGAGCGACAACACCAAGCGTTTTAGGTGTGATTACTGACATTTATACAGTGACAGTGACGGATCAGAATGGCTGCACAGCGATTGACAGTGTGCTTGTAGATAGTCCAACAGAAATGGTTGCTCAGGCGGCTTTAGATGATGTTACCTGTAACGGGTATAGTAATGGGTCGATTACTGTGATTAATCCAATTGGAGGCACTGGACCGTATTTATATTCGTTGAATGGCGGTGCTTTTGGTCTTGACAGTATATTCACCAACATAGCAGCTGGAAATTATACAATTACAGTACAAGATATGACTGGTTGCGAAATTGAATTGAATAATATTAATGTGAATGAAAATCCACCTATTGTGATCAGTCTGTATCCGGAAACGTCAGTTGGACTGGGAGACAGTGTGCTGTTGGCTCCAACGATTACGCCGACAATACCATATACTTATTCCTGGACACCAAGTAATGGGTTGAGTTGTACGGATTGCTCTGCAACATGGGCTTCTCCGTCAATTACTACGACCTACACAGTAACATTAATAGATACACTTGACGGCTGTATGGCTGAGAACTCTATCACAGTGATTGTTGATAACACGCCACATGTCTATATTCCGAATGTCTTTACCCCAAATGGGGATGGGACGAATGACGCATTTACTGTTTTCGGTGGGCCTGACGTGGCTACAATCAGAGTAATGCGAATTTATGACCGATGGGGAGAATTGGTGTTTGAAGGCAATGATCTACCTCACAGTGATCCAGCTTATGGATGGAATGGAATGTTTAGGGACAAATTGTTGAATACTAGAGTGTATGTTTATTATGTAGAGGTTGAATTTTTAGACGGGAGAGTGATTCCTTATAAGGGTGATTTGACTTTGCTTCGGTAATGAGTAGCTGACTCTATGTGTCTATGTGTTATTTTTTGAACCACATAGATCATAAAGAAAACATAGTATGCTATTTGTAATCAATTCAGGCAATGAGTAGCGGACTCTATGTGTCTATGTGTTATTTTTTGAACCACATAGATCATAAAGAAAACATAGTATGCTATTTGTAATGAATTCAGGCAATGAGTAGCTGACTCTATGTGTCTATGTGTTATTTTTTGAACCACATAGATCATAAAGAAAACATAGTATGCTATTTGTAATCAATTCAGGCAA
>ENA-ORXR01000213-ORXR01000213.1-marine-metagenome-genome-assembly--contig:-NODE-213-length-88604-cov-9.921900_pt1 | contig 88604 bp, 70 predicted proteins | sample MGYA00237866_ERZ511479 | MGnify/ENA metagenome assembly ERZ511479
CCAATTCTAGTTTAGAATGACGGTAATTATTTATTTTGTTCTTCATGTTCCTTCGTTAAAAAGCCTCGCCGAACCTAAGGGTTCCTTGCTAGCCCGCCCGCTAAGCGCTGTGCCTGCCGTATGCAAGTAGGCAGGGTTCTCTCATATAAAGCACTTTCGTACTTTATTCGACTACGTCGAACTCATTCGTTCTTGCCTTGATCCATTTTGAACAATTCTATATCCTTTTCCGTCATCTAAAAATAGAATTGGTATTATTTAGTAATTGTTATCTTTTTTGTAGCAAAAGAATCTCCTAAACTAACTCTGACTAGGTATAAGCCAGAAGCCAGATTATCTGTGTCTAATTCTAAAGTATTAGGACCGTTTAAGCTTCCGTAATTTTTACTTAAAACTACTTTTCCCATATTATCTAAAATAGAAACTTTCGTTTTAGAATTTTCGTCCAGATCTACATCTATGTAGAGTTTATCAGTTGTTGGATTAGGATATGCTGCTATATTTTTATCTAATTCGATATCAAAAACATCAGAAATAATTCCATAAAACCAGTCATGCGTGGTTTTAGCAATCCTTCTTGCTACTTCTTTATCTGATAATTGCTCAAAGTTGAATCCTAGGTATACGACTTTAGACACGCCGTTATCAGAACGAAGTCCACCTGTCTGGTTTCCGTTATATGTAAATATAGGTAATGATCCGTTCCTAGGATTAACCTGCTCCGGATATACGTTATTACCTCCATAGATATCTATGATAGCACTAGATCCAACAAATTGGAAGATCTCATCTTCTGAATTTGCTGTTACTGTATTTGTAGCAGAGGATCCGTCATTTACAAATGTTGCATTAATATAATCGTTATAGAAAGATTGAACATTTGCTGTGTTCATATTTTGAAAAGCATCCCAACCTATATCTTGCCCAGCTATAAACAAGTTTCCGCCATTATCCATAAATGGTCTTAATGCATCTACAACAGCATTATTCAGTCCAGGAAAGGTCCATCCTACATTGTAGTATATATTCAGTACATCATCTAATGCATTAGCATTTTGGAATCCTAAGAATGTAGAAACTAAGGCTGTATAGTTAGCATCGTTTTCGGCAAAAGCTAAACTTTCAGAATAGAAATTAGCATATTCAGCTGCTGCAGTATTAGAAATTATCAAATCATTAACTCCTGAAATTATATTAATTGATTTTTTAAGACTTGGAGCTCCAGGTAAATTCTGAGAAGTAACCTCCATCTTATAAATCCCTATACCTGCTGAATTTCCAGGCGTAACGGAAATACCAATATTTTCCGTAGCATCAGCATCGATAGCTATGGTAGCATTTTCTCCTACTGACATACCATTAATTAGTATTTCACCAGACCAATCAGAAGGTCCTTCACTTACTAAAACAACATCATATATATCAGCAGTGCTTTTAGTATTTTCTAAAGTAATATTCTCTAATTTAATAGCATTGGCTTCCCCTGCAAAATAATCAACACTTGATTCACTCGCAACGGTACCTATAGACTCAGTTGTTCCTCCATCAGCAATTACTTTGTGCCCTGTATAAACTTCTCTTCTTGACTCTGTAACGTAAGCAACGATATCGCAATCATTAATATCATATTCCGCTGGAACGATCCACGTATACTCTCTCTCAACGAAACTCTCTGTTGTAGTTTCATTTACTTCATCACCCCATTGTCCAGTTATCAGATGTCTTAAAATTTTGTTATGTTCATAATTGCTAACTTCTACACCTGCATCTATTTGAAACCCTAGGAATCCGTTTTCAAGAAAAGCTACTTGTATAAAGTTAGACGATTCTGGACTGTTATCTGTGTAATACAACTCGACATTCACTTTTAACTCTCTGGTTGAAGCATCAAATTCTGATGATACCCCAAGATTTACTGGTGATGTTTGTGTTTTAATCAAATCAGCTGCAGTAGCCCACATACCTCTGTTGATATCTAACGAGTTATTGAATGGTGATCGATTAACAGCTCCTGAAGGGTATCCAGACACCCCTATCTCATCATCTAGCGCTTCTCCAAAAGAGGTACGGAAATCTGGTTGACCAGGCCCAGGAACGGCAAAGCTTCCCGCATGGATATTAACTACGACAACATTGTCAGGATCTTCAGCAACCATTGCGTTTGCTATTCTATGTCCATCTGGACAGAAGGTGCAATTAATTCCTGTAAATTCTTCAAGTACAACATTCTTTTTTTCTACCTCTGTAGAAACTAATTTTTGGGCATTTATTGCAGAAGCAATAAAAACAAAGAGTACTAAAATTGTAAATATTCTTTTCATAGTGAGATTTGTTAGAAATTTAAGTTCGTATGAAGTATTTTATTGAATAGATGAAAATGATTTTTAATCTAATCTACTCGGTGTCAATTTAAGATTATTTTAGGATTAAACAACATATACTCATTTGGAAAAACGCTGCGCGGACACTTTTTCTATAAATTTTATTCTTGAAACACTATATATTTAAACACAATCTGATGTTATAACTTGATCCAACTTATATATAGCATGATTTTAGTTTAGAATTATGTAATAATTTCCTATTGGCAAGGATTTTAAACTAATCGTAAAAGATGTTGCATAGTCAGTAAGCTTTTGTTCTTTTACTTTCTGTCCTAGTTCATCGTAAATTTTTAGCATCTCATTTTTACAGCGGGAGGTAATTCTATTGTGAATTTATCATCTGTAGGATTTGGACTTATTCTTATATGTTGCGCCTTATCGTCTTTTACATGACTTAGAGCACTTACCGTATATCCAACCTGTATCAGATTTCAGTTCATACCTCGTCATATAAATAGTAGAACTTCTATTGTAAACTATATGATGTAAAAGAAGAAAAATGAATATTAGCTACACTAGAAAATCCGTATCTATATACCCATGAACTGGAGCGCCTGGGCATTAAAAACTTCTGGCTGCTCTATATTCACCACATGGCCGCAGTCTGGAACTACTAGAAGCGAAGAAAACTCATGCTTTTTAACTAACTCTGTAATGGATGGCAAAAACATGTAATCTTGTTCGCCCATTATATAGAGAGTCGGAACTCCACTATCTTTAATCCTAAACAGATTAAGTAATGGGCCTACTTTAGAAGCAAGAGAGAACCATCTAATAAACTCTTTTTGGTATAATTTTTTTGCTTCATTTACAAATAACAGCCTAGACTCTTTGTGATTTTTTTTTGGCATAATTACAAATGCCAATAACTTGTATAGAAATAGATAGGGTATGACAGACTTAAAAACATTTCCTAAACCCATCAGTATTTTACTTCTTAGATTTAATTTCATGATGGCGCCTCCTAGTATCATACTTATCGTTCTCCCAGGGTATCGCTCTGTTATTTCCCGCACTACTATTGTACCTAGGGATATACCAACAAAGTGCGTTTTTTCTATTTTTAGGTGGTTTATAACTTCTACCACTTCATCTCCTATTACTTCAAAATTATACTGCTTTAGTTTCTCGTAGATGGGCTTCTTAGACTTTCCATGACCTCTAAGGTCTATCAGCAGTACATTAAAATGTTGTTTAAAATCTCTGATCTGCTTGTACCATATAGAACTACTACCGCCTGCTCCATGGATGAAGGTCACCCAGTCTCTTTTAGCATCTCGCTCATATGTGGTATAATGTAACATCGGCAATTATAACGAAATAGAATAAAAAAATGTTCTTTAAGTAAGCTTACAAAAAGCCTTCAAAATCTTAAGTTTATTTAACTCAGAGTACAGTCTACGTCTACTCAAATATACACATATCGAAAAAACTATTAGAAGGTTCTCTGATAAATTACACCTTTCTAACCCTTACTTTTTTCTTTTTTAATCGCTTATTATCAGTAGCGTTTATAATCTTACTTTCTTGAGACGTCAGTATAGATACAAAGGCACAGTCTTGTTTCAGTTCTATTACACCTACATCATTCGCACCTGCTCCACCCTCTTTTATCATAAACCCTGCAATGTCCCCCTTAGATATTTTATCTTTCCTACCTCCAGATATAAATAGCGTAGACCATTTTGGAATAGGATTTTCTTTAAGCATATCGAGCTCTACAGGTGGCTTTTCAGGGATGAAATCTTTGAGTCTCTCCCCTTTGTAATACAAGACATAAGCAGTTCCTTCAGAATGCATCCTCGCCGTTCTACCATTTCTATGTGTAAATTCTTCTTCCTTAAACGGCATCTGGTAGTGGATTATAAAGCTCAGTTCCGGTATATCTAATCCCCTTGCTGCTAGATCTGTTGCTAGCAAAATCAGATGAGTCCCGTTTCTAAACTTAATCAGCGCACGCTCTCTGTCCTGCTGTTCCAGCCCTCCGTAAAATTTCCCATGTACTATTCCTGCATCATCCAGTGCATCACTTACAAACTGTATGGTATCCTTAAAATTACAAAATATAATGCCAGGCTTACTGCCTATATTTCTGAGTAAATCTACTAGCGTGCCTGTCTTATCTTTTATCGGGGACTCTACCAGCTCTATGGCTAGCTTATCTATTTTTTCTTCTAGAAAATCTATAACTAGTGGATTCGTCATCCTTACAAAAGCTGGAATTTGAACCCCAAAAGTTGCTGAAGTGAGTACCTTCTTTATTCCATCTGGAAGATAGTCGATGATCTCCATCATTTCTTTCTCAAAACCCGTTTCTAGTGATTTGTCAAATTCATCTAAGACCAATGTAGTTAATTCATCCAAGTCCAGATGTCCTCTTCTTATATGATCCGCGATCCTCCCTGGTGTTCCTATGAGTATAGATGGAGCATGCTTCAGCTCTATCCTATCTTTAGTACCAGATCGGCCACCGTAGATGGCATTCACCTTATAACCAGTACCCATCTCTCTAGCTACCTGCTCTATCTGTATGGCTAGCTCTCGGGATGGAACGAGAATCAGCACCCGGATCTGTTTATCTGTTTTTTCTAGATCTTGGATAATAGGTAATAGAAAAGCGATGGTCTTACCAGTACCCGTCGGTGATAATAATATAATTTCATTAGTAGAATGTATGGCCAGCTGTGCCTGTTGCTGCATATCATTCAGCGCAGGAATTTTTAGTTTTTCTAGTATTCGTTTTTGGTTTTTCATCTGATCTGGCTAATGCGTATATAGCGTTAATTGTTTGACAACCTATTTTGTAGTCGGATCCTGTCTATATTTCAGTTGCATTCCATGGATAAAATTTCTCAAGAATTGATCCTTACAAGCTCTATACTGAGATTGTCCAGGTTTTCTAAACAGCGCACTGATCTCATGCTTACTTACTTCAAAATCCGCAAGTTCTAGAATATCAACGATATCGGTATCCTTCAGCGATAAAGCAATCTTGAGCTTTCTGAAAATCAGATTGTTATTTAGTGTTTTTTCAGGGACTGGCATCGGTCCATCTTTTTTGCCTCGACGCACGGTTATAAATCCATTGAGAAATACAGCAAGATCCTTATCATAGATCCCTTTATAATCCTCGTGATCTTCTTTCTTCAACCAATCACTTATTTCCGCTCTTGTCGCAGGCTTCCCTCCTACTTCAAATATCTTCATCATCTGGTCATCAGAAAAATCAAATGTATATCTTATTCTTCTTAATATATCTCCGTTATTCATTTCTGTTCTTTCTATTTACTAGTGCAGTATTCTACCCTATTCTCTATGCAACACGACAAAGTGCTGCTAAGTTCTGTTAAGCTGCTTTAATACGGCAATCACCAAAAATAGTATATTCCTAATTATTTATGCATAAGCCAAGTGCTTAAAACTCAATCAACAGCGCCCCCCTTATAGCTAATCCTCTGTAACCAAACAAACTAGGAATTTCTGGTTTTTCTAAATATGTAAAACGCTTTATCAGATCTAAACGTAATATCTTAAATATATTAGAGAATCCAAGGCTTGCTTCTATATAAGGTCTATTATCGAAGGCAAACGTACCTGGTACACCGTTTTCATTCTTTGTAAACTGTATATATTCTTCATTACTATCAGGATTATTAACATCAGATAAGGAACCATATAGTATTTTGAAACCTATAATTTCTCTTAATTTTAACCTTTTTATTAGTGGTATTCTGTCAAATAAATACCCATGGAAAAAATGTTCCATCTTGAAGGATACAAACTGATCATTGACAAATTCTAGAAAATTCATCATATTGTATGCCTTGAAATCGTAAATATAGGTTTGATTTCCTCTAGCAATGAACTGCAATAGGTAAGGAATTTCTCCCCATGTTTTTCCGGACTCCACTAATAGGTTAGTCGTACCTAACCTTGCCCACTCTACCTGCTTCAGCAGATCGACTTGTAATCTACTATAACTATATCTTCCACCCAGCAGACCACTGACGCCTAGACTATAAATAATATTCACTACTGGATATTTATTATAGATAGGCGTTCTCCTATCTTGGCTCTGCACAAACTGCTCATTAGGAGCTATGCGCAGTCCCGCAAATATTTCTGTCGTATTGATCCGATCGAGAAACATCGTGTCTGAGGAGGAAACTATTTTTGGAAAAACTAGGCTGCCATAAGGTCTCCTTGAATTCGTATTTGTGCCTAAAATAAAACTGTAGCTAGGAATCTCTTTAACATATCTAAGATCATACTTGTGCTCTAGTAACATACGTGTAGTCATACCTCTCTGGAACGATAAAAGAAAATTATCAGGATTGAAAAATTCTAAGCTTTGACCGGGAAAACTACTTTCTCGTTCGCTGCTGAATTGTATATAATGTTGTGGATTTTTTCTAAAGGCATTATTGAAACTATATAGGATTGCCGACCTATGTTTCCATTGTTTCGTAATTTTAGCATAGGCAAGATATCCACTTAGTTTCAGTCGCTTACTTAGTTTGTAATTCGTCTCTCCCCCTATCCGCACATTCAGACCTTCTACATCATTAAAACTTACAAGCGATGCAACGGGACCTATATCTAGAGTACTGGCAGAAAGATAGCCTGTTGTAGAAAGTCGCAGTACCCGCATGAAGGTCTTGTAATGAAAGGTCTGCTTCAGTCTGCCGACCATTTCTTCTAGTGCTATATCATGTTCATCTTGTGAATAACTAAGATCACTAGACCAATAATTACTAGATCTATTGTATGCTTGATCAGCAACTACCGTATTTTCTAATCCATGAAAAATTCTTAAATCATCAGGAGCGACAAAACTATAATTACTGTAGGTCATACTCCGAGTTCCGAAAAATCCTATGCTATTTTTGGTCAGTGTATAATCGATCGTTAGATCATCTTTGGTTTTAAGATACTGATCGTTAATAAGATCATATTCTTGCTTAAGCTGAAGGTCTCTGACAAAATTAAGATTAATACCATTAACAATGCCTAGTGTTGCTTTTTTGACAGCGTATCTGCCATCTAGTGAGATATATAAGTTTCCAGTAAATCCTGTACTTCCTTTCACTGAGGGAATAAAAGCTAGGTCTATAAACTGAACTCCGTTATAGTCCACTGTGTCTAGGATATAATACTTATAAAAATCTATTCCTTTGCTAGAAATTGGACTTAGAAACTGCACCTCCATTAAGGGAATAATCTCATCATAGATATCTAGATTGACATACAAAATATCCATAATATCATTTATCGCAGTCAGATCCCAAGTATCATCCAGGTTGGTATTTTTTATGGCCTTCCTATATTCTTTCCTAACATTTCCTTCCTTTTTATAATAGACTGTAGATAATATGTTTCTGAGATACAGCGGTAAGAAGTTCTTTCCGTTTATCTCTGATGTATCGACATACTCCCATAACATTTCAAAGGGTCTAAGCAGTCTTCGCTGCCTGAATTTTTCAGTTATATTATTAGCATCTATTCTTATCTTCTCATGCTGATCGTAGCTATAATATGCTGACGATTCTATCCTGTTTCTTTTCTTATTTTTTACGACATTCTGAATCAGCTCTACCGCAGGATTATTCTTTTTTTCATACTTGGTTTTCACACCGATAAGATCTACCGTTTCTAAATTTTGGGAGCTTGGTTCTAGAGCAAAATCTATTGTATTTCGTCTCCCCTTGACGACTACTTTACGACTACTCTTATATCCTAGAAAACTTACTTCTAGCGTATCGCTTGCAAATCTCGTTTCTATAGAATATTCTCCCTCTAGATCCGTAATAAGACCTACACTAGTACCGCTGAATCCCACTGTCGCAAATGGAATAGGAGCTAATGTGACAGCATCTACAACCTTCCCTTTGACACGCGTAACTTTCTGAGCTGCAATCGTTAAGGATGCGGCAATACTAACAAGTAATATGCTAAATAATTTTCTGATAGTCTTTCTATGTCATTTTTTATAAATGCAAATATGTAAAAACATGTAATGCTCATAAGCAGAAATATATTAAAAAAACCTAAAGAGCTTACTACACAAAAAAAAATAGGCAGATCATCGCCTAGTAGCTTGTAAAAATTAACCATATTTGAGGTCATAATCAGCTTACAATGACCAATTTCTTCCTAGGACTGTACAAATGGCTGTCTACGCGTAGATGGTTGATTCCTGTAGGTATTATCGCAATCTTTACAACCTGCGGTGTAGCATTGTATAATTCTAACCTAGAAGAAGACATAACAAAGATACTTCCTAGCAATAAAGAAACGCAGAAGTTTAATGAAGGCTTTCTGGACTCTGAGCTTTCCAGCAGAATGGTTCTCCACATCAGCACAGAAAATTCTGGCAATGAGATGCTGCTTACCGCAGCTTGTCAGCAGTTTGTAGATAGCATAGATAACAGTCCTGTATCCGAACTTATAAAGGATATAAATTATAAAATAGATCCTACTCTGTTCCAAGAAATATCTAATGGAATTATAGAGCATCTTCCCCTCTTTCTACAGGAAGAAGATTATGCAGAAATAGGAAAAAGAATCCAAGAAGATGAGATAAAAGATCGTACTTATGGTGCCTACAAAGCGATCCTATCTCCCGCTAGTTTTGCCTTTAAGGATGTTATAAGAAAAGATCCATTAGGACTCTCTAACTTGGTCTTTGAGTCGCTTACGAATTTTCAGCTAGATGACAACTTCGAACTGTACGATGGGTATATACTTTCTAAGGATCATAAGAACTTATTGTTTTTTCTAAACCCTAAAGCTGGGATTGCAGAATCTAGTGCCAATAGCGAACTCATCCTAAGTATAGATAAGATAGCTGATCAGATCAATAATACATACGGAGAAGATCTCCACCTCGCATATTTCGGTGGGCCTGCAATAGGCCTTGCTAATGCAAGCAGGATCAAGAAAGATGTTAGCATTACGGTCGCCATCGCTTTGCTGAGTTTGTTCTTGCTTATTGGTTATTTCTATGGAGACTGGAAAATATTCTTTTATATACTTATTCCTGTACTAGTAGGCGCGGCATTTGCGCTAGCTGTCATCGGAATTGCAAAACCCTCGCTTTCTATTATTGCGATAGGTGTAGGATCTGTGCTTATCGGTATCGGTATAGATTTCTCTATACATCTGTTTACACATTATCAGAAAACTAAGTCAGTAGAACAGGTGATCAAAGATGTAAGCATGCCTATGTTACTTAGTGCTCTGACAACATCTTGTGCTTTCCTTTGTCTGTATTTTGTACGATCTGAGGCGCTTCATGATCTAGGACTTTTTGCTGCGATCAGTGTGTTCAGTTGCGCTTTTTTTGCACTGATTATTTTACCTCACTTCTTTACCGCTAATAAGAAAAAAGAACGCGTACATAAGACTTTCGTAGAGAAGATAGCAGCCTACCCTTACCATAAAAACAAATGGCTTATCTATGCGATATTACTCCTGTTTGTTTTCTGTGCCTTTAATGCCCGTGGCGTAAAGTTCGAACGAGATTTATATAAGATCAACTATATGTCCGAAGACCTACTCCATGCCGAGCAAGGTCTGGAGCGCATCTCTGATGTTACTAAAAGAGGCATCTACATTATCAGTACAGGTAAGGATCTTAATGATGCCTTAGAAACCAACAATAAAATTTTACCCACTCTAGAAAAACTAAAACAAGAGGGGAAGATAGAATCCTACATCAGTCCAAACCAGCTCATTGCTTCTAAGGCAGAACAGCAGCTAAAAATAGATCGATGGAATAATTTCTGGACTCCAGAAATCAGAACTCGTACGAAGAACAGCATCATAAGAAATACTGAATCGCTAAAGTTCAAGCCCGAAGCATTCAGCCAGTTTTACAATCTGATAGAAAAAAACTATTCTCCTCTAGATCCTACAGAACTGGATAAGTCTAGTGGTCATCTTGTGAAAGATTATTTTACAGCTAAAAAAGAAAGTGCTAGCTCTACAACCATGATACGATTGCTACCCGAGCAAAAGAAATATATCCATGCTGCTTTTTCTAATATAGATAATGTGGCCATACTCGATAAGGAATATGTTGTGCAACAATTTGTTGATATTCTTAAAAATGATTTTGGCAAGCTCGTATGGATTTCCCTCCTTGTGGTTTTCCTGATTCTGCATATAGTATATGGCAGACCTGAGCTAGCTTGGGTGGCATTTATCCCTATTTGTTTCTCCTGGGTTATCACCCTAGGACTTATGAATGTTTTTCATATTAAGTTTAACATAGTAAACATAATTATTACCTCATTTATCTTTGGGTTAGGTATAGATTATAGCATTTTTGTAATGAGAGGGCTCCTACAAAAATATGCTACTGGTTCCGACAACTTAGAATCTTACAAGACCTCTATTGTACTTTCGTCTATGACAACCTTGATCGGAATAGGTGTTCTAATATTTGCAGAACATCCAGCATTAAGGTCTATTGCTTCGATATCCTTGATAGGAATATTCTCAGTTGTTCTTGTAACCTTCCTGATACAACCGTTGATATTTAATTGGTTAGTAGAACGCAAAGGAAAGAAGAGACCCTATCCATTGACATTTACAAATACCCTAGTCACTTTGTGGGTATATATATTACTTATCTTCGGTTGCTTCGTCTTAACAATTATTGGTCTTCTTCTCGGAATACTATTCTTCCTACCTATAGAAAAGAGAAAAACCTTCTTCCATTATTGCATCTACTATGCATCTAGGTTTTATATAAAGGCGGCGTCTTTCGGAAAGTTTAAACAACGGTTCAGTAGTCCTATAGATTTCACTGATCCATGTCTGGTGCTGGCTAACCATAAGTCACTGATCGATACGCCCATGTTTTTTCAGCTTACCCCTAAGATTATCATTATAACGAATGACTGGGTAGCTAAATCACCGCTGTATAGATCCGTATGTAAAATGGCAGATTTCTATTCTATATCTCAGGGAGCAGATGAGCTATTAGCAAACTTAGAAGATCGGGTAAAAAATGGATACTCTATAGCAATATTCCCAGAAGGCACTCGATCTACTTCTGAGAAAATGCTTCGATTCAAGAAAGGATCATTCTATCTTGCTGAGCAACTGAAATTAGATATTGTACCTATGTTTATTCATGGAACGCAAGCTTTTCTAGGGAAAGGAAATTTCTGGGGCAGAAGCAACGATCTTACCGTACATGTACATGATCGACTAAGATATGAGGATAAGGTACATGGTGACAATTACTCCAGCTACACTAAGAATTTCAGCAAATGGTTCAAGGGTGCCTATCAGGAAGTCCGTAATGAATTAGAAACTGTTCATTATTTCCGACCAGCAATTATTCATAATTACTTGTATAAAGGACCTGTAACGGAGTGGTATAGTAAGCTCAAAACCCATATGGAAAACAATTACGAAATATTTGACAATCTAATACCTAAAGATGCGCAGATATGCGACCTAGGTTGCGGTTATGGCTATATGACCTATTTTCTGGGTAAAGCTGCACCAGATAGGCAGTTCGTAAGTGTGGACTATGATAGGTACAAAATCGAAGTAGCTCAGCACTGTGCTATCCGGACGGATCATATGCAATTTATTCATGCTGATATTACAAAATACGAACTTCCCATATCTGATGTTTTCCTTATTTCTGACGTCGTACATTATCTTACTAAGGTAACGCAGTACGAATTGCTAGACAGATGTAAAAAGCACATGAAAAAGGGAGGAAAGATCATACTACGAGATGGTGACGGAGATCTGAAGGAAAGACATAAGGGAACAAAGATGACAGAGATTTTCTCTACGAAATCAGGATTTAATAAGACCCAGAACGAACTAAATTATATTTCTGGGCAGGAATTAGAGAACTGGGCTATATCCAATAGCTTAAATCTTCAAAGAATGGATAATACAAAATTCACTTCTAATGTTATATTTGTGCTTAAATAATTAAGATTTATAACAAAGCGGGACAAGAGATCTGTGGTATGTCAGACATGTACGATGTAATAATTATAGGGAGCGGACTAGGGGGACTGGAATGTGCTTATATTCTCTCTAAAGAGGGTTATAAAGTATGTGTGGTGGAGAAAAATCGTCAGTATGGAGGATGTCTCCAGATCTTTTCTCGAGACAAGGTGATTTTTGACACTGGTGTCCATTATATAGGAGGTCTCGACCCGGGTCAGAATCTGTATCAGTACTGGAATTACTTTGGTCTAATGGATGAGCTCAAGCTCAAGAAGATGGACGAAGGAGGCTTTGACAGGATCTCATTTGGCAACTCTGAAAAGGAGTATAAACATGCCATGGGTTACGAGGGGTTTGCTCAAGAACTCATAGTGCAATTTCCAGAAGAAGCTTCAGGTATCCAGAAATATATAGAAGAGATAAAGAAAGTATGTGATCACTTCCCATTGTATAATCTAAGAACTTCTGACGAGATATCTTTCGACATGAAGTATCTAAGTATAAATACAAAGGACTTTATTGCATCTTGCACGGATAACGTAATCCTACAGAATGTCCTCGGAGGATCTAATGCTTTGTATGCCGGCTACCCAGACAAAACGCCCTTATATGTGCATGCACTAGTAATCAACACCTACATAGAAAGTGCTTATAAATGTGTGGATGGTGGTGGTCAGATAACAAGGCATTTTGAGAAGAGTCTGAAGCAGATGGGATGTACCCTTATGAATTATGCTGAGGTGAAACACTTACATGTCAATGGTGGCTCTATCTCAGAACTAGAATTACAGGACGGGCAAAAATTAAGCGCTAAACAATATATCTCTAATATACATCCATCAACTACGATGCATTTGTTAGAAGGTGGAAAAATAAGAAAGGCATATAAAAACAGAATGACTTCTCTCGAGAATAGTATATCTGTTTTTACCGTGCACATCGTTTTCAAGGAAGATACATTCGAGTACTTAAACTATAATCTGTATCATCACGGAGATCAGGATGCCTGGTCATCTATCTATTATGACGAAGCTAAGTGGCCCGAAAGCTTCGCACTTTTTGTACCAGCAGAATCTAAGTCAGAAAAATATGCATCTGGCATGAATCTTATGGCTTACATGAATTTCTCTGAAGTCGAAAGATGGAAAGATAGTTTCAACACGGTTCCTAGGCATAAGTCTATAAGAGACCAATCCTACCAAGACTGGAAAATGGAAAAATGTGAGAAACTTATAGACCTTTTAGAAACGCGTATGCCAGGAACGAAGGCTAAAATAAAATCCTATTACGCATCGACCCCACTTTCTTTTAGAGATTATATCGGTACAACGGATGGCTCCTTGTACGGCGTCAGAAAAGATTGGAATGAACCCTTGAAAACCTATATCTCTCCTAAGACAAAAGTGGATAATCTATTTCTTACGGGACAAAATCTTAATATGCACGGCATGTTAGGCGTAACAGTTGGATCTGTCGTAACTTGCGGTCAGTTTATGGATGGTAACGAGCTCGTAAAAAAAATCAAAGCCGCCAATTAGAATTATAACTCTATGGCAATAAAGAAAAGATACAGAATATTACTCTACCTACTCTTCATCATTGTAATATTGTTTGCTCTTTTTGCTTGGTCTATCTACATACCCGATCCAGAAATAAATAACGAAAATATAGAAGAAATTCCTCGACTAAAAATCAGTGACACACACTATCAAATAGGACCGAATTGGGTCCGTAAAAACAAATACGATATCTGGGAAATGTATGTAGAAGGTGCTCCTTACGAGAGGGGTCTATTAATGGGCAGGTTGTGTCAAGATCTGATGGATTTCCAAGAAGCCTCATTTGTAGAAAACGTAACCAGTAATTTCAAATCTAATACTAAATTATTTTTTCTGAAATATCTCGTAGCTTGGCAAAACAGGAAACTGCCGGATTATATCCCTCTGGAATACCAGCAAGAAATATATGGTGTCTCTAGAAGTGCTAGCGACAAGTATGATTTTATCGGTCCTAAGTATCAGCGAAAACTGATGTATCATGCAGCTCATGACATAGGTCACACCGTCCAGAATATGGGACTTGTAGGTTGCAGTGCTTTTGCTGCATGGGGAAATCACTCCGCCGATGGAAATATTATTGCAGGCCGAAATTTTGATTTCTTTATCGGAGAAGCTTTTAGAAAAAATCGAGTCTTAATATTTTCTAAGCCTGAGACGGGATATGCTTTTACCTCTTATTCTTGGCCGGGCATGGTCGGTGTGCTATCAGGCATGAATGAGGCAGGACTTTCTGTAAGTCTTAATGCTGGTCCGCCAGAATTGCCGATGCAGGCTAAAATGCCCGTATCCATATTAGCCAGGGAAATTCTTCAATATGCAAGCACGATAGAAGAGGCGGTATCGATAGCCAAAAAGAGAGAAATATTTGTCAGTCAAAGTTTATTTATAAGTTCCAAAGAAGATAGACGGGCAGTCGTCATAGAGAAAACGCCTGACCATCTAGCCGTTGTAGAATCAGATGAGGGGTTACTGTTATGCACTAATCATTTTCAGTCTCCAGCCTTTAAGGACATGGAGGAGAATGTCAGTTTTCAGGAAGTATCGAGTACAGGACGCCGAATGGAAAGGCTACAAGTACTCTCTCCAGATACGCTGGCGATAGGTCTAGAGGATGCTGTAAATATTCTTAGAGATCAGAATGATAATAGCTCTATACCATCTGGTTATGGAAATGAGGAAAACATAAATATCCTTATGGCTCATCACTCTATCCTTTTCCAACCTGAGACGTATGATGTATGGATATCTGTAGGTCTTAGTCCTGTAGAAGAATTTGTCCGGTACAACCTCCAGTATATATTTACTCAATCAGATACTCTAAAATCACAGGCCTTATATTCGGATGATATCATAGCATCATCCTCCTGGGCAAAGACAGAAGCATTTACAAATTACAAATCCTATCTGAAACTTTATTTTGATATCAAAAAGCAAATAGATCAGGACAAAAAAGTTAGCGAAAAGGAATTTACAACTCTTATCCAACTTAATCCTCAATTATATAAACCTTATTTGCTAGCAGGTAATTACTATGCAGATAACGAGATTTGTGACAAAGCCAACAAGTACTTATCCCGTGCACTGGAAAGACATATTCCTTGGCAGAAAGAAATCGATGAGATAGGTCAACAGTTAGAAAATTGTAAATTCAACTAAGTAGATCATGATAGGTAAAATAGAGTATTCTGATAGAACTGCAATCGAACAATATCAGCTAGAAAAGCTTGTTGAGTCTTTGCATTATTTGAATAAAAATTCTACGTATTATAAGTCTTTATTTGACATACATAAGATTAATCCTGCGGAGATAAAAAGTATAGCAGCATTTCAAAAAATACCTACGACCAGTAAGATCCATTTACAAGAACATAATATGGACTTTCTATGTATTCCGACTACAGATGTAGCAGAATGGATTACTACTTCAGGAACCTTAGGATCTCCCGTATCTTTTGCGCTGAGTAAAAACGATCTAACGAGGCTGGCAAAAAACGAAGCGAGATCCCTAGCGATTACTGCTTGTAACTCTAATGATACTATACAGCTTATGGTGACCCTAGATAAACGATTTATGGCAGGACTTGCCTACTATCTGGGAGCACAAGATTATGGAGCGACAACGATAAGAGTAGGTTCGGGGAGTCCTGGGCTACAATTGGATTCTATGTTACGTTTCCATCCTCAAGTTATGATTGCTGTACCCTCTTTTTTGCTGAATGTGCTTCAGTACGCTGAGAAAAACAATATAGAGTTACCTAGGCATCTAGTAAAGAAAGTTATTTGTATCGGTGAACCCATAAGAGATCAACAGTATCAGCTCAATAATCTAGGTAAAAGAATAAAAGCTTTCTGGCCGAGCGTCGAGCTATATTCTACTTATGCTTCTACAGAAATGTCTACAGCCATTACAGAATGTAAGGAAGGACAAGGAGGACATATACCCACAGAACTTATCTATATAGAGTTGCTAGATGAAAACGATCAGCCCGTCCCAGATGGTGAACCAGGTGAAGTGTGCATCACTAGTCTTGGCATCGAAGCCATGCCTTTGCTCCGTTATAAAACAGGAGATATATGTGTCAAAAATGTTACACCCTGCAGCTGCGGGATCAATAGCTATAGACTGAGTCCTGTACTGGGTAGAAAAAAACAAATGATGAAATATAGGGGCACTACCCTTTTTCCTGAGACCATCTACGAACTACTCAATGGCATTACTGCAATCAAAGACTATATCGTCCTTATAGAATCTAATGAAATAGAAACAGACGATCTGACGTTAATAATATGTTCTGATAAGGAACAAGATAGAGAGGAGCTTATCTTAGACGTAACGGAAAAATGTAATACTCATTTACGTGTAAAACCTCAGATCAGGCTCATTTCTGTTCCAGAGCTAAGGAAGCTTAAATACCCTAGCACAAGTAGAAAGCCACTAAAATTGATCGATAAAAGAAAAAAGAATTACTAACTTGTAACAAACTTTTATATGATGAGCGACAACATCGAAAATGTAGATATACTAGTGATTGGCGCAGGCCCTTCTGGTTGTGTAGCGGCGTCTATCGCCAATCAAAAAGGCTTAAAGGTAAAAGTAGTAGAGCGATCAATATTTCCGAGATTTGTTATAGGTGAGAGTCTCTTACCCAAGTGCATGGAACATCTAGAAGAAGCCGGATTTATGGAGGTTTTAAAGGCTCAGAATTATCAGAAAAAATTTGGAGCTCGTTTTATACGTGGAGATAAAGATTGTTTGTTTGATTTCTCTGAGCAATTTACAGAAGGTTGTCGTACCTGGACATGGCAAGTTCCTAGGTCGCATTTTGATCAGGTTTTAGCAACCGAGGTTCAAAAGATGGGTGTAGACGTAAGTTTCGGACAGTCTGTCACAGCAGTAGAATTCGATGGTTCTAACTCGACGACAACCATGGTTGACAAAGAAGGCAATAGCTCTCAAATAAAAGCAAGATATATTATCGATTCTAGTGGATATGGAAGAGTTCTTCCTCGTTTGCTAGACCTAGAAAAGAAAACGGACCAGCCTGCTCGTAAGGCTATATTTACCCATTTAACAGATAAGCAAAGACCAGAAGGTGCTCCAGGTCAGCAGATTACCTTTGTGATTCATAAGTTGGATGTATGGATGTGGATTATTCCTTTTTCTGATGGTGTTACCTCTATAGGATTCGTGGGAAACACGGATTATATAGAGTCCTTTAAAGGAACAACGGATGAGCGCATAAACCAGATGATAAAAGATGTGCCGCAGATGAGAGAGCGTTTCCAAACTCAAGACATTGTTGTACCTGCGAAACAAATAGAAGCATTTGCGGTTTCTGCTAAACAACTCTATGGTGATGGATTTGTAATTACGGGTAACAGTTCAGAATTTATCGATCCTATATTTTCTAGTGGCGTTACCTTTGCTACCCATTCTGGATTATTAGCCGCTAAGGCTGCAGTCAGACAATTATCTGGTGAACAAGTAGATTGGGAAAAGGAATATTCGGAACCTATATTGCACGGTGTAGATACCTTCAGCACCTATGTCAAAACTTGGTACGATGGCAGTCTACAAGAAATATTCTTCTACACTAGTGAGACAGAGAAGATACCGTCTAATGTAACCATGAAAAAACAAATCTGTTCTGTTCTAGCGGGCTATGTATGGGATAATTCAAATCCATTTGTAAGGAAGCATGCTAAGGCTGTCAAGTCGCTTTCGAGGGTTATACAGATGCAGTGAAAATAGTTTCTGAGCCCACCTGAAATATATCCAGTAGTCAAATATCGAAAATAAAGTCGCTGAGAAACTATCATTAGTCAAGACGCTATCAGTAACCCACTGATTACTGATTCTAAATTATTCAACAACCCAAGTAATAAATAAAAGTCTGAGCAAAATTTCAATATTCTAATATACGTAATGGATTATTACTTATATCAGAATCTTTTAGATTACATAAAACTGCTTTTCAGTTATCGAAGCTGCTGTTTGAACAATTGAATAAAATAACTAACATTAGTTATTTAGGTATATTAATGATCTATTTTGAGAGTCCTTCTATATATCATATGTATGCTTGCCAGCACTTATCTTTTACCAAGATGATATAGCATTTAATAAATTTATGAATACACACAATTTTCGAGAAACCTATATTTATGCTATTCAAGGGTAAGAGACTCTTTAGTCCTTATCAATTTCCTAAAAATACACGTTCACATATAATCAGAGTTAAATATATATCCGAAATGATCTAAAGGTGACCTCATATTCTACTAGTTCTTTTTTCTCTTTTTCTTTTTGTCCTTCTTTTTATTATCAGCTAGTCCAAAAGCTTCCTTGCTATTTTTCATTACATTATAAATCGACTTAGCCCAGTAATTACGTAAACCAAATCCACCCGCTTCACCTTCCAGTCTTTTTGTTTTTATAATTTCTCCAGTACTAGCATCAAAAAAAGTAACCCAGATATATCCCTTAGATTCTAACTTATTAAATGATTCTACTACAAACAACATTCCTAATCCTCTAGCCGTTTCTGATCCATAGTGCTTAGTGATTTCTTCTACGCTTGCTATATCTATATTGTAAGATTTCTCTATAACTAAGGCTTCTGGATCTACAAGCTTGTTTCTTTCTGTTACCAGATCTAAATTGAAGTCGACTTTAGTTTTGTTGTAGAACTTACCAATACTGTACTTATCTTTCTCATTCTTCATCAGCTTATTCCACTTGGCTAAGAATTTTTCCTGTATGTGATGTGGCTCCTTAAAACCGTCACTGCCTATCATTTTCGCAGCAGTAAAATCAATTCCATACCAGGTAACTTCCGAATCGGAAATTTTAGCTTGTCCAATAATAGAGGACGACGAGAAACCGAAAAATAGTGCGACTAGGATTAGAATATTTTTCATATAATAATTATTGAGATTATGTAATTGTGCTGATCACAGTATCAAAAATTTCTAGTTTTTTCTTTTCTTCTTTTTACCTTTCTTCTTTTTACCTTTCTTCATCTTGTTTTCTTTTAGAACTTTCTTTCTAAGAAATTTCCCGAAAGACTTCCCACCTTTTGCATAGCTCTCTTCCATCCGTCTTGCAACCTCAAAGTCTAGCCCCATACCCCCTTGACCTTGTATTTTTTCCATTTTCGCTTTTGCTAGAATTTCTTCTGTGGCAATATCATACAACCAGTATTCAACATTAATGTGAGCATTTCTTCTTACAATCCCAACATTGAATCCAGGTTCCATTTTTGTTGTCCACACCAGTAGCTTATATTTAGCAGTCTCTGACCTTCTCGTTATTTCCAACCCCTTTTCCTTTACCTGCTTATTAAATAATTCTATAAATTTAGGCTCGAATCTCTCGTCTCTATCATCTACCCATCTCTCTAACCATACATCGCCTGTCCCTGCTTCTTCCTTATTCTTCTCTTCTACCTTTTCTGTTACATAATCATTTTCTGACTTCTTACCTACAACCAGGTCATCATAAGTAAATTCCACTACAAGCTCTTTTTCTCCTACTAGCGCATCAAAGTTACCTTCATATATCTTGGTCTTTTGCGCTTGCAAACTGATACTCGCTAGCAATAAGATAGTCAATAATAAAATTCGGTTAGTCATAATCGTTTTGCTTTAATGAAATATATTCTATTTAGTTTTTACTGTAAATTCAGAATCTGCTATAGTTGTATTCAGTTGTTTATTGATAAACTTTATAAGCGTAAAATCTTCCTCAGATTCTCTCAGGATCACTTCAGAAACAATCAATGTTTCTCTATCAAAAAAAACTTCTATTTTCTGAATATAAGAAGTTAATAAATTGTCCTTAGGTAAGAGTGTTATCCGGAAATTTTTATCTGATTGCTCTACGGTATGCGTGAACTGACCATCGTCTTCTAGCACCTTACCCATAAGTGCATTGGAGATAATACCATTAATTTCCTTAAACATTACGTTATTACCTAGGTCTATCTCATTCTTATTACCATCATCATCTATCAGAAGTTGATTATCCTTTATGATGAGTATATAGCTAAAGGGTTGCGTATATTCCCAGCGTATATTATTTGGTTTTTTGAACCGAAATTCCCCTTTAGTAATGATAGGCTCTGACATAAAGGACAGATGCTTCTCTTGGGTGAATGCACTCGACATGCTCCTAGTGCTTTCTGTGAGTGCATCTACTTTAGATTTGAAAGTAATAATATCTTCTAATTCAGTATACTGGGCACATACCAAGAATGGACATATCAGCAGAAAGCTTAGAAAGGTGATTTTTATTCTCATATGATTATTTTCTTAGGTGAAAATAAGGATTCTATATGATTGTTCCATTAATTTGCAGTTATTTCATGGTTCCTTAACACATATAATGGACAGATTAGTAAAAATCTAGTTAAACCTTAAGTTATAACAAAAGGAACAAGATTTTGATAACATGGAATGCAGTTAGGCATTATAAGGGGCTGATCAATTTAATGTTTTTTTTTCAGCCGACCCTTTATATACTAATTCTAATTGCATTTATAATCAAATATCTACTTACTAAATAATACTTTTAGCAACTTTAATTTTAGTATACCGAAGGCAGCAAAAGCGCCTGAAAATAAAGCACCCCCTACCCCAACTGTTAGGATATCTTGTCCAGTAAGAAATAGGTTCTTGAAAGGTGTATATACTCTGATCCATTTTTGTGAAAATCGTTCTGGGGTATGCGCCATACCATAAATTTCACCATGCTGATAATTAGAAAAATGTTTAGTAGATAAGGGCGTTGATAACTCACTATGATCCAAGAACTTTTTTGCTATTGGGTACAGCTCAAACAACTTATCCAATATTCTTTTCTCTAGTTTAGACTTGAAAGCTTCATAAGCAACAGGTCTATCTTTCCATTCGCTTTGCTCCCATTGCCTGAACCAATCGTAGTTAGCTGGAATTACTACCTGCACGGTAGATTTTTCTGGATACCTTTCTGGCCAACTGCTATCCTTAGCCGAAGGAAAAGAAATATAGAAAAGTGGTATTTCCTGATCAGGGTCAATAAAGAATCGCTCATAAGATTTTTCTAAATCTAACTCACTGTAGACCCAGTTATTATATTTAGGAAATCCGATCTCCTCATCGGAAGCTGTAAACCCTGCATACAGACAAATGTGAGAAGTACTGGGACCGATGCCATTTACAAGTTGCTTATATTCTTCTGTAAATCTATTCTCCTCTAGCAGATTATTATACGTATTATGTAAACCAACATTAGATATGTAATTTTGGGCCTTTACAATACTCCCATCTTCCATTTCTATTCCTGTAATTTTCTTCTTCTTTGTCAATAATTTTTTGGCCCTGGCATTTACATATATATCACCATTATTTTTTGTAATAATATCAGCCATCGTTTCATAGATCTTCGAGGCTCCTCCCCTGGGATATGCGGCACCATCCATGTAATGTCCCACTATAGTTGTATGCATAGCAAAACTACTTTTCTTAGGGGGCAGACCATAGTTTCCGCACTGTGCACACCACACTGCAATGAGCTCTTCATTATCTGTAAATTTCCTTAAAGCTTTATAAGTTGTCTGCTCACAATAAGGCTTATACCCTTTACGTAATATCCATCCAAAATACTTACTCATAAGTGGTGGCATCGTCCTTTCTCCAAAAAACATTCCTGAATGCTTATTGACATCTTGCAACATCAGAAAATACTGATCTATAGCATCATGATCATCTGGAAAATGAATTTTCATATCCATCTTTAGCTGCTCTGATCCTTTCCTAAAATCAAATGTTCTTCCAGCTAAAATCAGTCGATCGTATACTTCTCCTAGATCATCCCATTGCAATTTTCCATCTGTCACCTTAGCAAACAACTTACTCATCATAGAGTTAGGGTTATTGATCTGACCTACATAATGTACGCCCACATCCCATTCGTATTTCTGTCTTTTGAACACATGGGTAAATCCTCCAGGACGGTAATGCTGCTCTAGTAGTATGACCTTCTTACCTGCCTTAGATAATAGAACGGCTGAGGTCAATGCACCCAATCCTGTTCCTATAATCGCTACATCGTAAGATGCCTTTATATCTGAGGAATTATATTTATGATGATATCGCAATCTATCGCTTTAGTTTTCCACTATCCGTCATTTCTAAGCTATCCACAAACTTGATTTTCTGAGGTATCTTATAAGTTGTCAATCTTTCTCTGCAATAAGAAATAATTGCCTCGGTATCTTTTTCTGTGGCTTCCCTGAGCACGAGCTCTGCCGACACAATCTCACCCATAAATCGATGCTTGTATCCACTTACCCTAGCTAACAATATATCTGGATGACTACATAACACCTGCTCCACTTCTACAGGAAAAACCTTATTACCAGAAACATTTATCATACTCTTCTTTCTTCCCTCTACTCTTACTAATCCACTAGCATCTTTGCTAGCAAGGTCACCTGTCATAAAATACCCTTTGTTTAGTACTTCATTTCTCATCTTAGCCGGACTGAGATAAGCATCAAACATTCCCGGTCCCTTAATACCTAAATGACCAATCTCTCCTTCGCCCAACAACTCATTAGTTTCTGATAATATACCAACATCGTATCCGTCTAGAACGTGCCCTACAGCATCTGGATGTTCTGCTGCCTTATCAAAATTTATAATCGGTAAACCTATTTCTATAATTCCATACGCTTGTGATACTGGAATCTTATACCGTTCATAAAACAGTTCGCATTGTTCTCTAGATATCGCTGTAGATGTAGAAATTACAGTTTTCAGTGAAGGAATTTCCTTATCATTGACATACTTAGATAAAAGTTTAATATGCATAGGAGAAGCATAAAGAAAAGTACCATTCGTTGCTCTAATACAACTATGAATACTCTCTGCTAAGAAATCTTTTGCCAACGCAATAGTGGCTCCATACTTAAGATACAGAATTATAGAAACTACAAAATGGTAGGACATCGGCAAAACCCAAACAACGGTATCTTTTCTTCCTAGTTGTAATGCCTTGTTCGCTCCATCTATTCTTTCGTTGATAGAATTATGTCCTATGATTACTCCCTTTGCTAAGCCCGTTGTTCCCGACGTATATCTAACAATAGCCGGATCGGCTACATGGCTAGCGAATCGCTCCCCTGTGAATCCTCTATATGCTCTTATCGTCCACTTACTATTCTGTATCTCATACGTACTTATTTCATGCGCAGAAGACATCGGTCCATTACCTGCATCTAGTAACCAGTTCAGTCCAGCATTATTAAGTATCGTATCTAGTTCTTGCGTCTTCAGCTGATTAGACACCGGCATAGCTACTGCCTTGCAATGTAACACTGCGAAAACGGAAATAATAAAATATCTACTATTCCGATCCATAATCCCCACGCCCATGCCTTCCTTCAGTCCTTTTGATATCAATACCTTAGATAGCTTTTTTACTTCGCCCGCAAATTCGCTATAAGATAATGCACCATGTTCGTCCTTTATGGCTATATGATCGCCATGCTGAGCATTAGCATGCAATACAATATCTACAATATTCATACTATATAATCTCTATTGATTTTTGTACATCTCGTATAATCTGTTCTTGTTCATCTCTTTCTTTTTCTAAGTAATTACTAGCGGCCAATAAACCTGCTGCGAAACCTGTCTGCAGACAAGTACCGATTACTCGTGCACTTGCTATTGCTTCATTTTCTGCACTGATATTTCTTCCTGCAAAATATAAATTTTGCATTTGCTTGTTATATAAACATGCCGCAGGAATATCATAATAATCATCCTCATTAAAAAATTTCATTCTTGGTTTTTCCTTATAATCCCAATACTCTATAGGCCATACTGCTCTTGCTATACTACTTGTCGACTTAGTACCATCTAGAACTTCTGACTTTTCTAATACATAGGCACCTTTATAACGCTTACCAGTTCTTATGCCGACCTCACTAGGAATGTTACCTAAGTGCGCATGCTGGAAAGCTGGCAGCTTATTTTTCAGATGTGTGAAAATCTGATCAACCAATTGAGTAGCTTGTAAATTTAATGCTGTAGTAAGATTTGTTTGATCTGATATCTCCATTGGCAAGCCAATCTTTAAATACAATTTTCTATTTTTAAAAGATCCAGGAACGACCGATATATGTAAAAGTTTCTGATCTAGAACACCTTCCAAAACACCTTTTCTTACTGTTTTATAAATGGATAGTTTTAGTACTTTGTAATCATCGGCGACAAGCTGCTCTACACCAAAAACTTTTGCCCCAGCCTGATATAGATCACTCGATAACAATGGAAGATCTAATAGGCTTCCTAAAAGTGCATTGCCAGAACAATCAACAATATTACCGGCAATGAAAGTTATCATCTTATCCTGAACAAATACATTAAGATTAGTGATCTTATCGACAGTACAATTTGCTTTACAAACTGTAGATTGTAGATATATGTCAATATTAGGATGGTCTAGATAGTGTTCCGACAAGCGCATAAAATCAAAATAATTATATGGCAAATACTGAATACCATTTTGCTCCTGTATCACAGCTGTATTACTTAAGGTAGCTAAACGCTGAACAAACTCTGCTGGCCATCCACCACAGGCTAACTTTCCATATTGCACTGTAGATCTATAATGAGCGCCGCATATCGTAGCGACATAAGCCGCAGTTGCCTTGCCTCCGACAATACTTGCCCGCTCAATTATTGCAACCGTCTTACCCGAATTAGCTGCTGCGTATGCTGACGCTATGCCAGAAGCTCCGGCTCCTATTACCACAATATCGTACTTGTAATTTTTAGAAATTTCCAATTAACAATTCTTTTATCTTGTCCTGAAAGTAATCAAATTCTTCCGTTGTAAGTGTATCTTCTGTATGACAAACCGTAATTTTTATTCGCTTAAGAAACTGCGAAAATACAATTGTCAAACCAGGAAAAGTATTAGGTGGAGGTAGATGGATCATATCTAATATATCAATATGATTATCATCTACCTTGTCTACTGTACTAAGCCCTGTATCAGAAAAAAAGAAACTTGCAAATTTCCCCTTGGTAGGCCCCTTCGTTAGGTAGTTATAAAAGGACAAAGGCGTGCGCTTAAAAACGTGCATCATGCCTGCGTACTTAGCAGGTAATTTTATCTTGACCTGCTCCATCATCTGAGCTGACAAGTTTTTCACTGTAGCTTCCAATGAATCAAACTCTTCTTTTTTCAATCTGAAAAATAGGTAGGAAATACTATTTCCAACTAGAGGTTTTATAGATCCTCTCTTTCGCTGATCTTGTGGTACAGGCATCAAAAGAGAAGTGAAATCTATTTTTCTTTTCTCCATGATAGACCTAACAACTGTAGCGCAACAAGCCAGATAGAAAGGACTTTTCATAAGCCTAATCAGTGAAGATGCATGCTCATGAATTGCCTGTGTATCTGTCTCACTAAATAAAATAGTTTTGTACCTTATCACAGGAGGATTAGCCATCGGTGTTCTGATCAAAGTATCTATAGGAAGTCCCTTCTCTCTCATAAGGTAGGCTTTAAAATCTCTGGCACCTAGCATAGCATCTTTTACTGCTATCTTCTGAAAGGTAGGGAAACATTCTGCTGGATCTATCTCATCTATCACTCCTGCCAGAAACTTTATAAAATGCTCTGCTCCCCTTGCGTCAAATAAAAGGTGATGCCAAGCAAGCATGATGTATTGTTTGTCTTTGTGACTGATCCAATAGAGTTTGTACAACTTAGATTTCTGAAGATCAAACTCAGACAGCGGTAGATGATCTAATAATTTTTCTTGCTTTATTACATGACGTGCTAGATTGCAAGAACCACCATGCTGTTCGTTCACCCAGTAAGAACCTTCCCTTAGCCATCGATACCTATATCTGAGCTGATATATTTCTTTGGCGATCTGACTGTTTAATTTATTCTCTAGAAGCGAAGGCAAAAAATCTCCCTTCACTTCTAATAGTATTCTACCGATATTGCCAGGCGAACCATAGGCCTTCATCTGACGATCTAGAAGTAACTGAAATTGATCAGATCCGCTGGAGGTTATTTTACTCAATCTGGTCGGTGATTATTTATTATGTACAAAATCGTGACTACATTTTGCTATGGCTCTTACCGATCCTACATTTTCTGACACTAGCAATTCGTCCGGTAGTTCTATATCAAATTTTCTCTCCAGAAATAAAACAATCTCTATCAATGAAAAAGAATCCAAACCTAAAGCACCTAAGTCTGTATCCGCCATAATATTAATTCCTTCTGCTACCAAGTTCTCTTCTATGAATTTCGAAAGCGCAGTTTCTAATGTTATTATTTCCATTTTTATTTTTCTAAGATTACATATGCAGTAGCCATTTCTTTGACATGAGAAATACTTACGTGCATATTTTTAATCTCATATTGCTCTATAGCTTCTTCTGCTTTGTTATATAATCTGATCTGTGGTTTCCCCTCTTCATTATTATAGACCTCTATATCAGCGAAAGAAAACCTACCCTGCCAGCCTTCCCCTAGCGCTTTGAGAAAAGCTTCCTTGGCTGCAAATCTACCAGCATAGTGTTCAGCTGCTTTATGATACTTATTGCAATACGCTATCTCAGCAGTAGAAAAGATCCTTTCCCTAAATAATGGGTTCTGTAATTTCTTAGCTACTCGCTCTACTTCTATTATATCTACACCTATTCCAAAGATCATATGGTTACATAAATCTATTTGCGCTAATATAAGAATATTAGCAAGATAATCTTACTCGTTTCATTATCTGGAATTCCCGTATAAAGTCATCAAAAGTTTACCTTTAGCAACAATTTATATAAGCTTGGACAATTGCCTAATATGTTTAGCATATTCAATCACTTCATTGGCTCAAACAGTTTAGAATGCTTCACCAAAATAAACATACCATTCACTTAAACTGCTTAGGCCTATTAGGAGAATTACTCCGTTTAAAAAATGAAACATTAAATAACAAAGATTGATGTGTCAAATCCGTATAATTATTTTCGCGTCACATGGTATATAGCCATTATAGCTCTACTTTCTCTGGATTCTTAGGTCTAAAAACCAGTAGTAATATATAGGTAATAACAGCAATCAAAACACTGGTTACAAAGGCAAGAAAAAAGGCACCCACTACATACTGCAATAGATTCTGTTTTACTATTTCAAAGGTCAGAGTTTTAGAAAAATCTATCGTTCCTGAACTACCTAAGACTTTACCTCCTAGCGTATAGCTACCATATAGAATAAATGGGATCACAGGCGGTAAGCTTATATGCCCAGCTATAAAAGCTATTGCCTTATTCAAGTTTAGTAGATGTGCAAAAAGAAGAATTAGAATAATCTGATAGCCCCAGAATGGTGTAATACCTATAAAAACTCCTAACATTACGCTCAGCGTTATGGATACATTCGTCTCAGCAGGATCATAGAAGTACTGTCTAAAAACTTCTTTAGGTCCTTTTTTTTTAACGGAACTTAGAATTTTTTTTGGCCAGAACATAACGAGCGCAATGCATACAAAAATAGTATTCAGTACGCTTATTCTTGCAAAATCTCTCACTGTTCTGAAATGACTAACCCGCTCATCAGCTGGTGGATAATATACTTCTACTGGAATAGCTTTGACATCTATATTATTCCATGCAGACCTAACCAACACCTCTATCTCAAATTCAAATCGCTCTGTTTTCCACTTTATATCTTTCATAAGTCTTACTGGATAAGACCGGTAACCCGATTGAGTATCAGGTAGATCTATTCCTGTGTTAACTTTATACCAGAAATTCGAAAAATTATTCCCAAAACTGCTCTTGCCCGGAACATTCTTACTTGACATATTTCTTGCTCCTACAAGAAGACTATTAGGATGTTTCTTTATGGCGTCTAAAAAGACTACTAGATCACTAGCCATGTGCTGACCATCTGAATCTATTGCTATTACATAATCGTAACCCTTTTCCAATGCCTTTTTCATTCCTTGTCTAAGCGCCATTCCTTTACCCCTGTTCTCAGGAAAACTTATAATCTCTAGTTCGGTATATGACTTCAATATATTTACAGTAGAATCCGTAGAGCCATCATTTACAATGATTATCCTGTCTGTATATACCAATATATTATCTATTACATACTTGAGCGTTCCCTCATTATTGTAAGTAGGAACAAGTACGCACGCATTGACTTGGATAAAATTTTCTTGGAGTGTGTTCATCTAGGCAAACTTATAGTGCGCTTTGTATTTAAGACAAATACCTGCTTCTGAAGATATCGAAGAACTTATGCTGACTTCCTCCTCTGTAATAGCAAGCACCTTAGTAGTCAGATGAATAGTAGACATCTTTATCGGATCTATCATTTTAAGAAACTTTGTATTACTTGCTTTGACTAACAATAATTTCTTATCTAATTTTTTTTCCAAAAGCTCTGTTACTATAGCTATTTGAACAACACCTGGAAGAACTGGGTGGCCAGGGAAATGTCCTTTAAATATTGGATGATCCTTATGTAAGAACAATTCATAAACGTTTTCAGCTTCTGAGGCTGCTTCAGAATGCACTAATCTATATATGGAATCTGTCATGTTATCTAAGTCTTACAGTTAATTTACAGAAGCAATCTTATTTAATTGCATAAAGAAAGGAATCTTTTGGTGATTTATACGGACACTTTGAGGCCAATTATTTACACCATAAGACAGCTCCATAACCACCGCTGAGTTATTTTTCCTCCCTCTATCTATTCTAGAAATGATGCCATCTCTGTCAAAAAAATAATGATAATACGCATCCTCTTTTTTTACGGAACATATGAGATCTCGGTTTTTCTCTGATTGTCTAAAATCATATATCCCGATCTTTAAAGGATCAAGCAACATTCTTAAATCTTGTTCTAATATTTTCTTTACTAGCTTCTTATCTAGCTGAGGAAATATATGCCGAATATTCATTTCTTCTTCGCTAAATTCAAAATCAAATAACTTGAGACCTGCCTTAGCCATAAACACCGTTCTGTAATTACTATGATCCATAGTATCGCGAGCAACCACCAAAATCCCGCTGTTATAATTATTCAGAAATTTTATACTCATATCATACAGCAACTCTTTTTTATCATAGGGGAATAACTCCCTCAGTTCTGGCATGACAGCCACTGGAAGCTGTCTGAGTTCTCCTAACGATGTGGCACAAGACATAAGACTTATTACAGATATATATATTAATAAAAACCTAAGATTCATATGGTTCTATTTCTAAGAGATTATCTAATCTCACAATATTATAGGACTTTTCTCTTAGGAGGGCAATCAATTTTGGTAACAATTGAGCTTGCCGAGGAAGATGATCATGTAGTAAAATAACACCTCCAGGTTTTAAGTTTTTTTCTATCCGCTCTAGTATAACTTCATCTGTCAATAATGTCGTATCGTATGATCTATTATTCCATCCGATGGTCTTTAGTTTAAGGTCTCTTATCGCTAGTGCCATTGATGGAGTCATCACCCCAAACGGCGGTCTGTATAATATAGGATTTTTACCTATGTTTGTTGCAATCAATTTCATAGTCTTACTCAGGTCCTTCTTTACAAGAAAAGGAGGCATAAAATCTAGTAAGGTATTGTGAGCAAAAGAGTGGTTGCCAATGACATGACCTTCTCTATCTATGCGACTCAGGATCTTATCTTGTTTCTTTATTTTCTTCCCTATACAAAAAAAAGCAGCTTTTATTTTATGTTGTTTTAGAATATCTAATACAGCTGGTGTGTGCTCAGGATCTGGACCATCATCAAAACTTAGCGCAACAGACTTTTCATTCGCCTTTCCTTCTATATGAGATATAGTGAAAAAGTTCAGATTGAGATTTAGCGAAGCAAAAGCTAGGAAGAGGACATAAGGAACAGTAACTATAGCATACCATATCGTCGATATTTCTATGTAAAAAGACAATAGATAAATCGAAGCAATTACGCTTGTATAAAGAATTAATAACTTCCTATGTGGTGACATGTTCTAGTAACAGTATCGAGTGATTACAGTTGTTGTAATTATTATAAATTAAAACTTTTTTAATTCCATCAGTTTGGAAAGGCTTTAGTTTTAGCACCTCTGGCACTTGTTGTTTTTGTAAAATTTGACAGGCTGTCCATAGACCGAAAGAAGATGCAGTCTTATATTCTCCACACAGATGCTTGTAGTAACATATATTAGAATTGCTAAAAATAGATTCGTTAAGATCATAATAAGTCTGATCAACATTTGAGTCCCCATTGACACCTTCCACAACAAGATCTATCTGATCTACAGTGAGCTTATTTTCTTGTAAGAGCTCTTCTATTTCTTTTTTTACGATGTCACCAGACCTGGGTCTAAAAAGCATTTTAATACCTTTTACATTAGCATAACATTTATCCCCTGGCTTTTTACTTAGCATGAAGAAAGCGGCTCCCTCCCCTGCTAAACTGCCAGGCCCAACATGTTGTAGTAAGTCCAATTGCGGAATCGCTTCATTTTTCCAAAGCTTCATCCTTTTTGTAATAGCTATATAGGTATCTGTCAATTCATCTAGCCCTCCAACCAACACATGATTAGCTTCTTCTTCTATCAGCATCATACCGTCCATCAATGCAGACTCAAAGGACGAACCTCTATGTGTATAAGTAAAATTATAGTTTTTGCACTGTAGCATCATAGCTATCTGACCACTCATCGCATTATGAGTTGACTGAATAAACTGTGTAGGAGAAACGACTCCTTCTTCATTATTATATACGTTGGCTAGAAATTTTTCTGTGTCGGCAAGACAACCCATTCCTGTACCAGTGATGATAGCATCTAATTCGTTCTGTCCAGCATCTTCTATACATTGTTGTGCGCTATAAGTTCCATTTTTCAAAAGTCTACTCATCCTTCTTAGATTCACTCCTTTTATTAGCGATTTATAATCAGGCTTCACACTATATAATGATTCTCCAGAATGGTTAATGAGATCAGACAGAAAATCCTCGTTATCCAGAGTATTCTGAGGTGACACATTTCCTATTCCATTTATAAAGACATTCATCAATGATAATTTATAAAGCTGAGATCACAAGAGCTGAACAATTTCCTCCAAACCCAAACGAGTTGGACAGAATATTTCTGATCTCTATATTTTCTTGAAGCTCTTGTACTGGCACCATATTTAAGCCCTCGATACTGGACTGAAAGTTTAAGTTAGGTGCAATAAAATTATTCTTTATACTGAGCACGGAAATCACAGCTTCTATAGATCCTGCCGCAGCAAGTGTATGCCCTGTAAAGGATTTAGTAGAACTGAATCTAGGCATTCCCTCACTAAAAAGCTTACTCATAGCCGTCCCCTCCGAAAGATCATTGACATAAGTTGCCGTTCCATGCACATTAACATAATCTATATCTCCTGGCAAAAAAGTACTTTGCTTAAGCGCTATCTCCATAGCACTATAAGCACCATTTCCTTCTGGAGAAGATGCAGTCTGATGATAGGCATCATTTGCATTTCCATAACCAGAAAGATAACAGATAGGTTCTGCGTTTCTTTGCTTAAGCGACTTTTCAGATTCTAACACAAGATAGGCAGCACCTTCTCCTAAGTTCAGACCATTCCTGTTTTGATCAAATGGCTTACAGTGTCCGGTGTCCAGAATTTTTAATGCATTGAACCCATTAAGTGTATACTTAGTAAGTGCATCCGTTCCACCTACAATTACTCTATCTAAGATCTTATGTCTAATCAGTCGAGCCCCTGTCATAATTGCATTCGCTGAAGATGAACATGCCGTGCTTATGGTAGAAATATAATGATAGACACCTAGATCTACAGCTATATTTTCTGTGGAATCTCCACAATCATGAGAGGTTATATTTCTCAATCTACCACTAGTGGGATCGGCAAAAAACTTCTTAAAAAAATTCTCAGTTTTATCTATACCTCCTACACTTGTAGAAGATATAATTCCTGTTTTTAAACCATCTTGTATATCTATTCCTGCATGAGCAACAGCTTCCCGAGCGGCAACTATTCCCAGTAAGGTTGTTCTACTAAAATTACTTGCTTTTTCTGTTTGAATGCGTTCTGCTAATTGTTCATTAGATAGTTTTACCTCTCCTACAGGCAGATTACCTCTGTGAGAAGTATCTAGATGTACTATATGCTGAATGCCATGGCGAGATGAACGTATAGATGCCAATAATTCTGGTACATTAACGCCTATACTGGATATAGCTCCGATCCCAGATATGTATATTTTTTCGGGCATATCAACTATTCGCCTGAATATGTTCTGCTATTGTTCTTACAGAATGAAATATTTTCTCCCCGTCCTCTTTATTCTGAATTTTTACGCCGTACTCTTGTTCTAGTAATACGATTATTTCTAATGCGTCTATAGAGTCTAATCCCATCTCACTTTCGAACAAGGAATCATCCTCGTTTATGTCTTCAGGAGTATAATCCTCTAAGTTAAGCTGCTCTATCAGTTGTTCCTTAAGTTTACTTATTAGTGCTTCCATCAGCTAAGTTATTTAAATAATTTTTGATCGATTTTAAGTTTTTCGGTGTTAGGTGTTCTTCCGCTTTTGCTGCTGAACCTTCGACCCAAGATAAGAAAACATTTTCCTTATCATCGTAAAAATCAACCCATCCTAAGAGGCATGCATCAATTTTGTTGGTACCAAAAAGTGAATTTACATAATTAGAAACAAATTCTTCATTGAATTCGCTATCAATCCACATACATTGCTCCCCTTTAAATCCATGCCTTATACTCAGTTCTCCCAGCATTATATTAGGTAGGGTGTATACAAATAGCGCTGGTTGCCTCTGTGCATTTATTGTATCTATGCTCTTATTGTAATATTGCTCATCGGTATGTAAAGAGGATGAATGATTAGCGAGGAATATGCCTATCTTATTAGGATCTTCCACTATTTCGTAATCCCGCAATAGTTTTTCTGCACATAGAAATGCTGCTCGGCATAATAGGTCCATTTTATAGAACTTACTGTAAGACAGATTCATTTGTTTGTAAAGATCTTTAGATCTATCTGTATAAGTGATTTCTTTACTAAAAAAGGGATTTTTATCCCCTTTGATATGCAAGGCACCTGTAGTATGATAAGCTGTTTTTACAATCTTAGTCATATCATTTACTTTTAAACGCTAGAGCGGCATTGCAGCCACCAAATCCTGAAGCCGTCTTCAATGTACATTCGATTTTTTCCTCTCTAGATGCTGTTATAATATTAAGTTTATTTTCAGTTCCCTGAGTAGTAAATCCAGGAGATAAGATAAGTTTATTTTTCAGGATAGACTGATAAGTTATAATACTCTCTATCACTCCTGCTGCTCCTAGCGTATGTCCCCAGAAACCCTTCATACTATTAGCCGGAGTATCCGATAATCTATGATCATGGAGAGCTTTGGATTCCATCTCATCATTATACATTGTCGCTGTACCATGCGTCGATATAAAATCTATATCTTTGGCTGTGATTCCATCCATAGTGAGATCTATAGCTCTATACATACCTTCACCTGTCCGAGATGGGCCACTTATGTGGTTAGCATCATTCGTTATCGCACCTCCCACCAGATCTATCGGAATTCCTTTTTTTTCTTTCGATAAGATAACTGTACCTACCGCATCGCCTAGGTTTATTCCTTTTCTTGTTATGTCAAATGGCTTACATGGTTCACTACTCAAGGCATGCAAAGCACTAAATCCGGAGAGGGTAAAACTACTGACCTCATCAAAACCTACCACAATAACATTTTTATAAGCTTCGGCTTCTATCAATCGCTTAGCAGTAATTATACCTACCAGACCTGAAATACAAGCATTAGAAATAACGATAGGACGATTAGGATTACGATAGCGTCTGCTGATTACCTCAGCCATCACGTTAAGGAATCTTCTTTCTCTAAGAATGTCTTCGTTTTGAGAAGGGTCTAGTAAACTGATATTCCCTTTAGTAGTAGCAAATACGAAAATTGTATCCGAACTTGTCAAATCTATAATATCTTCTTTACAAGCCTCTGATATGGAACATATAACTAATTGCTCCAGACGTGTATACGATTGCTTAATAACAAGATCAGAGATTCTTATCTGTATAGCTTCATCGCTTATTATACTGCTTACATGATCTAATGCTAAGGTATCATCGTAATGATTATCTAATCCAGAACGACCTAGGTACAACTGATTAAAGTTTTCCTCTGTAGACCATCCTAATGGACTAATTATATTATCTGCGATTATCGAAATATGAGACATAAGTATCTTATATTACTCCCCATTTATGTTTCCAGGCAATATAAAAATCAGGAGGATAAAGTTCTAATTCGTTGGTATTTTTATCTAGAAATACCTGAATAGAATAGCCCTTTGCGACGAGGATATCCGTTCCTTCTTTATACACCTCATATTCGAAGTGTATCTTAGCTGCTGCTGTGTTAATAAATTTTGTTTTTACCACAGCGCTTTCTCCGAATGTCAAGGGAGACTTATGTTCTATCTTAAACTCCACGATGGGTGTTGCATAGCCATTAGCAAACATATCTAAATAGCCTAGACCGTACTTTTTGCCAAATGCCTGACGTCCGTCCTCTAAATAATTGACATAATGACCATGCCACACGATTTTTAATGCATCGACTTCATTAAATCGTACGAGTATTTCTGATTCTGATGACAATACTGATTCCTGCACTGGCGCTACTGATTTAGACTTCAATTTTTATATATTCTTATGATTATCGACCCTCTTCATTTAATATGAAGATTTTTAATTCACACGAAGCTATAAGTTCTTTTTGAACATGCACTTCTGCTTCTATTATTTTTATATTCATAACCTCCTTTACTTCTCTTATCGTCGTATGTATTTCTTCTCCAACCTTCGGCCACTTTGTTGCTATGAAATTTTTTACACTTCCTATAAATCCTTTTTTGACAGATTCTCCTCTGGAAATAAAATAGTGTCCCGAAGCAATTGCAGCTGTCTGCGCCATATTCTCTATCAGTCCCATAGAGCTGAATCTACCCTCTTTGACCAATATATTGCCTTCCTTAATCATAAATGAAGTGGTAGCTTGCGTCTCATTGATATGTAATAACTGGTCTATCATAACCATCGGTGCTCTCTGAGGAATATATGCTTCTACCTGATCTGATTCTATTATTGGATTCATCCTAATTTTTTAAATTCTTCCTTTTCTTCCCAAAATTTATAAAAATTAAACCACTGTGTCGGGTACTTCTTAACCATAATTTCTAATCTCTCGACATATGACTGTAAAACTTCTTCTACTTTTATCGGTGCGGACTGTCCTTCAAAAGCATAAAACTCGTAATGATACTTCTTCACCTTCAGCGCAAAAACAAAAGCATGCGGCACCTTCAGTCGACTTACAAGACTGAAAGGTCCCATAGGAAATATAGCCTCTTTACCTAGAAAATTCATTCTCATAGTTTTTCCTTTAGCATGATCTGAATATCGATCTCCATGTATGCAGATAAACTCCTTAGCTCTTAGTGCTCTGTTAATCTCTATAAGATGAGAAAAATCATCCTTTATCGCTATAATTTTAAATCTTTTTTCTTTCAGTACATTATCGAGCATGTCCTTTATTTTTTCATGCTCTCCATCGAATAGGACAATATTAATAGGAACTGATAGCTTTTTCAAGAAATGACCTGCTATCTCCCAGTTGCCTAGATGGGCGCTGATAAGAATAGCCCCTTTCCCATCCTCGGCTAATTTCCAGAGCGTCTTTGCACCTATAGAATTACTTGTAAATGGATGATCTTTCTTACTGAGAATAGCTACTTTATCTAGTATAGTCTGGCCAAACTTATAGTAACATATATATACGGACCATATAGACTTAAAAAAAGAATAGCCTAGTGTATGTCTAAAATATTGGAAACTGGAGGTAGTGGATTTCCCACCGAACAAGAGGAAATAGAAAGCAACAAAGTAAAGTATGAAATAAGCAAAAGATATTCCTAAATACTTAAGAATAAGATGAAAAATTGTATATCCTGCTATACCTCCCCTGGTCTTACCATCCCAGGAACCTTTTTTTGCCATACTACTTATTGACCTTATTATCTATAAACTCGTAGAATTGCTTAAAAGTTGTTATTTCCTTAAAATCCTCTCCTTTGGCTTTAAAACCAAAATTAGATTCAATTATAACAACTAAATCAACAAAATCTAGGCTATCTAGATCTAAGGTCTCTATAAGTTCTGCATTGTCTTGGATTACCTCTTCTTCAACTTCAAATTCCTCAACTAAGAACCCGTTTACTGTATTTACTATTTGATTATACTCCATACTGGTAAAAAAACGCTACTATTTTTTAAATTTCTTCAAAATCAAGCTGGAATTGGTCCCACCAAATCCAAATGAGTTCGAAAGTATTGTATCTAACTTCAAATCTATCCTTTTTTCCGCTATTTTCAATCTTGCAGAGGCTTCATCTGGATTTTCAAAGTTTATATTTGGTGCTACAAATGAGTTTTGCATCATAAGAATACTATATACCACCTCACTTGCTCCCGCCATCCAACACTCATGTCCTGTCATGGATTTTGTAGAACTTATCCAGGGGTTACTCCCTTCGAAGACTCTATGTATAGACTCTGCCTCACTTACATCCCCTACTGGTGTGGACGTTGCATGAGCGTTAATATAATCTATGTCATGCACACTTAACTTAGCATCTGCTAGACATCTTTTAAGTGATTTTATAGGTCCGTCTATACTGGGCTTAGAAATATGTGCTCCATTAGATGAAAATCCATATCCTATAACTTCCGCTAAGATAGGCGCTCCACGCCTAACTGCTGATTCGTAAGATTCTAATATAACGGTTGCCGCTCCACCGCTAGGTACAAGTCCATCCCTATCTCTGTCAAAAGGTCTAGATGACTTCGTCGGATCAGATTCCATCATAGAAAAAGCACTTAATCCATCGAAACTTCCCATGGCATACTTGTTGACCTCCTGCGCCCCTCCACAAATTACTCGATCTTGCAAACCATTCTTAATCAGCACATAAGCCAGACCTATAGAGTGAGAACCACTAGCACAAGCCGCACTTATCGTTAAGTTGATCCCTGTAACCTTAAAAATTGTAGACAGGTTCATCGTTACTGTGGAGTTCATTGCCTGAAATATCGCACCTGATCCTAGCAAGGTCGTATCCTTCTTTTTTCTTATCGTATCCACAGACTCTATAACTGCCCTTGCTGAACTATCGTTTCCGTAGATAACGCCTGTCTCATTGGCTTCCATGAAATCATTGTCCATCTTAGCCATTTCTAAGGCCTGTACTGTAGCTAAATAGGCATACTCTCCCTCTTCCGCAAGCTGAATTCTTTGGCGTCTATGCAAAAGACCTTTCAAATTAGGCTTTTCCACAAATCCAGTTAATCCGGATCTGAAACCAAATTCCTTGCGGTCAGGATCTAAGACAATACCCGATTTCCCGTTAAATAAGGAGTCTCGAACATCATCCAGGTTATAACCTAGACAAGAATAAATACCTATACCTGAAATAACTACTCTTCGCATTTACATAAATATATATCTTCCACTAATTAGAACGGATTTTTACATATGTAAACCTCCATTTACAGAAATAACCTCTCCTGTAATATAACTAGCTTCTTTTCCAGCAAGAAATTCTACCACCGCTGCTACTTCCTCTACATTCCCAAATCTCCTTACCGGAATAAAGTTTTTATAATCTGCTTCATTTATATCCTCTGTCATCTCTGTCTTGATAAAACCTGGCGCTACACAGTTTACCGTTATGCTTTTTCTACTGATTTCTTGTGCAAGTGATTTTGTAGCAGCTATTACACCTGCTTTTGCTGCCGCATAATTCGTCTGACCCGCCATGCCCTTAATACCAGAAAGCGAAACTATATTAATTATTCTACCGTATTTGTTTCTGATCATCTTCTTCAGAACTTCTGAAGTTACTACAAAGAATCCATTAAGGTGTATGTCCATTACTGTATCCCACTCTTCGTCAGACATCCACACCATAAGGTTATCTTTCCTAACTCCTGCATTATTTATTAGTACTTCTATACAATGCGTAGGATTATCTTTATGCCACTGCTCTAAAGTCGCTCTTGTTACTTTTTTATCAGCGATATCAAACTTCAACGCAGTAGCCACACCTCCATTTTCTTCTATTTCCTTAATCGTATCATGAGCTGCCTCATCATTACTTCTGTAATTGATCAGTACGTGGTATCCCATTTTACCCATTCTTTTAGAAATAGCTTTTCCTATGCCTCTGCTTCCTCCTGTAACTAATGCAAACTTTGTACCTTCCATTTAGCTCTTTTTATCTCTTTTATCGATGTTGAGGTAAAATATACATTATTGAACTAATTACTGATCAATAATTTCTAAAAAATCAATGTCAACTAAATAATTCTTAAGATCATTCATCTCTTTATACCTAGCCTTATCCTCGTTTATAACTTCAGCAATTTCTCTCATGGCCATGTAATTACTTCTAGTAACACTTGATAGTTCTTCTCTTATATCCAGATAATCAACCGCTTGCATAACAGAGATCATACCGATACTCATGATCTCAAAAGTATTGTCTATTACTTTTTTTGCCATAAGCGCTGAATTCGTCCCCATAGAAACGATATCCTGATTATCGTTATTCGTAGGAATACTATGCACAGACATAGGGTTGCTGAGGGTCTGATTTTCAGCAGTAGTGGATGTTGCCGTAAACTGCATACCCTGGAGACCAAAATTTAATCCCAGTTTACCCAGATTAATAAATGGACTGAGTTTGTCATTTATCTTACTGTTCATCAGAAAGTTAATCTGACGTTCACATAACATAGACAGTTTGGTTACTGCGATTTTTAGCTTATCCATTTCCATCGATACATACTCTCCATGGAAGTTTCCTCCATGAAAAACATTACCAGCCTTTCTATCTATTATAGGATTATCGTTAGCCGAATTCAACTCCTGTAGAAGAATTTTCTCGCAATGATCTATTGTATCTTTTATAGGTCCAAGCACCTGAGGTACGCATCTTATAGAGTAGTATTCCTGAAATTTCTCCACTAAATGTTCTGCTTCTCCATTCTTTTGCTCATAGATTTCTGCTCTATCTCTTCTTAACTTACTATCTGAAAGAACAGAACGCATCTTAGCTGCAATTTCCACCTGACCGCTATGCCTTTTTGCACCATTTAATGCTGCTGAATGGTGATCATCATAAGCATTAGTGATCTCATTCAGAAAGGCTGTCATAATGATAGACCAGTGTAATAATTTCTTAGCCTGCATAACATTGACGAGTCCTATACCTGTCATCGCAGAAGTTCCATTGATAAGTGATAATCCTTCTCTCAGATGCACTTTGAGTGGACTTATACCCTCTTGTTGCATCGCTGATGCTGTATCTACTATTTCTCCAGCCTTATAGACTTCTCCTTCCCCTATCATGGATAAGGCGAGATGAGATAATTGAACTAGATCGCCACTTGCTCCCACACCACCATGCTCATATATCACAGGTATTATACCTGTATTAAGCATCTCAGAAAGTAAGGTCACCGTAGAAGGATGCACCCCAGAATAGCCCTGTGCCATACTCGTCATTCTAGAAAAAACAACAGCTCTACAGAGCAATGGATCTAGAGGATTACCTGATCCAGAAGCATGGGATCTTATGAGATTATATTGTAACTGGTTGATATCTTCTCTAGGGATAACATGCTGGGCCATAGGTCCGAAACCAGTATTAACACCATATATGATCTTATCTTTAGAGAATTCTAACAGAAAGGCATAAGACCGTTGTAACTCCTCTAGCCATAACTTATCTATAGTTACCGCTTGGTTCTGATTTACTACTTGGTAGAAATCAGTAATTGTTATCACCTTTTCACTTACTGAAAGCATAAGATCTAAATACTGTTGATTTTTTGAGATCGCGAAAATACGGATTTTTATCAAATATTAGCTTTTGCAGCTAAGGTTTGTTATTTATGTCAAAAAATATCAAATTAAATCTAAAATTATCATTTTATGGGAGCTCTCCTCTCAGTAATTTTACAAAATACCACAATAAAAATTATAAATATATATACGTTTATTGCACTTTGATTTACTGATTATTCCAGCCATTCGTTCTTTGCTTAAATCTTTTCTTATCGAATTTCCAATCTTTAGCATTGAATTGGGACTCGAGGGCTTCTTCATCTTTTTCATCTAGCAATTGCGGAAAAAAGTCAAAGCCTGTAATTTCTTCAATCTCATCTATGGAGACAGCATATGTATCTAAGTGTCTACTGCTACTTTCGTTAGGAATTACAAAAGCTATACCTTTTTTTTCTCTGCCTTTGACGTCTAGAATGATTTTATAGAACGCTGTAGGTACTCTTACTCCCGTACGACCTATTTTCTCTTTCTGATTCTCAGAGAAAAGTGGCCCACTTACGATATATAACTCATCGTTATCATAGGCCCAGTCTCTAACATTTTCTTCTAGTTCTCTCCATATACCGCCATTACAAGCCCTCACCTGCGGAGACATATTACTCATAAAAAATGTTTCTTTCATCGCCTTCTTATTGAATGCCATATCGCCTGCGGGAGCCATATGACCTCTTGTATAACCAGAATGTGAATAATCTTTGTGGAAGGCAGATTTCTTTTTTACCGCGGGGTCGGGGCTGAATCGTTTTGCTCTCTTAACATTAGGAGCTGCCAGTTCTTTTTCTGTAAGCTTATACGCCACCCAGTCTGCTTGCTCATTATCATTGTTATAGGATAAAGAATAATAGGTATGATGAATAAGCTGGCCATCTGATCCCTTAGGCAAATAAATCCTTTCCCCAGGATCTCCTTCCTTGAAAGTCACTTCTTGCCCAGATGTTTCCTGTTCACTGCTATCTCTCTCTGTACTGTCCCACTGCGCATTAGGATTACTTGCCATAAAGCGGTACAAGATAATCAGTAGAATAACTAAAAATATTACAAAAAATACTGATCTTAGTATAAATCCGCTAAACCCTCGCTTATCTCTTGCTTCATGATTTCGTCTGAATTGTGTCAATTTGAAAATTTAATTTGTGGCATAAATAATTACAAACTTAAAGATACTTTCATAATGAAATTGTATAATTTGAAAAAGCTTTAGTTTATTTGTCCTCAGAGAATCTAAATATACTTCTATATGCGTTTATATTTTTCTGTAATCATATGGTTAATAGGGGTTTCCTACAGCCTAGATGCGCAGAGAGGATTCACCTCCGCTCAGGGAGCTAAGCGTGTTGCTATGGCTAATACAGGTAGCAATACCCTCGGCATAGAAGCTCTTTTAAATAATCAGGCTGGCTTATATAAGCTTAATGGTATAGGAGTGATTGCGGCTAGTGAACAACGATTTTTGCTCAAGGATCTTAATGCTGTTTCTATAGGTCTTGCTTATGGAGATAAGACTTTCGGAGCCTTAGGTCTGATGATTAGTAATTTTGGTTTTGACGAATACAAAGAGCAGAAAATAGGCTTAGCTTACTCGCGATTACTTTTTAATAATTTGTCAATAGGAGGTCAGTTAGATTTACTGCATTTAAATATCGCAGGCTATGGAAGTAGTTCTAATATAACTTTTGAACTGGGAGTTATAAGTAAAATAACAAATCAGGTAAGTGTAGGATTTCATGTTTTCTCTCCCTCTGAGGTAAATATTACGGAGCAATCCAGTATTCCGACTAAGATAATTGTGGGTGCATCCTACAAGCCTAGTAAGAAAATAGAGATAGTTACGGAGGTAGAAAAAATTATAGATAGAGATTATACTTTTAGAATGGGCATAGATTATTCTATTGTAGACAGGTTTAATCTTAGAGCTGGGTTAAGCACAGGAGCTGCCACCCTGAGTTTTGGCCTAGGTATTAATATAAACAAAAAAATATCTTTTGATGGTTCTTTCTCTAACCATGAGACGCTGGGGTTTACACCTGCAGGTTCACTTATTTATCAAGGAAAAAATCCTTAATCTTAATCACTATCTAATAAAATTTTAAATCTTTATATGACTATACTTATTGTTGCTGCAACTTCTTTTGAACTGGCACCTATATTACAGCATATCGAAAAAGAAGGTACTAAAAAGTCATTTTTTGAATACCATTATAAGGGGCTTGATATTCTACCATTGGTAACAGGCGTGGGGGCTATGCGCACTGCTTTCTCTCTAGCTAGGTATTGCAAGCCAGAAAGATTTATCGATCTAGCGATCAATATAGGTGTAGCAGGAAGTAATGATAAGGACATACAACTAGGCAGTGTTGTAGAAATTATATCAGATGTATTCGGTGATCTAGGTGTGGAAGGAGCGGATGGAAGATTTATAGATTTGTTCGAGCTAGAGTTAGAAGATCCAAATACTATTCTGTATGATGGTGGTCTCATTGCAAATACTAAACGCAGCAAGCAATCAGTTCCTTCAGCTAGAGCAATTACAGTCAACAAAACGCATGGCTGCAGTTCATCTATTGACAGAATAAACAAGAGATATGATTTTGATGTAGAGAGTATGGAGGGAGCTGCTTTCTTCTTCTGTTGTAAATCATTAGATATAGAATGTATGCAACTCCGATCCATTTCTAACTACATAGAACCTAGAAATAGAGAAAACTGGGATATAGAAGGCGCCTTGATTAATCTTAGAGATGTCGTCATTGACCATTTAGACCATCTAGAAATCAAGTCTAGAATGGATTTAGCATAGAAAAATGACAACTTTATCTCTATACATTGACAAGCTGTCCTAATTAACAAGGCTATAAGATAATGTCTTTATTATATTTGTATAAAATTCGAATTAAGTGAGCATATTAATATTTTTTCTAGTATCGTATATATTACTCAGCATTAGTCTATACATGCTATTCCCCAAGGCAGGTGTACCAGCTGTAAAAGGTCTTATTCCAGGAGTCAATTTTATGGAATGGTGTACGATCATAGGTAAGCCGAAGTGGTTTGCGCTATTGCTACTTATCCCTATAGTTGGCTTTTTTATATTTGCTGAAATGTGTACAAGGATGGTCAGATCGTTTGACAAACTGAAATTATCCGATAGTGCTGCTAGTATCATATACCCTCCCGCTAAGTTTATGCTTATGGCCAAGGACCCTAAAACAAAGTACGTCGGTCCCATCGTAGAAAGAGAGGCGGCATACCTACAGAAAATCCAGGATGCAAAAGATGCTAACAAATCGAGAGAATATAAAAAGCTAACAGAAAATAATCCTTTTAGGAAATCAGCCGGAAGAGAGTGGGTTGAATCTATTTTCTTTGCAGTATTTGCCGCTGCCTTTATCAGGATGTTCCTGATAGAAGCATATGTTATTCCTACCCCTTCTATGGAAGGATCGCTACTTGTCGGAGATTTCTTGTTTGTGTCAAAAGCGCATTACGGAATCAGAACACCGATGACTATAGCTATGATTCCTCTGCTACACAACCGTGTTCCTTTCTTCGGTGGAGAGTCTTATTTTGAAAAACCTAGCCTGCCTTATTTTAGACTTAAGGCATTAGAAGGTATAGATAACAATGATCCTATAGTTTTTAACTGGCCAGTGGGTGACAGTGTGTATCTCACGAACAAAAGAAGTTACACCGTAGATCAGGTAGAAAGAGACAAAGCTAGTTATTTAGCCTATGATAAGCAACTGCGGAATCTCGTAAAAAAGAAAGAAATCATAACGAGACCGCTAGATAAGAAAGATCATTATATAAAGCGCTGTCTAGCGATAGGAGGCGATTCCCTAGAGATAAGAGATAGGCAGGTATATGTCAATGGCAAACCCCTCGAGACTTCGGAAAACGTACAATATCAACACTTTGTTAAGTTCTCAAAAACGACGAATATTAACAAGATTTTTCAAAAACTAGATCTCTATTCTAAAGATGCATTTACACGTCCTAATGGAAATAACGAAGTAGGATTATTCCTCAGTCAGAAGCAAGTAGATCAGATAAAATCTATAGACCCAGGAGCGGAGGTAAATATTGTTCCTCAGGATGCTAGAGCTGGAGGTGGCAGACTTTTTCCTCATGATGAGAAAAATTACCCTGGCTGGACTGTAGATAATTTCGGACCTGTATGGATACCTGCAAAAGGTAGTACTACACCGCTTAATATGAAAAACTTATCAATGTATAGACGTGCGATTACCGTTTACGAACATAATGAGCTAGACGTTAAAGGAAATCAAATCTATATTAATGGCGAGAAAGCAGACTCTTATACCTTCAAACAAGATTACTACTGGGCAATGGGAGATAATAGACATAATTCAGAAGATAGTAGAGCATGGGGTTATGTTCCGCACGATCATATAGTAGGCAAACCGTTATTTATTTGGTTTTCTACAAAGAACGGGAGTATAGGCAATGGTATCAGATGGAATAGATTATTTAAATCTGCGGACGTCTTTTAATAAACATAGTGGTATATTGAGGAAATAACTGCTAAAAAATATGAAAACTGCCCTGACCTTGCACCTGCTCTTGAGTTGCGCTTTCTCAATGGCTCAGCTACCTGACACAGATCTACACCTATTCGAATTTTCAGAAATCGACGGAAATATCAATATTCAGAGCGCAACCTATCTCAATGGATTCAATCTGGATGGTTATAACAATCAGCCTACCTTCTTAGATAATGGTAGAATTCTTATCAGTAGCAATGCGTATGGAGATCCTTCTAAGACAGAAATTCTAGAACTCAATGTCAGAGAACAGCTAATCAAAAGAATTACGGATACTGATGAAAGTGAATTCTCTCCTACTTTGCTAAGTGACGGTGATTTTTCTACTGTGAGAATAGAGACAGATGGAGTTACCCAGAGTTTATATAAGTACACCTATCCCGATGGACAAGCAAGGACGCACATACTACCTAAAACGACAAATATAGGGTACCACCATTGGATTGATGATTATACCTTAGCACTTTTTTTGGTAGATGAAATAAATTACTTAGCCTTAGGATTTACAAGTGATGGTTCTACAAAACTTCTAGACAGCAATATCGGAAGATGTATCAAGAAATACTTTGGTTCTACTTTTCTATATGTTGCCAAAACGACAGAAGATAGATGGCACCTGAAATCTTATAATCCAGAAATAGGTAGAACGAAAACCCTGCTACGCATGCCTAGGGATAGTGAAGATTTTATAGTAGCCAAAGATGGGACAATCTATTGTACACAGGGAAGTAAGATCTACAGCTGCAATCTTATTGTAAATAAAGAATTCTCAGAAGCGGTAGATCTGGAAAAATACGATATAAATAATATCAGTAGAATCGCTATGCTAGATAATCAGCTGGTAGTAGTATCCCAAAAATAATGAAAGACCAGATCGGTCGACATATTATAGTTTCTGATTTTCCGACAAAAATCGTTTCTGTTGTACCATCTATAACAGAGTTATTATGCGCTCTGGTAGAGCGTAATCGGATCATAGGTAGAACGAAATTCTGCATTCATCCTCAGCCTGTGGTATCTAATATTGCAAAAATAGGCGGAACAAAAAACATAGATATAGAAGCGGTAAAAACGCTTTCCCCAGATCTCATCTTAGCCAATAAAGAAGAAAACAACAAAGAACAGATAGAAGAACTAGCGCTCAACTTCCCTGTGTATGTATCTGATGTAAATGATATCCCTAGCTGTAAATTTATGATAAGAGATATCTCTAAACTTACGGACAAGCAGACAGAAGCAGTATCTATTATTGCTGAGATAGAAAATATAATATCTATGGTTAATCCCAGTCCGCGTAATTGTCTTTACCTCATATGGTCTCAACCATACATGTGCGCTGGAAATGACACCTATATTTCCGCCATGCTTGAAGCAACTGGTTTTCATAACATTATAGATGTGGCACGATATCCTGAAATCACAATTGATCAAATTAATGATCTTAAACCGGAGCTGATTCTATTATCTTCTGAACCTTATCCATTCAAAAAAAAGCACGCGGAGGCACTCTTAGCTCAGCTAAATTATAAGCCTAGTATCAAATTAGTAGATGGGGAAATGTTTTCTTGGTATGGTGTACGAACTGCTTATGGACTTAATTATGGCAGATCATTAAGAAAAACAATAGCATAGGAGCCTCTTATAAAAAATAGAAAAAATGGATCAAACTACTAATATAATACCCATAAAGTCGTTATAAATAATTGAAGATGGCTAATAATTGCAGCTTATATTATAAAATTTAGTAATATTAGTAGACCAGGATTTTACTAAAACCAGTAGAGCTATGAATTATATACGATTAATATTTTTTTGTTTCTTTTCACAAGTACTGTTTTCGCAGGGAATTATTCCAAATGAATACATTCTTCAACTTAAGACCAATACAGCTCAGCGAAATATTGATCAACTCTCAAACTTGTCATCTGTCTTCCACTTCAAGAAGCTTGTAGCTGATGAAAATTTATATCATATTGTCTTTGATGAAGAGATGACTTCAGATGATATAGATCGAGAATTAAAAAAACTTTCACCACTAGGTATCTATCCTAACTATCTTATAGCAACAAGGAACACACCCAATGATCCAAGATGGATAGAACAATGGAATATGGAACTCATAGGCAGTGAAGCAGTATGGGATATTACGACAGGCGGCATGACACAAGGAGGTAAAGAAATTGTTGTAGCGGTTATCGATGATGGATACGATCTAGACCATGATGATCTAATAGAAAATATGTATGTAAATGATCAAGAAATACCCGATAATTTTATAGATGATGACAACAATGGATATGTCGATGACTACCAGGGCTGGAACTTTAAATCTAATTCTGGCAGTCATCCTGAATTATCTCATGGGACAGCAGTCTCTAGTATAATAGGTGCTAAGGGAAATAACAATAGAGGTATGGCAGGAGTTAACCATGATATTAAAATATTGCCAATCAGTGGTGTTCCGACTATTGCGGAAATAATAGAGGCCCTGGATCTGTGCTACACTTACAGAAAATTGTATAACGATACTAATGGTGAAAGAGGAGCATTCATTGTTGCTACAAATTTTTCTGCTGGGGTATCTGGTCAGTTTGGATCTGACTTTCCTATTTGGTGTGATATGTATGACAAGTTAGGAAGTGTAGGTATACTAAGTGTATCTGCAGCAGAAAATAGAGAAGTAGATGCTGATGTAGAAGGAGATCTTCCTACTACCTGTAAAAGCGATTTCCTTATTACTGTTACCAACACAAATATGGGAGACCAGAAAGTAAACTCAGCTGGCTTTGGCTCTGTGAGTGTCGATATAGGCGCGCCAGGTGAAGATATTGTAACGGCTACCATAAATAATGGATTCCGTACTTTCCCAGGAACATCAGCTAGCACACCTCATGTTTCAGGTGCCGTAGCGCTTATGTATGCCCTCCCTTGCTCTGGAATTTCTAACTCTTTAAATCAGGCACCACAGACTGTTGCCCGCAGTATAAAAAGTGCACTATTGGAGAGTGCCACTGCCCTTCCTAGCCTAGATGGGATTACCGTATCTGGTGGACGACTACAGATGTTCGATGCAGTAAAGAAGCTACAAGAGTTATGTGGCGGAAGTAATGGAGATATAGCTATAGATTTTATTAGATCGTCTAATGGGCAATTACAGTTCACCTACGAGACTCCAGACTTTGAAGATTATAATGTTATGATAATTGACGCGATGGGCAGGTTACAATACACCACTACAGTAACACCCCCTATTTTCGGTGATAAAAGAATACTAATAAGCTCTAACTCTGGAGAAGCTGGTACAAATTATAAGCAATTAACTTCAGGAATCTACTTTCTATATCTTTATAATGATCTAAACACAATTGTCAAAAAGTTTTATCACTACGGTTATTAAAAAGTATTATCGTTCAATTTCTTGAATGCGGTCGAAAAAAATACTGTATAATATTACGTCATCACATTTCTAAGTTCATATTAACTTTAAGTTAATTTTTACATATTAAAATAAATTATAATATATTTAGTAACTTTACACTACAATTTCTTTGTTATTAAAGAGTTAAATATAAGAAATAGTTATAATATGTATATAAGGAATACTTTTCTATTGGGTTTTTCTATAGCCCTATGTGTAGAGGCTACAAGCCAAGAAACGAGCTTCTATACTCAGCCCACAGCTAGCATAACGACAGCTCATCAGCTATATTCACAAGGACTGTATGGTTCTTCTATACAGATGGCCCGAGCTTACAAGGATGCTTATCCAGAATCTGAGACCCTACTCGATGATCAATATATCAAAGCTGATTACCTTATAGCTCTGGATCACGTCAAAATGGACGAGAGCATAGGCGAAGATCTGACATTACAGAATACTCGAAAATATAATGATGCATATCTTAATACGCTTTCTTTTGCAGCGCTAGGAGATTTCTATTATACCAGAAATGATTTCAAGAAAGCGGCTAGTCACTACGAACTGGCTCAGGAGGAAGATTCTCATCTGAAAGATGACTTAGACCTTAGCTTCAGAAAAGCGTACAGCTATTTTGTTCAGAAAGACTTCAAAAAGGCTAGCAAGAATTTTTCTAAACTAAAAGCTAGTAAACACGAGTACTACTACGCTGCTAACTACTACTATGCTATGTCTAATTATTTTGAAGGAGATTATGATAAGGCGATAAAATCTCTAGAAATTGTAAAGGATTATCCTAGCTATAGTAATTATACGCCTTACTATTTAGGTCAGTTATACTATGCTCAAGATCAGTATGACAAATGTACCAGCTTCCTAGAATCATCATTGGATACCGACAAAAAGGTTTATAAAAAATTTGAATTATATAAGATCTTAGGTCTAGCTTATCTAGCAAAAGAACAATATTTACAAGCACTTCATAACCTAGAAAAATATGAGGAAAATACGGATAAGCTAAGTGTAGAAGAATTCTATCAGCTAGCTATTATCTATTACAAATTAGATCGATATGATGATGCAATCCCTACCTTTGAAAATATAGCGACAACTACTAATAAGTACCAAGTGTCATCTCTATATCATCTCGCAGATTGCTTTTTACAGCAAGGCAATAAAAAATCTGCTAAATCTATTTTTCAAAACTTAGCCGCAAACACTACGCTCTCAACTGAGGAGAAAGAAGAGGCTATGTGGAAGTATGCTCAGATTTCTGTAGAGTTACAACAACATAGAGAAGCAATCAATACGCTACAAGAGTTTAATAAGAATTCTAAATACTATAAACCTTCTAGGAAATTACTAGCTCAGGTTCTATATGTAAGTAATGACTACGAAAATGCACTAAAAGTATTAGACAAAATGGAATCGCTAGATCCTGATTTACAGGAGGCATACCAACTTATCTGCTACAACAAAGCCACTACACTATATAATGATGGCGAAGTGAAACAAGCAAAATCCTACTTTGAGAAAGTTGAAAAATATCCTGTAGATAAAGAGATGCTCGCAGATTCTTATTTCTGGATAGCTCAGATCTATCAGCAAGAAGGAGACTTCAATAAAAGTAATAGAACCCTAGAAAAATACTTTACATCTGGCCTTATAAAAGATAGCTCACAAGGTAAGGCTAAATATTTACTGGGGCACAACCAGATCAAAAGCAAGGCATATCCTCAAGCTAAGACTTCATTTACGGAAGCTATAAAGGCAATAGAAGCAATCCCGAATAGAGATACAGAATCTAACGACATGCTGACAGACGCTTATGCTCGACTAGGTGATGCAGAGTTTCATAACAGATCTTATAAGGCATCAGAAAAGGCTTACAAAAAATCTGCTATGTTGGGTAGTCCTCAGAAAGATTACAGCTTGTATCAAATAACTGTCTTACAAGGACTGCAAGGAAAGTACTATGATAGGTTAGTAAGCCTTGAAACATTTACAAGCACTAATCCAGATTCAGAATTTCTAGATGATGCTTATTATGACACGGCAGAAACCTATCTAAAATTAGGTAAACAAACAGAGGCAATAAAGCAATATCAGCAACTTGTCAACACTTTTGATGAAAGCTCAGCTTTTACTAAAAAAGCTTATCTACAGCTAGGACTAGTAAGTTATAACCTAGGAGACACAAAGGCTGCAGTATCCTATTACGAAAAAGTCCTAGATATGAATCCTTCCGCTAATCAAAAGAAAGAGGCGATGACGGCACTACAAGAAATATATATAGATGATCTAGGTCAGGCTGACAGATTTATAGATATCGCATCCGAGCAAGGTATAGAGTTATCCCAATATGACAAAGATTCCCTTAGTTATACAAGTGGATATAATTATTATAGAAATAGTAAATACAACGATGCCATTATTAAACTAGAAAACTACATCCGCTCTAATAAAAAGGGGAACTACATTATACAAGCACACTACTATACCGCTGAGTCGTCTTCTATCACAAAGGACTATAGCAATGCTCTAGAACATTATGACGCTGTGATACAATTCGGCATGTCAGATCACTATATTGCTGCTCTAAAAAAAGCAGGGCTCATCAGTTATAATCATGCAGTAGATTTTGAAAAGTCCTATGAATATTACAACCTACTGAATAAGCAAGATCTAAATAAAGACGAACAGCTCGCAGCTACTTTAGGTGCCTTAAGAAGTGCTTTCAGAACGAATAAAAACGAAGCCGTCATTACATATGGAAATAAGTTAATAGCTCTACCCCACGCCACTGCATCAGATAGGTCTACTGCTTATTTTTACACAGGAAAAGCAGCTCTAAAAACAGGAAAGACAGATGGAGCTATAGCAGCATTTAATAAAGTCGTAGCTACATCTAATAATAATCAAACAGCAGAATCTAGTTATCTACTTTCTAAAATTTTCTACGATAAGGGCAGACTAGAGACCGCAGAATTACAGGCTCTAGAAACAACAAAGCGATCGGCCAACTACCCTTTCTGGGTATCTAAATCACTGTTATTACTTTCAGATATCTACAGTTCTAATATGGATTTCCTTAATGCAAAAGCTGCACTGGAAGCCCTTATAGAAAACTACCAAGATAATGAAGAAATATTAGTAGAGGCACAGACTAAGCTGGATAATGTCAACCAGCTTATGGAAGAGAAAAACAGAATACGTATCCACGAAAGGACTGACCTTCTAGAAATGGATACTATTCCCCATAATGACTCAATTAGAAAATAAAACAGGTGAAAGATAAACTGCTCATCATGAAAAAAATAAACATTCTACTCCTAATATTTTGCTGTCTACTTCTAAATTCTAATATAGATGCTCAGGTAAATAATGATAGTATTCCTGATCTTCCCTCAGACGAAGTGCAGGTCCTTAAAAAGTTTAAGGCTAAGACAAAAACATATAAACCTATCACAGGAAAACCTATTCTAAAAGAGAAAGACGCTAAGAAGCTTAACTTTGACTACAAGGTGGATCCGCCAGTGATTGCATTAGAAAAACCTAGTGCTGAACTTAGACCCCTAGCATACACAGAACCGATTGCTAAGCATAACAAAGATGGATTTGTAGATGTAAGTTTTGGAAATCCATCCAGCCCAAAAGTAGATTATGGGTATCACTATAATATAGAAGACTGGTACGAGATCGGACTTATCGGAACTTACTTTTCTGCAGATGATAATGATATCGTATTACGAGATTTCATGTCAACTAACCACAAGCTATATGGTGGCTATAATCTTAACAAATCAATTAAGGTCAATGCAGATGTAGCCTATATGAAGGATAAGCGATATTTTTTTAACACCATGTTTGATGAAAAGCCATCTAATGAGGATCAACTAAGAAACACATATCACAATCTAAATTTTGGCCTTAACTCATCCCTAAACTATATGAAAGAGATCGGCCTTAATTTTAATTTAGGTGGAAATTATGATAGGATTCTTTTCTCAGAAAAAGATATACAGGAACAACATACTAAGGCTTATGCATCTGTAGAGAAATCTGTAGGGAAACACTTTATAGAATTAAGATCCAGCTATAACAGATATAATCAAAGTCATAATTTAGACTCTACCTCTATCGTAAGTAATGTTTGGAATATTTCTGGTGACTTCAGATACAGACCAAGCAAAAAGCTAAATATCCAACTAGGTGCTAACTACTATAAACAAGAAGAGCTCCATGTTATTCTGCCTAAACTAGACGCATCTTATGTAATAAATAAAATGCTTACGCTGAAGGCTGGAATAGATAATAATTTTCAGACTCTAGATCTAAATAATCTTTTTCATGTCAATAAATTCACAGAATTCACAACTGTAGATTCTATCGTTTCTAATTACAGTATGGCACCCTATCTAGCCATAAAAGGAAATATAAAATCACATCAGATACAATTGAGCGGCCGATACAATCTTGAAAAAAATAGATATTTCTATGAATTATCCCAGGCTGATAATTTTGGTTTGGATTTACATTATTTCGATACTAACTATTTCTCAGCATTACTTAATTATAATTACAACTGGAAAAAAACCTCTGTAGGGCTTTCTTCCCTCTATAATTTCAATACTGAAAATAATGTGTATTTCCCGGAATGGGAATTGGGTCTCACAATAGGCCAATCTTTATTTTCTAAGGTACAGCTAAACGCAACGTACCTTATGAGAGATAATAGAGCGTTTACGGTCAATAATGATTTGTTAGCAGAAAATACAATACTTACTGATCTTAATATTTCAGGTGCTTATCAAATCACTAAATTACTTCAAGTAAAGGCCTCTGTTAATAATATAATCAACCAACAATACCATCAATGGCTCGGATACCCCAGTTATGGAAGAACCTATAGAGCTGGAGCTTTTATAAAATTCTAGTAAAATATAAACTGATATGCTATAGGCATCTTTCTTCTCAGATTGGTGCCTCTAGTTTTAGTTGATAGATGATATGAAACTAAGAAAAGGTAAAGAGATTTTGACTCGAACGTTCTAAGTGTAAACATAATTACTTATTTTAGAATTATATTTAGTTTAATTAGCCACAAAATATTTAATTATGCCCTCTAATTTTTACATGTTATTCGTAGCTGCCATTATCCCTATGCTTGTAGGAGCCGTCTATTACTCACCGAAGGTTGCAGGCAAAGGCTGGATGAAGGTAAACGGATTTACAGATGAGTCAATGAAAGGAGGAAACATGGCTGTAATATTTGGTGTATCATATTTGTTCAGTCTATTTATTGCTTTTATTCTCAGTGGATTTGTAATTCATCAGGCAGGTGTTATTCAGATGGTGATGCCTGAGGCTTTAGAATCAGGTAGTGCCGCGCAGAAAACTTTCAATGAACTAATGCTTACCTATGGTGATCATCATAGGAGTTTTGGTCATGGTGCTATACATGGTATTCTTATTACTGTATTATTTGTACTTCCTATAATAGGGATCAATGGATTATTTGAGCGAAGAGGATGGAAATACATTATGATACATTTTGTTTACTGGCTCGTAACGCTGACATTAATGGGTGGCTTATTGTGTCAAACATTGACATATGCACCTTTATCATAAATAATTTTGAATAAGCATATCAGTTTAAGATCTGCCATGGGTACTATTCTATAATTGTAATGATTCTAATATTTTCTATCATCATCTTTCTGTACATCTGAAAAATATTTCAGATATTGGGAGCATGGGTAATTTAATATTAGTAAGGCATGGCCAAGCATCTTATCTATCAGATAACTATGACCGACTTTCAGATCTAGGCAGGAAACAAGCGATCCTGCTCGGACAATATTTCAATGCTCATAACATAAGATTTACAAATTACTTTACTGGACCATTAGAACGACAGAGAGATACCTTATCTTTAATTACAGAAGCTTTTGACATAAAAAAAGAAAGACATCCTGAGAGACAGATACTTCCGCAACTTAGAGAGCACAAGGCGCCTCAGCTACTTCGTAAGATATATCCTGATCTTATTACAGAGTATGAGAAAATAAGAAACTTAGATGCAGCTATAAAATCTGATCCGTCTCTACAGCGAAAAAACTCCATCCTGATCTATAATGAATTTATCAAGCTCTGGATCAGTGGACAACTAGAAAATCTGCCTGAATATGATAACTGGATTGATTACAAAACTGAAGTAAATAGTATTGTGACAGAGATGTTCACAAGTGATCACGACACCCTAGTCGTTACATCTGGCGGTACCAAAACTGCAATCATAAGTGAGATATTAAATCTGAAAAATAACAATAGTACAGCTAATATAAATATACACATGAAGAATACTTCGATAAGTAAGTTTAAGGTTTCCGCTGATGGTATATCTATGATTAGCATGAATGAGCTTCCACATTTACAACCTGATTTACACACATACGTATAAAAACATGAACAAACAGATAAAACTTGCTAGAAGAGCTGTCGGCCTGCCCGATGCTAAAACATGGAGGTTAGAACATAATACAATCCCTACACCCCTAGATGGAGAGGTACTTATAAAGCAGCATTATATTTCATTAGATCCAGCGATGAGAGGTTGGCTCAATGATGTGAGGTCGTATATCAAACCTGTTGCAATAGATGATGTGATGCGAGCGGGCTCTGTTGGAGAAGTTGTGGAGTCCAATAATCATCCAACGCTTAGGAAAGGTATGTTTTTACAAGGCACTGGTGGTGTCCAACAATATCTCACCTCTGATGGAAAGGGATGGTTTCCTGTGGACCCAGCTCTATCCCCTTTACCAAGATACCTGAGCGCGCTGGGAATGCCTGGAATGACTGCTTATTTTGGAATATTAGAGGTAGCACAACTACAGGAAGGAGATGTTGTACTTGTTTCTGGTGCTGCAGGAGCCGTAGGAAGTGTTGTAGGTCAAATTGCCAAAATAAAAAACTGTAGAGTCGTCGGTATTGCTGGTGGCAAGGAGAAGTGTGATTACATTGTCAATGAATTGGGTTTTGATGGAGCTATAGATTATAAGAATGAACATGTCAAAGAGAAGATCTCCCAATATTGTCCTAAAGGTATTGATGTCTATTTTGATAATGTGGGTGGGGAAATTCTAGATGCTGCATTAGCATCCCTAAGAAGAAAAGCAAGAATCGTTATATGTGGAGCTATTTCACAATATAATTCCACCAGTAAAATAGAAGGCCCTAGTAACTACTTGTCTTTACTAGTGAATCGCGCAAGTATGACAGGCATGGTCGTATTTGACTACGCTGATAGATACAATGAAGCGGCAATAGAAATAAGTAGATGGATTGCTGAGGGCAAGTTAAAATCTAAGGAAGATATATACGAAGGAATAGAAAATTTTCACTCTACATTTTTAAGACTTTTTTCTGGAGAAAAACTAGGAAAACTTGTCCTTAAGATTTCCGAGTAGGTGCTGAAGAATATTGTCTTATATCGTGTATTTCTATCTAATATTTTATACTTTAGGATCTAGCTAAAGAAATATTAATTACCATGGAAACTACAAGATTATTTGATGTTATATACCATCAGCTCTCCGATCATCCTTTAGAAAAATCTATAAGCGGAAAAGATGAGACCGGTCAATGGAAATCATACAGTACCGCTCAGATTATACAGATGGCAGAGTCTGCTGCTGCAGGTCTGCTCCATGCAGGTCTCAAGCGTGGTGACAAGGTAGCTATATCCTCCTATAAAAACAGACCAGAGTGGATCATAATGGACTTGGCAACACAGATGGCTGGACTAGTGAACATACCGCTCTACCCGACCATTAGTGCTCAGGACTACGTATATATCCTTAACGAATCAGAAGTGGTAATGGCTTTTTGCGGAGGTCAAGACCTCTATGAAAAACTACAGGTAGCAAAAACAGATGTACCCACACTAAATGAAATCTATACTTTTGATAAACAGAACAATAGGCTGTACTGGGAAGATATATTCAGCACAGATACCAAGATCGTAGAAGAAACTAAAGCCGCTATAAAACCAGATGATCTAGCAACAATAATATATACATCTGGAACAACAGGAAAACCCAAAGGCGTTATGCTATCTCATAATAACATCCTACATGTTATCAAAGAGACTTCGCAATATCTAGAAGCTAGGAAGGGAGAAAGATCTTTAAGTTTTCTTCCTTTATGCCATATTTTTGAGAGAGCAGTATCCCTATCTTACTTGTACAAATGCGTATCCGTATATTTTACTGGAACAGATAACTTAGGTGGACCCGATGGTGATCTCCAAGAAGTAAAACCAGTAGTATTTTCCACTGTACCTAGACTACTAGAAAAAATCTATGAAGCAATATATAACAAAGGGTTAGCCTTGTCTGGTGCTAAGAAAAAATTATTTTTCTGGGCACTTAGTCTAACAGATAATTACGAGTTAGAACAGAAACCTTCCCTTAAATGGAAGATTGCCGATAAACTAATATTTAGTAAATGGAGAGCAGCCCTAGGTGGGAATGTGAGATTAGTAGTAACTGGTGCAGCTCCCTGTCCTGTGAAAATAATGCAAGTATTCTGTGCTGCGGGAATTCCTATACGTGAAGGATATGGACTAACAGAAACCTCTCCAACACTTACAGTCAACACACTGGAAAAGGATGGTGCTATGTTAGGTTCCGTCGGTCCATTGCTTAAAGGTGTAGAAATACTTATAGAAAAGGAAGGTGGGGACTATAGACCTGGAGAAGGAGAGATCCTAGCATATGGCCCTAATATTATGATGGGTTATTATAAGAAACCTGAGATCAATGCCAAAGTGTTTTCTGAAATAAATGGTAAGAAATATTTTAGAACAGGCGATATAGGTAAACTTGTAACTTCAAAATCTGGCAAAATATTTCTAAAAATTACTGACCGTAAAAAAGAGTTACTTAAAACATCTGGGGGCAAATATGTAGCTCCTGCTCCTATAGAAAATAGGATGAAAGAAGATTTCATGATCGAACAAATGATGGTAGTCGGTGATAAGATGAAATTTGTCTCGGCATTAATTGTTCCTTCAGAACCAGCACTCAAAAACTGGTGCTCTCAGAATAATATTAGCTGGACAAGCTTAGAAGAAATTATAAAAAATCCAAATGTCCAAAAAAGATATCAGGAAATCATAGATAAGTATAATCCAGAGTTTAGCCATATAGAACAGATCAAAAAATTCTGCTTAGTTTCTAAACCATGGGAATCTACAAAGACTGACGGAAGTGAATCTGAACTTACCCCTACTATGAAACTTAAGAGAAGAGTAATTAGAGAAAAGTACCAGAAAGATATAGAGGGGATCTATTATTGAAAAACATAAGCGTCGTTGCTGTGGAGTGCTGATTGAATGGTAAAAAAAAGATTAGTAACGGTTAAAAAAATCGTTTAAAATAATCTTTACCTCAATATTTGATCAGGAATTTATTCTTTTTTCTAAATGACGAAATTCCAGAATACACCCATAGCGAATCTAGTGTGCACCCATTTACTATTCGTCTAGAAAGAAAAACCATCGCCATCAAGCAAATCTCCTAATCCCCCTAACAGACTTCCCTCGCCTTTTCCTTTTCCAAAATATCCTTTAGAATTAGACATAATACGATCTGCAAGTCTACTAATAGGAAGCGTCTGAATCCAAACTTTTCCTGGACCAATCAGCGTCGCAAAGAACATACCTTCTCCTCCAAAAATAGTATTCTTAATTCCACCGACAAATTTAATATCATACTCTACTTCTTTCGTAAAGCCAACAAGGCAACCTGTGTCTACTCTTAGGAATTCGCCAGGTCTGAGATCTCTCTCAACAATGTATCCGCCTGCGTGAAGAAAAGCCATCCCATCTCCCTCTATCTTCTGCATGATAAACCCTTCGCCACCAAAAAAACCTCTACCTAGTTTTTTAGAAAACTCTATACCTACAGTAGCCCCCTTAGCTGCACAGAGGAATGCATCTTTTTGGCAAATAACCTTATTACCTAGTGTAGATAGATCTAATGGAATAATCTTTCCTGGATAAGGTGAAGCAAAAGAGACTTTCGCCTTATTATCTCCATCGTGAGTAAATGCTGTCATAAATAATTTTTCTCCTGTAATCAGTCGTTTTCCTGCACCAAATATTTTACCCATGACTCCTTTGTCTTGTGCTGAACCATCACCAAATATAGTTTGCATTACTATATCTTCATCCATCATAAGAAAACTTCCAGGCTCTGCAATTACGGTCTCATCTGGATCTAGTTCTATCTCGACATACTGCATTTCTTCTCCGTATATTTTATAATCTATCTCGTGAGCATTCATTGTAATTACTTCTTTTGGTTTGGTAAATATTAGTTGTGATACAATACAAAAACGCAATCTGAGATCACATAATTCATTAGATTATTCATTATAGATAAAGTTGTTGATAACAAAGATGAAGTAGCTTTCTCATTCTACAAAAATCAAGGAATCATTTATTTAAGTTTAATAACTCAGAAACTAACTACAACTTATCACTTACAGGAAGGTATTATTTTTAGTACATTACACAAGCGAATACTTATATCACTATTAGGGTATGGATCTAGAGATACAGGAACTTATAAGCAATCAACAATTACTATCATTCTATGGATGGTGGCAAGTAGTGGTTTGTCTATTTGCATTTCTAGGTCTCATGGCCATATGGTATCACATCGGTAAAAAAACAAAAGATTATGGCCAGGTATGGCTTGCTCTATCTCTTCTATGTTGGTGCTTTTCTGGATTAGCTGAAATTACCATATCTAGTAGAATAACTTATCTGATTACTAACGATATAGATCCACTATCAAATACAATGTCTATCCCTCAGTACCAGTTTCTACTAAATGGATGGAGAAGTATTTTTTCGCTGTTTAATAGTCTATTTATTTTATTAGCGCTTCCTTGGTTTAAGTATATTCCTGGAAAGCTAGAAGGTGTAATAAAATCTAAGTATTGGATTATAATCATAGGTCTACCCTTTCTGTTTTCACTATTACCCACTCTCAGTAAAATAATATCTGGAAAAAATATTGGACTTATAAACGAGCTAGATGTTTATTATGCTATTCTCACACTGATATTCCTTGTTTATATTTTATTTTCCTCTTTCACAAAAAGAAGATTACCCATGTTAGCATGGCTGTCCGTAATATGTATCATCATTACCTTGGTTGCACAGTTATATAAGATATTAGGTTCTTCCATCGATATGATACTTTTCTCCGCTATATTCAAAACCTGTCTAATAATGATTTTCTTTTCTCTTGCACTCAGCTGGGTAAAAGAACTCTCAGAAAATATCATACCTCCAGCGGAACAGATATTTTTAGAATTACGACAAGAAAGCATAGAAGGGACAACAAATAATCTTTGTATCATTAATGGTTTTCCTGGAGCTCAAAGAACTATAGCACTCAGCCAATCCAACTACGATATTCTACATAAATTTGTACATACTAAAAGGGCTACTCCTGATTCTTGGTTAGAGATAAAACCCAAGAATGGACCAATACATAAAACCTATGATATAAATGATCATAACCAGATCAAAAGATTACTTAATGCACTGCTCGATGGTATCTTTGGAAAGGACTCTTGGAGTAAAAACAACCACGCAGATCCGTTCAAAAAATCTCTATTCCAGATGTCAGAAAAAAGGGAAAGGAAAATCAGACTAGCCATTCCAGAAGGGAATATTAAATTGCCTAAGGCGTAAAATATTTAGAAAAAGACATGGAGCCATACTGGCTAAAAAAACGCTCTTATTATTATCCCAATGCGGAGCACGGGGCTGTGACAGGTTAGCCATTCAGGCTAAATTAATTGTAATTTGACATCATATGTAAAAGATTGTGAAATCATCTAATATAATTTACTGATCGCGTGCAGTAGGATTCGATAGATTTAGTCATAAATGCTAAGGCGAATGTATTCATTGTAGCTCTTAATTTACAGGCTACCATATTGTATAACCCAGTGCCCTAACTGGAACATATCCTAGCCCCCCTTAGGCTGTAAGGCTACCATGTCCTTTCACATAACTCTTAAAGCTGCTTTCCGAATTTCGTATTATAATTTTCCTGTCAAAACCATAAATATTCTCATTCCGATCAAATTTTATATCATTCATAGTTCTTGTCAGTAAGCAAAACTACTGACATTTTTTTTCTAGTTCCGATAAAGACCCTGATAATCATCATTTTATATCAAATTCGAGTTCTATAAAAAAATATAACATGAAATTGCAAAAACTACTTATCTCTTTATCTATATGCTTATTCTGTTACTCCCATGTCTACACTCAGGCCGGTCTAGATGATAAGATTAACGATGCCTTTATGCCTATCGCCGTAGCATGGGAAAATCTAATTTTCACTTCTATACCCATAGGTTCATTTGACATTCCGATCGTACTTATATTACTTATTGGTGGAGCAAGTTTCTTTACCTTATATTTCAAGTTTGTTAATATTAGGTATTTTTTGACATCTATTGCTGTAGTACGAGGAAAATATGATGATCTAGAAAAACTTCCTTCAGAGCCAAGGTCAGATTTATTTGTCGATGGCGATATAAAAGATACTATAAAAAACGAAAGTCAAGAAGGAGAAGTCAATCACTTCCAAGCACTAGCTACCGCTGTTTCTGGAACCGTAGGCTTAGGCAATATATCTATGGTTGCCGTGGCTATTTCTATAGGTGGTCCAGGTGCTACTTTCTGGATGATCCTAGCAGGATTACTAGGGATGAGTTCTAAGTTCGTAGAGTGCACTTTAGGGGTGAAATATCGAGAAATAGATGAACAGGGCAATGTCTTTGGTGGCCCCATGTATTATCTATCCAAAGGTTTTGCAGCAAACGGAAAAAAGCAAATCGGAAAAATACTGAGTATCATATTTGCTTTACTATGTGTGGGTGCTTCCTTAGGTGGAGGAAATGCCTTTCAGTCTAACCAAGCGACCGCACAGATCATCAATAGATTCGATATTCAGGGAGAATCTGCAGGAACGATTATAGGCGTCATCTTAGCTATAATTGTAGGTATCGTAATCATAGGTGGTATAAAAAGAATTGCTAGGGTTACAGAAAAAGTTGTTCCCCTGATGGCTGTTCTATATGTAGGTGCTGCACTATTCATTATATTATCTAATCTCCCTTCCGCAAGTATCGCAATACAAACTATTTTTGCAGAAGCATTTACGCCAGTGGCAGGAATTACTGGTGGTATTGTTGCTGTAATCATCCAAGGATTTAGAAGAGCTGCCTTTTCTAATGAAGCTGGAGCAGGATCAGCAGCAATTGCCCATTCCGCCGTGAGGACTAATCATCCTGCATCAGAAGGCTTAGTGGCATTACTAGAACCGTTTATAGACACTGTACTCGTATGTACTATGACTGCCATCGTAATTGTCATGTTTAATGTCGACAATCTTTTTGTCTATGGTGATGTTATAAATAATGAGGCACTCCTATCAGGAACAACGGAAAGAATAGGCGGCGTAAATATCACCTCAATGGCATTCGATCATGCTATTCCAGGTTTTTCTTACGTGTTAGTTATTGCAGTTGTTCTTTTCGCATTTTCCACGATCATATCTTGGTCTTATTATGGCATACAATCGTGGAAGTACATATTTGGTAGAAGTAGAGAATCAGATCTAATCTATAAAATGCTATTTCTAAGTTTTACAATATTAGGCTCAGCGGTAACCTTAGATGCTGTAATAAAATTTTCAGATGCTATGATTCTCGCTCTTGTATTTCCAAATATGATAGGTCTTCTATTTCTTTTTCCTGAGGTTAAAATAGAACTAAAAAAATATCTCCATAAAATTAGGAAAACATAACAAAAACTTATATTACAGAACCCATAACAAACTCTAGAATGAAGAAAATTTAAAACTAGCTTGGTGAGGACTGTCCTCCATGTCTACTCGCATTATATAGATACCTTGTAGGGCATTCCCAAGATCCACCTTATGATAATCAGAATAAGAAGTCGATAGGTATATCTGCTGTCCTAGCATATCATATATTGTTAATTGAAATGTTTTTCCTTCTTTATGCTGTATAGAGTTGACACGATCTATATGAGAGATTTTAAACATATCTCTAGAAACGAAGGTCTCCTCTACGGACGAAATAATATTACAATTAGTTATACCGCCCTGCTCTTCGATTGTATTCCCTGTAGGTGTCAAATCTTTACCTGTAAAACCTATATAATCAGGTGCGTACTTTTCTGAACGAAATATATAATTCGAATTGATCAAAATGTATTCCCAGACAATTTCGCCATCTGTACTAACCTCAAAAAGTCTACCAGTAAAACCTTCTGTAATATAGACATTTCCGTTTTCCATCATCTCTGCACCTGAGGTATAACCAGAATAAAACTCAGTATCACTATCGTTTTTACCATATGCTTTATCTGGCTCTGAAGGTGCATATGCTTCGCCTGGTGACAGATTATATGTTCCGTCAGAAGTGACAGGTGTGTCTATAATTGGCACCTGAGAATACCCTTTATTGATATCTGTTTCGGACCTACCTAAGCCATTGTTGTAGCAGATAATTTTGCCCTCATGTTCTCCTGTTGTTATCCAATTAGGATTATGCTGAAAGAATAAATATCTATCATCTGCAGTCCCTTGTCCGTAGTTTTGAGGATTACCCCATCTGTACAGTATATCTCCACCTTTTCCAGCATTCCCTCCCTCATGTCCTGCCGCTTCATCTGTTGTTGTAGAGTGATCTATAACTACAATCTCAGACATTTTACGTACACTTAATACGATCTGATCTAAAGTAGGATTATAATCAAATCCATTAATCATAAATGATTCCCGGAAGTTCCAATCAAATGTAGAAATAGCATCCATATTAAGTAACTGAGGATTGTTTTCTACGATACCATAATTATTAAGTGATGGACTTCTTTCTTGGACAGCATGATCTATGATATACCATTCCCAGACAATTTCTCCAGAAGTTGGATCTACTTCTATAATACCATCTACTTGGGTAGGAATTCCAATATTACCAATATTATATCCAGCGTCAATAAATTCCTGTTGTGAAAAAGACTTTCTTACAATGGCTAACCAATTACCGGAGTCCATAGATATAATTTCATAATCTAGTTGCAGATCTTGGCGAGTATTTACCCATTCCCTAACTGTTTGCCCATTCCAGTTCTTTTCAGTTATCGTATTGTTTCTAATATAAAGTATATTTCCATTGGGTAGTAATTTTACATGATTATCTGTTCCCGAAACATTCTCCCATTCGTTAATTATTTCTCCACAATTATCTATAAGAAAATTACTAGGAAAACTTTCCACTAACATATAACCATTAAAGGCATCTTCAGTATTTACTCTGACACCAAACTGTTGGGACTGTAAGGCAACAGGAATGGTCACTAACCATAAAAGGAAATAAAGTTGCTTCATATCAGTAGGATTATAATTAATTAAATTATTACGTTTTTCAAAATAGATAATACAATGTTCTTTTTCAACAATTAGATCTTTAAATGTCTCAAAGGTATATTCAATTGAAAGGATTTTCTACTATTTCACATAATAAACCATCTCCAATCCTTGTCTGAGCAGGTCAATCCAAGGTGATGTATCATCTATAGTACATTCAAAAAGTACGGCAATAGGCTATACTAAATCCGTCATAAAGACTTGTAGCTCGTAAAGAAAAATGATCATGACGCTGCTTATGTATCCGAGGTATAAGATAACCTATAGCTGAGCCTACGATATAGCCTGCGAGTATATCTGTGGGAAAGTGCTTGCCTGCCTCATATCTAAAATACCCTACCACAGCTGGTAGTGTAGCGGCCGTTGTCCAGATATAGGGTTTCCATTTACTATCAGGATACAGATCACTGAAAATTTTAGCTGTAAAGAAACCAACAAAAGCAGTATTAGAAGTATGTCCTGATATGAAAGAATATCTAGCACCATTGTCTAACTTATTTTCTAGTGGTACCGCTTCGTTGTATGTAAATGGTCTAAACCTATTGGTAGTTGCCTTTAACACATTTGTCAATCCGTCGTTTATTAAAAACCCTTCAAGTAACATTCCTGTGATTGCTTTGGCCTCGCCTCTACCCTTACTAGACAGAAAGTGAGTAAAAGGAAGAACACTCGCAAACAGTGCAACCCTATCACTCCAATCAGCAGCAGAAGTACTGAAGTTAAATGTAGCACTTCTATCTATTCCCCATATATTTTCTCTGTTCCTAAAGGGAAGATCTTCTTCTTTGATCTTAGCTGAACCTTTTAACAAAAGCAAACTACCACCCCATAAAGCTGCTGAGCCTATCAATAATTCTTTATGATCATTAAGACCCCAATGGTATACTTTTTCCTCTTCTACTTTATCATCAAAAGATTGTCCCCATGACAAATTAGTGGCATTAAGAATTAAAAGTAAGCTAAGTGCTAGTTTAAATAGATAATTACATTTCAAACGCTAATTATTTATAGGATAATATCGGGGTAGATACTATGTATGTTAAATCCGAATCTACAAATTTTTAAAGTATATTTTAGTATCTCATACTAAGAATAAAACACCTTTATTAATTATCCTTCTTACTCCTTCGCTTAATATAAGGGACTTGCTCATCTAGTAATATAGCTTCGGCTATAATCTCCATAAGAATATCTTCCTTGATCTCTTTGGATTCATAAAAGCTAATTCCCATAACTTGCTTTCTACCTTTTAGATCTAAGTATCCATAATAATTAGACATCTCGTTTCCTCTAAGAAATGCTAACTCAACACCTCCATTTTTCTGAGGATTAATGTAACAGATCCAAGAGCGATTATAATAGAAAGGAATCTTATATCTGATCTTAGACTCTAGCCCAAGTTGTAAGGCAAGCATTGTATCTAGCTTTTGTACAATCTTCATCGCTTCACCTTCCAGACTGAAAATATAATCATCAACTGACAGCATAGCTAAAATTAAAAATTAAATTCTAAAGAAATATTAGGTGTAAATGGCAATCCTTTTCTTTCTAATAAACCCAACTCAAAAGGTGTTTTGGTATAATCAATGTAATACTGATTCTTAATAATATTTTCTCTATTGTAAACATTAAATGCATGTAGGCCGAATCTAAAATTAGATCCGTTTAAACTTAAAGGCTCCCACTTGTAATACAAGGATACATCTAAGGCATGAAAATCTTTTACCTTCTTATTTAGCAAGTCAGAATATTCTATGAAGTATTGGAAATTACCATCAGGAAAAAAAAACTTATCAACCTTAAGGCCTTCAGAATAATAGCGCCCACTCGCATATCTCCACCTAGAGGACAAAGTGAAGTTCCCTTTCTGCATACTTTGAAAAAAAGAAACTCTGTGCTTCTGGGTAAACGGACTTAGAATATTTGTGACATCATTATTTTTCACAGACAAGCGTTCATCTGTGTAGTCATAGGTCCACAATAGCTTCAGCCAAGCGTTTCTATACTGGGTAGAAAATTCCATACCATTGACATACAGATCAGCAAATGCAAAAGGATCCTCTTCTACAGAAAAATCAAGTGCTGAAGTCCATATATTTTCTGCTTTCTTTTTATATACATCGACGCCTACTTTCCAATTTTTATTATTCATCTGAGCACCCAAACTATACTGTTTATTTTGTACTACCCATATGAAATTATCACTATCTGGAAATTCATCTGATAGATACCATACTCCTTTTTCTACATCAAACTGGTTAGAGTAATTTCTTCTATTAAGGTTCTGATGAAAATGACCATAGTGACCGTGTAAAGTGAAATTATTAGACAACAAATAAGAAACATGAAACCTAGGTTCATAGAATTTTCTACCTTGCAATGATAGACTATAATCAGAGTACCTAAGACCCGTTTCAACATTTACTCTAGGAATAAATTTCCAGATAATAGATGCGTGTGCGCTCCACTCGTGTGCTTGTTCTTCTTCCTTATTATAAAACAAAGCGAATGGATCATTTCTAGTCGTATCTATAAAACTCAGATCCCAATTCTCTCGTTGGACACCAACTGATAAATCCAACTTTTTAGAAGTATAGGATAAGTCTACAACCGACCTAGACTGGTCTATTGTATTCTCAGAAATTCTCATTTTATCACTTAATAGATTATCAATATCATCATAAAATCTGTAGCTATTGCTGTAGGCAGTTATTCCATGATGAGCTTTCAGTTTTAGCTTCTTAGAGAAGTTGTGTTCTACTAAAAAGGAATAGCCTAAATTATCTAAACTGAGTTGGTCTCTTCTTGTAAATTCATCGAATAATCCATCAAAATATTGATATTGAAATTTATTACCATAAGCTGTCATAGAAAGCTTAAAACTAGTCCTTTTACCTAATCTCCCATTTACAACTCCTGACAAATCTGAGAATCCAAAACTCTGCTCTATTTCTACCTGATTTTCTATTCCATAAAAACCGATATAGTATTCGTCAGACCGCAATATACCTAACTGAAAAATCTGATCGAAATAGGTATTGAATATATCGCTCTGATAATAATTACTATGAGATTTACGATATCCGAGTTTGAAAGATAGTTTGTCTTTTATGATAGGAGCTGCTAGACCTACATTAAAATACAAAAGATCTGAGTAAAAATATGCTCTTAAGGAATCCTCGATGGTTGTGCGATCCGCCAAGATAATGGCTCCAGATGCCTGAGCTGATTCCTCTGCAGATGCACCATTTCGAGTAATTCTTATCTTATCTACTAGAAATGGATTCACAGCACTTACCTTACCGTAATAGAGACTGTTCTGAAACAGCTGGATACTGTTCCATTTGTAACTGGTCTGATCAGGAGGACCACCTCTTATTTGTAATTCACCAAGTGACTCGCTACTGGAATACACACCAGGTAAAGTCTGTGCCAGGGTCAAAATATCTTTATCTCCTGTGCCTGCAATATCTATCTTATTGATACTTATTTTATCCTGTTTTTTCAGCTCATCCGATTGTGATATCTTCAGAAAATCTTGGATAACTATTTCTCCCAAAATATGCTTTTCAAGTTGCAAAAAAATCTTTGGTTTAGAATGTTCTAATAAACGCTTGACTGATATCTTTCTACTTTCGTAGCCTAGATAAGAAAATCTAATAAGCTGCTCATCTGCTAAAAATTTATTGACCTCAAAATACCCCTCCTCATTACTTTCTGACCAAAGATCTAGCCCCACTATCTCTATCGACACAAATGGCAACGTTATTCCAGAAGGATCTAAAATATGACCACTTATTATGGGAGGCTTCTTTAACTTCTCCCGCTCTAGTGATCTATTCTGAATGGCATAAAGTCCATCCTCTAGCTTTACATAATTTCTATCTAGTAAGGAAAATAACTGATCTAAGATCTCTCTTCTATTACCACTTATAGAAAAAGTAAACTTTTCTAGCGGTAGTACCGAATTAGTATAATTAAAACTTACATCTAATATCTTACCCACAGAGTCTACTAATGTAGATGTTGGAATTTTACTAAAATAAAATGAGAAGTCCTCTTGTTGGCTCTGTAAATGATGAGATAAAAACAAGCAAAAACAGATCGAGCAAATTTTTAATTTACTGGATAGGAGAAAAGTAAATGGTATCTGATGAGTTTCTATATTCATACCCAACACTAAGTTGTAGATATTCTTTGGCTTTTTCTAAATTATCAGTTGGAATCGTACCAGAAAAGACTTCATTCGTTTCTGCTTTTTCTAAGACAAAGGTTTCCGTATAGAACCGACTCATATCCTCTAGAACAATCTCTAGATCCGTATTCCTATAATTTCTATAATTATCTTGCCAGTCTAATTCCTTATCTGGAAGTATAATACTCTGCTCTACCCTACCATCTATCAGACTCACTTCTTTTCCCACCGTAAGGATAATTTCTTCATTACCAGTTCTTACTGACACTCTACCTTCCAGACACTGTACCCTCAACCATTTCTCATTAATACACCATACATCGAACTTGGTTCCTAGAACCGTCACAGTCCCTGCCTTGGTCTCCACAGTGAACGGACTTCCCTTTTCTACACTGAATAATGCCTGCCCATGTAGACTTACCTCTCGCTGCTTATCCCATGCTGCAGCATCATATGATATTCTAGATCCCTGACCGATGTCAATAGAACTTCCATCTTCCAGCGCATATAATAGTTTCTCTCCATTGTTCGTACTTACAGAGGTATCTTCTTTTCCCAAGAAAAAATAAGCTAGAAAAAGACCTATTACCACAAGGCTAGCTAAGATAATTAGAGGTAAGTATCCTGAGTTTCCATGTCCGTGATGATGGTGGTGACTATCGTCATGCTCATGGCTCTCTTCAGCATTAGCTTGATCAGATACACTTCTATCTAAGTTTTTATTTTGACCATTATCCAATTTATTAGAATCCACACCTTCAGAGAAAGATACTTGTTCCTTTAGTTCCTGAAACGCATCCCAGCTACTACTGACGCTTACGGTATCAGCTTCAAATTCTTGTGCCTGAGATAGCACTTGGCCTAGTTCATCTAAATCGTACTGCTTAGACAACTCCTTGACCTCTTCCTCAGAAAGACTTCCTTCCAACCATTTGGCTAATATGACTTCTTTATTACTCATTGCTTATATTGAAACGTACTGACATCAAAGTACCCTACCTTTTTTTATAAATATTATGATCTATTAAGTGTTTTAAGGCTTTTGACATTCTTTTTTCTACTGCCTTTACGCTAATATCTAGCGCTTCCGCGATTTCTCGATATTTCATCTGCTCGTATCTGTTCATCATAAAAACTTCTCGGGAAGCATCAGACATAGCATAAATTACCTGCTCTAGTTTGATCTTAAATTCTTTCATTTCTAGCTGATACTGACCATCTTTCATTTCATTAGGAATCGATGTATCTGCTTTATAACGGAGAGATAATTTGTTCTTTCTATAAGCATCTATTTGTAATCTAGATGCTGTTGTAAATAAGAAGGATTTTGCTTTCTCTAGCGTAATACTAGCGCAATTTTTCCATAGCCTTAGAAAACTCTCTTGTGCCTTATCTGCTGCTATCCCTTTTTCCAGTCCCCTAGCCTGCATAAATAGCTGCAAAGGCTTATGCCACTTATGGTATATATCTTTAAAAACATCTTGATCACAGATTCCTTTCATTACTTCGGCTATTATAAGATAAAACTACTCAATAGAAAACTAAAAAACAAAAAAATAGAAAACCATGGTAGGGTAAATAGAAGCTAATTCGTCTCAGTAGCGCAAATCGTTAAAACCCAATTATTTTAATCATCTAAAGTTCAATCACATGAAAAATAAAATATTACTGGTCTCTATTTTTGCTATTTACAATACACTTGTTTGGTGTCAGGCGAGTCTTACAGAACGCATACATATAGATCAGTTTGGTTATCTCCCAGTAAGCGACAAGGTAGCCGTTATTTCTGATCCCAGAACGGGTTTTAACAGTGACATAAATTATACGCCAGGTAGTATTTTTCAGCTTATAGATAATGACTCTGAAGAAGTGGTTTACAGCAATGCTCCATCTATATGGAATAATGGAAATGAACACAGCCAATCTGGAGACGCAGGATGGTGGTTTGACTTTTCTTCTGTCAGTATACCCGGCGAATATTATATACTAGATGTAGATAATAATACTAAGTCTTACAATTTTGAGATTAAAGAAGATGTCTATGAAGAAGTTTTACAAGCTGCTGTAAAAATGTTTTACTATAACAGATGTAATATGGCAAAGGAAGCGCCCTACGCTGATGACAAATGGACAGATGATAATAATTTTCTTAATACATTACAAGATGAAAATTGCAGATATGTATATGACCCGAATAATAGTTCCTTAGAAAAGGATCTTAGCGGCGGATGGTTCGATGCAGGAGATTACAACAAGTACGTAACCTTTGCCACAGATGTTATCCATAACCTGCTATATGCCTACCAGGATAATCCAGCAGTGTTTGGTGATAACTGGAATATACCAGAATCGGGAAATAATATTCCTGACTTGCTAGACGAAGTAGTATGGGAACTAGAATGGTTAGAAAAAATGATGAATGAAGATGGTACCGTCCATATCAAAATGGGCAGCATAGAATACGATGACAATGCCCTCTCTCCGCCAAGTGCTAATGTAGACCAGCGATACTATGGTCCTGTTTGTTCCGCTGCATCTATATCTGTTGCAGGTATGTTTGCTAACGCAGCTCTCACCCTACAATCTATTCCTGAACTCAGTAATTATGCTGAAATACTAGAAGAGAAGGCTATTACTTGTTTTGCCTATGTATTACCTAGACTTAACAATAATGATCTGGATTATGCTTGCGATGATGGAACTATAAAAGCAGGAGATGCAGACTGGGATCTTGCGACACAAAGAGAGCATGCTATCTTAGCAGCGCTGCATTTATATGAGCTTACAGAAGATAATCTATATGGGGATTATGTCAAAAACAATATCAACGACTCAGAATATGTTGCAAACGGATGGTGGGGACCTTATAAGAATACTTTGACAGAGGCTCTGCTAAACTATACAACTTTAGCTATTGCAGATCCTAACACCAGTGCAATTATTATAAACTCTATGACACCTCATGTATCCCAAGACTGGGATGACTTCTATGGACATAGTGATGCAGATCTATACAGATCACACATGCCAGACTGGTCGTACCACTGGGGCAGCAATATGATCAAAGCACACTACGGTGTACTGAATGCTATGATAGCGAAATACAATATTAACCCTAGTGCAAATGATAGTTACCTACAAAAAGCATCTGAACATGTACATTATTTTCATGGAACAAATCCTATGGGAATTGTATATCTGTCAAATATGTACGAATTCGGAGCAGATAATTCTGTAAATGAAATATACCATACCTGGTTTTATGATGGTACAGAATATGATCATGCACTGAACTCTACCTTCGGACCTGCCCCAGGTTTCTTGACAGGAGGGCCTAATAAGGATTATAGTTATAGTCCATTTAGCCCGCCGTTCGGTCAGCCAGCACAAAAGTCTTATTTAGATTTCAACGATGGTTACCCAGCGTCATCTTGGGAAATAACGGAACCTGCGATATACTACCAAGCGGCTTATATCAGACTACTAGCTGCTTTTGCTCCGGATGCTGATGAGACAGAAGCAACAGAAATATGCGATGGAATAGATAATAACAATAATGGTCTTGTGGATGAAGGGATGAATTGCTTCAAAGTAAAAGCAATCTTAGGTGCAGCCTATAACAGTAATACAAATCTAATGAAGGATGACCTGCGCATACAGAACCTCATACCAGCTAACGAACCTTATAGTGACATGTCTTATCCTTTTATACATGGAGGCAATGAAACTGTTACAACCTATGAGCTAAACCAATCTGGCAGTGAAGCAATTGTAGACTGGGTAATCATAGAACTTAGATCTAATGCTGATCCTTCCATTGTAGTGTCTTCTCAGTCAGGAATAATATTAAGCAATGGAGAGATTTGTAGCCCAGATAGAAATCCAATATTATTTGATCAGATTCCTACAGGTAGTTATTATGTATCTGTCAAACACAGAAATCATCTAGGATGTATGTCTAGCGAATCGATCAACTTATCTACAGGAAATGTAGAGCTAGATTTTACTAGTACCCTTGATATCACCTACGGAAATGATGCCCTAAAATTACTAGAAAACAATGTCTATGGACTCTGGCCGGGTGACGCTAATATGAATGGCAAGGTAAACTACAATGGAGCCAGCAATGATAAAAATTCTATCCTAGGTATCGTAGGTCTACTGACACCTAATAATATCATACAAGCTTATAATTCCTCTGATGTCAATATGGATGGCTCAGTAAAATATAATGGTGCAGCTAATGATAAGAACATGATCTTAATACAGACAGGACTAACAACTCCTAATGATACTATAGTACAACAGATTCCAGAATAAAAAATAAAATATTACCTACTACTAAAACAAAAATTGACATGAAAAAATATATAATAATACTAATCATCACTTCCTTTTTCACAGAAATAGGGATAGGTCAAGATTACGAAATCAGAACTAGGAATGCAGGAGATGGCATCATTGCCGTGGACCTAAGGAAAACCACAGATCCAGGTTTAGTTACAGAAGAATTTGTAACTGATATAGTTTTCGGCATCAAATGGGATGAAGACTATGGTGTCAGTCTAGCTGAGGTAGATAATTCTACTGCCTATAATATTCAAAAATCAGGCAGCCAGTTAACAAAGAATGGATTTTCATTCCAAGCTTTCTATGCTAACAATACACCATATAATCTTCCTTCTGACTGGCCACAAAATGAATGGATGGAAATTATGACTATAGAAAATACTCAGGAAGGAAATGGAGCAGGAACTTTTGAGATTACAGAGGATGGATTTGATATAACAACAGACCCTAACCTAGGTGTAAATCTAGAAGACTTCTCTCCTATTATTAATGGCTCTGCATCAGGCGTTAGCCTACCGATAGAGCTTGTAAATTTCGTGATAAAAGGCAAGGATAACAAAGCATATCTTACTTGGGAAACGAATATAGAAATCAATAGTGATTTCTTCGAAATTCAGAAAAGTAGAGATCGATCCAGCTGGACAAATATTACGACGGTAGAAGCTCAAGGAAATTCTAATAGCATAGTATATTATACTTACACTGATGACAATATGCATGTAGCCAATAATGGTTCTGAGAATAATGTCTACTATAGATTAAGAATGGTAGACCAAGATGGAAGTTTTACCTACTCTCCTTTACGATCCATCCGTACATCAGGCAATTCGCTAGTAGAATTCACGCTATACCCTAACCCTACACAGGGCTCTATTACGATCGAAAGCAGCATAGCAAACATAGATTCTGGACTAATACAAGTATACAATATGAATGGACAGCTTATCCATGAGCAGAGCCTTAATTCTTTCTCTACTAAGTTAGACCTAAGTAAGCTAGTAGAAGGAAATTACATTCTCAAGGTGGAAAATGATATAGAAGTACAAACATTTATTGTACAAAAAATCTAAGGATAACTTAGTACACATATTAAGACCATAAGGCATCTGATAATTTCAGATGTCTTTTTATTTTAGATACATATATTTTTACTTTTTTCTATCTTTCCTTAACATAACGACTGCAGTCTTAAGAAGGAGCGTGTATAGCATGAATAGTATGAAAAAGTGTGTTTTATGAGAGAACACCCCTAGCTGGTCTACAAATAGTATTTCGCCTACAGTCCAAGTTACAATCATTATAAATATTTCTAATGTCTTAAATACATGAAAGTTCTCCGCCTTAGGATCATCTAAGGAGATAAAGAAAGTAAAATACACATCAAAACAGAGTAGAACTATAAAGGCAATAGATAACATAGTAAAAGATAAATGAATCGTAAAATCAAATCTACAAAATATCCTTGCGTTTTATTTAGATTCAGTCAAAATAAGTGTTTTCTTTGTAAGCAAATGTAAATACTATCAGTTAGATGAAAAGCTTAAAAGAAGGAGAAAGAGCTATAATAATACAAGTCAATGGCAGCAGCGAATTCCAAGCCTACCTCCTTACGCTAGGTATGTCCATCGGTACGATCATCATAAAAAATTATAGCCCAAGTTTTTCTAAATTAATATCATTCTCGCTAGGTGGAAAAATGATTAGTTTAAAGCTTGCAGATTTTGAAAAAATAGAACTCGTAAAAATATAGATGGATCAAATAGCACTCGTAGGAAAACCGAATTCTGGAAAAAGTAGCCTTTTCAATATTCTAACAGGTCTTAACCAAAAGGTAGGAAATTACAATGGTGTTACTGTAGAGAAAAAGTCAGGTCGTTTTTTAGACACAGAAGTAACTGATCTGCCTGGATTAAAATCTCTAAAAACAGTTTCTCCAGAAGAAAGAATATCTAAAGATCTGATCCTACAATATGTTAGTTCTCAGACTCCAGTACTCTTCGTAGCTAATGGCATGCATTTAGAAGATAGTCTCATGCTATTCTCTGAAATTGCAGATCTGCAGATTCCTATGATTCTTATTATCAACTTCAAAGATGATCTGACAAAAAATCAAATTGACATAAATACCTCTAAACTAGCTTCACAGATTGCCTGTCCAGTAGTTCTTATGAATGCTAGGACTGGTGAAGGACTGAGCGATCTCCAGCATTTAGTTTCTACAAAACAATATGCAGTACCTAATTCCATATGTAGAAGTTCATACGATAAGATCGTGGATGATAAGATAAATAATAGCTATATCTCAAGTCTAAACCAGCAATCCGTTAAGCTCGAAGATGATGTTTTCCTAAAGAGACAAAAAACGATCAGCTCTATAATAAGTGGTACTACGACGGTACTAAAAAATAGAGCAGGTTTCCTGAAGCAATCTCAAAAGTGGGATAAGTTATTGCTTCATCCATTTTTTGGAATCCTACTTTTTCTATTTACCATGCTTATCTTATTCCAGGCTGTTTTCTATCTATCAGCATTTCCGATGGACTGGATCGACGCTAGTTTTGCAGCACTAGGTAATTGGGTCTCTGAAGTGGTAAAGATTTCTTGGCTTGCAGACCTACTGAGCAATGGTGTAATCCCTGGATTAGGTGGGGTACTGATTTTCATTCCTCAGATTGCTATTTTATTTTTGCTTTTAGGCATCTTAGAACACTCTGGTTATCTAGCTAGAATATCATTTATCTCTAATCGGTTCTTATCTTTTTTTGGTCTGAGTGGTCAAAGTGTCATTCCACTTATGTCCAGCTGGGCCTGTGCGATACCTGCTATAATGAGTACAAGGGTAATCAATGATCCTAAAGAAAGAATGGCAATTATTTTTGCCTCACCACTTATGACCTGTAGTGCTCGACTTCCAGTATATACGATACTTATAGCTATAATGGTGCCTTCAAAAGATGGCGGCTTCTTTAATCTTCAGGGCGTTAGTTTACTCGCACTCTACTTACTCGGCGTAGCTGCTACTCTACTTGTTGCGCTGTTTGCTAGTAAGAGATCTAAAGTTCCATCTAACAATATGTGGTCGCTAGAATTACCTGTATACAGAATACCGAACTGGAGGAACGTATTATACAATGTCTATCAGAAAACTAAGGCCTTTGTCGTAGATGCAGGAAAAGTAATATTTGTAGTTTCTCTTGTCTTGTGGTTTCTTGCAAGCTTCAGTCCTAAGAGTGATTCCTTCATAGATGAGCAAGTCATCCTTCACCAAAAAGAAACACCTAATCTGACGGTAACAAAAGAATCTGTAAAATTAGAATATTCGTATGCTGGTTACCTAGGCAAAACAATCGAACCTCTGATACGTCCCCTAGGCTATGACTGGAAAATCGGAATAGCACTGATCTCATCATTTGCTGCTAGGGAAGTTTTTGTAGGTTCGCTTTCAACGATATATAGCGTAGGATCTGAAGAAAGCGGACTCATTATGGAAAGGATGAAAAACGAAAAAAATAGCCTGACCGGAGAAGCTAGGTTTAACTTTGCAACCTGTATGTCCTTGCTATTATTCTACGTTTTCGCATTACAATGCATGAGTACGATGGCTATTGTAAAAAGAGAAACGGGTACATGGAAGTTTACTTTTATACAGTTTTTTGTTATGTTATTTATGGCTTATGCGACTGCCTTCATAGCATATAGTGTATTTAGTTAGCTATAATATGGCAGGTAATCTTGCAGACAAACTGTTCAATAAAAAAGTATAAATTTTCCTAATTATAACGATAGCGCTATACTAGTCGCTTATTATTTTGTAAATTCTGCAACGTTTAAAACCACTTCTGTTTTTAGATGACGGAAAAGGATTTAGAATTGTTCAAAATGGATCAAGGCAAGAACGAATGAGTTCGACGTAGTCGAATAAAGTACGAGAGTGCTTTAAATGAGAGAACAGCTAAGCGGGCGGGCTAGCAAAGAACCCATAGGTTCGGCGAGGCTTTTTGCGAAGGAACATGAAGAACAAAATAAATAATTACCGTCATTCTAAACCAGAATGGGTATAAGGCCCTAAAGGGGTCTTGATAGTATACTGCAATAGAATACAATAGATTAAGCTGTAGATGAGATTTTTAAATATTTTATCATTTCTGATTTTCTCCCATCTCATCTCCGCACAAGTTGAGAACAGCTGCTTATTTGTAGATTTTGAAACTATACCAGGTGCGGTCCCTTTTGAAGGTCTGGAGATCAGTGATCAGTTTTTTGATGCCTTCGGAATGACCATAGAACTTGAAAATGGAAATCCTGCCGTATTGGCCCAGGTAGGTGAACCGACCACTGCTTTCGGTAGCCAATGGGGAAGCGATACACCTGCCCCCGAACAAAACATAGGTTCTTACTTTATAACAGATGATGGATTATTACAAGGATTGAGTTCTATTCCTGTAATCGTTCGTTTTGAAAACCCTATTGATAGTTTTTCTGGATGTATTCTAGATATGGATTTTGGGGAAATTTTTGTTATACATGCGAGAGACGAATTTGAAGATATAATTCTTTCAGATACCATAAGAGGTCCCAATAGCCAAACGGGTTCGCCTGGAGACCCTGGGACAGGAGATGGTCTTGCAACTTGCTGGGGTTTTAATCTCCCCGGTTGTGAAGGAACTGTATATTCTATAAGATTTGAAGGTTCTAGAGTTACGCTTGGCTCTTTTGGCCTAGGTATGGATAACTTCAGCTTCTGTACTACAGGAATAGATATCATTACCAATGTCAATGTAGAAACTCAAAACATAGTCTGCGGGAATCAAGGAACTGGAAGTATTTTCATTAACAACAACAGCAACGAAAATCTTACCTATTCCCTAGATGGTATATCTTATCAGGATAGCCCACTATTTACCGAGCTAGATGCAGGTACCTATTCGGTATTTATTCAGAACGAACAAGGATGCGTAGGAGAACTTAATCCTATTATAGAGATAGAAGAACCAATAGAGATCCTTGCAGCTGCTCCTGTAAATACAACATGTGATGAGAACAATGGCAATGTCACCATCTTAACTAATCTAGAGGGTTCCGTTCAGTATTCCATAGATGGTATAAACTTTCAGCCTGAGAATAACTTTGTGAATCTACCACCGGGGGATTACATAGCAAGCACATTAGATGAAAACAATTGCCTTTCAGAATTTCCTTTCTCTATAGCTTCTAGCACTTTACTATTTGTCAATAATACAGTCGAAGAAAATGAAAATTGTAATCTATCTAACGGTAATATAACAATAGAAACATCAGATGGCATGGGACCTTTTCAGTACAGTCTTAATGATGGACCTATACAGAGTAGCCCTTTGTTTGAGAACCTATCTGCGGGCAATTACAACATACAAGTTACGGATGCTAATGGTTGTGTAACTACTGACGAAGTGAATTTAGAGAATATAGGAGAACTATTTCTACTAGATATAAATATTACGGAGCCCGACTGCGAAGATAGGACGGCCAGCCTAGAAATAAATCATGAGGGCGGAACGGGCAATGTGTATTATATCTTAGATAATCAAGCTGCACAATCTAGCAATACTTTTCTATCTGTAGATCCAGGTGTACGTGAGATATTCATCTACGATGATTTCGGATGTGAAGTGAGACAAAGTATAGATATAGCTATTCCTTATTGTGATATATATATCCCTAATGTGTTCACGCCTAACCGAGATGGAAACAATGATGTCTTTTCTATTTATACCACCTCACTGTATGATGTGGGTGTCATAAGATATTCTGTTTTTGATCGATGGGGAGAGTTAGTATATGACGCTCAGAATTTTGATATTGTAGAAGAAGATTTCTACTGGGATGGTACTTTCTTAGATCAGCCTGCAGAACTCGGGGTCTATGCCTATCTTATAGAAGTCATACACGAGAATGGATATGAAGAATTCTTTGCTGGTAGTATTACCTTACTTAAGTAGAAAGAACTAACTAGGAAGAAGTTTGTTGGGTGTCCGATCTAAGCGTACGTGATTATCCACCACCCTAGACACCGCCGTCGGAGGACTTTCCCTAACTCAATAGCCTAATGCCCACTATTTCTATATCCTATAGATTGTTTTTTGAAAACTTTTTGTTCGTCTAAGATTTCTACCTGATAGATATCTTCCTTCGTTATAGACTTCGTTCTAGTGCCTACTTTATTCTCTAGTTTAGAGATTCTTAGATTCTGATACTTAATACTTTCTGATACTATTTTCCTTACCTCGCGGGCATTTCCAAAAAACTTATTCTTACTAGCAAATACATCCGTAAAGATTTCTTCTAGTGCTTTTACTGCAGTCTTGGTAGGCTGATAACCTCTTTCTGAATACATGAATAGGGCAATTTCTCTTAGCTCCGACACAGTGTAATCTTCGAAGCTTAAGGTCTTATCAAATCTAGAACTAAGGCCAGGATTAGCCTTAAGGAATCGATCCATATTTTCTGGATAACCCGCAGCAAAAACAAAGAATTCTCCCCTATTGTCTTCCATCCTTTTCAGTATGGTTTGTATTGCTTCATTACCATAATCTCCCTGCAGTCCATTAAAATTAGACAATGCATAAGCCTCATCTATGAACAGCACACCACCCATAGCCTCTTCTATACGCTCCATAGTTTTCATTGCTGTCTGACCTACAAATCCAGCAACTAGTCCCTGTCTATCTGTCTCTACCATGTGGCCTCTTTCTAGAATGCCTAGCGCCTTATATATTTTACATAAAATCCTTGCAACCGTAGTTTTCCCTGTACCTGGATTTCCAATAAATACGGTATGAAAATGAAAACTATTTAATACATTTTTTCCTTGCAACTTATGGTACCTAACGATTTCTACAGTTTCTCTTATCTCTTTTTTGACCGTCTCGATACCTACTAGTTCTTCTAGTTCATGGATCGCATCAGTTAATAATTGTTCATCTATAGGTATATTAGGCAATGCCTTGGTTCTTCTAAGATTAATAGCTTGTACGTCTTCTAGAATAATATTTTCTAACGCCTGGTGACTGAGTTTATCTCTACCCTTTTGTTTCATTATTCTCAGACCTAGATTGATCTTCGCCTTCTCTATCAGGTCATACACAAATCTCGCATTACCAAAACTCTTATCTCTTTCTCTATAGGAACTAACGATTATCTCGTCTATAGCGACACGCGCATCATCAGATAAGACAACCTCCATTTCTTCAGAAGCATTGTTAGCGATAAGAGATAATTCCTGAGGTAGGTAATCTGCAAAATCATAAAAGTGCTTAAACCTAGACTTCAGACCAGGATTAGAGTCTATAAAATGCTTCATCTCTTTAGGGTACCCCGCTACTATTACCGCCATATCACCCTTGCCATTAGACATTTCTTTTACAAGTATCTCTATAACCTCTCTGCCAAAATCCTTGGTATCATCATTCGTTCTTGCCAGCGCGTAGGCTTCATCTATGAAGAGCACCCCTCCCCTAGATTTCTCTATGGCAGCTTTTACCTTAGGCGCTGTCTGACCTATGTATTCTCCCACCAGATCTACTCTATCTACCTCATGTACATGTCCTTTAGAAAGCAGTCCCATTTTCTTGTAGAGAGAGCCCATCATCTTAGCTACTGTAGTTTTCCCGGTACCCGGATTCCCCATAAATACAGAATGAATATTTATCTTATCGTTTTCTTCAAAGCCTTTATCTTTTCTTAGCTGCAGAAACTGAATATAAGAAGCATGGTCTTTTACTTTCTGCTTGATCTCATTTAGACCTATAAGGTTTTCGAGCTTTTCTAAAAGCTCAGGAAATGTTTTATTTAGATCATTTTCTGTCTGTAAATGTAGCACGTCATCCGTGTGACCTATTTTTACTATAGCCATACCTTCTTCTGATTCCTCCTCTACTCTAAAGTGGACCGTAGCAAGAAGGGTCTCCATAAAAATGATATCTATGGAATAATCACCTTCTCTCCATGAGCCTTTGACATTAGAACCCCAGCCGGCCGATATTTTGATGGTATCATCACCTGCTTTCACATTCTGCAACTTCGTCACCTGTCCCTTTAGCTCTTTGGCCTCATTGTAGAATTTTACAAACAACTCACAATGCCAGTTCTGCGTTATATGTAGATTCTTCAGATCTATTTCCGCATAGACATACCTAGTGGTCTCATTAGAGAAAGTTCTTAGATAAGTTCTATCTTCTTCTATAACATCATCATATTGGCCCTCATAGAGTTTTAGATTTTTCAGTTCTATATACTGATTGTTCCCCTTAAGGAAACGATCTTTTGTCTCTTCTACATAGAAATACTTAGTCGCCACTTTCGTATCTTCTATCCAAGCCTCCCAATAATAAGTTCCTTTCTTCCAAAACGATCCCTCTTTCTTATTTCCCCAGCCTTCTCTTATAAATACAACACTATCAAACTTGCTTACCTTGCGCTTAAAATCAAGAGAGCAAACCTTCTTTCTATTTTTAGTCAGCTCATAACATTTCAGAGAAACGTTAACCTCCCATACAGTTTCATCGAAATTTTTATTGTAAAAAGAAAGTTCAGCATATACATATGTGGTGCCATATCTGTCAAAAACCTGTCTGTATTTCTTCTTATTATCAGCGAGCCATTCCGTGGAGGAATATACCTTAAGCTCCTTAAACTTGTATAATTTAATCTCTTTATCCGGTTTTCCTTCTCTCATTTTCTTGCGTATATCTTACTAATTTAGAGTATTGCAATATCAATGTAAAGTAAAATTGTGGAATTATATGAAACTTTTTGTTGCTGGATTAGTTTATCCATATTAGCAGAAACTAAAAGCAATGTTATATTTGCACACATATGGCGAAAATTAAATTTACATTCGAAGCAGAGGGTATTCCAGACAAAATCGTAGAAAACGCTGAAGAAGGATATTCTATACTCGAAATAACGGAAGATCATGACATCCATCTCAATCATAATTGTGGAGGTGTCTGTGCATGCTCTACATGCCACATTTACGTGGAAAAGGGAGAAGAATCACTTGAGGAGATATCAGACAAGGAGGAGGACTTTATAGATAGGGCAATTAATCCTAAAATAGAATCTAGACTTGCATGTCAATGTATTATTCTCGACAAGGACGCTGACATAGAGATTCAGATTCCTGACCAGTCCGACATAATAGGACATGAACATTAATTAAAAAATAACAAGGGATGCCTTTTGAAGAAATAGACGATTTACCCATAAACTGGGAAGACCACGAGGATGTAGCCATTAAATTATATGACAAATTTGGTGATGAATTTACAGAACAGAAGATCTATAGAATTAGATTTACTGACCTGATAGACTGGGTATTAGAGATCCCACAATTTGAAGGAACTCGAGAAGCCTGCTCCGAAGGTCACTTAGAAATGATCCAAGCTAAGTGGGTCTATGAGTGGAGAGATAACCAATAAGGGAAACTATTCTTATGTCAATATAGGCTCTAGTTATAATCGCTTTGTTAGCCATTATACACATTTACATTCTATGGTATAATACCATTTTTATTTTTAGATGACGGAAAAGGATTTAGAATTGTTCAAAATGGATCAAGGCAAAAAATGTAGGCGAACCCATAGGTTCGGCGAGGCTTTTTAACGAAGAAACATGAAGAACAAAATAAATAATTACCGTCATTCTAAACTAGAATTGGTATAAGATGTTTCCCTGGACCACGAAAGCTAAGAAGGTGTTTGAAAGCTTTGATCTTAGCTTATATGAGCAAACTAAGGCCAAGGCAGCTTACCAAGGATTATATCGATAATGTAAATAGCCAGAACCTAATTATAGATTACATTCATGGTAAGCTGTTTGCGATCCCCCTACCTTAGAATTTGAGTGGCAGAATAGTAACTATCAGTGCTTCGTGACTTTTCAGGAAGCGACAGATTTTGAGACGCAAGGACAAGGGATTGATCCGATGTTTCTAGACCTATCAGATTTTAGACTACACCCTTCATCTGCTGCCAACAATGTAGGATTTCATGGAGAGAACTATAATTCTTACTTGAGATTACTTAATAATCATATGTTAATCCCTCATGGATAATCGTTACCGCTTCTCCATCATGCTCTTCTACTCTACCTACAATTTGGGACTCTATGTTATAAGATGCAGCAATTGCGATTATAGCTGCGGCATGTTCTTCTGGAAGATATATCTCTAGTCTGTGTCCCATGTTAAAGACCTCAAACATCTCCTTGTAATCCGTACCAGATTGTTCATGAATTAATTGGAATAATGGTGGTATAGCTAAGAGATTATCTTTGATGACTACTTTGTTTTTTATAAACTTCTTGACCTTGGTTTGTGCGCCGCCTGTGCAGTGGATGATACCGTTTATATTTTCCTTGTGATTAGCAAGGATTTCCTTAAGTACTGGCATGTAGGTTCTTGTAGGAGACAGAATAAGTTTACCTACACTTACATCAGTACCGTCTATTTCTACAGTGTCTGTAAGTAGCTTTTTTCCAGAATACACATACGCCTTATCCGTTGATGGATCGTAACTTTCAGGATACTTTTTTATATAGCTGCTGTCTAGCACATCATGTCTTGCAGAAGTAAGACCGTTGCTGCCCATGCCACCATTATATTCCATCTCATAGCTTGCTGTCCCTGAAGAGCTCAGACCTACAACAACATCTCCAGCTTTTATATCATTGACAACTAGATCCTTCTTAGCTATTCTTGCAAAAGTTGTAAAACCCACATCAGCAGTTCTCACGATATCGCCTACATCAGCCGTCTCTCCTCCTGATAGGTGCAACGCTATTCCGTATGCTTTCATCTTATCAGCAAATGTCTTAGCACCATTTATAATAAGACCTAATACATCTCCAGGAATAAGATTTTTGTTTCTACCTATTGTAGAGGAAATAATAATATTATCTACACATCCTACACACGCCATATCATCTAGATTCATAACCAGTGAATCTTGGACAATTCCCTCCCATACACTTGCATCTCCCGTTTCTTTCCAGTAGATATATGCAAGACTCGTCTTGGTTCCTGCCGTATCTGCGTGCATGATATTACAATAGTTAGGATCTCCTGCTACAATATCAGGTAAAACCTTACAAAATGCTAGTGGATATAGTCCTTTATCTAGGTTCTTTATGGCTTTATGCACATCTTCTTTTTGTGCTGACACACCTCTCTTATTGTATTTATTATTGTCCATCCTGTTCGGCTTAATTTTACCTATCACGTTCTATCGTGAAGCAGCTACAAATGTAATATAATGTATATGTAAATCTTATCTATGTCAATACAAAGTGAAGATTTATGTCAATAGAACTTTTACATCTAATCATTCTTGATGAAAACTCTAAAGTTTTTACCAGATATTTTTATTTCTCTCTAATCTATAATCTCTCCAATCTAATAAATGTAAAGTATTAGACATTTTTGCAATATGATCATGACAAAACAATTCATTAGCGTATTTAATTTCAGTTTATGGATTATTCGTATAAAACATGGCTTCCAAATCATATTTGGTATTTTGTGTTAATACATAGTATAAATCCTTAACACTCTTGGACATTTTGGTTAATAAAGAATTAAATTTTTAGCAAAACTTAGGGGTATCGTCTATTTTATTAGTCTATACAATGAGCATCGGGATTAATGCTTAAATATATAAACACTTGGTTCAGGATGTAAAGACACTTTAAGCCATTTTTAGAAAAACCATTATGAATATCCTTTTTTTGCACCCATTTATTACAACTAATACTTTTTACGAATGAAAAACCTAATATCTCCTCTCTTACTTATCATACTCAGCATCTGTGGCTTAAACGCTCAGACAGATATAGGCATAAAGACCTCTGTAGGATTCTCTAACGATATCTTAGAATCTAAGTATGCAACTCAATCTGATAATATCCTTTACATGATAAGCAGTACAGGATCAGATAAAAATTACTCTGTTGGACTATTTGTCAATAGGACTGCTGGACAAGTGTTTTTACAAGGAAGCGCGATGGTAAGTAGATTTAGCAATAGCTATGACATAGAATCATTTATATCTGATGATATCCAGAGCGGAACTCTATCAGAAACGATTGTTCAGCTAGATGTTCCTATCCTTATGGGAGCAGCATATAAAAACTTCAGACTAGGAGTAGGACCTCAACTGCAGTATGAGCTACACAAAAACTCTGAACTCACAAATCTACCTACTTACGAAGATAGAGGATCTAAATTTTCAACAGGTTTTAATGTAAGCCTTGGTTATGATCTAGGACCTATTTATACAGATCTTAGCTTATACAACAGTTTCGCTTCTAAAGGAAATGGAATCTACCTTAATAGTGAGAAAGGAGGATTCAAAGCAAGAGACAGACAAGTTAAGTTTAGCATAGGACTTAAGTTCTAAGCTACTACAAAATAATTAAAAAAAATACGGATTACACAGTAGATACTATTGTGTAATCTTTTTTATTATATCTCTCTAGGATTAAGCCAGATATAGATTACATCTACTATAATATTCAGTAGGACAAATATTAAGGATACGAAGATTACACAGCCAAGGATGACTGGAATATCATAGTTAAGTAAAGCCGTAACCGTTGTGAAACCGAGTCCCTTATAACTGAATACATATTCTACAAAAAAGGCTCCTGCTAACAAAGAAGCTAACCAGCCTGTTATAGCTGTTACGATAGGATTCATAGAATTTTTGAGCACGTGCCGCTCAAGGACTTTTCTATAAATCAGTCCTTTAGAAACTGCTGTTCTTACGTAATCTTGACTTATGATATCTAGAACAGAGGATCGAGTAAGTTGCGTTATAACTGCCACAGGCCTGATACCTAATGCTATTGCCGGTAGAATCAGATTCTTAAGCACTAATCGTTCGTCCCCTAGGTCGTCTAGTTCTATAAGACTTCCTTGCATGTTCAGTCCTGTCCATCCGCTCCATAGATACCCAAACACTATGGCAAGAATAATAGCACTTACATAACTAGGCACAGAATAGCCTAGCGTAGAAACACCTACGATGAAGCTGTCTATAAACTTGTCCTTATTGATAGCGGCAATAAACCCTAATAGGATACCTGTTATCGAAGCTATAAGTAAGGCGGATAATGCCAGAATAATGGTAAATGGGATAACCTCTCCTAAGATGGAAGACACAGATCTACCAGACTGATAAGATTCTCTTAGGTATGGTTTTTTGACATAAAATGAACAGGCAAACAAATTGAGCCGAGCGACGACATTTTGAGGTCTAAAATTGTTAGTAGCAGAACAACTTAGATATACGGGTGTTAGATCCCGTAGATAATACGCCATCTGAATATACAAAGGTTTATCCAGACCTAGTGCTGCCCGCTTATCATCTATTGCAGTGTTTTCACTCCTCTGCCCGAAGGTAAGTCTAGCTGGATCTACTGGAGCCAGATATATGATGGAACTTATAACGACAACAACACTAAGCGTCACAAGTATACCCGAGAATAATCTTTTTACAATAAAAATAAGCATAGAAACTATAAGCGCAACAATTTAATCAGTACTCGTATAAACTAAGTGTCAAAACTAAGCTAATAAAACATTAAAATAATAATTTTACACGACGTGAAAGAGATTGACATTATAAATCTTCTTATACCTAGAGCTTAAAGACAAAATAGATATGGAAATAAAAGGATATAGCTACGATAAGATCAGACAGTTATCTAAGAGAGATATAGCTTACCAGGTAAATACAGATGTGTTCAGCGAGTTCTTGCAATATATGCCCGAAATAGAAACCTATGAAAAAGCTATAGCTGATCGCCAGAAATTCCCTGTTGATAGAGCCCTACTCCATCAAGTAATATCTGATGCATACAATGAAACCACGCTTTCAGACCCACAAAAACATAACCTAGAAGCTCTACTTTCTGAACAAACCTATACCGTTATAACTGCGCATCAGCCATCTCTGTTGACAGGTCCGCTATACTTTATATTCAAGATATTCTCAGTCATCAATCTTGCCGAAAAGCTTAATGAGAAATATAAGGAACAGCATATTGTACCTGTGTTTGTAATCGGCGGTGAGGACCATGATTTTGAGGAAATCAATCATTTAGAAATATTTAATAATAAGATAGAATGGAAACACGCTCATACAGATGAGCCTGTCGGCAGACTCAACCTAGAGGGTATTCCAGAAGTACTTTCTCATGTCAAAGAAATCTTAGGAGAAAAATCTAAAGCTTACGGGCTCGTACAAAATTGGGAGAAATTACTTGCGAATGCGGACACTTATAGCTTATTCACTTTTCATCTCGTCAATGACTTGTTCAAAGCCTATGGTGTACTCGTAGTTGCTATGGATAAGCAAGCGCTAAAAGAAAAATTTAAAAATATCATCCAACGAGAAATTCTGCACTCAGAAAGCAAGGACATCGTAGAAAAAGCTCAATTAGCTATAGAGGCGAAGTCCTTCAAATCTCAGACCTACATCAGAGAAATTAACTTTTTCTATTTTCATAAAGGCATGAGAAAAAGAATACAACAAGAAGGTGACAATTATAGGATTGTAGATACAGATCAAGTTTTCACGGCAGAAGAAATGAAAAGCGAAATAGATACGGCGCCAGAAAAGTTCAGTCCCAATGTTATCATGCGGCCCTTGTTCCAAGAAATTATATTTCCTAACCTTGCCTACGTAGGTGGCGGTGGAGAATTAGCTTACTGGCTAGAGCGTAAGGAGCAATTTGCACATTTTAATGTTTTCTTCCCTGTGCTTATGAGAAGAAATTCTGCTCAGCTTATAGACAAAAAAAGTATGGATCAAGTCAGATCACTAGGATTATCAGATGAAGCATTTTTGGGAGAACTGCACGAGACAACGACCACCTTTCTTAAAAAAGATTCCGAAGTAGCCTTCGAACTTACGGATGAAAAAGAAAAATTACAGACTTTCTATAATGCTCTAGCGAAAAAAGTTTCGGCAATAGATCCTACACTAGAAGGAAGAATACAAGCAGAAAGTACTAAGGCAACAAAGAGTATGGAAGGTCTGGAGAGCAGACTGAAAAAGAAAATTAAAGAAAGCTCAGAGGCTGATATACGAAAGATAGAAAAAGTATATAAAATATTATTCCCGAGTGACAGTTTACAGGAGAGAAAAACTAATTTTCTAGAATTCTACAGTAGGTACGGTGAGGATTTCATGAGGATACTTAAGGATAATCTAGATCCTTTTAATAAAGATTTTCTGAGTATTGTTATGGAGTAGGAGAAGAAATAGATGTATTCCACCCCTGACCCCTCAAGGGGGATATGTGTTGTCCCCCTTGAGGGGTTAGGGGTGGAACAGTATCTACTTATTTCGATTTCTCTTCCTATGTCCCTGAGGTTTTACCATGGTTTAGATTCTTATTGTAGTGGTAATTATTGGAAGGACTAGCTTTCTCCATTCGAGCTTTTTCTCTTTTAATGATGCAGGAATTAATATTTCCACCCCTGACCCCTCAAGGGGGATATGTGTTGTCCCCCTTGAGGGGTTAGGGGTGGAACAGTATCTACTTATCTCGATTTCTCTTCCTATGTCCCTGAGGTTTTACCAAGGCATTCTCACCTATCCAAGCAACTAATATAATACTTACCTCGTCAATATTTTTGAGGACCTCCCAACTACTAAATCGTAAAACGGTAAAACCTATATCACGTAATGCAGCATCCCTTTTTTTATCTTTATTAATTGACTCTTCCGACTCATGAGTAATACCGTCTACTTCTACAATTAATAAAAGTTCAAGACAAACGAAGTCAGCAATATAATTTAGTATAGGCCTTTCCCTTCTGAATTGATATCCTAGCATCTGCTTTTGCCCTAGAACATATTTCCACATACAAGCAGCCGATTTAGTCATGCTGCGTTTATTTATTTTAGCAATATTATTTAGATTCTTATTGTAGTGGTAATTATTGGAAGGACTAGCTTTCTCCATTCGAGCTTTTTCTCTTTTAATGATGCA
>ENA-ORXR01000214-ORXR01000214.1-marine-metagenome-genome-assembly--contig:-NODE-214-length-88511-cov-6.262410_pt1 | contig 88511 bp, 72 predicted proteins | sample MGYA00237866_ERZ511479 | MGnify/ENA metagenome assembly ERZ511479
CGAGCAACAACGACCTCGTTCTCATGAGGTTACGCCCGAAGGGTTTGCGCAGCCTTCGATTCGGCGAAGCCGCTTTCTATTCAACAATTCCTTCAAAACGACAGGTTGCCGAGTTTTTCAACACCCTGCTAGGACTGAGCTGGAAGGTTTAGAAATGTTACAATTTGGCTTCGCGGAGGGACACCATTGTGGCAACGGCCGTCCCGGTCGTAGCGTCTCTTTTTGGTCGTGCAGAATAGCGGTCGATCGTGCCGATCGGCAGGTTTGATTAGGGATACGACCGAGACGGTCATGCCACAATCGCGTTAGGGAAAGTCCACCGAAGGCAGCCCTAATTCCCCATCACCGTAACTGCAAACCGACGAGTGTGAGGCGCTCGACGATGCTCAAAGAGAAACAGTCCCTGCCAAGTTCCCAAAACCATCCTGCCTGCTAAAATAGGCACGTTTTTGTCGACATCCGTAAGGCACATTCGGATATGAGAAGGCATGTCATCCGGGCCCTCATGAGTGTGAACGAAGTAGGGAGTGTCTTCAGGAACCAGATGATCGAAAAAAGCGTGTAAGTCAGTTCGCGCCGACGGGTCAGCGTTCTCCATCACTACCAAGCTGCAACTGGTGTGCCTGACAAAAACCGTAGCGACGCCGTTTTCGATCTCGGCTTGGCGAACGATGTCTTCGACTTGAGAAGTGATCTCGTAAGTGCCTTTGCCATTTGTGGGCAGGCTAAATTCGTCAGTGTGTACGCGCATCCCAGCCGAAAAAGCTCACCCATTTTTAGCCCTCGGAGAGCATCGTGACCGTCATGGTCTGGTTGTGCAATTCACATTGGTTGGTGACATCGAAGTCGCAAATTTCTCCATACGCGTAGAACCCCAGACACGGAACTTCTCTCCCAAATTTGTCGAAGATTGCTTCGACTTCGAGTTCTGTAGCGGGCCCCATCACCTCGCGGCGAGCCGCGCACGTGAAAAGGATGGCGAGGTTGTCCTTTCCTTCGACGGGCGGGCAATGGCCAGCGGCTTTGCTGGCCGCTTCAACGAGGTCGTCGACGCTGGAAAAAACTAGCATTCGAATGTCGCCCTCGGGGACGTCGCCAGCACAGAAGAATGAATTGGACTCTTCGTCGATCCCAAATGGTGTCCGAATCAATCCGGGCAGGCCGTTTTCGTGAATGATTTGAAGAGGAAAATTCAGACCAGAATTTGGCAAGCTATTGGCTTCGGGACCGAGGTGTCTTTTGAAGACTTCGAGGGCTGGGTCGTCGTCGATTTCCAGCAGTTGGTTGGCGACCGATTTGGTGATCGTGGCGGTTCCGCCGAAGTGTGGCCATCCACTGACAGCCGAGGCTTTGGCGGTGATTTTTTCGCCATAGAATCCGACCGCGAGAAACGCAGAGTGATGAGCTCCATCCTCGCTGAGAATCGCTGTGCGCTCAAATTTCCAATTATCGGCTGCCCGCCCACCGCTGATCGCTGATCGTTGACCAATGGCACTTCGCAAGCCGCGGACGATGTCGTCGCAGTTAGGTACCAGTCCATCCACGAAAACCATGGTGTAGGCCAGATCTTCTTCATCGAGGAATTCACCCATTTCCCGTCCTGCATCCAAGTGGACGGTGTCTGGGGTCAGTTCGATGAGCCGGGTTTTAATCGTGGTATCGTCAAAGCGGATCGCCGCGATGGTAAGGGAGTCGAGAAACACTTCTGACCCATGAATTTGGGACGCCCCGGAACTTCCGGCGATCTTCGCGCGAGGATACGCTGTTTTGAGGGCACTAAGAACAGCTGGGTCTTCGATCGCTTCGATTGAGCCAAACGCTAAAATAAGGTGCGCGTCGGGATCAGCCGCAGCAGAGATTTGATCGATCTCCGCAGGATATTGGATGAGAGTCTGAGAAACGTTCATGGTTATCGGCGTAAGCTACTCCAGTCCAGCACCCTATCACGCGGGTTCGGGAATTTGAAGGTGATTCATGATCAGTTGCCTCAATTCTTTCAAGCGATACGGTTTCGAAAGATAGTCATCCATTCCCGCCTCCAAAAACCGAGCTCGATCGCCCGGCATGGCAAGCGCTGTGACGGCGATGATCGGGACATTGGCTGAAACCGGGTCTTGGCGAATGGCTCGCGTTGCCTCCAAGCCGTCCATCCCTGGCATTTGGATATCCATTAACACCAAATCGGGCCGCTTTGATGTCATCATTTGGACAGCTTCGCGGCCATCGTGAGCCCGCTCGATGAGAAAACCGATCCGTTCGAGATACTCTCGTGTCGTGACGATGTTGGCATCGTTGTCCTCGGCGATCAGAATTGTCGGCTGTTGAAGGGTCACCGATCGCAAAGCATCACTTTCTCCCTTCGGGATGTACTCTTCCAAGATGACGGCTTCGCAGGTCTTCGAGGAAATTTTATCCAAGGCGGCCCGTAAATCACTGCGACGGATGGGCTTCACCAAGTACTCGGCTGCCCCGCGTTGGAGACCTCGGGTCCGGTCGTCCATGATCGACAGTATGAGAACTGGGATTGCCTTGGTTTCAGGATGCGCTTTTAAAGCATCGAGGGCATCCCATCCGATCATGTCGGGCAGAAAAATATCGAGGATGATGACATCGGGCTTTTTCTTCAGAGCCATTCTCACAACTTCCTCGCCACGCATGCAGATCGCTGCTGAGATACTGAGTTCGGACAAGAATCGGCCAATTCGATCGACATCGGTTTGGGTGTCCTCAACGAGCAGAGCAGATCCGTAGTCGGCCATTGGCTCGGTGCTCTCTGGATCTTCCGTCGGAGTGATGAGTAAGGTTTCAATCGGGATGTCTTCGAATTCGTTCTCTTCGTAGGGAAGGATGATACTGAACTGCGATCCGACGCCGACTTCACTCTCCACATCGACACGGCCGCCGTGCATGTCAGCCATATTGATCACCAGGGACAGTCCCAATCCTGCACCCTCGTATTGGCGGGACAATGCGCTATCGAGTTGGACAAATGGGCGGAATAAAAGTTGGATATTGTCTTCGCTGATTCCGATGCCGCTGTCCTTTACGCAGAACCGAATCTGGCCGGTATGGATGTCGCTGCTGACAGTCACTCCGATGCTTCCTCTGGGTTCGGTGAATTTGACGGAATTACTAAGTAGATTGACGATCATCTGCTTCAAGCGCCGTTCGTCTGCCATGACGATTTCGGTGCCGCGCTGAATCTGCAACGTGATCGAGATCGACTTCTTTGCCGCAGTTTCTCGAAGGAAAGCGATGCTCTTTTCGCAAACTTGCCGAACATTGACCGGCTCGATCTCGAGAGACATTTCGCCAGCTTCGATCTTCGCGATGTCGAGGATGTCACCGATTAGTTCTAACAGGTGTCGTCCACCGTCTTCGATGCGCTGTGCGGCTTCGATTTGGCGTTCGGTGACTTCGCCATATAGGCCGTCTTGAAGAGCCTCAGCAATTCCGAGAACCGCGTTGAGGGGAGTGCGCAATTCGTGGCTCATTCCCGCCAAAAACTCGTCTTTAGCGCGAGATGCCTCCTCGGCCCGTTCCTTGGCCAGCCCAAGTTTAGCATGGGCATCCTGAAGTTCACGAATCAGTTCAGCCTCCTCCACTTTGACTTGGAGCGAACGAATGTGCCTCGCGCTGTTAGCCTCGTTGAACTCGAGGACTTCGTGCATGTTACCTATCAAGCTGCCCAAGTCTTTAGGGTCGATGCTCGCCAACTTCGCACCGAGAGCGGTGGGATCAGCAAACAACTCCTCAAGCTGGGCGCTCGGGACATTGAGCGCCTTTTTAAGGTGAAGCTTCAGGAAACGGTTCATCAAGTGGCGAACTATACGCGATGTTTGGTTGATGCGCTAGTTGAGCGGTCTGGTCAGTCGGTGAGGTCAGCTGTTTTGTAAACCTGCTTCGCACAGCCTCCGGCGCTAGACTTACGATCAGTCCGCTGAAAAATTGAAGGGGTTTCGCCTCATCTTGCCTTGGTCTGAGAAAAAATCTCTCGTGAATTGTTCAACCTTTTAATCGTTCGGAACACTATCAGGGTGTTGAAAAAGGCGGTGACTCGTCGCGGAGCCTCATGTGATCGAGGGTTAGGCGTTAGGATCAAGTGGATGAACATCCATGCGTGACGAGCAACAACGACCTCGTTCTCATGAGGTTACGCCCGAAGGGTTTGCGCAGCCTTCGATTCGGCGAAGCCGCTTTTCTATCCAACAATTCCTTCAAAACGACAGGTTGCCGAGTTTTTCAACACCCTGCTAGCGGTGCCCTATCGAGCAAAGTAGGCATGCCGAGGAGCGAACGATAAGTCCAAGTGATGTTCCAGCGGTAAGGGTAAAACCGGTAGCTAGGGGTAGTCTGGGCTGTAACCCGAAGGGCCTCTCTTTTTCTCCAGCGCGAAGCGCTGCCAGAACTAACTTCAATTCCCATCTTTGTGGCAGGTGGCGGAATTGATCAGACCTTCCTTGGGTTGAATTTGCCAGCAGATTTAGATCCAAGGCAACTCTTGGCCCGTTTTTTCGCCCATTCTTGAACCAGTATTTATCGAAAACAACGTTCAGACACTGTAGAGCGCATCGACCAGATCGAGAGACCTACGATTCGGAAGCGCTCCTACCTCCATCTGGTTCATCGCATAGGCAAAAGCCAGACGATTCTCAGGGTCGGCGAAGGCGTGGCTTCCTCCTGCCCCGGGATGGCCGAATGATCCCTCGGTCGGGCCGAAGAGTGGCTCGATGGAGTCGGGGGACTCAACCATAAATCCTGCAGAAAATGCCGTTGCTGCTAGCAGCGTCCGGTCTTCTGTCGCCGTCGTTCGGCGCTCCGCCATCCAGCCAATGACCTTCGGGTCGAACAAGTCGCCGCCACCCGTGGCTAAACACGAATAGAATTTCCCGAGCGATTGGACATTTCCGACTCCCCCCATGGATGCGATTCCTGCAGTCCAGCCAGCTGGTGTGTTCATGTCGGCAATCGAATTAAGACCAACCGGACTGGTGAATGCGCGCCGCGTTTCATTACCCGTCGCATTGAAAGCATCATAGAACCTGCGCTCGCTATCACTCGGAGTGAACCTCCCTGGGTAGAGTGTGGCAACGCGGTGGTGCTCAGGTTCTGGCAAACCAATCCACAGGTCGAGATCGAGAGGTTCGGCGATTTCCTGTCTGAAATACTGATTTAAATTTTCCGCCCCCGTGACTCGCCGAAGCATCTCCTCGGCCAGAAAACCAAACGTTCTCGGATGATAGCCGTGCGCCGTGCCGGGCAGCCAACTGGGTGTCTGCCGCTCCAACCCTTCAATGACCGCCCTGTAGTCGGTGATCGAAATTTTCTCATCGAGCCCACTGAGCCCCGCACTGTGTGACAGTGCCTGACCGATGGTGACAGCTCGCTTCCCGCCACCCGCGAACTCGGGCCACAACTCGGCCACAGCCATTTCCAAGTCGTAGCCTTCTGTGTGAAGGGCGCGCAGACAGCACGCCGCAGCCAAGCCCTTGGTCGCAGACCAAATCGGAATCAGTGTGTCGGCCGTCCAAGGCGCCGCGTCGGGATCCTTCGAAACGGTTCCGGAATGTAGCGAGACAATTTCTTGACCATCGCGCCATACTGAGACCGATGCTCCAATCTCGCCTCGAGTGGCAAAATTTTCGGCAAATACGCTACACAATTTGTCTTCCATCGCTGGCAACCTTCCCCATTCCCCAAAATTCGTCACGTCTATTCGTGCTCCATGGCTCCCCAGGCAAATTTCCTCGTCGGTAGGGCTTGTGAAAATTTTCACAAACTCGCTTGCTGGCACCCTAGTAGGGTAGATACTCATGCATGGGCAGCAAAACGGTCGAAGAGATCAACGCTCCAGATGCCGCAGCGAAGGCGTCACAAGCGGCGGAACAGTATCAGGATGCTGCTGGCGATCTCGTCGGCGAAAAACTGACCCTGAACATGGGGCCATCCCACCCAGCCACCCACGGTGTGCTGCGGTTGGTGTTGGAGCTTGATGGTGAAATCATCACTAGCGCCGATCCGGACGTCGGCTTTCTGCATCGCGGTGATGAAAAAATCGCCGAGAACATGCAATACAACCAGTTCGTTCCATACACGGATCGGCTGGATTACCTGGCTCCACTGGCCAATAACGTCGCCTACGCGCTAGCAGTTGAAAAGCTGATGGGCTGGGAATTGCCACCGCGAGGTAAGGCGATCCGCGTTTTGTGCTGTGAGTTGGCTCGGATTTCCGCCCACCTACTTGGACTCGGAGCGTTCGCTCTCGATGTCGGCGCGATGTCGGTTTTCCTCTACACGTTCACTGAGCGCGAGAAGATCTATAACCTCTGCGAACTGCTCACCGGAGCCCGGTTCACGACTTCCTACACCCGTGTCGGTGGTCAGATCCGGGATCTTCCAGAAGGCTTCCTCGACCAGTTGAAAGTGTTCCTTGGCGAAATCACAGACCACATTGTCGAGATGGAGGAACTGCTTTCTCGGAACAAGATTTTCGTCGACCGCACACGCGAGGTCGGAATCATCTCTAAGGAAGACGCAATTGCCTATGGTCTGACTGGGCCAAACCTGCGCGGTTCTGGTGTCGACTACGATGTCCGGAAAGCCCACCCATATCTCGACTACGAGAAATACGATTTCGACATTCCTGTCGGCGAAGTCGGTGATTGTTATGATCGCTATCTCGTCCGGATGGAAGAGATGAAGCAAAGTGTCCGCATCCTTGAGCAGGTGATGGAAGATCTCCCCGAAGGCGACATTAATGTCTGCGATCCGAAAGGAGTCCTTCCGAGTAAAGAACGTGTCATGATGAGCATGGAGGAATTGATCCACCACTTCATCGTTTCCACTCAGGGCATCGACGCTCCTGTCGGGGAAGTGTATTTCGGTGCTGAGAACCCTAAGGGCGAACTCGGTTTCTACATCAATAGCAAGGGCGGCGGTGTACCTCACCGATTGAAGATCCGCGCCCCTTCATTCGTGAATTTGAGTATTCTCCCCGAGCTACTCAAAGGCTACATGATGTCCGACACAGTCGCGATTCTCGGATCGCTCGACTTTGTGATGGGCGAGTGTGACCGCTAATGGAAACGGGGTAGGGGAGAGAGCACTCCGCCTCGCCATCAGAAATCGACCCGCTCATGCCCCCGACTGACGAAGTGCCGAAGCCGCGACCGGTTCGTGTTCTTCTCGTGTCTGAGGGTGCTGACCCCAATGCGACAAGTGGTGCCTTGGTCGGTTGGCTGCATACTCGGGCAGTGGCCAAAATCACGGAAGCTCATGTCGCGACTGAAAAATGGAAGGAGCAGGCATTTCGTGATCGAGGGTTAACCGACGACGACTTCACTGCGATCAATTCCAGAATGGCACAGACCGTCGCCTTCAAATTGGCGACATGGTTGCGCGGTGGCTCGGAATACAATTGGTCGGTTTACACTGCGTGCATGACGCTGGCTTACCCGATCTTTGAACACAAAGTTTGGAAACACTTCGAAGCACGTCTGCGTGCTGGCAAGTTTGACGTTGTTCATCGAGTGACTCCGGTGACACCCGTAGCACCTAGTCTGTTGGCGAAACGCTGCGCTCGGATTGGTGTTCCTTTTGTTGCTGGGCCGCTGAACGGTGGCGTGCCTTGGCCACCTGGATTCGATCACTTGCAGGCTCGCGACCGCGATAAGTTCGGCAAGCTTCGTTCGCTTCATCGACTGTTGCCCGGCTACAAGGCGACCCGCGAACACAGTTCTGCAATCTTGATTGCCTCGCGAATTACGCTTTCGGAAACCGATTCGCGTTACCATAACAAGTGTATCTATCTGCCGGAGAACGCCGTCGACACAGAGCAGTTTTCTGTTCGTAAAGCGGATCCGGATCCCGATGTCCTGCGTGTCGCATTTGTCGGTAGACTAGTTGCGTTGAAGGGTGTCGATATGTTGCTTGAGTCGGCCTTGGAACTGATGCGCGAAGGGCGGGTCGAGATTGACTTGATTGGTGATGGGCCGGAGCGCGAGGCCTTAGAGATTTGGGCGAGCGAAAATAAAGTTGCCGACCGTGTCCACTTTGCCGGATGGCTCGATCACTCTGAAGTCCCTGATCGGCTGCGGCGTTCCGAAGTGTTCGCTTTTCCTAGTGTTCGTGAGTTTGGTGGTGGGGCCGTATTGGAAGCCATGGCGATGGGGCTCGTCCCGGTGGTCATCGACTACGGTGGCCCTGGTGAACTGGTGCCAGAAGGAACGGGGCATTGTGTGCCTTTGGGGACTCCAGATGATATTGTGGGTGGATTCAGGAACGCCTTGAGAGAACTCGCCAGCGACCCGAGTCGGCGTCAGGAACTCGGTCGCAACGCGCGGCGGCATATCGAAGGCGCTCATAGCTGGTCGGCCCGTGCCGGGCATGTGGTTCGAGTGTATCGCTGGCTGATGGGGGAAGCATCGGAGCCGGAGAAACCGGATTTCGGAATGCCGCTCGCATTCGCTGGCAAAGACAGCGCGGCGAAGTAAATTTCTGCCGAACATGAGTGCTCTAAAAAACGCCCTGAAGGGTCTACAGAAACGCACGGCCCGGAAACTACTTGGGCGAGTTCACTTTATCACCAGTCGGCTGCCTCAGGAACTTCGGAAGGTTGAGAAAGCCCGAGTTTTGGTGGTTGCCCCACACATGGATGACGAGGCTATCGGCTGTGGTGGCACACTGTTGCTTCACGGTCAGGCTGGATCAGAATTGCTCGGAGTGTTTGTTTCCGATTGTGCGGGCACCGTGGATGACGAAAAGACTAAGCAATACGAACGCGACATTCGATTGGCTGAATCAAAGGCTGCGTTTGAGTTCTTCGGAATGAAACATTTGGGGACTCTGAATCATCCAGATGGCAATCTCTGCCTAAACATTCCGGGCATCGCTTCGGATCTCGCCAAGTTGCTCACAGAGCACCAACCCGATATCGTTTTTTGCCCGTTCCCAACCGACATGCACCGCGACCACCAAGCGGTCGCTCAAGGCTTGGCAGGAGCTATTCGCGACAGTAGTTGGAAGGGAGATGTGTGGGGCTACGAAGTGTGGTCGACACTTTGGCCGAACGCTGGAGTCGACATTTCCGAAGTGATCGACCAGAAAGCCGAATCGATCGACCTTTATCCGTCGCAAATGAAACACATGCCCTACGTTGAGGCCGCGACTGGGCTGAATCGGTACCGAGGATTGAAGCTCGGAGTTCCCGCTGCCGAAACCTTCTATGTGTGTTCCGAGACGGAGTTCGGAGAGCTGGCGGACACGTTGATCGGCAAGTGATTAAGGAATCGACGTAGTTATTGTGCGGTGAGCCCGTCGGTTCACAGAGCACATTAGGATATAAGGCGAAGGCTTACTTTCGTTTCTTCCTAAGCACCAACCGCGCATCTGAGCCGGTCAACTCTCCCGAATCAAGTAGTGCCTGATCAGCCAAATCACGCAGCGAGCAACGAGCGGAGGTATTTTGGCTGCATCCGTTTGTTCTGCACTATACCGACCACCTCACAAAAAGCTGTAATCGAATTGGACAATGTCCGATGCAAAAATATCGCCCACAATTTCTCGTGTGGTGGTATTGTACTCAAGCCTATAGTCCACGCCGGAAGAGCTCGAGACGTTCTCTCTTCCCAACTTCAAAGGCGGTAGGCCGATTTTTTTCGAAATCGCTGAAAATTCACTCTCAAAGTCCTCATAGCGACCTATATGAGTATTTAGTGGGCGCCCCCCTGCATCCAATGAGAAAAACTCTGCCTGCGGACGCAAGGAATGGAGTTGCGCTACCCACGAACATTTATCTTCGGCGAGAACTACGAGACCCTCGAAGCAGGAAACGTGATCAATTTCACATCTCGGACGGGACTCTACCAAATACCGGTATAGAGAGACCATACGTGCCCAGGGGTTACGCACATATCCAAAGACAGTATAAGTCTCGCCCCGAATGACTAGGGAACCTTCATCTACAACAACATCATGGCGGCTTTCTACCAGCTGCGAAATTGTCTGATGTTTTGTTCCTACCGAAGGCAACTCACTGCAATTCCCCTCAAGTTGAGTCAGCGCACGTCGCATACTACTACCTCCAGTTTTCGGCACATGGACGAAAACAAACTTATACGTGTGATTTATAACCATCAGACCTGAGCCTTGTTTGCAGAACGAGGTAGTTGGCTCTGAATCCTGGAGGGCAGCTTTAAAACCCGATCATCAGTCAGCATCCGCGCCCAGACTTCTCCTTCGCGTTCTGCCATTTCGTCATAGACTGAACGATCTGCAATCGCGCGATCAACAATGGTTTGAGCCTGTTGGTTTGCCAATTCGATGCTTCCAACCTTTGCTGAAGTTTCTTCAATGTTACCGGAATCGGCGGCTAGTTGATTGCTCATGGCTTTTGTGTCTACTCCGAGAAGATCCATCTCACTCCTAGTGTCTGAGCATAGATTTTTGCGTTCTCCGTGCAAGCTGATATTCGGCATCAACTCTGCTGTTAGATGAATGGTGGGGTCTTCACTGCAGTAGCCGAGTGTCTGCAAGCTATGCGACTATCGCCCTTCGCTCTCCTCTAGGATTACTCGGGTCGCTTCACGGAAACGTTCCGGCCATGGTTCGGCAGCATTTCGGGTTTTTTCAATGTTTTGAACTTTTCGAATTTCAGCCTTTCGGGAAGGCACTTTGTCGATCATTGCCTTCGTCTGTTTAGTTGCTTGATCCAGAATCGCGACGGCTCTTTCTGTCCGGTCTTCGAGTTCCGAATTTGAGGCGACGATGTTCGCTAGATCGAGTTGGCTTTGGAATAATTTGTTGAGGCAGGAATAGCAACCAGGCGAAACCTTGATCGCTAATCGCCTGCTTTTGATGGATGCTTGAAGGGCTTCGGCGGCGCTGCTCAACATGTCAGCATCTTGGTATTCTGTGGCTAGAAGAGTTTCTAAGTCGGCCAGCATCTTGGTGATTTTATGGCGGTTGGGATTGCCGGTCGTTTTGACGGCTCTACGCAATCCAGTAATCTGATCGAGGGTTCGGCCCAGTTTTTTGCAAGTCTTCGTCGTGCCCCAATGATTGAGATCGCTAGCGTTTCCGAATCCGGATATGCCTCACTGAGTCGAACGATCTGTTGGCATGCAGCAATCGCCCGTAGGCCATCGCCTGCGATTCGGCTGGTGTCGGCCACTTCCAGAAGAGCTTGGCCAAGCATCCGGAGAGCAAGGCTAGGCAACTCTGTGGTTTCAAAATCACAATCCGAAACCGCCTTCGTTAGTGAGTCGCCCTCCTTCAACAAGGTGTCGACTGGCGCGCTGCCATCCTTCGGCTTGTCCGACGTGGAGGTGCTGTATTGCCCCAAGGCATCCAGAACGTTCACGGATCGCTCTTGTGTCATTCCAGCAGTCGGAATCAGTAACAGAAAGGCGAGGGCAAGAAGCTGTTCGGGACAACGACGAAACGAAAGGGCATGTCCTGATTGTCTCACACTATCTCTTTTCGGGATAGGCAGGATTCGCCGTGTCCCACCCAACCGCTTCTTCCTGATATTGGTCGTGGGCATCCTGAAGGATCGTTTTAAGCCGCTCGAAATCCTCGGGAAAAGACTTAGCGAGATCGTTACTTTGGGTTGGGTCAGCTTCGATGTCGTAGAGTGCAAATCGCTTAAGTTTGGTATTGCGGAGTCTCTCCATGTGCTCTGGAAGCCACCGTCCCGTTAGGTTGGGGAGGTCATCGTAAAATCCGCAGATCACGAACCGACCGTCACGCAGCGCCGCATTGGGATTGGCCTCCTTTTCACCTTGATGGTTGGTATTGTAGGAGTGCCACTGCAGAGGGGTGTCGCGATTGAGGTCGTCACCTGAGAGAAGTGGTGTGATGTCTGCACCGTCCAGTGTTTCTCCAAGTCCCTCGGGAATCGCAGCTCCGGCCATTTTTGGGATCGATCGCATCCAATCAATGGTTCCGACAGGTGCGTCGATGGTCGAGCCAGGTTCGATCCAAGCTGGCCAGCGCATTAAGCCTGGAACTCGAATAGATCCCTCCCACAGTCCATATTTTCTGCCTCGAAACGGAACTGAAGAGCCGTAGTTGCGGTTATGAGCGTTGTCTTCACCAAGTGTTGCTGGGCCGTTATCTGAGGTGAAAATAACGAGAGTGTTTTCACGCAACTCCAACGCTTCTAGCATGGCGTCGATACGGCCAACTTGTTCGTCGATTCCTTCGACGCAGGCGTAGTAGGTGGCTTCGTCTTGAGAGACAACACCACGGGCTTGGTGGTCACGAACCAATTCGTTCGGTGCCTCGACCCGCCAGTGGGGCTCGTAAAAATTAACCATGAGTAGGAATGGCTCACCTTGGCGGCGGTCTTGTCGGAGCCACCGCAGTGTTTCGTCTGCCACGACAGCTGCCGCGAGTCCCTCGAGTTTGCCCAGTGGTTGGCCGTTGCGCCACCATCCTGGCTTGTTTCGAATGACTGTGTTGTTGTCCGAACAGAACCAGTCGTCGAATCCGTGATCACGAGGTGTGGGGACTTTGAGCGATTTGGCGTGCTCGACCAACGAGACATGCCACTTCCCGACTAACGATGTACGATATCCAGCATCGCGGAGAACACTGGGGAAGGTGGTTTCGGTTCTTGGGAGGTGCACTCCTGGAGCGCCTGCATGAATGAATCCGTAAATTCCTGAGCGATGAGGCATCCGCCCCGTCAGCATTGCGGCCCGAGAAGGAGAGCATACTGATGCGGGGGAGTAGTAGTTGGTAAAGGTCAGCCCGTCGCGAGCAATCGCATCAATGTTCGGAGTTCGAATTCGCGGGTGACCCGTGCATCCCAAGTCGCCGTAACCTAGGTCATCGACGACGAAGATCACGATGTTTGGTCGGTTGAAGGCCTGACCCTGAGTCGTTCCAAAACACCACGCCAGAGCCAAGAGAATCGCTTTTGAGGCAAGTGCTGAAGCGTTTGGATTCATCGGTTCGTTTTTCGGTTGTCTACCTTCTAACCTAGCTTTGTATTGATGAAAATCTACCGGATCGCCGATCATCGCGCCGGTTACTGCGTGGGTTGCCCACGTCAAAGATCACTGGCAGGGTAGGAAATGCCCAACCCATTGATAGCATACACTTGGTGGCTTCGTTTGGCCGTGATTACTGCGACATGTTTCTTAACCTGCAACCTAACTGCGCAGACAGAGAAACCCGAGGCGGAGAAGACTACTGAGACGAAGACCGCTGAGACGAAGTCCGAAACGGTTCAGCCCTATTCGCAGAAGAGTAGCAAGGGGAAGACCTACTACCTGTTTAGCCGCGAACAGAAACTGAAGAATTCGGACAAAACCGTTACGATGTACTACTTCGCCAAGGATCCGAAGAATTCGAAAGGCAAGCCGATGGCAGCAGTGCCTGCCGACCGCGAAGTTTCTGAGACCAAGACCGGGATGTTGGTCTTGAAGAAGAAGGTCAAGTAGCCAGCCTAGGCCCTACGCCCAGCGTCGCCCGCGGTTGCCCAGTGGGTCGATCGCTTGGGCGACATGTGTTCGAAGACTGCTTCGATGGCGACTTGGTTGAGGAACAGAAACGCTGCTGGAATTGAAAACAGCGGGTGTTTCGTGTTTGGGAATCGTCGTCCGATCATCCCTAGGGTGAGCACGGCGATCAGTGGAACCAACAGCAGCCAGCCCAACGGACAACCGAGTCCGATGGCTCCGTAGGCCGATGCCGCGAGCATCAGGATCAGGCACCACGGAACCGCTAGACGCAGATATTTGTGAGAAACTAGGCGCCACCAGAGTGGGTGAAATCCAGGGAAACACCAATGTGGGTGTGCGGCGAGAAGCTGTAGATTCCCAGCCAGTGTTCGACGTTTGCGAATGCGTTCGGTTGTTGGGTCTGGGGGAAGCGGGTCGATGGCCAGTGCTCGCTTCTCAAATCGAACTTGGTAGCCTTGTTCCGAGATCTGCAACGGAATCAGCATGTCATCGATCGTGGCCTCCAGTGGGATCGGTTGCCAAAGCTCGGAGCGAATTGCATAGATCGCGCCGGTGCAGGTGACCCCAGCGCCACAGGCACCTTCCCAGTTTCGCAATAAGGTTTCGAACGCCCAGTAGCCTCCGACACCAGATCCGGTTGACGAGTTCGCGGCTCCTATCTGTAGCCTGCCAGACACTGCGCCGGTCGTCGGATCGCAGAAAGACGAGAGAAGGTGATCGATCGAGTCTTCGGTAAAGCGCTGTCGAAGATCACCTAGAATCGTGATTTCGGCTGAATCGAGGTGGGCGAATGCATGGTTGAGAGCGTTCGGCTTACCAAGACGGAAGGGAAGATCGAGAACGGTGACTTGCAGTGATTCCGAGAGCTGGTCGGCTTTGCGTGCCTCGGCAACGGTATTGTCGCTACTCCCATCAGAGACGATGATCGCCCTGGCGTTTTGACAGTGCTGGGAAGCCTCAGTGCAGCGAGCGAGGTTTCCGAGCCGCTCAGCTATTTGGTCTTCGCCATTGTGAACCGCGATGATGAAGGCGACCGAACTCGGGACTGGGGATTCGTTCCGTGGAGACCGCCCGCGAAATTTCGCTAGAGCCAAAGCGACTAGTGGATAGCCGATATAGGCGTAGCCGATGATCGCTGCAGCTCCGCACCAGATCGGGATCCAAAGGGGCATCACGAAGTCTCGTTAGAGGTCGGCTTGGTTGCCATGATGACGTATTGGCCGCCCATGGGAAAACGGGCAAGCATCGGTTCCAACGGCCGCAAGAGTTTGAGGAAGCGCGGAAAGAAAAATAGGTAGCGAGGCGCCTGAACTTCAAACCCGGCCTCGCGCAATAGAGTCATTGCCTGGCTCGGCCAAACCATGATGGCATCGGCATCAAACGGAACTCGAGCCATCGCTAGGCGGACGATCGGATTCCATGGATTGTTCTCCCAGAACGCGAAATGGCCACCCGGTTCGAGCGCATCGAAAACCACCCGAGCGGCTTCAGGTCGTTGGTCGGGGAGGATGTGATGGAATACACCATTTGTGTAGGCGATCCCATGCTGGGTGGTCTGGGTGGTCTCGGATGCCTGGGCGAAACTTAGCCCAGAAACCGCGCCGTGACGGTCTCGAGCAGTGTCCATCGACGCTTCCGATTCGTCCGTTCCCACGACTTTCTCCAAGCCGTCGATCAGTTCGAGAAGAAGCGGCCCTGTGTCACCCGTGCCACATCCGAAGTCGAGACAAGAAAGCGGTTTGCTGCTGGATGGGTGCTGCCGGCCAAGCCATGAGTTAAGCCATCGAACCCGTCCTTCGGCGAAGAAATCGCGTTCTTCTCCAGAAATTTTCAGGCCCTCATTGAGCGCAGCCTCATAGTCCTCGTCCGACGCGAAGGCATCGAATTCCGCAGGGGATTGGCTTTGGTCTTGGCTTGGCATCGGCCGTTTACGGCGACGGGTTGGTGAACACAACTCTCGCGGCAATCGCTCGATGTTGCGATGGCCGTTTGGCTTCGGTGACGAAGTGGCTAAATTCTAACCCACCCGGTTGCCGTGATGCGAGAATGTAGTCTAGCCTCATCCATGGTCCGCCGAGAGAAAGAGGGTTTCGGGTTGTTCCAGGAAAAGTGAATCCCTTTCCAGATCCGGCTTCTTCATGGCCATCTAAGCAGGCTTCGGTCAGCAGGCGATGAACATAGCCACCCGAGGGAGCGTTGAAATCTCCGACCAGTAGGGTGGGGGAGGTCTCGGTTGCGACCCGTTCCAACAGGGTTTTCACCAGTTCGGTTCGGGTGTCCCAGTAGTTGGTTTGGGAGATCGCTCTGTCTCGGAAGGGGCTACCAGGGAAGCCAAGGACTCCGTAGAGTGCTCCTCCCCGTATGTTCTGTCCGAGGACAGCTCTCGGAGTCGGGAGATGGACGGCGTAGAGGGTGATCTGTCGACCGCTGACATCGATCGAAACTCGACCTAGCGTCGTCTCAAGTTCTCCAGCTGTGAGTTCGATGGATTCGGGTTCTCCAACAAACGGGTAGCGGGACAAGACGACAAATTCAGCAACTCCGATCACGTGAGTGAATTCCGAGTAGGTCTCCGCCTCCTTGAACTTAGCTTCACGCCTCCCCGCTTCCTGAAAGACGAGAATATCTGGCTCGATGGTGTTCTTAAAAGGCTGAAGACTCTGGTTCTGGTGTTGGCCCCGGTTGTAGCTCATCACCACGAGGGAGTCTGGAGTCGTTGTGCTGGTTGTTGGCTTGGGGATCGTATTGCTCCCCCTGCCCGGCAGTCCGAAAAGTAGAACTGCTGCGGCGGCAACGCTAACTAGATGGAAGATCAGCAGTCGGCGGTTGAGTGGCAGTAGCAACGGAGCGACCAAGATCGCCGGAAATAGCCACAAACCCCTTGGCAAATAGAGGCAGGTCGCAGTCAGAATATTCCTTTCGGCGACGCCGTAGAGGACTGCCAATCCTGCGAATAGGCAGATGAAATGTGCCCAGAAGATCATGCGCCCAAGGCGGCGCGCCCATCGAATTACCCTCGCCCAAACAGTCCCTGAATCTGGGTCGTCGCAAGCATCTGCGATTCTCCTGAGAGTCGAACTCACCTTGGGAAGGCGGTCAGCTGCCGACGTGGGGTCATTTCGTGCCACCGTCAGGGAGCTGGGACAGAGCCATCGGCTGCGGCCAGATCGTTGTCGCGATGAAGGTCGAGATCGATCTGTTCGACAGCCTCTCGTTGAAGCCCCGACGACTGAGAATCTGCGGGGTCAATGTGTCGTCGGACGATTCCGGCGACAATCCATGTCCAGAACGCCACCGCCAGCAGCATTGCCAAGCTCTCGGCAGTGCTAAATCCACGGCGATACCGAATCGGATTCGTCTGCCCAGTAGAATTCATCAAGGCCTAGTTGTTGGACGGCGAAATGATTTCTAGCGGAGCATACTTGGGAGATCCGTGGCCAAAGTAGCGAAAGGTAGGCGTTGAGCAGGAGGATACGAAAAACAGGCACAGCAACGTCCCTGATAGAATCGCTATTGCGCGTTTGGTGAAGGTGATCTTTTCCATGGCTTCTTTGTCTTGACTATAGTTAGTCACGGATCTGGAACAGTGAAAAGGAAATTTGGTAAATTTTACCATTGCAAACGGTTGGATTATCTGTGCCTTATAGCGCTAGCTCGTCGTTATGCTTCAAGTCTGTCTAAGGTTCTTCTTCCTCAATCCCATTACGGTGAATCCAGAGGTGTATTTCATCCTTGGTGGGGTGTGGTTGTTTCTGGTGCTGTTGACGTGGTCTAGCATTGTTAAATCAGTCGGCGGGCGGTTAGGGAAAATCGTCTGGTGCTTGGTGACTCTTCTTCTACCTGTGATTGGAATCGTGGCCTATTGCTTTCGATGCCTGGCTTCAACTGACCTGACGCCATTGAAGGAATTCGGGCTGCTCGGGCGAGCTGATCTAAATCGCGGAAAATAACCGTTGCCAATCAGAAACATAGGTTGTAAAACCAATTGTTATGTCAGTGAACACTAGGGGACAGCGAATGCTGATTTGGGTCACGTCTGCAACGTGCGCCTCGATTGTCGGTCTAGGGGTAGCTCAATCTGCTGCTGATAGCGATGTAGAGGAAGTGATCGCAGCGGTTGACGAAGTCACCTCAGCGAAGAACCCGCGAGCCAGCGCTAAAAATAAAAACGTCGACGTTTATGTAGGCGAAGAATTCGAATTTTTGGGGCCTGGTTACTATCCCACTTATCAAGACTCCCAATTTTTGCGTATCGACATTGAGCGAGACCCAAGCCTTGGAGAGGGAGATCCGTCGGGTTACCAGTATACCGAGTCTGATCTCCTAGGTGAACCCCGCGCATCCTATGCGAGAAGCCGGTCTGGCTCGGCGGTGCTTGACGGCCCCGATCTTCCACGACTTTCCGCCAATGGTTTGTGGCCATATCCTGGTCGATCTGATGCCAACTTCGGTGGTCGGGTGCGCAACGCTCTCGATAGAATCGATCAGTCCGTCTTTCAAACTTGGCTGCCAGTTGTTCCAGGAGAATCGATATCATGGACGTCTGAACTACCAGGCTGGGGTAGCAGCCCTGATTCAGGAGACCCAATCTATGAGCCGGGTTGGGGAGAGAACGGCCCCGTTGTGGACTTCTTCATCGATCCCTCGCTCTGGTTCACCCGAAACATCGACCCCGATCGCACTCATTTGAAATTGGGGCCATTGTACGCCGATGTTTTATCGATTGGAATGCGCGGCTTGTTTAGTGATCTTAGCGGAACCGATCAGTTCGGCAGATTAGGGTCTAGCTCGGATGATACGATATTTGCTGTCGATGTATCGATGCGAGGATTGTTCCGCTTCACGGATACTCTCTATGCGAATATCCTCGCCAATTTTTACGTGCTCGATGAAGGCAAAGTCGGATTCAATTTCGGGTCCGGTTATGCTGAACAAAGTCGTGCCGGTCTAGTTTTGGAGGAAGAGTTTGGAAATGTTGATGTTATCCTCTTTGACGATTTTCGGGTTATTCACCGCCTCAGCGACCTGTTGGAAGATGTGGAGATCGATAAGGGAGTACGTTCCGGTCGGTATACATTTGGTCGGTATGATGACCCAAATGCTGGTGTTGGCTCATTCTCAGAGTTTCTTGATGACGCAATTTTTCTACACAACTCAGCTGGGATCGACCTGTCATCGATTCTGACTCGGCACATCATCGCTGAGGCGAGATTCACCCATCACGATTTTTTCTTTCCCGGCGAATTTGAAGGCGTGCGCGATGGCGACAGTAGACTTTCTCAAGGACACCTTCAGGCTTCGATTCACCACGACGATTTCCGTCTTCTAGGAATTCCGTTTGGGCCTCATTTGGAGTATGATACATGGGCGTTTGATGATTACGACGTGATCAACCACCGCCTCAGTGTTGGAGTCTCCGCTCCTCTCTTGATTGGTGCCGAGACGCCGTTTTTTGGGCGCTTTCTGAACACGCCCACATTTAGAGTCGCCACCGGAATTGCCTTTGGGGATTCGTTCGATGGGACGTCAACGGTCTGGAATGCGAGGGTCGATGACTGGGCTTCACGCACACTGAGGTGGTATGGTCAGATCGGTCAGGATTATGGTTCGACAACACGGGGGAGAGAGTTCCGAGGTGACTTTTATGGTGGCGGTTTGAACTGGGATATTAACCCCTACCTACAACTTTCCGGATTCATACGAGGAGAGAACGGGACATATGACACGCCAACCGGAGACTTTGATTCCCACTCGTTGGCGGCAGGGGTTAATTTGACGGCTTTTCCTGAGACTTTCACTCGGCTAAATCTAACATTGCGCCAGACGGAATTCCTGGGCGATCGCAGTGGACGACTTTTGGTCTATCGTCTGGCGGCTTCTCGGCGAATCTTCAGTAGGACTACACTCTCTGCTGCCTATCAGTGGACAGATTTTAATCGAGGCGATCGTGACTTTGATGAGCAGTTGGTCTCGATTGAGCTGCGCCGATTCTTCTAGATCTAGGTCGCAACACATCATTTTTACAAGAGCGGAAACAACCAAGAGCGAGACAATGCGGACAAAAAAAACGGCAACTTTAGCGGGCGCGGCCTTGCTAATTGGAGGGATCGGAATTCTGGTCGCTCAGGAAAAGCGGCAGACCCCAGGGCAGACTCAGATGGATCTAGCAGGGGATTACAACAACTACTACGGTCAGAAGCCCAACAAGTTCAAAGATCCAAGTCGTTATCTTGCGAAGGTGGATCTTGACGGCGATCTTAACTATGACGGCGAAGTTAGCAATACTGATCCAGCTGACGGAGGCGCATTTGAACAGACGCCTCCGGGATTAATTGTCGGCGCTGGCGAGATGACGAAATTGGTCATCCGGATTCGTCCCTACCGTGTTGATTTTAAAGGCGACGCGGTAGTCGCCCTTGAGGCAGCGGGAATCAATCGCAACGTCCGTTCCGGTAAATTTGCCGAGGGTGAAGCAGCAACTGGCATGGGCCATATTCGTGTTTGGCTGAGCCCGCAAAAGCGCGAAGAGGATTTGCTGATCGATACCCAGCAGGGACTCTTTAAGCGTGAGTGGCGTCTTGAGCGTGTTCCTCCACAGATTGCTGCACTTTCTGATGAGGCCCAAGGTGCAGACCTACTCCCTGTTCCACGGACAGTTTATGTCGAGGGTGTGAGTCCTTCTCCTAAGCATCCTGGGGACATCCGGCTTCTCCTCAAGGTCTTTCACGACGACAAGGAGCGGACTGGTATCAACCCGAAGTTCCGTCTCAGCAGTAACGTGGTGACCTTCCGCCCTTCATATGACCACATTTTGTTCACGGTTACCCGAGAGCCGCGTCGGAAGTCGTTCATTAACGAAAATTCGGATGGCGTTTGGCGCTAGTCAGCGTCGGCTTTGAGCTCTATCTCCTCACTGCATTGTTGAGGCCAGCCACCACCATCTTTTGCAAAGTGATGGTTCTGGCTGGCCTAGCTGCAGCCTCGTGCTAGTTGTCTAGTCATGTGCATGCGCTTATCTAGATTCCACATCGCCTTCTTTGCGGTCATTTTCTCCGTGTCCGGTTGCACATCGAATAAGCAAGACACGACAAGTCTACCCGACGGGTACTTTGACGGACTGACGAGAAAACAAGCGGCCGTCACTGATCAGAAGCCTCGTATTGAGATTGGTGACGACGTCGAGATTTTCGTCAAGGAGGATTCGGCGTTTGATGGACGCTATACCGTTCGCGAGAGTGGCGATATTATTGTTCCCAAGGTCGGGAGGATTCAGGTAGTTGGCATCACACCGGAGGGTGCGGAAGCTCTGGTAGAGAAGACGCTTCAAAGCGATCAACTCGCCAGCCCGTCAGTGATTCTAGACCATTTGCCGCAGCGCAAAAAGGCGCCCACCTCCCAGACAGGCCGCATCCTCGTTTATTTAACAGGTGAGGTAAGTCGCCCCGGGCAGCATGTGCTGGCCTACAATCCTGATTTAGGAATCGGAGCCTTTGATGCCGTGATGATTGCTGGTGGCACCAATCGTTTTGCCAACCGAAGCAAAGCCTACGTTGTCCGCAGAAAGGAAGGTGGATTGAAGGATCGGATTCCGATCGATTTGAACGGAATCGAGAGTGGGGATGTTCCAGACATGCCTCTGCGTGAAGGCGACATCATCTTTGTCCCCGAACGCCGATTTGGGATCTAGACGGCATGTCGAATCTCCCACAGTTTCAGCTACCCAATTCTTCCAATGAAGATGGGCGGACGAAATTTGACTCTCAGGCGGTCATTGGAAAAATTCTCCAAGGAGTCCGTTTTGCTCGGCTGGGAGCCATCTTGTTTTGCATCGGATTACTTCTGGGACTCGGCTACTTTGTTTACGGGAACCCCCTTTTTGAGTCGACGTCGCTGGTCAATTTAAGGGTCTACGGACTCCCAATTTCTGAAGAAACTGGCGAGGAGATTAAGACTCCTAGTCACGCGATCCGAAAGACGCTTTTGCAGCAGCTTAACTCTCCTAATTTGATGGCCGATGTAGCTGTCAAACTTGGTGTGGCGGATTCCAATGACAGTCCAGAGCTCATCAGAGAGAATGTCATTCCTAAGTTCCGAGTTTCATTCTTGGACAACGATTATCTACAGGTATCCGTGCTCTCCTACGACCCCTATGTGGTTCGAGAATTCCCTGATACTTTAATTAAGGTTTTCGATGAACAACAGACTGAACTTCGAGCTCAGTTTCGGGAGAAGGCTCTGACGAAGTACCGTTCCGAACTCTCTCAAATCCGGGAGAAGATTGATTCTCATATTGCTGAGCGATCTGGTTTCGAAGAGGGCAGGGATCTCGCGCAATTGTTGATCGAGCAGAGTGAGCTTAACAACGTGCCGAGAGAGGTGATTGCCTCCAGAGAACGATTGGCGAGGGCTGCGGAAGCCGATGCCGCGTTGGCTGCTTTGGGGGACTCGCCTGACCCCGTGATGGCTTTGTCGGTGCTGTCTCGGTTTGAGGAGCAGGGCAAAAAACATGTTGGAGGCGTCGTCCGTCAGAGTGGTAACGATAAAGCTCTTCCCCTGCGCTCCGAAACGACATTAGTTTCTCCGCTCCTAGCCGATCGTATTTCCACGCCCGGTGAACTCGACCCAGTATACCCTTGGCAGGAACTTGAAAAGGAACGTCGTGTGGTTGAGTTGGAGTTAGAGGCGACCTCGAAAACCTACCTGCCCGGTCACGAAGTTGTTGTCGCGCTAAGACAACGACTTGATGAAATTTCGCGATCGCTAAATAGCGAACTAGTGGTTGCTCGAAAGCGCTTTGCGATTGAGAAGAAAACCCTCGAACGCCGCATTCAGGAACTCGACAAGCTGCTTCCTGACTACCATCGGGTGACGCGGGATCTCGCCCGGACAACCTCTGACTATAAACTCCTTGAGTCTGGGGAGGTCGAGTGGACGAAGGCATACGATGACATGTCTGAGAAGATTGCTTCTCTCGAGTTTGGAGAAGACAAGAAGCGATTGGAACTTGAGTTCCAAGGGATGACAAGCCTGCGAGATATCGATCCCGTTTCACCTAGCAAAAAGAAGCTGGCGATTCTTGGGATTTTGGCCGGATCGTTGTTGGGGATTGGGGTTCCTCTGGTGTTGGGATTCTTCGACACGACAACGACGCAGCTCGGGGAATTGGAGGAAGCTCTCGGAATTCCCGGAATTGGAGTGGTGCCATTAACCGACCAAACGGATCTCGAAAATGTAGTTCGGTCGCCGAGCGTTGGCGCTACTGTGCCTAACTTTTTGCTAGAGAATTTCCGGGTAATCAGAAGTAACGTACTCCTTAATCCTGGCCGTCATGGCCGATCAAAGGTGATCATGGTTACCAGCGCTCGACCGAGTGAAGGGAAGACGACACAGGCTGCCAATTTGGCGTGGGCTTTTTACTCGATGGGTGAAAAGACGCTATTGATCGACTGCGACCTTCGGAGAGGTCGGCAGCATAAGCTCCTAGATCTGAGCAATGAGAAGGGGCTGACGACGCTCTTTTCTGGCCAGTGCAGTGCAGACGAGATTGTCCAGAAAACCGACATCGAAGATCTCGACGTTATTACCCGTGGTCCGGTCATTGTTGGAACAACTGAGTCTTTGTTCCAAGAGGGCTTCAAGAAACTCCTCGATGGCTGGGAGGAGAAGTATGATCGAATCGTCCTCGATAGTCCGCCCACTCTTGGGTTAAGTGAGACGGTTTCCTTACAGAATCTCGCAGATGGAATCGTATTCGTGGTTCGCGCAGAACGCACGCGTCGGAAGGATCTGCTCGATGCTACCAAGCTATTGAAGAAGTCAGGGGCGCATTTCTTCGGGTTCGTCCTCAACGGAATTGACCTGAGTAAGATGCACAATTACTACAGCTACTACTACTATTCTGCGGGCTACTACGAGCAGTTTGAGGTGGAAGAAGTTGCCAAGGCGAAGTCCTAGCAGGAACCATTTTCTTCAACCCCTTTCGATGCTCAACTTCGGCGGTTAGGAAGTTCTGATTCGATCATAGGGAGTTCCCCAGCTCGTAGCCCTTGGGGAACGACTGATTGCCAAGACGCCTTACTCCGACCTGACTTTGGGAACAAGAGTATCTATCATTTGATAGTAGAAACGCTCCCGACAAAATCCTCACTCTACCTCAGGAAGGGCTGCAAGTAACTTGTGAGTGTGATCGACACGATATTTGACCATGCTTGGATTCCACGCAGGTTGGTCTTTCTGGATTTCTAAGAATAGATCCGCCGCAGACTGATAGCTTTTTCGGGCTCGCTCGAAGTCGCCCTCTGCCTCGTGTTTTCTAGCTTTTTGAAGCATGAGGTAGGCTTTCAGATAGATTTGATCGATGCTGTTTTCAAGGGCTTGGAGATTCTTTAAAGGGGAGCCTTTAGCGATTTCCGGAATCTGGGTAGCCTTCGCAGGTGCTTTTGTTTTTTTGTTGAGAGCGGCGTGATTTCCGCCATCACGAATGGCTTTCTGAAGTTGGGTGATCCGGTGGTTTACCATTTCTGGCCGCCACGTTGGGTAAGTTTTTTTGATGCGCTGGAGCTCATTCACACAGCGTTCGTACTCACGAAGCGCTTCTTTCGGCTTCTTGTCATTTTCCAGTTTTTCACCGTCTTTGATTCTGAGGTAGACCTCTAGGTAGGTATCAGCTGCGCCTGATTTATTGGATAGAGTGGCAGCTTGCTGTGCATTGAGGGTCGACGGAGTGGCCAGCGCGATACAGGAAATTCCAAGGAGGACTACCTGGGAAAGAACTCCTGTCAGAGGACGGTTCGTTGTCTTGTTCATTCTGCGATTATAGAGATGAGACCGACGAAGTCGAGATCTTTCTTACGAATGTAAGTCAATGCCATGATATGTTATGTGGTTTGAAGTATGCCCCAGGGGACACGCCCGATCGTAGTGCACCGAATTGCTTGGGAAGTGGACACACAAAAAAGCCGAGCACGCAGAACGCGCTCGGCTTGATTGTTAAGTTTTGCGCTGTCGCCGCTTACGCTTCGGCTGGGGGAGCGTCTTGAGCAGCGGAATCAGCCTCGGCCATTGCGGCTTTACGGCTCATTTTGACGCGGCCCTTGTCATCAACTCCGATGCACTTGGCGGTGACCATTTCACCGGCCTTGACCACGTCTTCTGTCTCCTTAACGCGACTGTCGCTGAGCTCAGAGATGTGAATGAGGCCGTCGCGTCCTGGGAGAACGGACATGAAGGCACCGAACTTGGTGGTTGAGACGACCTTGCCGGTGTAGAGCTTGCCGACTTCGATCTCGGCGAACATACCATCAACCATTTCGAAGGCGCGGTTAAGGCTTTCCTCCTTGGCTGCGTAGATGTGGACGGTGCCATCATCTTCGATGTTCACGTCAGCACCAGACTCAGCCTGAATCGCCTTGATGTTCTTGCCGCCAGGGCCGATGAGCTCACCGATCCGATCAGGGTTGATCTTGAGCGACTTGATCCGTGGTGCGTAGGCGCTGAGGCTTCCAGGTGTGGAGATCGCAGCTTCCATGACGTCGAGTAGCTTGTGACGCGCAGCACCGGTCTTGTCGATACCTTCAAAGAGGATATCGAGTGGGATGCCTGCGAGCTTCAAGTCGAGTTGGTAACCGGTGATTCCTTTAGAGGATCCACAGAGTTTGAAGTCCATGTCACCGAAGAAGTCTTCGGAGCCGATGATATCGACGATGGTCTCGTAGCGCGTCATTGTGTCGCCTTCGAACTCAGTGACGAGTCCGCAGGATATACCAGCGACTTGGCGCTTCAGTGGAACACCTGCGTCGAGTAGAGCCATGACACCTGAGCAGACAGAAGCCATCGAGGTCGAACCGTTCGACTCCATGACCTCTGAGGTCACACGCATTGCGTATGGGAACTCGTCCTCATCGGGAAGGACGGGAACGATCGAACGCTCTGCAAGGTTACCGTGACCGATTTCGCGGCGATTCAAGCCACCCATCCGACCAGTCTCACCAACGGAGAACGGCGGGAAGTTGTAGTGGAGAATGAAGTGCTTGCTGTCGGGGCCACCAGAGTAGTTGTCGAAGAACTGGCAGTTATCGAGCGGGGCCAACGTGCAAATTCCGAGGGCTTGCGTCTCGCCACGGGCGAAAAGCGCTGTGCCGTGGGTGCGAGGCATGATGTTGATCTCGGCGCTAAGCGGACGGATATCATCGCATCCACGACCGTCAGCACGCTTGCCGTCATCGAGGATGGCCTTGCGGAAGGCTTGCTTCTGAAGGTAGTCGAAAGCGGTCTCCATCATGAATGGAGTGACTTCGTCTTCGCCGAGTTTCTCGATGATTGCGGCTTCGACTTCGGTTTGAAGGCCGGCCATCGCCTTACTGCGCTCGTTCTTGGTCGGCTGGAAGATCGCTGATTCCATCCGATCACTGACCGTTGCTGAGGCGATGTCGAGAAGCTCCTGCTTAGCGAGGAATAGCTCCACTTCGCGCTTCGGCTTGCCACACTTGGCGGCGAGACCTTCGATCGCTTCGACGATCTTGTTCACTTCGCTTTGAGCGTAGGTGAGTGCTTCCTTGAACTTCTCCTCAGAGAGCTCCTGAGCATCACCTTCGATCATAATGACCTGGTCTTTGATACCTGCGTAGATCAGATCGAGATCAGAATCTTCGCGCTGGTCGTGTGTTGGGTTGGTGACGAACTGGCCGTCAATCAAACCGACACGAACTGCACCCATAGGGCCTGCGAAAGGAATGTCGGACAGTGCGAGTGCTGCGGAGGCACCGTTCATTCCGAGGATGTCACCGTCATTGACCTGATCCGCAGAGAGAAGCAGGCAGATGATTTGAGTGTCGTAGAGATAGCCCTTTGGGAAAAGGGAGCGGATTGGACGGTCAGTCATCCGGCAGGTGAGGATCTCTTTCTCAGTCGGGCGGCCTTCACGTTTGAAGTAGCCTCCTGGGAATTGGCCAGCAGCTGCGGCCTTCTCCTTGTATTCGACGGACATGGGGAACCACGACTGGCCGTCGCGGACGCTGTGTGCCGAGACGGCGGTGACTAGGACGACGGTCTCGCCAGTGGTGACGGTGACTGCGCCATCGGCCAATTTGGCCATTTTGCCGGTCTCGATGGTAAGCTCGGACCCTCCGAGCGGGATGGTTACGGATTCAATGCTCATTGTAACTTTGTGTGTGAGTTTTTAGGCGGCTATCGACCTGAATTTGGTCGATGAGAACTCGTGCGGAGTCGCACGTGATTCTAGCCCCCCAGTGATTTTGGACACCATTTCTGCCATGCAGTGCCTCGCGAAAAGGAGACCTCGACAGGCTGAGAGCGGGCGACCAATTAAAAAGGCGAAAGACCGAAATCCAAACGAGCGGGTCGTTGGATTGCGGTCTTCTACCTAAGAGTGGTGAGGGCTACGAGCCCTACTTCCGGATGTTTAAGGATGTGAGCAGCTTCTGGTAGCGCTCTTCGTCCTTGCTTTGGACATACTTGAGAAGCTTCCTGCGCTGAGCAACCATCGTGATGAGGCCGCGGCGGGAGTGGTGGTCTTTATTATGCTCACCGAGGTGTTCAGTGAGATGGCTGATCCGTGCGGTCAGCTGAGCGATCTGCACGTCCGCACTTCCAGTGTCGGTTTCGTGGAGTTTGATCTCGGCGAGATCAACGTTTTTGGTGGTCATCTTTGCGTGTCGGTGAACGCTTCACCGAAGGTTTCGAGTTTCTCTGATATCGAAGGATCGGAAAGAACCATAGAATGGGTGGGATTCAACAGGAATTCGTGAATCATCCTGCGACTTGTTGAAAACCCATTTGTTGAGCCTTCAGCTGCTTACAGATGACGTCGCCTTGGTGATCTGCGAAGTGGGAAGGTCTGGTGGTTCGAAAAAATCGAAGAAACGAGGTGATAGTACCTTATAGTATCGGCCGACGGGGTCAGGATCCGTCCAATCCGATAGTCCCTTCAGTTACCGTGAATCTTCGTCGCTCCGCGCTCACTTTCGCCCTAATTCTCTCGCTAACCATTCTGACTATTTCCGGTCGGTCGGTGACCGCGGCAGAGTTTGGTTTTGCCGCTCCTTTTGGCAACCATGCCGTACTGCAGTGTGAGCGACCTGTAGCAATCTGGGGGACGGGAACACCCGGGTTGAGAATTACCGTCCGGTTGTCGAACGGAGAAGCCACGGCAGCAACCGTTTCGGAGGATGGCCGATGGCAGGCACGCTTACCCGCGATGCGCCCCTCAGCGAAACCGCTACTTCTGACTGCCCAACAGGGTACGACAACGGTCAGTGCTGAGGACGTGCTGATCGGAGACGTCTGGGTCGTCGCAGGCGGCGCGGGAGTTACCTCTTCTACCCAAACTCGCGCGTCAGCACAAATCCTCAGTGACGAATCCAAGGCTGGGGATCTCAGCCACATTCGGGCATTTCTTGTCGATCCTCGAGTCGCTGCAGATACAGATGGTCTTCCAGCGACTGGAGGTTGGGTGACCGCCGAAGGTCAAGGGCTCGCGAAAATAGGCCCTCTCGGTCTTCATTTTGCCCGGCAGTTGAGTCGTCCAGTAAGTCGACCAATCGGTATTATCCAAATTTCATTTCCCGGTGTTCGGATTGCTTCTTGGCTCCCTTCCCAAGTTGTTGCTGATCATCCTGGGGCAGAACAGATCAGGAACTGGCGTTGGGAACTTGAGCGCCGACGGGCAAGGTTAGACGCTGGATACCTCAAAGAAGTCGAGGAATACAAACGCATCCGAGATCGTGCCCTCTCAGCAGGGAGTTCGACAGAAGGAATCCAAGTTCCTCGTCGTGCACTGGCACCAGACAATCCGGACACTCCGACGTCTGTCTACTATGGAATGGTGCGGCCGCTACAGCCGTACTCGATTCGTGGAATGGTTTGGGAGCACGGAATCGAAGATGCGGTTCGCGATTGGGCTGCGGCCTACGGAAACCTGCTCACTGCGATGATTGAGGGGTGGCGACGGGATTGGTCTAATTCTGGGCAATCTGCCTTTCCGGTTTATATCATTCAATTACCAAATTATGAGCGCGGAGATAGCTGGGCTTGGCCAGTGCTGCGCGATTCTCAGCGCTTTGCTACCCAAAAAACCGAGGGCACTGGACTGGTCGTGACCTTCGGCATTGGTGATCAGGTGAGCCAGATCAATCCTGAGCGGAGAACCATCGCCGGGCGGTTGGCGATTATGGCTCGCGGACATGCCTATGGCGGCGGCGGGGTTTTTACCGGGCCGGTCTATCGTTCGATGAAGGTCGAAGACGATACGATGGTTTTGAATTTCGACCACGTAGGGAGTGGCCTCGATTCGCGGGACGGAGAGTCGATCAGGCATTTCACCATCGCTGATCGCTACAAAGGTTTTTTCCCTGCTCAGGTAGAGGTAATCGGTAAGTCACAGATTCGCGTTTGGTCTCAGCATGTGCAGAATCCTGTCGCGGTTCGTTATGCTTGGGGAAAGGCTCCGGATGGCCCGAATTTTTCGAACCGGGAGGGGTTATATGCTGGCCCGTTTCGGACGGATGAGCGGGAGCTTCGCGCATCCCGTTAGAGAACCTCCTCCTGCTCTGCTAATGCCAAACGATCCAAACAAGGTTTATTCTGTTTCGGGGATCACCCGGAAAATTGGTGGGTTGCTCGAATATGAGATCGGGAATATTTGGGTGAAGGGTGAGATTAGCAACCACCGTGCTCAAGCTTCGGGACACCACTATTTCACGCTCAAAGACGCGAGCGCGCAGATCCAATGCGTGTTATTTCGAGGCGACGCCGAGCGCGTTCAGGCATTACCACGGAACGGCGACGAAGTTCAAATTTATGGAGAACTTGGCGTCTATCAGGCCCGTGGACAGTATCAGGTAATCGTCCGCCAAGTCCAAGCCCATGGCGCTGGGCAATTACAGGTCAGATTTGATCAATTGAAGGCTCGCCTGCAAGCCGAAGGGCTTTTCGAGCCGTCATTGCGCCGTCCGATTCCGGTGTTTCCGCGCACGGTCGCCTTGATCACTTCGCCGACCGGAGCAGCCGTCCGCGACATGCTTCAGGTTCTCAAACGACGAGCGCCTTGGCTGCGGATTCTTGTCTACCCGGTCGCTGTTCAGGGTGACGGTGCCTATCACCAAATCGTCGCTGCCTTGAACGGAATCAATGCCATCTCTGGGGTGGCTGAGAACCCCCAAGTCGATACCATTATTTTGGCGCGTGGAGGCGGGAGCTTGGAGGACTTATGGAATTTTAACGAGGAGGCTGTGGCTCGTGCCGTGGCGCAGTCGACGATTCCCGTGATTTCAGGAGTTGGCCACGAGACCGACACCACGATTGTCGATTTTGTTTCCGATCTGCGTGCTCCGACCCCGAGTGCAGCTGCGGAACTGGTGGCTCCCGATCACCGTGAACTTAGGGATCGGATGCACAGGCTCGGTGGGTTGCTCGAGCAGCGCATCGAGTCCCGGCTAACTCGTCACCAAGAGACGCTGCAACGATTCGGTGCCAGCACGCTTTTGCGCGATCCTGCTCGAATCGTTCGCGATCAGGAGCAGGCGCTCGACCACCTGACCGAGCAATTGCACTCTCGCGCTATCAGAGCCGTCGGCGATCGGGAACACGCTGTCGAACGGCTGACCGCAAAGCTAGCCCAACACCAACCGGCAAGAATCCTCGATATCTTAGCGGAGCGCCTAGCTGGAATCGGTCACCGACTGAGCCAGCTTCCGAAAGCTCAACTCGATGCACAGGAGGAGGCGTTGCGGTCTCGGGCTGATTTGCTCCGGTCACTAGGCCCAGATTCAGTGCTAGCCCGGGGATTTTCGATCACGGCAACTGCCGATGGAACGATTCTGCGATCGGTGACAGACACCAAAGAAGGCAGCAAAATCGTGACTCAATTGGCTGACGGATCGATTGTCAGCACGGTCTCAGAGCGCACGAAAAGGCCGGATAGCTGGCAAGGCTGAATTTTTTAGTCAATTATTGGTGACATTTTCGCTCGGACTGCGATCTAAGATAGCAGAGGCATATAGCCTTCCATACCGGCGAATAGCCGGAGCTAAATATAGTTAGATCGAGTTAATATTCATAGAAGAGTTCGTTTCCCCATAACTAACCCTTTTTAAGCGGGCGGCCACTGTAGGTCGCCCGCTTTTTTTGCCCAGAAACGGCAAGAACCCAAGGTTTCTGGCGAACCGAGCGCAAATTACGACACGGCTTTCTTCTCTTCCAACCTTCGTCGGACTTCGGCAGCTCGCTCTTCGGAAAGGTCATAGTCCCACATGATCCAGATCGCTCCGAGCACGCCTGCGATTGGTAAGGCGGAGTAGGCGATGCGCAGACCTGTCAGAGAGGGGGCGGTGACAGCTTCGGCATCGAATCCAACCAGAGCCATGATTAGCCCGGCGAGCAGACCGGCGAAGGCGCTCCCGAATTTGACCATCCACCAGTAGACAGCTCCGAGTATTCCCTCCCGGCGCTTGCCTGTGTTCAGCTCGTCGAGGTCGCAGACATCGGCGGTCATCGACATCATCAGAGTAAACAGTCCGCCAATACCGAAAGAGTGAAACGGAAGGGCGAAGAGGAACATATACGGCTTACCAGGGACGAAGAGGAACCAGAAAAGGATGTAGCCAATGATCGAGATGGCTTGGGACAGGAGAAAGGCTCTCTTCTTTCCAATCTTTTTCGCCATGGCAGCTACCAGCGGAATGACCAGAAAACTCGTGATTAAGGCTCCTACACAGCCATGGAGAGCCGGCCAGACTCCTGCGTTGCCCGCATCTCCAGCGAACAGGTAGTGGACGATGATGAAAAACGTGAAAGCCGCGATGACGTTGAAGGAATTGAAAACCAAGAACGTTGCGAGCGCGAGCTTGCGGAACTGTCGGATATTGAATGCCTGAAGAGTCGACCGCCAGATATCGCCGAGGCTGCTTAACACCGAACCGACACTGATGGGTTGGAAGTCGTCCCGGTCGGCAGTGGATTTACTTTTAATGAAAAGCGCAGGAACCATCGCCAAAAGAGTGCACGGAATGGCGACCCAGACGGAAAGTCGTCGCACTCCAGTGTCGGCATTGGGGAACCAGTCTGGATCGTAGAGGATCACCCAGAACCATGGAGCGATCACCCAAGCCCATTGCCCGATAAATTGGGCAATCGCCATGATGTTGGTTCGCTCGTGAAAATCCTCGCTCATCTCGTAGCCCATGGCCACATAGGGGACGCTGAACAAGGTGAGCCCGAGATAGAAAATCAGCGAACACCCCATGAAGTAGGTGAAATTGAAGGTCAGGCTATTTTCTCGGGACAGCTGCCACATGAGGATGTAGCCGAGTCCGAGCATGATGGCGCCAATGAACACCCAGGGTCTTCGCCGACCCCAGCGGGAACGGGTATTGTCGGACACGAAGCCCATGATGGGATCGGTGATTGCGTCAAAGACCCTCGGGGCAAAAAAGATCAACCCCCAAGCGAGTGGCGAAAAGCCGAGATCTTGAACCAGTACCACCAAGAAAACCCCTAGCGCCGCAGGAAACATCTGGTTGGCGAGCATCCCCAAACCGAAAGCAATCTTCTGGCCGATCGGGACTGGACGTGTGGTGGTGTCGTTCACGAGATCAGGGGTTCGGCTTGGGGCAAATCGGCTACGAATGTTCTGAGGCGAACTCCGGTTTGCTGAGGAGGTTCTCACCACGAGAGGCGATGACTTCTGAATACCAGTGAGCGCTGTCTTTGAGGATGCGCTCTTGTGTCTCATAGTTCACATAGATGAGTCCAAAGCGCTCCTTGTAGCCCTCGGCCCATTCGAAGTTGTCGAAGATCGACCACTGGAGATATCCACGGACATCGGCGCCGTCTTCGATCGCTCGGTGGGTGGCGCGGAGGTAACGCGTCAGGAAATCAATCCGACCGGGATCGTGAACCTTCCCGTCCACCGAGACCCAATCCATCGAGGATAGACCGTTCTCGGTGATGATGATAGGGAGCTTATAACGCTCTGAAAACCAGCGGCAACTCCAGTAGAGGGATTCTGGTGTGACAGCCCAGCGGAAGGCGGTCAGCGGGTGGTTGGGCCCGTGGGGCACGCTTTCCCAACCCTGCTCGTTGTCTGTAGCGCGAACAGGCACCCCGCAGTAGTGGTTGTGGCCGAAGAAGTCGACCGGTTCACCAATGATCGCCATGTCGTCTGGGCCGACAGCAGGCGCGTCTTTTCCGAAGAGCTCAAGACCGTCCTCAGGATATTCTCCGAAGATGACCGGATCCATGTACCAGCTCGTGTTGAAGGCAGAATCGCCGGTCGCAAAAGTGGCTTTTCTGGCAGCCTCGATGTCAGCTGCCGATTCGGTGACTGGGTAGTCAACTTTAGCAGCGGGGACAAAGCCGACTTGCGCTTCGGACTTCGCGTTTGCCCGGATCGCGCGAGTTCCTAGCCCATGAGCGAGTAAAACATGATGGATCACTCGGAGCCATTCTGCCCGACCATAGGCAATGCCCGGTGCATGGTCTCCAGTCATGTGACCGAGTCCGATAAACACCTGTGGCTCGTTGAGCGTCATCCAGTGGGAAACGCGATCAGAGAGGCGGTCAACAACGACTGCGGTGTAGTCGGCGAACCATTTCGGCGAATCGGGGTTCAGCCATCCACCGCGGAGGAAGAGCTCGTGCGGAAAGTCCCAATGAAAAAGCGTCGCCCAAGGCTGGATGCCCTTCGCGAGCAGTTCGTCCACTAAGCTGTCGTAGAAATCGAGCCCCTCGGCATTGATTGCTCCTGTGCCCGATGGGATCACGCGAGGCCAAGAGATTGAGAATCGGTAGGCCTGAAGGCCGACCTCTTTCATCAGCCCGATATCGTCTTTATAGCGATGGTAATGGTCGCAGGCGACATCGCCATTGTGATCTCCGAAGACTCGACCAGGGATGTGGCTGTGCATGTCCCATACGCAGCGGCCTCGGCCTCCTTCTGTGACCGCGCCTTCAATCTGATAGGCTGCTGCGGCTGCACCGAATGTGAAGTCTTTTGGGAAGGGCATATAAGATCATCTATCGGAGAGCCAGACTCACAAGCTTTTCGTAGATAGCCTCATGTCATCGGCGCCGGTGAAGGAATACTCCGACAATACCGAAGAGCAGCAAGATCGCCCGCGATGGTTCGGGAATGAAGACGGCTATCGCATCGAAGGTCAGGGTATAAACTCAGTTCCGCTGGCGAAGGCGCTGCCATCCGCTTTGCTTAGCGTATAGGTGACGCTGTGGGGCACCTGTCCGACGTCGCTTCCGTTGTGGAAGAAGATACCACCAGGGCCCGTGGGAATGTCGGCAGTGCCATTTTGATTTTGAAGAGTGGTCAACGCTCCATCTAAGGTCGCCGAGAGACCACCCGCATTAAGGGTCGGGATGAGGGGAATTCCTGGGGTAGTAGGGAAATGTCCTTCATAGAAGCAACAAAGCTAGGCGTAGTCTGGGCGGTAACCCGAAGGGCCTCTCTTTTTCTTCAGCGCAAAGCGCTGCCAGACCTGACTTCAATTCCCATCTGTGTGGCAGGTGGCGGGAATGATCAGACTTTCCCTAGTATCAGCGGGTTCTCCTGTCAGCGTTGCCACCACGACGTTGGCCAGGCTTTCGTAGTTTAGATAAGTGCGATCAACCAACTCAGCAAAAGGCGCTTCTTCTGGCTGTTCGGCAAGATGGGCCGCTAAGACAAAAGAGACCTCTCCGAGTTCATCGAGATAGCCTTGATTGCGAGCGTCGTTGTAGATCTCGATCGCGCCATCAGGAGCGGCATTCAGAGATTTGAGGGCAGCCAGTCGATCAATGGGTAATCCGGCGGTCGCTTTGTTGACGAATGTTTCGCGGGCGATTCTCAGCGACCATGGCAAGCTCAGAAGCCAGATCGCGACGATGGCTCCAGCGAGCAAGGGGTGAAGTGGCAAGCGATAGAGCCGATTGGTGCACAACAGGGACAAGGCCGGAATTTGGCAATGAACGGAGATCGGCACAAGTCCGAACCGGGTCTCGACAAGCTGACTTGTGAGGCTAAGTTGCATATCCGTGTCCAATCGCTTCCTTCTCAGATCAGTTCACATTTTGGTGTTCGCTTTATTGGCGGGTGCGGTGGTATTCGTCGCGCCAATAACCAGTCGAGCCGATGTCATTTCGTTGCCCTCGTTGTCGAATGTCGAAGAGGCGAGAGCTCTCGCGGCGCTAGCTCGGATTCAACGCTCGAACCTCAGTGATCGAGAGCGGCGAGAGGCGGAGCTCATTCTTCTCCACGCGATCCATTTCGAAACCAAGCTCGACGGTAAAAAAATTCGCGAAGCAGTAGAGCGCTCAGTCCGTCGTTCCGGATTGCGATTTTCGCCCGAGCGGAAGGCTCTCTACACTGCGACCTACCGGAAGCTCTATCCCGAACCGAAGGCTAAATTATTCAGTGGAAGTTGGCCAGCTCCTGATTACCTGTCGAACTGTTTGTGGTCGATTGAGCAGATGACTAAACCAGTCGCTACTCGGCGATAGTCATAGCGCGCCATCGAGTCCACGATGATTGCAGAGTCCGTAGCAGCGCAGTTCGATGTTCCGGGCCGCCTTGTCGCCATTCAGCCGATCCGGACTGGAAACGTTAACGACACTTACACGGCGATCTTTAGAACGACTTATTCAGAGGAGCGATTCATCCTCCAGCGGATCAATGGTGCGGTGTTCCCAGATCCGCCGAAGGTGATGTCGAACGTCAAGCGCGTCACAGAGCACGCGCACCGCCGGATCGAAGCGGAATTCGACCAAGCCGATCGGATCTGGCAACTCCCCCGGGTCATCCCCAGCCGTGATGGTGTCGACTATGTGGTCGACGACGATGGCGGGCATTGGCGAGGGCTCAGTCTGATCGCCAGCGCAACCTCACACGACACCATTAAAGACCTCGACCACGCTCAGGAGGCTGGGATTGTGCTCGGCCATTTTCAAGGCTTAATCTCTGATTTGGATCCCGGGTTATTAGACGATACCCTCCCCGATTTTCATATCACGCCAAAGTATTTGGAGTGTTTTGACCGCGCCGTCGATTCTGACTCCGGGCGCGAGCGCCTAACTGCGTCGACTGAGGCTCGGCGGATCGAAAGCTTCATCAACGAGCGTCGCGCCTTTGCCGGAGTTCTGGAGAACGCTCGAGTGGCTGGGGAATTGCCACTTCGTCCTGTTCACGGTGATCCGAAGATTTCGAATATCATGATCGACGACCTGACGGGGAAGGGGACTTGCATCGTCGATTTAGATACCGTGAAGCCCGGCCTCATTCACTATGATTTCGGAGACGCCGTTCGCTCTTGCTGCAACCCAGTCGGGGAAGAGACCGATGATTTGGCTTCGGTTGGGATCGACCTCGACCTGTTCGGAGCAATTGTTCGCGGCTATCTGCGCGAGGCCAATGGCTTTCTTTCAGAAGCAGATCAAGGCTACCTTTTCGACTCTACTCGCTTGTTAGCTTTTGAACTCGGTATTCGGTTCTTCGCCGACTACTTGGCTGGGGACATTTATTTCAAGACAAGCTACGCTGGCCAGAATTTGAATCGAGCTCGCGTCCAACTTCGTCTCTGTGAATCGATTGAAGCCAATGAAGCTCCCATGAGAAGAATTCTCGAAGGCGCTAGAATCCGAAGTGGGGAATTCGTTTAGAGCAATCTATCCTCTGCCCTTTCGACAGCCCGAGATCATCCGTTCGGTCTCAATAGTGCCTGCATGTAAGGCATTGCGCAATCTCTTCGGTCGCAATTGGAACTCAAGAACCGGCGCTGTCTGGAAGGTCTTTGAGGGCTTCTAAATAGTCATTCTTGGGGGCGGGTTTTTCTGGCGAGGTTGGGGTCTCCAGCATTTCCTGAGTGCGGTGCGCACTGGAAGAGATGAGCTCATCAATCAAGTCAGCCTCTGGGAGGTTCTTCCAATACTTTTTCGGCATCTCAGCCTGCATCGCTTTGGTCTTTAGCCGGGCAGGATTGAAGATGCTTTTGTAGTAGGTTCTCCAGAGATCTTCGTGGGCGTCTGAAGAGGGGACTTCCGATTTGTCAGCACCGGGGGTGAAGTGAATTTCTGTTCCATTCCAGTGCATACACTCATCTGGAGTGAAAATTGCCCAATCCATATTGGCAAAGCGTTTGCGAAAAAACGACGCGTTCTGGCGGAGGATTTTGTGATCTGGTTCAAACCAAGAAACGAATTGCTCGCGACCTGTTTCGAGGTCTTCTCCGATTTTCCGGAAGCGGACGAAGGCGTGCATTTTGTGGCTGTCGCGGCGGATCTGTTTTTCCATTGAGAAAGCGCGGTGCACCTCAGCGTCTGTCGTAACGCTCAAGAGATGGCGCTCGCCGTGGGTGATCCGCCAAAGCAGAGAATAAAGCAGCGACCACTGATCTTCTGAGCGGTGTGCAGAAATGGTTTTGGCGAGCTTGAGGAATGCTGCAGGGACTTTCAGCGGAGTCGACGAACTGGCGCTGATCTCAGTCGTGGAAAAGAGGGTTTCGGTATCAGACCAGAGAGTTTGGTTCGGATGGATTTCATTTGCCAACAGATTCCTGGCGGTGCTGCGCCAAGACGGGAAGTCGCCCGGTGTAGTGATCGTGACCATGTTAAAACTCTCCGGCGATGACTTCAGTCTTGGGGATCTGGATGGCAGTGAAGTCGAGCTCAAGCTGCTGCGCAGGTGGCGCATAAAGGGCGCGGAGCCTATCGGAATCGAGCATATCGTGGGTGGGTTGGTGATCTGCGGTGATCATGAAGGGAAGAGATTTTTTGAGGTTCACTCGCATCTTGATGAGATCAGCACAGCGGATGGCGGAGAAGCGGCGGATCTTGGCGATTCGCTTTGCATTGCGGACACCTAGACCAGGGATGCGGTAGAGAATTTCTAGGGGCGCTTTGTTGATATCGATCGGGAAAAACGAGCGGTTGCGGAGTGCCCAAGAGAGTTTGGGGTCGATGTCGAGATCGAGATTGGGGTTTTCCTGGGTGGTAATTTCGTCAACGGCATAGCCGTAAAAGCGCATCAGCCAGTCTGCCTGATAGAGGCGGTGCTCGCGGATGAGGGGCGGGGATTTCAGAGGCAGCCGAGCGGATGAGTCCGGAATCGGGCTGAAGGCTGAATAGTAGACGCGCCGGAGCTTAAAATTTCCGTAAAGGTCTCCGGCACGTTTAAGAAAATGGGAGTCATTGGAGGCATCTGCTCCTACGATCATCTGCGTACTTTGACCGGTCGCGAAGTTGGGCTTTTTGACGGACTTGTTCGCTTTCTGCTCAGAGATTTTCTCGCCAATGTTGGACATGGCTTCGCGAGTTCGATGGATGTTTTTTTCTGGCGCGAGGTGCTGCAGGCTTTTCTGCTGAGGGAGCTCAATATTAATGCTGATCCGGTCGGCGTATTTTCCAGCTTGAGCGATGAGTTCGTCTGAAGCCTCAGGGATCGTTTTCAGGTGGATGTAGCCGCGGAAGTCATGGACTTCTCGCAGGGTTTTCGCGACCAAAACGACCTGCTCCATGGTGAAATCCGCGCTTCGGACAATGCCAGAGCTGAGGAAGAGCCCTTCGATGTAGTTTCTTTTGTAGAAATCCAGAGTCAGCTTTACGACTTCTTCCGCCGTAAAACGGGCGCGGCGTACATTGCTGGAGCGCCGGTTGATGCAATAGTGACAATCGTAGAGACAGACGTTTGTGAGGAGAATTTTTAGGAGAGAAACGCAGCGACCATCAGGGGTGTAGGAATGGCAGATTCCTACACCGCCCGTAGAGCCGATTCCTTTGCCCGTTGAGGAGTCTTTCTTCTTCGCTCCAGAACTGGCGCAGGAAGCATCGTATTTCGCGGCATCTGCGAGGATCTCTAATTTTTTGGAAATGTTCATTGGAACAGCTTCTTTGAAGCTATTTCAATAAGCAGATTTTACAAGGGCACAAAAAAGGCGCACCCATTTGGGCGCGCCTTTTTCAAAAGAGTTTCTCTAGGTGGACTAACCTTTGTTAGCCTCAGCGCCAGCAGCACCACCTTCAGGGTCAATTTGAAGACGAATCCGGCATTCGACATCCGGGTGGAGGTTGACTGGAACGTCGAACTTGCCAGTGCTCTTGATCGGAGCATCCAGAGCGATGTCCTTGCGGTCGAGATCGATTTTCGCGTCGCAGTTGAGCATGGCTTCCTGAATGTCTTTCACGGTGATCGAACCAAAGGCTTTGCCGCCTTGGCCGGTATTCAGGGTAAGCTTGATGCGCTGCTTGTTGACCCGGTTCGCGACTTTCGTTGCCAACTCGAGTTCTTCAGCTTCACGCTTCGTGCGAACCGCCTCAAGAGCTGCGATCTGGCGCAAATTGCCTTTTGTGGCCTCGTAGGCGATGCCCTGAGGTAGGAGGAAGTTCCGGGCGAAGCCTCGCTTCACACTAACTACCTCGCCTTCTCCGCCGAGTTTCTCGACCTTCTTTTTCAGGATAACGTCAACCGTTGCCATAATTCAAAACCCCGGATTTGGGGGCGGGATAGGTAATTCTTTACTGAGGGCCTGTCAAGGCGGGCATCGACAAACTCGCATAGTCTGAAAAACAGCCTCCGTATTCGCCATTTTTTGGTCGGTGTTCGTGTCGACCTCGACATCTGCTAGCCTTGAAATTCGATTCCGAAGCGCCATTGTCAGCGTCCAAACGTCAATAACCGACACGATGGATGAGATCCGACTATATGATACGCTGACCCGTGAAACCCACCTGCTGCATGCGGCGGATGGCGAAACCTTCCGGTTTTATTGCTGCGGGCCGACGGTGTATGGCCCCGCCCATATCGGAAATTTCCGCGCTTTCGTCGTGCAAGACGTGCTGCGTCGAACTTTAGAGGTCGCTGGGTATAAGACGAAGCACGTCCGCAATCTCACTGATCTCGATGATAAGACGATCCGTGATTCGCAGGCGGCGGGGGAATCTCTGAAGGCGTTTACGGATGGCTGGACGAAGAAGTTCCATGCAGATTGCGACGCCTTGAATCTCTTGGCTCCCCATGTCGAACCAAGCGCGGTGGAGCACATTCCGCATCAGATTGCCATGATCCAAACTCTGATTGAGCGCGATCACGCTTATCAGGGCGCTGATGGTTCGGTCTATTTTAAGGTCGACTCTTACGAGCAGTATGGCCGTCTCACTCGACTCGATACCCGGGAACTGCGCACCGGCGCTGGCGAGACAGCGAATGATGCCGACGAATACGAAAAGGATTCAGTAGCTGACTTCGCCTTGTGGAAATCTAGGAAAGAAGGAGATGGCGAGAATTTTTGGGACAGTCCGTGGGGGGAGGGGCGTCCAGGATGGCACCTGGAGTGTTCAGCCATGTCACTCGAATATCTTGGGGCGTCGTTCGACCTCCATGCCGGCGGTGTCGATTTATGCTTTCCCCACCATGAGAACGAGATTGCTCAAAGTTGCTGCTCAACCGACGGCGAGTTCGCTCGGCACTGGTTCCATAATGCCCACTTGATGGTTGATGGCAAAAAGATGGCGAAAAGCGAAGGCACAATGTACACGCTCGGTGATCTCGAGAAGCTGGGCTACACCGCTGCCGAACTGCGCTTCGTGCTCATCGGTGTTAGCTATGGTAAACCACTCAACTTTATTAAGGGGGGCAAAGACGCGAAGAGCGGCCTTCAGAGTTTAGATGCGGCGCGTGACGCGTTGATGTCGCTGTCGGTTTGGGCAGAATCGATGGGGTGCGCGGATCCCCAGGCTCTGCCGGATCTGTTGGCTGACAAATCTGCCGGAACTGGTAGTCCAGGCCCGTTTGCCAAGGCGTGGGAAATCTTGCGTTATGATCTCAATTCCCAAGGAGCGATCGGAGCGATTTTCGGAACCATTAAGAAGGTGCGGTCGACCAATACCTCCGATACGGAGAAACAAGACGCCTTGTCAGGACTGGCCTTTTTGCTCTCCGCCCTCGGAGTTCGCCTGCCTTCGATCCCCGCGGAAGAAGACGTTCAGGTTCCAGACGAAATCCAAGCCCTAGCCGATGAGCGGTGGAAGGCCCGAAGCGACAAGGATTGGGCCCGATCTGACGAGCTTCGCGACCAGCTACTCGGGCTAGGATGGACGGTGCTCGACGGAAAGGACGGATATCGACTCGAAACGTGTTAGAGAGGCTGTCATACGGACTTTTGAGCGAGGACGTAAAATACAGAATTCCTCACTTGCCAGCCCCCTCACGTGTGGTATGAATCTCACCCCTTGCGGTCTGTGGCATATTCTGTGCCCAAAATCGACCGTGAGACCACCTAGATTTTAAGCCTGATGAAGGTCAGACCTTCCGTTCGTCGACTTTGCGAATCCTGCCGGATCATCCGCCGCCAGGGCGTTGTTCGTGTGATTTGTAAGAACCCGCGTCACAAGCAGCGTCAGGGTTAAGTTTTACTCCACTTTTTTAAGCTCTAAGCACCATGGCACGTCTCCTAGGAATCGAGATTCCAAACGATAAGAGAATTGAGGCTTCCCTCCCTTATGTTTATGGGATCGGGAATAGCACCGCAGGTAAAGTCCTCGTTGAGGCTGGAATTGATCCGAACATTCGTGCTGGTGAGCTCACCGACGAGCAGCTCGCGAAGATCATTCACGTCATCCAGAGCAACAATATCATGATTGAGGGCGACCTGCGCCGAGAGCAGCAAGGTCACCTCAAGCGTCTGACTCAGATCCAATGCAATCGTGGCATCCGCCACCGCAGAGGTCTTCCCGTTCGAGGTCAGCGCACCAAGACCAATGCCCGCACCCGTAAGGGCGGTCGCCGGACAGTCGGTGTGGTCGGCAATCCAAACGCGAAGAAGGGTAAGGTCTAAGGACTCGCCGACTCGCAAAATTTACAACTCTCTCCAAGATTACGACTATGGCCGACGACGACGCCAAGAAGCCCGAAGAGGCAAAAGCTGATGAGGCTGCCAAGCCCGAAGCAGCTGCCGCCCCTGAGGAATCAAAAGCAGAACCCAAGGCCGCCGAAGAGGCTAAGCCCGAAGCCGCTGCCGCCGCTACACCTGCGGCACCTGCAGATGCTGCCGCCGCAGACAAGCCTGCCGAGCCAGCGAAGCCCGTTGACGACAAGAAACCGAAGGACATCTTCGCGGAACTTGACGGTGACGAGGACAGCAAGGTCAAGATTCTCAAGGCCAAAGGCTCGAAGAATATTCACTCTGGTATCGTCCACGTGAAGGCTACCTTCAACAACACGATGGTCACAATCAGCGACATGCGCGGAAACGTCATTGGCTGGTCAACATCCGGAAAACTCGGTTTCCGTGGATCTCGTAAGAGCACCGCCTACGCTGGCCAAGTGGTCTCACAGGATGCCTGCAAGCAGGCTATGAGTCACGGCTTGAAGGAAGTCGAAGTTCGCGTCACTGGGCCTGGTTCCGGTCGTGAAGCTGCTGTCCGTGCGCTTCAGGCCCTCGGAATCGAAGTGACAACGATTCGCGACGTCACGCCGATCCCACACAACGGTTGCCGCCCTCCAAAGGCACGCCGCGTTTAATTTTCCGACTTCTCAGAAACACTTTCTCTCAACTTTCCCATGGCACGTTACACTGGTCCCAAGGTCAAGATTAGCCGCCGTTTTGGCACCCCGATCTTCGGCCCATCGAAAGTCCTCGAACGCCGCAATACGCCTCCTGGCGCGCACGGCAACCGTCGCTTCCGCAAGAAGTCTTCGGAGTATTCAGAGGCTCTCTGCGAAAAGCAAAAGCTCCGCTATCAGTATGGTCTGATGGAGAAGCAGTTCCGCCGCCTGTTTGAAGAGGCAGCACGCCGCCGTGGTGTCACTGGCGTAATTCTCCTCCAACTTCTCGAGACCCGTCTCGACAATGTTCTTTTCCGCCTCGGTTACGGTCACACCCGTCCGGCTTCACGCCAGTTCGTCGGTCATGGCCACGTCTTGGTCAATGGTCGCCGCTGTGACATCCCGAGCTATCAGTGCAAGCCCGGAGACAAGATTACCATCCGCGACAACGCTCGCTCCCAGCAACTTGGTATGCGGCTGCTCGACCAGAGCCAGTCTCGCCCAGTGCCTGAGTGGGTCGTCATCGACCGCGACAAGCAAGCGGGTTCTGTAGCCCGTGTCCCGACTCGTGAAGAGATCGACCCAATCGTCAACGAGCAGCTCGTTGTCGAGCTTTACTCTCGATAGGACGACAACAATTTGGAGAAGCCGTTCCTCGAAAGGGGAACGGCTTTTTTGTGTTCAAGGTGTCCGAAATGAGCCTAGCGAAACACGGCATCGATCACTCAAAATCGGGACATGCTCTGAAAAAAGTTGCGATCCTTCTTCAATAAGAATACTGTTCGTATGAACAATTTAACGTGCGAGGCCAAAGAGGCTAAACGCCAGCGCGTGACAGAGTTACGGCAGTTACTCGGTGAAAAATTCGCTGGGTCAGTTCCCGCAGAGTTCGCCGCACCAACCTGTGATCAGAAACAGCAGCGCATTGATTCCAATGCTCGCTCTGAATGGGCGGGCAGTGAATGCGAGCAGCTTGCGCACCATCTACAGCCATCGGTTTGTGTTTCGACCTCAGAAGAAAGCGTGCGCTTAAGCGGCATTAGCGCGCTCGATCAACTTGGGATTCCTCGAGGTGCGATCAGTGAGTTTGCAGTGCCCCCTCCTGGAGCTGGCTGCGGCATGGTAATTTCAGCATTAGTTGCTGAGGCGGTATTTGGAGGCGATCCTCTAGCACTGATCGACCCAGGAGACTGTTTTGATGTCCATGCGTTACCTCGGCGTCGTTGTAGTGATCGGTTTCTTTGGGTGCGCTGTAACCAGCAGGCTCCGGCAGCCGTGAGGGAACGGGGCAAGTCGCAGGACAAACGCCGAAATGGTCGTGTTCCCAAGGCCTTGCGTATTGCCGATCTTTTACTGCGTGACGGTAATTTGCCGACAGTCATTGTCGACCTGCAACCCTGTCAGCCGCATGAACTTCAAGGCATCCCTAACAGCACTTGGTTTCGGCTTCGGAATCTGGCGGAATCGAGCAATGTCCGCTGCTTGTTTCTGACACCTCGGCCGATGGTGTCGAGCGCTGCCCTCAGAATCGATGGGATGCAACGTGGGCTTACTCTTGATGCGTTAGACCATAGTCAGAGCGAATTGCGTGATCGCTTTCGGATCGATGTCCTTCGCGATCGTCGGCCCAGAAAAGCCACAGAAACAACAACCCTGCCTGCTGCCGAATCCCTCCAAGCCGTTGGGTAGTTCACACCTGATTTCCAAAATAACAGATGAGAGCATGCGAAAGGAACTGATCGCGGTGAACTACTCAGTCAGAACTCAATCAGTTAATTGGTGGCCAAGGTTTGTCCATTCCATAGGACTTGCGCTGCTCTTTGCATGAAAGAACCCCGTCGCGAGAAAGCGTTACGAAGCCCAGAGATCTAGAATCTGGAAACTCGAACTGCAGTTCGATGGAGCCTTCTGAATATTCATAAAACATGATAATCTCTCCATCTGAGCGATCGATCCAATAGGGTTCTCCTAATCTGTCCCTGATTGTTGTTTCCGTGGAATCTTGGCTAATCCCCACAGGTGTTCCACCAACCATAAATTGCCCGTCAAAGTTGTCGATTGTAAGAAACGCGTAATCAAGAAAACCATCTTTGGCAGCAAGTTCGATGCCCCTTGTAGGCTTCTCAAACACGTCTGATTTCTGAAGCGCCTTTGCAAAGAAGTCCATTTCAGAGGGGCGTTCGCCCAACTTCGTATCACCCACTTGGAATGTCGTGAGATCAATCGTGAATGGGCGTGATGCATTCCGAGCGTGAGACATCTCCTTACGAAAGGTGAAAAATGAAAGAATACCCATGATAAGAATTAGGCATACTTTTCTAAGGCGATGGTTCAAAGACCTAAAATACAGCGACGAGCAAGTGGAAGTCTGTTTTCGATCACACTTAAGATCCACAACCAACGAGCAACAAAGCTAAGCGAAATCTGGGCTGTAACCCGAAGGGCTCAATTTTCATTCAGCGCGTACTGCTGCCGGACTTCCACAGCGTTGAACCGTGGCATGACCGTCTCGGTCATAGCCCCAGAAAGCAATGACCGAGACGGTCGGGCCACGGTCTTGGATCCGTAACTGCCTCATTTGGAATCAGGAAGGAGCTACCTCCCTCGATTCCGAGCGTTGTGGGCAGATCGGGGGCAGTATCGCTTCGCTCGTAGAGGGTGTTGGGGATTTCGGTGGAGAAAGTGTGGCTTCTTTCGTTCACTTGCCCAGTCCTGTGATGCGGGGGAGGGTAGAACTCATCCTTCCCAACTATGGCTCAGTCTCCTGTTTCAAGTATCACGCGTCTCCTGTTCCTTTTGATTTTGGTCGTGGGAGCCATATATTTTTCTCTGAAGGTCAGAAACTCCGTTGAGGAGATCCAGAATACCGGTCAATCTGACGAGCCTGGCGAAGAGGCCTATCGGGCGGCCAATCAGATGTTGGCCCCAGCTACCGAAGGCGCGAGCCATGGGAATTCACTGGAAGCGACGAATTTTGCTGCGGATCTACTTGGCGCAATTGACCCATCTGGTATGGGCAAGGCGTTCTGCAGAATTTCTGGTGAACGGTGCGTTTTTCTGGTGCGTGTATCAGGGGTATCAAAACTTGATGACGCTGAGCGCAAGGAACTCGTTGATCGTGCTTGGGGCGAAGGATCCAAGTTGGCTGCATCGCTCGACCCGATTCCGTCTGAACTCGCGGTTGGGGTGAAGGGACCTCTGACCTATATCGGAATTCTTCAGGGCGGGGTGAGCGCATCAGATCCGATGGCGGAAGTGGTTTCACGAGCGAAGGGCATCGGTGAGATCAAAACGCTGTTTCCGTTCTTTGAGTAGCCAATTTTAGAACGGGATCTCTGCGTGGCAGAGCGATTTTCGCGAAGGCCAAGCGTGGAATGAGTCGGAACTTCCTCCTTTGGCTGAGCCGGCACGGGGAAGCCGGGGCGAGCTTCTATCGCTTTAAAGACTCCAACTTGGCGTCTCAGAAGGTCTGAGTCAAAAAATCGGTGGCTCCATATGAGCCGAATCAGAGGATTCTCGTTGGGTTAAGCAAGGTGGGCTTGTCCTGCAGCCGCAACACGAGCAGCCAGGCGTCTAGGGAAGGTCTGATTAATTCCGCCACCCGCCACAAAGATGGGAATTGAGATCAGGTCTGGTAGCGCTACGCACTAAATGAAATTGAGCCCTTCGGATCCAAGAACGTGGCATGACCGTCTCGGTCGTCGCTCTCTGGGGCTGTGCCACGGAGGTCTGGGGGCGCTGCGCGCTGGATGAAATGGTGGATGTTTATCCACGTTGCTGTCGCGTCGCTCGGCCCTTTGGGCTGCCTTCCGCGGGCTTTGTCGCTGCGCTCCAGTCACCTCGCGCCGTGCTAGCAAAATCTGGACGGTAATGGCAGATCGCCTAATTACTCAGACCTTCCCTAGCGCTCTCTTCCTCTTAGGATCGGTAGCCATCCTGCCCCTGATAGCCACGAATGGCCATTTCCAGATCAATCTAAATTAATTGTTATAAAAATATTGATTATTATAGAATTTATAGTATGGTCATTTAATTCAACAACCACTAATCCCAATGAACCTAGTTAAAAACACAAAGTCCCTAGCTGCTGTCAGCTCCCTCATCATCGCAACTTCAACGGCCCATGCCTTTACTTTGGATTGGTCGAACGTCGATTACACCGACGGTTCCCTCAGTCAGACCTTCACCAATGTCGATGGCAGCGGAGTTGATATGACATTCGACTTCACGTTCTCTGGTGGTGCAGCCTCCATCGCAGGAACTCCTCATGACCAAGTCTGGGGCGGAAGCCAGATTTCCACCAACTATGGTGAATCAGACGCACCGCTGACCTTCGCATTTGACCCTATCGATGCTAACCAGTTCATGGATTTGAAGATCACTTTTAGCCAAGCGGTTAGTGGTGTCGACTTCAACATCTATGACATTGACGCCGATGATGGCTCGAACGGCCGTGGATTCTATGGTGATGTTCTCGACATCACAGCGAACGCCGGCACCGTGTTTGCTGGAATGAGTGCTGGATCGGGGATCACAGCCGCAGGGTCTACTCTGACTGGTGGCATTACTAGCGCCCAAGACCCAGGTCAGTTGGGTAACACAGCCAACATTGATTTCGGAACAGTTTCCGTCAGCAGTATCGATATTCGTTATTCTTCGACCGCTGACTTCGCAGACCCAACTTTCCAGATGGCAGCTGTTGGTAACATCGATTTCAGTCAGGTTCCGGAGCCGACCTCAGCGATGCTTCTGCTCACTGGCGGCGCTCTGCTCGGTCTTCGTCGCCGCCGTTAGAAAGCGACACTCAAAAATTCAACACCTTGGAAATTTAGGGGCTTGCCAGTGATGGCGAGCCCCATTTTCGTTGTTGGTTAGGGAAGACCCGATTCACTCATCAGGCCTCTACTTTTTGTTTGCCAATATCCGGTTTCGCAGAGCCGTGGTCAGCCCGATGACAGATGGGTCTCATACTTGCTGGTTGCGTCCAGTGAGGTAGCATAAGGCGATGTCTTTTCGTTGTCACAGTGGCTACCGTTCTTCAATGCCGGTTTGTGCTTTTGGAGTTGTCCTGTTTTTTTTGCTCGAGGCGAGTGCGATGGCGGGGCCCGCGAAGGGGAGTGGCTATAACCTTCCTGAGATCAAATACTCGCTATTTAATTTTAAGGACTTGGGCTTGATGACGATCGAGCGCGAGAAGATTGCTGAGCAGCTGGCGAGTTATGTCGTCAACGAGCTTGGGCCAAGAGTCATTGCTGGGAGCGACACGAAATCGATCCGTCTTGCTGAGAAAATCTTGGGCTTGGCGTTTCATCTCGATCCAAAAAATAAGACCGCTGTGGTTGCTGATTTTCAGTTTAAGCGGGGGATTAGCCCAGAGAAAGTCGAGGCCGATTATAAACCGGAGACGCTGTCGGCACTACTTTATAAGCGGTCGGAGCTTCTGTTCCAGCAGGAGGGGAGTTCTGACAAGACGTTGGCGCGATACCTTCTTTATATCGCGGTCGAGATGAATCCACACAATGTCGACGCGGTGTATGATTACGAAATCATGCGTCGTGATGGGCGAGCGCCAGATTGGAATTCGTTGATCTCGGGCGACGGCACCAAGCTCACCTCCCCTAAGCTTCCGCCGGCAATTCCTGAGAATGAGGAATGAGTTCGGCCAGCGAAACTAAAACCTCTGGTTTCGTTCGAGTGACTCTAATCGCCGCGATGTCGGTGAATCGTGTCATTGGCGATCGCGCGGGGGGAATTCCGTGGCACGGGCGACTACCATCAGAAGCAGACCATTTTCGTGACTATTGTAGAGGTGGTTTTGTCCTAGTCGGTCGTGTCACATTTGGGGAGATGGACGGCTGGTTTGATCAAATCAATGCGACCCCACTGGTTCTTACCAGCCAGCATGAAATCCCCAGAGCAGTAAGAGTGGGATCGATTTCCGAAGCGGTTCGCGAAGTCGCTGAACGAGGTGGTCGAGAGTTGATTGTCGCCGGTGGCGGAAGCATTTACCGCGCAGCTCTTCCAAAGGCTGACCAGATCGTATTGACGACGGTCAACGTCTCGGTTGACGGCGATGTTACATTCCCGACACTCCCTGCAGGATGGTCGGTGACCGAGCGTCGCGATCACCCCGCCGATACCCAAAACGCATATAGCTTCGTCATCGAAACCATGGACAAAGACCCGGTCGAGCCAATCACCAAAAGCCCCGAAGAGTGGCAATCTCAACTGACACCTGAGCAATTTCATGTCGCTAGAGAAAAGGGGACTGAGCCACCATTCACCGGAATTTTCTGCGATCACAAAGAGGAAGGGGTTTACACCTGTGTCTGCTGTGGATCAGAGCTTTTTCGTTCTGAGGCGAAGTTCGATTCTGGTAGCGGTTGGCCGAGCTTTTGGGAAGGAGCCAACACCTCAGGGATTCGAGAAATTGAGGACGAGTCGCACGGAATGCGCCGTGTTGAGATCGTCTGTGCGCGTTGCGATGCTCATTTGGGGCATGTTTTCCCAGACGGCCCAAAACCTACGGGGCTTCGCTATTGCGTTAACTCGGCTTCGCTCGGATTTCAGTGTGATGGCGAGTCTCCGAAAAGTTAGTGCTGGCTCAGCCCGATTGATGGCTACCTCGCTACTGCCCAATGACTGAAGCTCAAACATCTAGCCAGCGCGTCCCGACGTGGCTGAAGTTGGCCATCACGTTGCTGTTTGCGATTGTGATCCTTGAATTGCTTCTGCAGGTTCTGTCGATCGGTGCCCACTTCGTCGTCGGAAAGGGTGGCCAGCAGGAGTCTGCCCAAAGTGGCGCAGAGCTGGATGCTGCGCTGGCTGAAGGTCAGCGAGTAGCCGTTTGTGTCGGCGATTCCTTCACCTTCGGGATGGGGGCGAGCGATTTGAAATATTCCTATCCGGCGGAAATGGAGCGTCGGCTTGAAGAGGCCCGTGGTGAAGATTGGAAGGTTGTAAAGGTTTGCTATCCCGGATGGAATTCCGAGCAGATGGCAGGAGCTCTTTTGGATCGGCTCGATGAACTAAAACCCGATGTGGTGGTTTTGGTTGGAGCGGTCAATGATGGTTGGAGTGGAGCAAAAAAAGTCGAGATGAACTCAGCAGAAGGGTTGTCTTCTGGCGACTCTCCAGCAACGAAACCTGGCTATCGATTCCAATGGCGCCTAGCCAAATTGTTTCGAACACTTCGGCAGGGCAACGCTTTTGGTAACCAAGATGCCGACTCTCAGGACATCACCGATCGAGAGAAATCCGTCCTTCCCCCAATCGACGAGCCTTCGCCGCAGGCTATACCCGATGACTTAGAGGCTGCTTCTCACGCAACTCCACCACCAGATGACATGATGGTGTTCTGGCAGCTCATGGAAGAGGAGCGATTCGCCGAAGCAGAGAAGCTATATCATCGCCTACCTGATGGGCCTAGGCAGAGCGATCCCAGTTATCGTGTGGCCATGGTCAGGTGCTATCAGCGGCTTGGGAAACTCGACCAAATGAGAACGCTGGTCGACGGAATCCGTGCTGAGTACGAAGCCGATCCGACGGAAGAGTGGGGAGAACGGATGCTTGATACTCTCAGGGGAGCATGGATGCAGGGCGAAATGTTGACGACAGCTCGGGAACTTGCGGTTCGCTTTCCTGACAACTTCAATATCGCGTTCAGTCATGGAATTGCCGCTCACACGGCGGGCGATCTTCCAACTTCGCGCGGCGAGTTCATTCGAGCTGCTGAGCTCCTCGGGGATGAGAAACTTACGCACCCCCATGCCGCTTGGTTTTGGGAATCTCGGACGACAGTTTTCGCGGGGACGCAGGATATCGATCCGGTGCCAGAAGAAATGGCCTTGTCGCTCGTCTGCTCACGGCTGGGAGGCCAAGACGATGGCACCATCCGGCGCTGGTTCTTGCAAACGCGTGAGATTATAGATCGCGATTTAGTGATTGCCTCATTGGAACGAGTCGGTGTCGATCCGAATTCTGACAAAGCGAAGAGTCTCCTAGCAATTCACGCCCAAGCAAATGAGGACACCTTGGAGCAACGAGCCGCGGAAGTGACTCGGCACAACTTAGGAGTCATGGCGACAGCAGCGAAGGCCCAAGGGGCTCTCGTTCTGATTTCGACCTACCCTTTCGATTCTGAATCGCTCGCGGCTGCTGGCAAAGCCGCTTCTCGAGATCACAAGACACTTTTCCTTCGGATCGATGACGAGTTTTTGGACATCGTTAATGTTGAAGGCCGGGATGCGCTGTTCGTAGCGGACGGGCACTGTAACGACCGGGGCTATGGTATGATGGGCGAGATGATCGCGACACGTTTGTTGACCGCACTCGCTGAGCGGGATGCCAGATTGAATGATGCGGTAGAGTAGTTAGTCCGTATTCGTTCCAGCGGAGAAGAGACTCACTTTTTCTTAACGGACAGCTCTTCAATGTCGCGGGAACAGCTGATATCGAGTGAGGATCCGCTGTTGTCCGGAAACTCTTGAGCGATGACCCAAATTTGAGCGATGGCTTTGCTCACCGTAGGCAGAGCTTCGAGCGCCTTCTGAGTTCGATGGGGATCGAAAAATGCAAATGGTTCGTCGAGGAACAAAAATTGGGGCTCCGCGCCAGTGGTGTGAATCAATTCCTGAGATAGTGCGAGTCGCACGGCGAGCATGATCTGGCGTTGTGTACCACTCGATACCTCATCGAGATCAACGAAGTCCCGTTTTTCGCTGGAGAAGACACGGACATTCAGGTCATCGTCAATCTGCAGGTGCTCATAGCGACCTTCTGTGAACAGCGGAAGGCTCCGGCTGGCGAGGTCACGGAGGTCGCGGTTGAAACGCTGGGAAATGTGGTGAGCAGATGCCAATACGAGTTCGTTGGCAGCCTTGCGAACGGAGATGTCGCGGCGCATCGCCTTGAGTTTCGTGTCGAGGTCGTTGGCGAGCGTTCCCAAGCTGTCAGCTCGGGCACGGCGTTTGGTTTCCTCTTCGACAACATCCGAAAGTTGTTCGGATGCGCGTTTGTGGGCGAACGTTTGGTCGCTCAGAGATTCCTGAGCCCTGCCAATCAGCAGTGCCGTCGACTCTTCACTCAACCGCGCACGTCTGATTCCAAGGAGGTCGGATTCGGATGCGGGCTCGACTTCGGTATCTAGAGCCACGATTGGCGTCGATGCTTCTTTTAAAGCTGCCGCGAGGTCGGAGGCTCCGGTCGATAGTTCTTTAACTCGGCGGTCGCGCAAGATGCCGAAAATGCAGGCAGCGATTGAGATCACTCCGGCTCCAATGGTGATGGCGAGCGGTAGCGTCTTCGTAAATCCGTCCCAGAAACTCGCAGTCGCGATGCGCACCTTCATCAAGAAATCCGGCGTCGGCGTGCGATCCATCGCGACGAGTAAAGCAGCCCCCAAGATCGCTATCACCAGCAGAGGAAAGGCGATCGAAGTGGCGATTCGGGAAGCTTTCCGAGCAGCATGTAATTCGACAAGAGAGGCCCGATAACTCTTGTCAGCGGCCTCAAGGTTCGCTTGTCGGGTTGCGAGCGTTTCTCCGGCTTTCGCCATCTCAGCAGCATCCACTTTGAGTGTCTCCAGATGGCCGGGGACAATGTTTAGCGCCTCGAGGTCGTCGCGGGCTTCCTGCGCCTGACCGGTAACGTTCGGAGTATCTTCCTCCGCTTCCGTCCGTTCTTCGGCCAGGCGTTTAGCTACCCGCTCCAGAGCGCCGATCCCAGCCATCGTCTTGATCGTGTGGCTGTGTGGATGCGGCGTGGTGATCTCCCGCTGAGCGAGGTAAAACGACTCTACAAATTCGTCGTAGCGATAGCCGAGCAGTTCATGAAGGTAGTCAGCCACTGCACGCAATCCCTTCGCGAGTGGACGGTCTTCTTGGCTCGGGCGATAGAGCCTAGCGGCATGATTGCCGTCGCGGTCGAGGATTCGGCTGATCTCGAAATCTTCTTTTTGGACTCGAAAGCCCAGAGTGACTTTGCAGCGCGGTTCGCCCCATCGGATGACCCTTACTAAGTTCTCTTCATTGACCGAGAAAGTGCGTCCGAAGAGAGCAAAACAGACGGTCTCTCCAATCGTGCTCTTACCTGACTCATTCTGGCCACTGATCGTGATCAGGCCTGAATCGGGAATGGATTGCAGTTCCAAGTTCCGATATTTCAGAACATGTTCAGCAGTGAGGTGTCGGATGATCACGAGTCTTTTCCTTCTGGTTGCGCTGCGGATCTTCTAAGGCGTCGGATAACGAGATCACGGGCTTCGACAAAAAGAGCCTCGTCGAATGCGTCATCCGAATTCTGGCGCCGCTCAAATTCTTCGTCGCAGAACCGCTTGAAGTCGCGAGCGGGTCCTAGCGGTTGAGGTTGGGCCTGTGAAGGTTCTGTTGGTGATGACATGAGATGATAGCTATACCCCGAACCGCGCGCTATGATACCTAGGGCTGGCGCTACGACAACGAATTCTTAGGGAAGGTCTGATGAATTTTGTTATCCAGAGATTCGACTCGCTGAGGCCGAGACGGTCATGTCGTTCCATTTCAGCAATCAGATTCGGTCTCGATGCCGGTTGGTCGATTCGCCACCAATTCATCGTTACCAAGGAATTCGATTTGATTGACCTCGGATCCCCACTGAATATGCGCGGTGTCCGCCGAAAATGACCGCCTAGAACAGGAAAGACGCTGGGAGGCTAACTGGAAGCGCTGGGGGCCCTATCTCAGCGAGCGCCAATGGGGAACTGTCCGCGAGGACTACTCACAAGACCAAGAGACTTGGGACTATTGCACACACGATCAGGCGAGAAGCCGGGCCTACCGTTGGGGTGAGGATGGACTACTTGGCTGGACAGATCGCCAGTGTCGCTTGTCTTTTGCGATGTCTCTGTGGAACGGCAAAGACCCCATTCTAAAGGAGCGGCTGTTCGGCCTGAACGGAAATGAGGGGAATCACGGTGAGGATGTTAAAGAGAACTATTTCTATCTGGCTTCGACTCCGACGCACTCCTACACAAAAGCCCTCTATCAGTATCCGCAGGAGGAATTTCCTTATGGTCAACTCGTCGCAGAGAATCGAGCTCGGGGACTAAAGGATCGTGAATTTGAAATAGAGGACACCGGAATCTTCGATTCAAACCGCTACTTTGATGTCGAAACGGAAGTCGCGAAGCGTTCGCCGAATGATCTATCTTGGCGAATCACCGCTCGGAATCGTGGGGAAAATTCGGCGACGATCCATATCCTCCCGACGTTCTGGTTTCGCAATGTTTGGGATTGGGAGCATCAACACGAAGAGTCGACTGCGAAGCCCCGAATGACGTTCGATGAGACGACCGGTGATGTCTTGCTAGAACACGAGACGCTTGGACGGCTTCGGCTGCAAGTTGATCTGTCGGGGGTAGGGGACACAGCACCTTGGATCTTTACGGAGAATGAAACGAACAATAAGAAGTTGTTTGGCTCTGCGAATCAATCGCCGCAAGTGAAGGACGCGTTTCATCGCTATCTGATTGAACGGGAAGTTGACGCTGTTAGCCACTCTGGCGGGACGAAAGTAACTGTGCCTCTGTGCTTTGAAATCGAGGGGGAAGGAACAGTTCAGGTGCGCTGCCGATTGTTCCACGAGGACGAATCCAACGGTGTCTACCGTTTCGATGGGTTTAATCAGTTGTTTGAGGATCGAATTCTCGAAGCGGCAAAGTTTTATACTGGCGTTCTTCCTCACGGTCTATCTCAGGAGGAAACAAACCTCAGCCTGCAGGGTTATGCGGGGCTTCTTTGGAGTAAGCAATTCTACCACTATGTGGTTGATGATTGGATGAAAGGCGAACCGATGGGTGACGCCCCAGCTAAACATCGCCCCGATGCTCGGAACAGTGATTGGGATCACTTCTTCGCTCGGGATATTTTGTCGATGCCAGACAAATGGGAATACCCGTGGTTCGCGGCGTGGGACTCTGCGTTCCATATGATTCCGTTTGCTGCGATCGATTCCGAGTTTGCTAAGAATCAGTTACTTTTGCTGCTCCGAGAGTGGTACATGCATCCGAACGGTCAGCTTCCCGCCTACGAGTGGAACTTCTCGGATGTGAATCCGCCAGTCCATGCTTGGGCAGTTTGGCGGGTCTACAAGATTTCCGACAAGCGGGGTGAGCGAGACCTGCTGTTCCTTGAGCGCGCCTTTCAAAAACTGTTGCTCAATTTCAACTGGTGGGTCAACCGCAAGGACGTCGAGGGGCGCCATATCTTCGGCGGTGGATTTCTGGGGCTCGATAATATTGGCGTCTTTGATCGCTCTCAAGAACTCCCGGGCGGTGGCCGGCTGAATCAAGCAGACGGCACCGCATGGATGGCGTTTTATTGCCTGAACATGCTCTCGATCTCTCTTGAACTAGCACTCGAACGCCCCGCCTACGAGGACATTGCCTCAAAATTCTTTGAGCATTTTGTCAGTATCGCCGACGCGATCAATACGGTTGGCGGAAGCGGGCTCTGGGACGAGGAAGACGGCTTCTACTATGATCAGCTCATCATTGATCATCAGGATCCGATCCCGATGAAGATTCGTTCGGTAGTCGGTTTGCTACCGCTGTGCGCAGTGACCGTTCTCGAACAAGAAACCATCGATGCCTTGCCGGGTTTCAAGAAGCGGCTGGAGTGGTTTCTGGAGCATCGGAAGGAGTTGGAGAAGTATGTCACGTATTGCGAGACATCGGAAGGCGACCGGCACCGGCTCTTGGCGATTCCCTCCCGTCAACGACTTGAGCGGTCGCTCGATCGACTGATTGATGATTCGGAGTTTTTAAGCCCTCATGGTCTACGGTCTCTATCCAAGGCCCACCAAAGCGCACCTTTCCAATTTGAGCACGGCGGGCGCAGCCACACCGTTTCCTACGTGTCAGGAGAGTCTGAGAGTTGGATGTTCGGAGGCAACTCGAATTGGCGCGGACCGATTTGGTTTCCGGTCAATTACCTGCTTGTTGAGGCGCTCGAAATCTATGATCACTTTTATAGTGATGACTTTCTGGTCGAATTCCCGAAGGGTTCGGGTCGGAAGATCCGTCTTCGTAAACTTGCTGAAGAAATCGGCTGCCGCCTGATCGGGCTCTTTCTTCCGGACGAATCTGGGAATCGTCCATTCCGCTCGGAGCGTGAGAATTTGAGAATGTCGAAGCTCTCAGACGCCGATCGAAACCTTCTTCTGTTTCATGAATATTTCGACGGGGATACTGGTAGAGGGCTCGGTGCAACTCACCAGACCGGGTGGACTTCTCTGGCCGTTCGTCTCGTTCGTGAGCGGGCTGAGCGGAGTGGGAACACATAGAGGCCCCGATTTGTCATTGGCTCTGATCGAGCCGAAATAACCGAGTAGTGTTATTTGGGGGCGATCACATTTTTGGAGAGGATTTCACCATCAAACACAATACTACATGAGTTGGAACTTATCGATTCTTAGCCCCTTAGTTGCCGGCGTCATGACGCTCACCCTCGCAGGCTGCCATAACTGTAAAGGCGTTCCTGGGCATCAAGTGAAGAACGGAATGCGTGCGCCATCGGTCGTTGTATCCAATCAGTATGGCCAGCAGGTGAACTTCAGTGAACTTGCATCAGCTCCTTGGACGGCGGTGTTTTTCTTTCCCAAAGCGAACACTCCTGGTTGAAGCAATCAGGTCAGAGCGCTGCAGTTTGCAGCCGAAATTTACAGAGACCTCAATGCGACGATTGTCGGTGTGTCGATGGACGATATCGCAGAACAACGTAGATTCTCTGATAGGTATGGGGCGTCCTTTAATCTCCTAGCCGACACAACGGGGAGCCTTGTAGAAGCTTTTAGTGTTGGCTTGGATGAGAAGGGCCTGCCAGAGAGAGATGCTTTTGTTTTGCGGAATGGTCGAGTGATCTGGCATACAGAGAAGGCTTCAACCACCACAATTGCGATTGATCTGTGGGAAGTGATCACTGGGGTAAATCCTGGGCTCCCACCTGTCGAAACTCAGGGGATTGAGGTTTATTGATGATCGGAGGGTAATACTGCGTCGCAAGCTGCGCTTCGGATTCGTTGAGAAACCGATCCAACTTCGAACTCAATGCCCCCAACCGAGCAAGAATGGGATTTAAGCCTTAGCGGCAGTCGCGGGCCACAAAGACGGTTGCCATCTGTGCTGCCTCGGCACCGTCAATCCCGCTTTTGGCATCTTCGAAAACGACACACTTAGTGGCTTCGACGCCAAGTTGTTCTGCGGCTAATAGGAACATATCTGGATGCGGTTTACCGCGCCCAGGAGCAACGTCTTCTGGGGTCACGATCGAGGTGAATAGGTGATTAATTCCAGTCACTTTCAGGCACTCTGCAACGTGTTCGCGGGGGCTGCCTGAGACGACAGCGAGCGCTGCTTTTCCATGGAGGGAAGCCGCGAACTCGGTCACGGGAAGGATCGGTTTAAGCCCCGCCATCTCTTTCGCAAAGTGCTTGGCTTTGTGCTCGATCACGGCATTTGGGTCGACCGCTGCACCATGACGTTCGTTGAGCATACCAACAATATCGGCCTCGTGAATCCCTCCCCAACCGTAGAAGTCTTCTTCCGTCAGGTCATAGGTCGCTCCAGCGTCACGGAGTCCTGCGTTCCATGCGACAAAATGAACTGGCATCGAGTCAACGAGCGTGCCATCACAATCAAAGAGGAAGCCTTCAAATGTATCGCCGGTTCGTGGAGACGGGAGAATCAGTCGAGGATCGATGATCATGATTTTTCCTCAGCACTGGTTGGCTCCGAATCGGTTGTCGTACCGAACTCGATATCCGTTTCGCTGGACGATGGGAGTGCGTCGACAACTTGATTGCCGTCTTTAGCGCCGTGAAAGAGCTTGCGGAAGATTCTTTTGGGAAGGCTCTTTCCCGTCTCTTCATCTTGGATTTCTTCCATAGCCTGGCTTTTGGCGGTTTCCCAAGCCGCGCTGAAGCCGGGAGCGCTAATCATCAACTGCTTCTCAGCGCGTGCCAGAATCTCTAAGTCTTTGGAAATTCGCTGGTCTGGCTTCTCTGAAAGGGTCGCAATTTGAACCCGAAGGTTCTCATTTTCTTTCTGAAGGACATCTTTTTCTTTCCTAACTCCTTCATACTGTTTCGCTTCTAGCTCTAATTTATCGCTGAGATGTCTGCGGAACCGCGAGAATTCTCTGCGGGTCTTAAAATGGCCCCACATTGAGAGTCCAAGAAGAAACAAACCAACTAGAAAGCCCCAAGTGAAGGGGTGTAGAGCCACAGATTTCGCAATATCCATCGCAGTGGCGACCATAGGAATCATGCCGTATTTACGCGCGTGACGGGCTTTTATTCCAGTGAAGATTGCCGACTTTCTTTTTAAATTTGGCGCGCCTTGATGAAGAATTATAAAAAAATATGTTTATTATGGTTTAATTTATATTTATACTTACGTTAGCTTATTCGAATATCGCTCGTTGGGGAGCTAGCGGAATCCGAGAACAAACTAGATTTCAATGAGTGCGAATCCATTTCAAGGAGACATCATCACACTCGACCTCCCGATTGATGATCAGGAGGCCGTTCGACTCGACCGTGCCGAGGCAGCAGATCTTGAGGCAATTGTCGATCAAGTCCTGACCGGCGATCCTGAGGATCAACGCCGAGGCCAAGTTGTTCTTCTCCGCTCGCCACGAGCTGGCTTTGGCAAGACTCATCTTCTGGCCTGTATGCGGGAAAAAGTGGGGGATGCCGCGATTGTTGTTCCGGTTGGATTGGAGACTGAGCGCCCCGTAAACTGGGTCGGTTTCTACCAATCGCTTCTTCAAACTCTTGCCAGCACTAGTCACGTTTCTGCGCCTAGCCAGCTTGACGCGATGGTTCGGAGACTTCTCGCCAGCGCTACTTCCCAACTAATTAAGGAAGGGAAAATTCCGAGCTCAGATCAGAAGGAAGCGTGTCGTGAACTCGATGAATTTCCCCTCCGCACTTTCGATTTCGGTAAGGAAGACAAGGCGGCTGTCTGTCGCTGGTTTCGAGATTACTATGAAGACCTTCGCCCACTTGTCGTAGCTGCACTGGCACGCAGAACTGGGCTCGATACCGCCGATGTAACGGGATGGATTGATGTCCTCTATCGTTTCACCGAAGCCGACGGTGGTGAGCGGCAAGATCTCCGTGATGAGGCGTTTCGCCGTCTGTTCCAGTTTGTTGATCCCGAAGGCGCCGCCGACGGAGATACCGATGAGTCTAGCTCGGAAGCGCCCCAGGCAGCCTCCCTCGATCCTAATTCGACTCCCGGAACTCAGGAGTTCGTTGATGCAGGCGATCGACAACTCGATTTGCTCGGTAAAGGGCGCTTTGTTGCCTTCAGCAGAATCGTTGCTCTGACTCGTCCAATTATCCTCGTTCTCGACGGTTTGGACGGTTTTTATGGTGCTCGGCAGTCGGGAGCCAAGATCGCCCACATGGTGGCTGAAATTCAAGAGCGCTGCCCGGGTGTCGCCACTGTCGTCAGTGCGAACAATGATCTCTGGCAGACCATCTTTGGTCATCATCTGCCCAGTGCGCTAGAGGATCGACTCACCTCTTCGATGATTTCGCTAGGTGGAATCGGACGCGAAGATGGGACTACGCTCATTCGGGCTCGCTTGGAAAAGTCCGGCTTATCAGAAAAAGAGAAATCAGATTTTCTTCGGTTCCTATCTCTCGACCGTGTGTTCCGTCCTGGAAACCGCGTCGCTCCGCGCGAGTTATTGCGGATTGCCCATGGCAAATGGTTGCGCTTCGTGAACGCCGATCTCGATCTCTATAGCACTGATGGAATGATCGCCTCTCCGGTAGATGTCGACGGTGCGGAAGACGACGTTTTGGCCCCCGAACCTAAGGCGGTGGTATCTGAACACCCGCCATCTCCTGATGACATTCCGCTCAATGCCGGCCCCGAAAATGCTCCACTAAGTATCTTTGACGATGGCTTGCGCAATTTTTTGTCCGGAGCGATTGACGACATTTCGAATATCGGTCGGAAGGGGCGCGGAGATCGAGGCATCTCGCCAACTACTCAGCACGGATCTTCCGCAACTGCGGTCTCTGAACCAGCGGTGCGTCGAAGTGAAGAACCGAGTAAAGCGCTGAGCCAATCTGCTGTTCAAGCAAAGGAAAAAACCGAACAGATTGCTACGGAGCAGAAACCAGCGGTGCAAGAGATCGTGCATCCTGTCGAGACAGAACAGAAGCCGCTGCCAGAGAAGGAAGAGCAAGCACCCACCACACCGGTGACCGCTGAAGCCAACCCAAAGACTGTCGAGTCGCCAGAGCAGGCGCCCAAATCGTCGCCTCCGATCAGCGAAAGTGTCGCGGAGCCAATCGTTGAAGAAGTAGCCGTTCCAGAGTTGACTCAGCCAGAGTCCAAGGGAAGCGAGCCGGATTCGACCAAGGAAGAAAAAGTCGAGGCACCAACATCCCTGATGGGCGATTCCGAGCCTATCCCAATCCTGCCTCCGGGATTCGGAAACTTCTCCCTGTTCGGCGAAAAGAATACCAAAAAAACGCATGAGCCGGAAGTCGATCCGGTGGTTGAGGGTGATGTTGAAAAAGACGGAAATATCAGTCAGGACACGGTTGTCAGTGAAGGAGAGATTTCTGCATCTGAAGAGGATGAGAAGCTCGACGATCAACTTGAAGATGCAGGTTCTATTACCGAAGAAAATTTCTCGCTGAGTACTTCGGCCGACGAGGAACGAGGGGCTGAGGTTGAGACCGTAGACAGTGCCAGCGCAATCGGGGAGGACAGCGGCGCAGGATCGCCGTCAGAAGAAGAGGCGGGCGTAACCACCTCCGACAATATAGTCTCTGAAGGGGCAGAAGCTCCTTCACTAGACCGTGATCTCGGTGGTGGTGCGCCTGCCCATCAGGCATCGTTTATTAAGATCAAATCGATGCTCGCCAAGCTGCGTCAGGAGCGTGACGGAGCATCGATTACCGAGGTCTTGAAGGAACCAATCCCGGCGCCTGCCGAAGAAGCTCCCCCAGCTATCACAGAAGAGCCAGTGGCGGAGGAAAGCAGTCCGTTTCAGAAAGAAGCTGGAGCCGCTGAACCTTCTCCACTCTCTTCGAAAACCGAATCATCTGATGATTCGATTTCTGATTCCGAACCTTCAGACGAGAAGTCGGCCGAAAATCCGGTCAATGATGACCTTCCGATTTTCGTTGAGCAGGCAACGGACTCAGCGGTGCTCAAAGCGTTTACTCAGATTCTCGATGATGAGTGCCCAGACGAAAATGACTTCATTCAGCAGAACCGAATCGGTCGGTTAATCAAGGTTGCGGGATATCGTTTCCCGGTGGTTCGCTACAGTGATTTTCGCCTTCCTGAAGCTCAGGAGAAGTCAGTTGCGAAGTGGTCGTTTGAGAACAATGAGATTCTGTTCGGGTTCGAACCACTCGACGATGTTGACTACTGGAAAGCGCTGTCGGCTTTTGCCAGCAAGCGAGCTTTGTTGCGCAACGAACTGCTCTCGACGGCAACCGATGGTCGGGATGCGTCCAGCGTTAAGCTCGTAGTCTTTGCGCAACCTAGGGAGATGGAGGACATCGAGCGCTGGCTTGATACAAGCGATCGCAGCTATGTTGACATCATCATGGTTGATCGCGATGACCTCGCAGCAGTCTACTCGGCAGATACGCTCATCCAACGCTCAGAGGATGGCGAGTTGGACAAGCATCCGGGTGAAGTTGTTGGGACGTTGGCAGGCGAACTCGATTCGTTTTGGCGTCGCGTAACGCTTCCGCTGCCTCTAACGAATCCTGAGGGAACGGCTTAATTCGCCCAGAAATCGCCAACAACTCCTCCTACTAGTCGATTCCGACTTGCAACTGCCGCTCGATTGCTGTTTTTGGTGGCGCTATGCCTCAGCAAAAAATTGCGCTCGTCACAGGTGCCAACCGCGGTATTGGCTACGAGGTTGTCCGACAACTCGCCAGTCAGAAATTCAGGGTCTTACTCGGAGCTCGTGATACTCACCGAGGTGAACACGCTATTGAGCAACTAAAGGAAGAGGGCATCGAGGCCGAACTCATCGAGGTCGATGTCTCTGACACGGGGAGTATTCTTCAGGCCGTCAACGAACTCGAAAGCCGGGTCGATCGGTTGGATGTCCTGGTTAACAATGCTAGTTTGTTTGTGAGTGGGGGATCGATTCTTAGTACCACCGAGAAACAGCTGACCTCAATGTTGAAGACGAATGCCTTCGGCCCGCTACTGTTGACCCGCTCACTTTGGGGCATGCTCAAGAACGGGGAGCACGCTGGCCGGATCATTAATGTCTCTAGCGACCTTGCTCAGCTTTCCGAGTTGGATGAGCGGGCACCCGCCTTCAGTATCTCCAAAACAGCCCTCAACGCGATTACTGTCCATCTGGCCGCCACTCTCCAGGAGCACAAGATCGCGGTGAACGCTGTTTGCCCAGGCCCTGTCGGCGAGAAAATCTGGGGTGAAGATGCCAAGCGGAACGTCGAGGAGGCCGCCGATACCATCATGTGGTTGGCGACCGAAGCTCCAGAGGACTTGACCGGGCAGTTCATGCGGGATCGCAAGCCGATCGCTTGGTAGGTCGCGAATTGAGCAGAGCTGGAGAAGCGGCGCTCAGGCTTTCCTAAGGCGTTGCTGGCGCAGGTTCGGCGACATCCTCCAGATCGAGTGTCTGACCATTGTCCTCGACATAGAAGATGTAGTAGTCGAGATGGGTCGGTTGCGAGCGTTTCACAATTAGGGCTTCTTGGCTTCCGTGATCTGTCGACAGAGTTGCGACACCAGTTCCATTGATGATCTTCGTGCTCTGACCATTCCAGTCATATTTCTGCCAAGCGACTGAACGATTCATATCGTCGATTTCATAGCCGACATAGATGAGTTCGGCCGGAAATTGATTGGCTTCGGCGGCCGCCTTGACACCCAGTGAAAACGTCGCTGCTGCGGCATCAAGGGGCCCAGCGTCTGCTTTCGCTGCAATTGCATCGAGCGTCGCAATCAATTCTTCGTAGTGCTCGAAAAGCACCTCTTTCTTCGCATGATCTGGAACGGAGAACGCGTCGGAGAACTTTGAACCGATCGCACCGCGTTTGCTGTAAGCGAAGATACCGAGCCCAATTGCAATCAGCAGACCGACTCCGAACACTGTGAGACATCCCTTAATCATAGTGAAATCATGGGGTGCGACGGTTTGTTTGACCATGGGAAAATCGGCTCGGGATTGTATTGGTCGTGATCTGGCAGCATTCTCAACTGGACGGTTCAGGCTGGTCTTGTAGCATCTTACCACGTGAGTGATTCCGAAAAGATCCGCGTTCTGGTGGTTGGGGCAGGTAATATGGGTCGTTCCCACGCCTTGGGATACCAGGCCATTCCTGAGTTTGAAATTGCAGGAGTATGCACTCGCAGTGAGGGGTCACGAACTGGGCTCATGGAGGAATTGGAAGGCGATGTTGCTGGCTACGATGACTACTATGCGGCGCTCGAAACGACCAAGCCAGATGCCGTTTGTATCTCGACTTATCCCGACACTCACTACCCTTTCGCCAAAGCTGCACTCGAGGTCGGCTGTCATGTTTTCACCGAAAAACCGCTAGCTGAAACCACCGGCGAATGTCGTGAGCTAGTCGAACTCGCTCGGTCAAAAGGGAAGGCTTTGGTCGTTGGTTACATTCTCCGACAGCATCCGAGTTGGATCAAATTTGTCGAGGTGGCGCGCACGCTCGGCAAACCTTTGGTCATGCGTATGAACTTGAATCAGCAATCTTACGGTAAGGACTGGGAGACTCATAAAAGCCTAATGTCATCGATTTCCCCGATTGTTGACTGTGGCGTTCACTATGTTGACGTCATGTGTCAGATGGTCGGGAGTGCACCTATTAGGGTCTCTGGATTGGGAGCGCGGCTCAGCAATGAGCTTCCAGAGGGAAAGATCAACTACGGGCACTTACAGGTCACTTTTGATGACGGCAGCGTCGGGTGGTATGAAGCTGGTTGGGGACCAATGATGAGTGAGACTGCGTTCTTCATAAAGGATGTTGTTGGCCCACTTGGTAGCGCTTCGATTGTCGCGGCTGACGCTGCGTCTCGCGGCAAAAGTTCCAGTGTTGAGGCTCATACCCAGACCGAAATGATTCTCGTTCACCGGAGCGAGCAAGGCCCAGATGGGCAACTGGTAGCGAAAGATGAATATATCGAGTTGGCAGAAGAACTCGATCACGACGAACTCTGCCATCGCGAGCAGGAGTTCTTCCGCGACGCAATTCTAGGCGCTGCAGACCTCCGGGAACACCAAGACAGCGCGATCCGTGCGAGCGAAATCGTCTTGGCTGCAGACCAGAGCTTTCGGTCAGGTGAGACCGTTCAACTCTAGCGAAGGTCTGATCAATTCAGCCACCTGCCACAAAGATGGGGATTGAGATCAGGTCTGGCAGCGCTGCGCGCTGAATGAAAATTGAGCCCTTCGGGTTGCAGCCCAGACTACGCTTAGCTTTGTTGCCCGTTGGTTGATTTATCCACGTTGCCGTCGCGTCGCTCCGCCCTTTGGGCAGCCTTCGGCAGGCTTTGTCGCTGCGCTCCAATCACCTCGCGCCGTGCTAGGCGAAATCTGGACTGCAATGGCAGATCACCGAATGAATCAGATGTTCCCTAGATTGAGGCGACAGGAAAGCCTCGAAATCTTGTGTTTACCACTAGGGAATACACTACTCACGACTTAGTCCTCAGAACGTTTTGGTTTGGCAGTTCCAAGCTGAAAGGGCATCATCGTTTTAATGACAGTCGTCGGATGCCCTACAGAGATTAAGAAGCAAGAAAACCGAGTCGCATTGACGCCCACTGGAGTTCGTCAGCTTGTTCGTAATGGCGTTACAGTGCTCGTTCAGTCGGGTGCTGGAATAGGAGCCGACTATGAGGATTCTGAATATACCAAGGCTGGCGCAGAGATCGTCTCTGATGCTGCCGCGGTATTTGATGGGGCTGACCTGATCGTTAAGGTCAAAGAACCGCAGCCATCGGAGATCGCGATGCTTCGCTCTGGGCAGACGATTTTCACCTATCTCCATCTCGCCGCTGATCAACAACTGACCACTGAGCTAGTGGCTACCGGTGCGACTGGGATTGCCTACGAGACTATCGAGATCGGTAGGCGGTTGCCGCTTCTCGAACCGATGAGCGAAGTCGCGGGTCGTATGAGTGTTCTCGTCGGTGCGTATTATCTGGCCAAACATGAAGGCGGTCGAGGCACATTGCTAGGAGGTGTTCCAGGGGTCTTGCCAGGGCGAGTGACGATCATTGGTGGAGGAACCAGCGGTCTGAATGCCGCAAAGGTCGCCACCGGGATCGGTGCCGAAACCACGATCCTCGAGGTTAATTCTGAGCGCATGACTTGGATCGATATGGCGATGCCAGCAGCTCGCACCGTTTATTCGAGTGAGGGTGCCCTTCTTGATTTGTTACCGCGAACAGATCTGCTGATCGGTGCCGTTCTTGTCCCTGGGGCCAAGGCTCCAAAGTTAGTGACTCGGGATATGTTGCAGATCATGCGGCCGGGCACTGTGGCCGTCGACATTGCCGTTGATCAGGGCGGCTGCATCGAGACCACTCGCCCAACAACCCATGAGGATCCAATCTACACCGAGGAAGGCGTGATTCACTACTGTGTTGCCAATATGCCGGGCGCTTATGCGCGCACTTCTACCCAAGCCCTGACCAACGTGACGCTGCCCTATTTGCAGTTGTTGGCGACGAACGACCTAAAGACGGCCTGTAGCACGAATCCTGAGCTCGTCGGTGGAATTAATTGCATCGGAGGCAAGCTGACCTGTGAAGAGGTCGGGCAAGCCCATGGAATGCCGACGGTTGTGGTAGCCCTTTAAGGAAAGGTAATTCTGCAGTCTACGACATAGCTGACAGATTAGCAGGAGCAGCGGGATTGAGCGCACTTCCTGTTTGATCGAGCGCAGAACTCAGTCGTGTACAAGAAAAAGCGACCGGCGAACGAATCACCGATCGCTTTTAGAAAAATTCAAACTAACGCCCGCCGCTTCCGTAAGTGACGGTGCCGCCACTTTCACCGACTGTAAAACCGCCGTCACTGATGCCGCCATCGTTGTTGTAGTTGTTAGTAGATCCTGTTCCGTTCCCTGCCATCACTCCTTCACCTTCGTCGTCCACATAGACGGAGCACCCATTTTTGGCTGATGAGATCGATGGTGCCAAACTGGCAAGGACTGCTGGAGCAGCAAGTTGCTTAGCTAGGAAGCGTCGGCGGGTTGTTCCACCCTTATTTTCAGGCTTATTCATACAGTATTGAGGAAGAATGTTCTCTCAATCTTACGGGCTTTTCTCAAGTTGTCCACTGGGTATTTAGAATTTCTGCATTTTTTGCAATCACCAATCCCAGTTGTGATGGCGACAAATTTAGCAGCCTTGCTGCGATGGAAGGTCATTGTCATTACAGATTTCATGATTGCGTCAAACCGTAGAACCCGTTACTAATCCCTACAGTTTGTGATGTACCCCAACCATCTTATATCTCGTGCTCTCTCGATCTGCCTGATTTTTTCTTTGGCATGTCACGTATCTTTGCGGTCAGCCTACGCTGACAAAATCTTCCTAACGTCTGGGGAGATTTTGGAATGTGACATTCTGGAGGAGACAGATGAGGGCTATAAAGTCAGCTTTCATGTCACCAAGTCGATCATTGATGAAAAGGTGGTTCCCCACTCCACGATCGCGAAAATCATTAAGTCGACACCTGACCAGCGGGCCTATGAAAAGCTGAAGGATCTGCTGCCTACTCGCGATCTGACTCCCTTATCAGTCTACGACGATATGATTGATAATCGAGTTCGAGTATTTAACACCACTTACCCTGGCTCGCCGTACGAACCAGAAGTTGCTGAACTTCTGGAGGCTCTCGAACTAGAACGTGATCAAGTTTCCAAGGGTTACCGAAAACTGGACGGAGAGTGGATTTCCCCTGAAGTCTATAAGCGCCGCGAATACCAAATTGAAGCCAGCATCGCCCACCGCAACTTAGTAAAGAAAGTTGGCCAGCAGCGGTTTCGCCAAGCACTGATCGATTTTGAGCAGCTAGAAGAGGAGTTTGGAGCGTCAATGGCCTATCCTGAGGCCGTTGAAACCGCTCTGGGGGCGCTAAAGCTTTACGATGCCAAACTGAATTCCTTGATGGTCAAGCAGCCAATCATCGCGAAAATGCGCGAAGATGGCCTGAAAAGGCAAACTGTTGTAACTCGTCCGCGCACCGTAAATGCGATCAATGAGGAGATCGCTAAGTTTGAAGCAACTCGCTCGAAAGAGGAGGAGCGGGGCGTTCAATGGAAGACGGTTTATCCCTATGACATGGATCACATCGAGGAAGCGCGGGCTTCGGTCGAAAAGGAAGCGATCAGACTGGAAGCGCTCGATCTAGAAGCTCTGCGTAGTTCTTCGAAACACACTGCTGATGCTTTGGAGCATTTTGCTGACAAAGAGTTTATCAAAGCAGCAGCGTCACTGGCAAAAGCTTCGGAGGCTGGTGCAGATGAGCAGTTTATTGAAAAGCTGAAAGAGCGAGTCCAAGGCGTTCAGGACAATGTTGAAGAGCGCATGGAATCCGTGAAAATTGCGGAAGAGGAATCAACGAGTGGTCTTCGAGCCATGATGCGTGCGAGAATTGGCGAGGGCGTGCTTGATACAGAGCCTGCGCCAGCGGCCACCGATTCTGCTCCTAAAAAAGTAGACGAACCCGTGGATAAAAAGCCAGAGCCGGCTCCTGTTGCGAAGAAGCCCGAGTCGAAGCCCAAGTCTGCTCCGGTTGAGGCCAAAGGCGGCCTGGCGATCAAGCCGATTCTCTTCGTAGCTGTACCGATACTCCTGGTTCTCCTGTTGTTTGTTTTGCTGAAAAGCCGGAAGAAATCGGGCGACGAAGACGACGAGTAATTTTTTGAAGGCGCAGATCGCGCGGTCTTTTACTCAAGTTCCTCCTTCCCTGGGACTAGTTGTGCCTAGAACGTCTTTCTCAATTATTGAGTGAGGATGAGCATCCTCCACCTCCTGTGTATTAAAGCGGAGTTGAAGGGGGAGGCGCGTTTGGTGGCCATGGGTGGCTCATCTGAAACAGCTCGGGAAAGACTGTCGTCACTAATTTGCGCACTTTTGGGGGAAGTGTCCACAGCCGTGTGAGCACATTCTCGGGCCTGTTTGGAACCTTCACAAGAAGTCGGCTCTCTGAGGCATGACTAATAGCGGCTGCCGACGTGGCCTGGCGAAGCCGCTCTTCAACTGTCGAGACCCGGCGTGAGGATGCCGAAATGATGGGCTGAAATGGAGTAGGTAAGCTTGTTGGGAGCGTTTTAGTGGCAACTCGAGGTAGTGTGATTGGCTTAGGAAAACGTCTTCTTTGACCGTTTTCTGAGATAATCCGTTCTCAAGGGCGATTCTCATCATGACGTTTAATATCTATTAATAATTGCCAAGACCTAAAAGTAAGCATAGAAATGTTATCAACCAATTCACCAACGCGCTTGCGTTCCATGGCGAGAAACAACATCTACGTAGGCCTAGAGATCGGAACGTCCAAGATGTGCGTGGTCGTCGGCGAGGTAAAGGCAGATGGAAACATCAAGATCCTCGGAGTCGGCCAAACACCATCAAGGGGCGTCCGCAAAGGCGAGATCTGTGATTTCGAAACGGCTAAGACGTGTCTTCACGATGCTCTAGTTCGTGCCGAAGACCGAAGCGATGTGATGATTCGGAACGTCTTCCTCAGTGTTTCGGGAGCGCACATCGCTGGCCTGAACAACAAGGGCTGTTACATCCTCCCTGAGGGGCAGGATGAATTGACTGAGGAAGATCTCGATGAGGTCAAAGAGATCGCTCGAGAGGTTCAGATTCCCCAGCAAAACGTTTTTCTCCACAACATCATCCGCCACTACTACGTTGATGGCCAGCAAGGGGTCGTCAATCCTGTTGGAATGATGGGCGCCAAGTTGGAGGCTGATTATCACATCGTCCACGGAGTGCGGACTCGGATACAAAATTCGATTCGGTGTGTTCGCGAGATCCCCCTAGAAGTTGAGGATGTCGTCTTCGCCCCCGTTGCGTCAGCACAGGTCGTCTTGAACCGCGAAAGCAAATTAGCGGGGGCTCTCGTCATCGACATCGGCGGTGGGACTGCTGACTACGTGGTTTATGCAGACGGAGTGGTCAGTGCTACAGGATGCGTCGGAATCGGCGGTGATCATATCACCAATGACCTGTCGATCGTTCTGAAAGTGCCACTCCGAGAATCCGAGCGACTTAAAGTGAATCACGGCAGCGCCGAGCTCTTCTACGGTCCTGAGGAAAAGCGTGATATCAAAATTGAAGGCGACACGACCTTTCCTGGAGCGACGGTTGATCGCGGAGTGGTCAATGAAGTCATCCACATGCGTATTCGCGAGGTCATGGAGCATATCCATGAAGAGGTTCAGGCAACTGGAATGCTCGATCGCATTTCGGCAGGGGTCTACCTGACCGGTGGATCGAGCCTTCTCCGCGGGATTGATACCGTGGCAAATGACGTCTTTCAGATGCCCGTGCACCGGACCAATTCGGTTCCGGTTAGTGGCCTCAATGCGACTTTCGAGAATCCGCAGTATGCAACTTCGATTGGACTGTTGCGCTACGCTCAACTCCTCGACGAAGAGAGTCCTCGAACCTCTGCGATGTCTAGAATCCGAGATCGCCTCTCGGGCATGTTCGGAGGAGTCCGATTTTTCCTTTCCTGAGCTGACCGTTGTGCACCGGCCGGCAACCATCCCCAGCAGCACAAACAACCTGATGATACAGCATGATTGAATACAACCCAGACAGCGAGGAGAGCACCAAGGAATTGGACAAATCCTCCGTTAGTGTGATTGGCATCGGCGGAGCGGGGGCCAACGTCCTCGACCGCATTGCCCTCGAAGGCATGGTCGACGCGGAACTCGTGTCGATGAACACCGACATCCGAGCGCTGACCAACGCGGTTTCCAGCCGCAAAGTTCAGCTCGGTGCAGAGATTACCCGAGGCCTCGGAGCTGGTGGTGACCCGGAACTAGGCCTCGAGGCAGCCCGCCACGAAGAAGCCGTAATTCGCGAGGCTGTAGAAGGCCGAGAGATGGTCTTTATTTGTGCCGGTCTAGGTGGCGGAACCGGATCCGGTGCCGCTCCTTATGTGGCTCGGATTGCTCAGGAGCTCGGTGCATTTGTCGTGGTTTTCGCAACACTGCCGTTCTCTTTCGAAGGTAACCGACGCGTCAAGCAGGCCCAAAGAGCGCTCGACGAGTTGCAGAAAAACAGCAACGCTCTCATTACGTTCGAAAATGATCGGATGGGCCAACTGGCTCTGTCAAAATCCGGAATTCAGGAAGCATTCGCCACTGGTGACCAAGTCATCAGCCAGAGTGTTCGCGCCGTGACGACCCTAGTTACTCAGCCTGGACTGATTCGTATCGGAATGGACGATCTGATGACCGCTCTTCGCAATACGGAGAGCCGTTGCCTCTTTGGTTACGGTCAGGCGAAAGGCAAGAATCGCGCTACCGAAGCTCTTCGGGAAGCAATGAAGAGCCCGCTATTGGATCGTGGTAAGATGCTCGATCGTGCAGCCAGTGTTCTGGTTCACATCGCAGGCGGTGACTCGATGACTCTTTACGAGGTTGAATTGCTGATGAAGAGCCTCAACAAGCACGTTTCTGACGACGCGCACATTCTGTTTGGTGTCGCTAGCGACGAAAAGCTTGGCGAAACCCTGAGCGTCACGGTGATCACTTCGATCGCCGCCGAAACAGAAGCAGGTTCAGCCGATGCAGAATCACTGAATCCGGCAATTGAGGCCGAGGCTCCACCCGCTGTAGCGCCAGCCCCGGTTGGTCCAGCTCCGACACCGGCTCCAGAATCGAATTTGCCTGCAAAGGTCGTTGTTTCTGCTCCGGCTCCGGCTCCAACTCCGACACCCGCTCCGGCACCCGTCGAGCAGCCCGCCCCTGTTGCGCAGGAACCGGCTCTCGTTGGCGCAACCGCAGAGGGGGAGTTGGTCGCAAAAAAGCCTGAGACCGCTACCGATTCGGAGCCGAAAGCTGAGACCATTGAGGTCTCGGATGAGAAGCCCGAGCCCGTAGCGGCGTCCCCAGAAAGCAACCAGAGCGAAGTCGAGATTGAGATCTCTGAAGTTTCCGTAGTAGCGATCACTGAGAAGATCGAGGTCAAAGCGGATTCGAAAGCTAAGGTCGATTCCACAAAGGAGATCGAGGAGCCGAAGGCAGCCCAAGCATCGCCAGTCGAAACGACTGAGGAAGAGCCTGTGGCTGAAGCCGTCGCCGCCGAGAAATCCGAAGGGAACGAAGAAGTCGAAACTAAGACCGAAGCGTCGATTCCCGCCGTGGATAAGGAGGAGTCGACTGGTCCTAAGCTTAAGCCGCAAGACCCGCGACCAGGCAATCTTAAGCCTGAGCTTTCACCCCGCCAGACTGTGACGCTCCGTCCGAGCCCTGTGGTCAGCAGTGAGAAAGTCGACATCGAAGCTCAAAGCACGGAGAGTCTTATCGATCAGGAAGATTCAACTGAATCTGAACAGGAGCGCAAGCCAGTCACTGGACTAGCAGAGTTCTTGCCTTCGGTATTCGGTATTAGTCCTCTCATGGCCGAGCCGTCAACGGCAGAGCCAACTAGTGTTGAAGACGTTCCCGAGAAGAAGAAGCCGGTCGATAAACAGCCTACAGCTAAAACACCATCGAAAGATTCGAAGCTGGAGGCAGAGCAATCTGCGGATTCGGAAGAGAAGGTTTCGGTCATCGCTAGTTTCATCGATCGGTCGAAGATCTCGAACGGTATTGCTGCTGTTACAGAACCTGATTCCCCTGCGGGAATTCGGGACGGCGGCACGGTGAGCGAAGACAAGCCGGTCTCGAAAGAGGTTCCGGCCCCTGTGCTCCGACCGAAGAATCCGGGGCTGAAGAAGGCCGCTCTGTCTTCCGTCAAGTCGAAGAAGATCGTCGAAGAGAAAGTAGCTCAGCAGCAACCCGAGCCAGCAACGGCCGGAACTGCTCAGTCTTCCTTGAAACTCGATGAGGGGAAAGCTGGTCGTTTTGCAAAGGGCGAGCCGACCATCGTCGATGGCGAAGATCTAGACGTTCCGACGTTTTTGCGTCGGAAGAGCTAGTCCCCTAGAACCAATCTGGCCCATTGTTGCCGGTCACTTAGGTGATCGGTGACAATGGGCCTTTTTTTGGCAATGTCTCTGTCTCGGGTCTTGGAGATCGGATCCGAACCATCCGAGCAGAAAAGCCCGCCCAAAAGCCGAGCGAGGCATAACAAGGATTCTTTGTCGGATTCTAGCGGACGGCTTTTGTAGCCGAGGCGCGATCAATGCTATTTGGGGCGCAGCGACCGCATTGGGGCGCTACCCAATTGCGACACATGAATTGGGACGATCTCCTTGCGTAGCCGCGTAGCCGTCGGTATCTAACTGAGGGGCATTTAGAAAGGTAAAATAGAACACTCGTGGATTTTCCAGGAATCGAGGGATACTCGCTAAAGACCATCATTGGTCAGGGAGCAACAGGCACGGTCTTTTTCGCGGAGCGCGACGAAGATGGTGCTCCGTTTGCTGTGAAGGTGCTGAACTCAATGGCCGTCAATCGGGAGGTGATCGAATACACCTACGAACAGATGCGCCACCTGGAGCGGCCGGAGTCGATTCATTCGGTCTATGAATATGATCTCCAAGGCGCCCCACTATTTGTGTCGATGCCTTTTCTTGGCCAAATCGACGAAGGTGGTGATCCCGTGCCCCACCACTTAGGAAGCTTAGCCGGGCGGTTACCCGAGGCCGAAGTATGGTCGATCTTGGAACCGATTCTGACGACGATTGCCTTCCTCCATAAACATGGGGTCATTCACTGCAATCTTAAGCCGAACAACGTGCTTTATGAGCAGGTGGATGGCGCCTACCGACCGCGCATCGTGGATGTGGCGCTCGGATGGCTTGGGGGAGTTCACCGGCTCGATTTCGACCCTCTGCTTCCCTACCTTTCCCCAGATCAAATCTCAGAGCCCGACGGTATCTTCGACGGGAAGGGGCCGCGCTGGGATGTATATTCGTTTGGCGTTCTCGCCTATGAGATGATTACAGGTCAAGTGCCGAGAGGAGCTGAATATCTCGACCGGGTTCGGGCGGAGCACGACCCCAATGGCGTGGGGATTCCACTCGAGATCAACCCGACGGAGTTTGCGGCTAGCATCGGCCAGGAACAAGAAATTGTCTGGCCAGAACCGGCGAGTTCCGCGCTGTTAGAAGAGCGTCGCCGGATGATTGAGCAGTGCTTATGGCTCGATCCAAGTCGTCGATTGATCGATCTACGGGAGGCCCAACAAGCTCTCGTCGTTATCGACCGAGTTCATGAAGCAGAGTCGGCTGAACGTTTGCTCAAGCAGGCGAAGCGTCGCGAGCGCAGGAAATTAGGTTTGGCCCGTGGGTTGGCTGCAACCGCTGCCATTGGTCTCTGTGGAGCGGTGGCTTATGGATATTCGCAGAGTCGTGCGAAGACAACAGCTCGCGAAGAAAAGGCTGCACAGAAATCTGAATTCGAAGGCGAAATTGCCTCCCGAGATTCTCGAATCTTGAGTTTGGAGAAAGACGTCGAAGTCGCTGTCGATGGGAAGGTTGCTGCTGACGTCAGATTTCGGGAAGCGCGTACTCAGACGGATGGCTTGCTGGCAGCAGTTCTCGACCCGGACAATGATGCTGGAGATATTATGAGCCCCCAGCAGCTCGATGACGCGCTCGTCTTCTACGAAGCGAAAGACGCCGCTCATCGCGCTTCGGGTGAGGTCTCCGAAGCGTCCGTTTGTGATGCCTTTAACTTAGCCTTGTTGCGGCGAAAGAGCGGCGATAATGATGGGGCTCTCGAGTTATTCCGAAGGGTTCAGGAGCATACTGCACAGATTCAAGGCGGCGCTGCGGAGGGTGCCGTACGTGCAGAGTGCCTAAAGCGAGCCGCCAAAGCCAGTTATGACGAATTCCGTATGCTCCGCGACCGGGCCGACAGTGAAGGTTCTTTAGAGGCTCTTCGCCGAAGTAATGGTCTGTTCGCCGAACTACTGATCGAAGGCGTTCGAAGTCCCACAATTCTGGATCGTTATGCCGAGGTGAACCTCGAACTTGGCAGGAAATACCGCGAGTTGGGGCGCTACGAGGAGGCAGCAAATGCCCAAGCGCAGGTTGGCCGGATTTTGAGCGATGCAGCATCGTCGTCCGGCCTGAGTTCGACTTCTGCTGATATTCTTACTCGAAGCCAGTTTGAGCTCGCCTTAATCCGACGCACTCAGGGAATGGTTTCCGATGCGATGCAATTGCATGTCGATGTGGTGGATTCCATTTTGCCGTTGATGGAGGTTGGGGTAGCGACAACCGAAGACGAACTTCTGCTCGCGATGTCTTACACTGAGTTGGGCGAACTCGTTACTCAGAGCGTTGGCCCAGCCGAGGGGCTAGCACCTCACCGAGAGGCCGTCGAGTTGCTCAGGGAAGTCTTGAGGAGCGATCCGTCTGATGGTGTGGCTCGCTACTACTTAGCACGCAACTATGGTGAACTCGCACGGTACGATCGCGATTCAGGGAAACTCGATGAGGCCCTACAGAAGCAAGACATCGGTGTCGGGCTCCTGGAAGGATTAGTCGATTCAAGCATCGGAGTCGGTGCATCCGATGGAACTAACGATGGGACTAGTCTTTCAGCGTTGCCGGTTTCTGCCCCTCCAGAAGTGAGGCTACAGTGTGCCCGCCAGAAAGGTCTGCTCGCTGAACTGCTTAGCGACAAAGGCGATACGGAAGGTGCGTTGGCGCGCGGCGATCAAGCCCTAAGGCTTGTTGAGGGACTCGAAAAAGACCGTTCAAAGCTACCCGCAATGGTGCAGAAAAGTCTCAACGAAGAATCCGCAAGCATCTTTGGAATCCTTGGCCACAACTACGAAAAAGCCGGTGATAAGGTGAAGGCGAAGGACTTTTTCGGTCGCGCAGTTCGCCAGTGGGAATCGATCCAAAAGAACAAGACCCAAAGTAACGTCGAGCGCGTCACTCGGGGATTGGCTTGGAGCCGAGACCGTTTTGCTAAGCTAAAGTAGGCTAGGGATAGTTGGGCTTTCCGGCTTGAGCGGCGATGAAGAGTCAATCTCTACCAAACTCGTTAACCGTTCGTATTTTTCGTCGCCGCCTCGTGCTCTGCTCGAAGCGAGCGGTCTAGCCAAAATGGAGCGAGCGGAATCACCGCGCAAATCATTACGAGCGCAGCGCGTGCAAATGGCCAGCGTCGCGCCTGCCAACAGACGAGTGTACACAGTCCGAGGACTACAAATAATCCCCCATGAATTCGGCCAACCAAGGTCACCACTTCTGGGTGCCCAAACACATATTTAAGCGGCATCGCAATGCCGAGCAGCACAAGAAATGAGATCCCATCAGCGAGAGATGCCAGCCGGAGCCAGCCGAGTTTAGATCGTAAAGGCAAAGTCACTTGTCGAGGAGGTGTGGAGCTTAACCCACACACCACTACGTCGCCAAAACGGGAGTCGTGCTAGTCAAAATCGAGCGAACTGCAGAAAGCTTGTCTCATCGGATTCGGCTGGCTAGCACCTGATTTTGGGGATCTGATTGGCCTACGCCTTCTCGCGTCCGTCGCGGCTGCGCTCGAATTCCGCTCGCCAGTGTTTCAGTCGTTCAGCGACGCGCTGCTCCATTCCGTGTTGGGTCGGTTCGTAATAGCGTCGCCCTTCGGGTAGATAGGCTTGAGGGATGTAGCCGTCTTCGGAATCGTGCCCGTAGGCATAGTTCAATTCGGCGGAGGTCGTTCCAGATCCCTCAGCCAACTTTTTCCGGGTCTTGCTTCGGAGATGCGGAGGAACGGCCAGAGTTCGGCCATTTTTCACATCCGCCATCGCCGCATTGATGGCAGCGTACGCGCGGTTGCTTTTGGGAGCTGTGGCGACGTAGATGGCGGCGTGGGCGAGCGGGATTCGGGCTTCTGGCATGCCAACAAATTCAACGGCTTGTTGAGCGGAAACGGCGACGCGGAGAGCATTGGAATCTGCCAAGCCGACGTCTTCGCTGGCACAGATCACGATCCGGCGAGCAATGAATCGAATGTCCTCACCAGCATCGAGCATCTTGGCTAGCCAGTAGACCGTGGCGTCGGGGTCGCAGCCTCGCATCGACTTAATGAAGGCGCTGATCGTGTCGTAGTGCTGGTCGCCATCGCGGTCGTAGACGACCTGCTTTCGTTGGATCGATTCTTCAGCGACGCCGAGGTCGATGATGATTCGGCCCTCAGAATCGGGGGCAGTAGTGACGGCGGCGAGCTCCAATGAAGTCAGGCATTTCCGAGCATCGCCGTCGGAACATCTGGCCAAGTGCTCACGGGCCTCAGCGGTGACTTCGACAGGTAAGTCGCCAAAGCCGCGCTCTTCGTCGGCGATGGCGCGGTCGACTAGTTCCTCAAGGTCGGCGTCTTCAAGAGGTTCGAGTTGGAAGACCTGAGACCGACTTACGAGCGGACTATTAATGTAGAAGTAGGGGTTGTGAGTTGTTGCCCCAATGAAGCGCAGTGTGCCGCGCTCGATGTAGGGGAGGAGGACATCTTGTTGGGCTTTGTTGAAGCGGTGGATTTCGTCAACGAACAGTGTCGTCGGCTCGTTGCGCAGTCTTAGGTGGGAAGCGGCCGCGTCTGCCGCTTTTCGGATCTCGGCGACGTTGCTTTCGACGCCGCTCAGATTAACGAATCGAGCTTTCGTTCTGCGCGCTATGATCTCGGCGAGGGTTGTCTTACCGACTCCTGGAGGCCCATAGAAGATCAGACTGGTAAAACGGTCGGCTTCGACTGCACGGCGCAGCAGCATTTCCGGTCCGAGGATGTGCTGCTGGCCAGAGTATTCGTCGAGGCTGCGAGGGCGCATACGGGTGGCCAGCGGAACGGCGTGATCGGCTGGTGATGACGTGTTCCCATCGGAAGGTGCGTCACCAGAACCTGCGTTATCTGCATCAGGGCCGAATAGGTCGTCGGTATCGGTCATGCTCTTCTCCTAGCGAACCACAGATCTCGCGACGTCCAACCTGTAGAGTGGGGTTTGTTCTCTTGGGCTATTGAAAAACTCCAGCATGCCAGCCTCTTAGAAATGGCAGCCTTTCGATAGCAGCTGATCGGTCGCGAACTCCCTCAGACGCGAAGTCATCAATGTAGGCGCTGAGATTCTCCGGTAGTGCTTGCTTTTCGGTGCCTACTTGGGAAATTCGCCGTGACCATGGAGAATTCCCATAAGCCCGAGGCTCAACCGTCAAATCAGACAGCCCACCGCGATCTAGAAATCAAGGACGCCAGACTGATTTTCAATTCGGTTTGGGACGGATTGGAGGAGGAATATGGCCATGAAAATCTCCGCTTTCCGAAGGAGATTATTCTGCTCGGTGGTGCACCTGGTTCGGGTAAGGGCACGAATACTGGTTTTATCATGGACGCTCGTGGATTCACCTGTCCTCCGATCGTCGTTAGCTCGCTTCTAACCAGCCCAGAAGCTCGCAATATCATCGATGGCGGTGGCATGGTTGGCGACCGGGAGGTGGTCGGGATTTTGTTCCGGCGCATGCTTCGTGAAGAGTTTCGCGATGGCGCCGTTTTAGATGGTTTTCCTCGGACGAAAGTTCAAGTCGAGTGCATGAAGCTGCTGGTTGAGAAGTTGAATTCTCTGCACCGAGAGTTTCAGGGGACTAGCTTGGCCCGCTTTTTCCGGGCTCCAATTATCCACGTCATGGTTCTGTTCGTTGAGGAGCACACGAGTATTGACCGGCAACTAGCTCGAGGAGAAAAGATCAAGGCACACAATGAAAGCGTGCGCAAAACCGGAGTGGGGGAGCTTAAAGAGGTTCGTAAAACTGACCTTGATGAGAGTGCTGCGCGGAAACGTTATGCCGTGTTTAAGGAGAAAACTTGGGATGCTCTTCAGTCACTGAAGGAGATCTTCTTTTATCATTTCATCAATGCCGAAGGCGGAATCGATGTCGTCGAAGCCAATATCCTCGCAGAGTTAGGTTATCAAAGCTCCCTGGAACTTGAGGCCGAAACCTTCGAAGCGCTACGCACCGTTCCTCTGGCCAGTGAAATCGTCATCCATGCTCGGCAGGATCTGGTTCGTCGACTCGATTCTTACGAGATGAATCATCCGCAATTGTTCAAGGAAGTCGTCGATTTGATTCGCGAAAAGTTCATGCCGATTATCAAGCGTCACGCGATTTCCGGAATGGCCGTGATCAATACCGAGAACGCGGTTTTCCGAGCACCGGAAGCCTTGGCGATGGTTATCGATATCTTTTCGGAGCGTGGTTACTACGCGGTGATCGACAAACACATGGATAAAATCCCAGCGCGGGTCGATCTCGAAACTGGTGAGATTGATTATCGTCGCCAGAGCGTTTATACGATTCGGGTGAATTTCGAAGGGTCGAAAATCCGGCGAGGGTAGGGGGACGCCCCGTGGTTTGGACTGCTATGGCCACATACTTCTATGGCAGGTGAAGCTGTCCCATACGTTGAGGAATGGAATTTAGTCAGCGAGAACCAGCGTCACTGGACAGTGATCGGAACCGGTGATTTCGTCCGAGATCGTGGCCTCCTTGATTCGGTCTCCCCAGCGCTCCGAGACTAGCCAGTAGTCGAGCCGCCAGCCAATGTTTCTCTCTCTGGCCGCAGCACGGAATGACCACCAGGAGTAGGCTTCAGACGTGTCTGGGTGAAGATGGCGAAAGCTGTCGAGGAATCCGGCGGCAAGATGCCCGGTCATTCCAGCCCGCTCCTGCTCAGTGAATCCCGACGTCTTCCGGTTTTGAGTCGGACGGGCGATATCGATGTCTTCGTGGGCGACGTTAAGATCACCGCAAACCAGAACCGGTTTCGTTTTGTCTAGCTTTTTGAGGTAAGACCGAAAGTCCTTATCCCACTTCATTCGGTAGTCGAGTCGTCGTTGTTTATCCTGTGAATTTGGGGTGTAGACGCAAACGACATAGCACTCATCGAATTCAGCGGTGATCACGCGGCCCTCGCCATCGTGTTCCTTCTTTCCAAGGCCGAGCTTCGTGCTGATCGGTTCCGTCTTCGAGAAGATGGCGGTTCCAGAGTAGCCCTTCTTCTCAGCCGAATACCAGATCTGGTGGTAGTCCTTGGCGAAGCTCTGATCGACTTGGCTCTGCACTGCTTTCGTCTCTTGAAGGCAAAAAACATCGGCGCTGACTTGTCGAAAGTAGTCGTCAAAACCCTTTCGCTGAGCAGCGCGGATTCCGTTTACATTCCAAGAGACGAGCTTCATTCGGCGATCTTCGTCCCTCGATAGCGGGGTGTCATCTGGAAACGGTAGGGTTCAGAAAATCGACCCCCTATTTCGGAAATGTTAACTTTTCTTTATCAGCACTATGCAAGGCGTGCTCTGGGGCGTATCTTTCTAGTCAGAATAATAAACCTTTCGCCGGGCCATCGGCGAGAATCTGCTAGCAAAATGCCCTCCGACGACCCATCCGATCCTGCACGACAGCGTTTCTATTCCGCCGATGAAATGGTCGAACGCGTTCGTCCCGGCCAAGGGACAGATCCGCGCGAGCCTAGAAATGACGACGAAGACGGTGTAAGGCGGCGGAAAAAACGCAGGACGAAGCAACCGATTTACAAGGCTCGGCTTCGGAAACGCCTTCTGATCGGCGCTGCGATTCTACTGCCTCTACTACTGTGTTTAGGCCTCTATCTCGGGTTGCGGGGAATTAGAAGTCACTACGAAGGGCCGTCGTTTGCCAGTGACTTAGAGAAGACGCTTTCGGAGGGCACGGGCATGGACATTAAGGTCACTGGTCTGAAGTGGGCTGGCCGCGACTTGCTGATCTCTAAGGTGTCGGGTCGTGGAAAGTCCCAGGCCGCACTCCAGTCTTTCGAAGTCGACAACCTGACCGCCACGGTGCCGCTGTCCTCCTGGATTACCAAAGAGTGGGTCTTGACTGAAATCCGAGCTGACAGTGCGAAAGTTTCTGGCTCCCCGACTGGGATTCCACCAAAGGCAAACGACCAAAGTCTTATTAGCAGTGGCGGATCGGAGAACGATCCCGCAGCGGGGCAGGGCTCGCCTTCAGACCAGTTAGCCGGCCAGCAAAAATGGGCGTCGGCAGGATTCGTGTTCGATGTCGCCTCAATCTTGGATGTCGATATTAACTACGGAGATCACAGAATCGATAACATCGAGCTCGTGTTAAGGCGCACCCTTGGTCAGGGAAATATTCAAGTCACTACGGAGGGCGGAGAGCTTCATCTGAGCGGTGCTCCTACACTCTATCTCGGTTCGGGAAGTTCCCAGATTCAAGACCAAAGTCTCGAGATTCGGAAGCTTGATCTGAACTTGATTCCCCTTAAGGAAAAGGAAGAGCCGGCTGGTCGACTGCAAGGTATGGTATCACTCTGGCAGGGCGCATTCGATCTGTCGGTCGATTTGAGCAACACGGATCTCCGAACCCTGTTGGCAGATTCTTGGAGAGACAAACTCAAAGGAGTTCTTGATCTCAATCTCAAGTACACTTCGATTCCGGGTAAGACAGCACCAACGATGGAAGGTAGTTTCTCGCTGCGCAATCCGGAGTATCGTGGAGAGACTTCGCTGATGCGAATTGCCGCGGCGACGGGAATCAAAACGCTGCAAGACATCCGGTTTTCGCGGAAAATTTCTGGCGGCATTCGGATGAACCCAGAGATCACGACGCTGTTCGATCTCGATGTCAGCCAACCCGGCGTGTTTGCTGCGGAAGGTGGAGTTCGATGGAGGCGATCCAACGGAGTTCTTGTCGGAAATCTCCAGATCGGATTGGCCGAGGATACCTTAGTCAAAGTCCCCGCGGGTCGGCCGACGTTCTTTACCCCAGCTGGAAAGAATGGCTTCTGCTGGGCTACCGTTTCGATTTCCGGAACCCTAGATTCTCCAGAAGATGACCTCATTCCCCGATTGGGGCCACTGGGTACGACTAGGCCGCGTCCGATGCCGACAGCCCCTGCGCTTCCTCCTCAGGGGGCATACGTGGAGCCTCCGCCTCGCATTGATGGTGCTGCGACTCCGCAACCTGCCGCAGCCCAGTTTGTTCCAAATCCTGCGGGCGGACTAACCCCAGCGGAAGCAATTTCTCCAATACCCGCTCCGAGTTCGGCGGTTCAGGCCCCTCCGTTGGTGAATGGTTCAGGAGGCAATCTACTTCAGCCGGCAGGAGCTGGAAATGCCAGTTCACTGAATAAAGATGAAGCTCTTTTCAACTGGCTGACCGAGTAGAGAGTTCCGAATTGAGTTTAGGTCGCGAAATCCAGAGGTCGCGAAATTAGCCAGAGGGAAGTGACGCGCTGATCCTAAAGCCGCGGCCATTTTTCTATATATTGAAAGAAACTACCACCTTCTTCTGTTTGATATATCAACGCGCGTTGAGATATGGAAACAGCGAGGTCTCCACAGGAGCATATTGGAAACGATGACCGGTACATCATTCCGAATCTTGATCGGGCTCTCAGGGTCCTTGAACTCCTTGGCGAAGCTGGGGAGCATCTTTCGGTAAGCAGCATCGCATCCAAACTCGGAATTCCGCAAAACAGTGCGTTCCGAATTGGCCGGACTCTGGAGGCTCGCGGTTATGTTGTCCGAGATCCTGATACGAAAACCTTTCAGCTGACTCCTAAGCTGTTCACGGTCGGGGCGGCTGCGGCGGGTCGGGGGCACAATCTCGTTGAAGCCGGGATCGATCCGATTCGTCGGCTTCGGGATGCGACCCGAGAAACGGTTCTTCTTGGCAGTCTTCTCGGCGCAGAAGGCGTTGTTCTTGAGCAAAGTGTCGGCACGCACACCTTTAAGTTCATGGTCGATCCAGGGCTTCGGTTTCCACTTCACACAGCGGCTCCTGGGAAGGCGATGCTCGCTGCGCTCCCAGAATCAGAAGCTGAGGCCATTCTTTCGCGAATGACACTTCGCCGATTTACTGATCGAACGATCACAACCAAGAAAGCATTTCGCGAAGAGCTTGCTGTCGCTAGAGAAACCGGTTTCGGCGTCGACCGTGGTGAGGAAGAAGACGGCCAGCACTGTGTTGGAGTAGCAGTGCTCGATTCCCGAGGCCTACTCGCAGGCGCCGTCTGGATCACTGCACCCAGTTCTCGTCTTCATGAATCTCAGTTTCAGGGAATCGCTGACCAGCTCAAGAACACCCGCGACGAGATTTCTTCCGCTCTCGGTTACTCCACGATGGATAGGGCTTCATATTCAGTAAACTAATCTGATGAAAAACAACTTTATTAATTAACCACGATGAAGGTCACTCATCAGCTTCTCTGCGTCCTAGGGTTTGTAGTTGTGCTTCCGTTTTCGGTTTTCGGGGAAGTTGATCCGCATCTCCAGCCGACACCAGATCAGATTGCGTTCTTTGACGACAGGGTCTTGCCGATTTTGGAAAACAACTGTTACAAATGCCACGGTGGTGAGGACAAGCTGAAGGGGGACTTTCGGGTGACTAGTCGGGAAGGCTTGTTTCATGGCGGCGAGTTGGGGCCTGCGATCGACGTTAAGAATCCGCTGAAGTCAGGGCTTCTCAGGATGGTGCGTTACGAGGATCCTGAGTATGAAATGCCTCCAAAAAACAAGCTCTCCGATGGCGACATTGCTGTTCTGGAAGAGTGGTTTTTGATGGGGGCTCCGTACAATCCCGAGAAAGAGATCAAGGGGGAGAGCGGAAAGAAGGTGTTCGAGATTACCGACAAAGATCGCGAATGGTGGGCTTATCGACCTCTGACGAAACCAGAAGTTCCTGTGGTGCAGACTGCGGCATGGCCAAAGCGCGAACTCGATCACTTCGTCGCAGCCGGTTTGGAGGAGGCGTCACTGTCTCCAAATCCCGGCACTGACGCCCGGACATTTCTCCGACGCGCCAGCTATGATCTGACCGGTCTTCCCCCGACTTTTGAGGAGGTTCAGCAGTTTGAAAAGGAATGGTCGGCTGATCAAGACGCCGCTGTTTCGGCGCTCGTTGACCGTCTTTTGGCCAGCCCGCAGTATGGCGAAAAATGGGCGCGGCATTGGCTCGATTTGGTTCGCTACGCCGAGACCAATGGATTTGAACGCGACAACCCCAAGCCCCATATTTGGAAATACCGCGACTATGTTGTTAGGGCTTTCAACGACGACAAACCCTACGATCAGTTTGTTCTCGAGCAGATTGCTGGGGATGAGTTGGATGAGGTAACACTCGATTCACTGACGGCCACTGGCTATCACAGGCTCATGCAGTGGGATGACGAACCTGCTGATAGCTTACAGCATCGCTACGATGTCCTCGATGACAACGTTTCGACCACTTCCCAAGTGTTTCTGGCGATGACGATTGGCTGCGCACGTTGCCACGATCACAAGGCCGATCCTATTTCGCAGAAGGACTATTACAGTTTTATGTCCTACTTCCATGGCGTTTCAAACTATAGGACTCAAGGAACCATCGTTCCATTCGCCTCGGAGGACGAGCGGGTGAAGTTGGAGGCAGCCCGAAATGCAGAAGTTGCCAAGATCGAAGTCAAAATGCGGGACATTGAAGCCAAAGCGGTTTCTTTGGCAACGGAGCAGAAATTGCCGATTCCTCGTCTTCAGACAGGCAAGGTATTGGTTCAAGACGCCCGGCGGAAGGATGCAAAAGCAGATTGGCGCTACACCGAATCCGATCCCGACCCCGAGTGGCATACGGTTGGCTATCTTAACAAGGCGTGGACGCGGGTCTATCAGCCTGGATTCGGAACAAGAGGCACTCCGAATGCGAACACGAACAACGAATGGAAGACGAACGATATTTGGCTTCGAACTCAATTCGGACTCAAACAGATTCCAGCGAACGCGACGGTCAGCCTCTATCACGACGAAGACTGCGAGGTCTATCTCAATGGACAATTAATCATTAAGCGTCAGGGATTTGTTACTAACTACGAATCGATCGCGCTAGACGCTGAACAGATGCAACACTTCCAGACCGGAAAGAACACGATTGCGATTCACTGCAAGCAGACCGGTGGTGGCCAGTTTATCGATTTCGGGTTGATTGCCGGAGCCGCTGAGGATGGAGAAGTAAACTACGAGGCCTTCCTCGTTCAGGCAAAACCGAAGCTACGGGAAGCTCTCAAAAAGAAGTTTGGCAACGACTTGGCCAACGACTACCGAGGCAAACGCGACCGTATTAATCAACTGCGAAACAATCCGGTGGGGGAACCGATCAACGCGGTCACTGAAATCAACAACAACCCTGCACCTCTCACCGTTCATGTTAGAGGGAGTGCTCACGCAAAGGGCGATCCGGTTTCTTCAAGAGCGCCCGAAGTGTTGTTGCCCGCTTCCTTGGCGACGCAGCCGATAGTTATTCCAGAGACCTACAAAAAAGAAATGTCATCTGGCCGCCGCCGAGTGTTAGCTGAGTGGATCGTGAGTCCGGAAAATCCGATCACAGCCCGAGTCATCGCGAACCGAGTTTGGCAGCATCACTTTGGCCGCGGGATCTGTCCGAGCCCTAGTGATTTTGGTCGCCTAGGCGAGAAGCCGACTCACCCCGAACTTCTGGACTACCTCGCGGCTTCACTACGTGATCAAGGGTGGAGCCTGAAATCTCTGCACCGAGAAATCATGAACTCGCGGACGTATCGAATGAGTTCTGTGGGGAATGAGATTGCCTTGGCGATAGATCCTCAGAACAATCTCCTTTGGCGGGTGAATATGCGCCGCCTGACTGCTGAAGAGCTGCGTGACTCCGTGCTCCATGCCAGCAAACAACTCAATCTTCAACAAGGTGGCCCATGGGTTTACCCTCCGCTTCCCAAGGAGGTCTTGCAGACTTCCTCTAGGCCGGGCGGTGCTTGGGGAAAGAGCCCAGAAGATCAAGTCGGCCGTCGATCAATTTACATTCACGTCAAACGGAGCCTGAGACACCCGTTCCTCGCCGATTTTGATCAAGCCGACACCGATGTTGGAGTCGCCGCTCGATTCACGACGACAGTTCCGACTCAGGCATTGGGAATGCTCAACAGTGGGTTCGTCAATCGACAGGCCAACGCTTTCGCCGTTACACTCAGAGGAACGACCGAGGAGAAGATCACTCAGGCCTACCGCCATGTTCTAGCCCGCGATCCGAATGGTGATGAGGTCGCTACCATGAAGGATGTCGCCGACCAACTAGGGATCGAGGCCGCCTGCCTGGTGATTCTGAACCTGAACGAGTTTGCCTATCTCGATTAGGTGGCGGCTTCACGCTAATTACTTTCATTGCGAACATTCAGTAACATGAACATTCCACGTTCCACTTTCTGCCACCAAACTCGCCGCGAATCTCTGCGGACGATTGGCGGAGGATTCACCCAACTTGCTCTCGCTTCGATGCTTGCCCGTGATGGGGCCTTCGCCGACACAGCCACGGCTTTGGGAAATCCGCTCGCGCCGAAGAAGCCGATGTTTTTGCCGAAGGCAAAGCGGGTGATCTTCTTGTTCATGTATGGTGGTCCGAGCCATATCGATACCTTCGACTACAAGCCGAACATGTATGGCATGGACGGCAAGACGATCGATGTCAAAACCTTCGGTCGTGGTGGTCACAAGAAGGGCGGGCGGATCGTTGAGCCGCGCTGGAAGTTTAAGCAATACGGCCAATCGGGGAAATGGGTGTCTTCTCTGTTTCCCAATCTCGCCGAACATGTTGATGACATGTGTTTTCTCCATAGCATGACTGCGGATTCTCCGATTCACGGTTCGGCCATGCTGATGATGAATGCCGGATCGGTGATCTCCGGAAAGCCAACGCTCGGCTCGTGGGTCAACTATGGGCTCGGTTCCGAAAACGAAAACCTTCCCGGCTATGTCGTCATGTTGGACAATGCCGGCGGCCCGATTTCAGGCGCGAAGAACTGGACGTCGGGATATATGCCCGCCTCCTACGCTGGCACGGTTTTCCGTTCTCAAGGCGATCCGATCTTGAACCTCAAACACATCGACGGGATGACGCCGCAACAGCAGCGAACCCTTCTCGATTCACTCAACCATTTGAATCAGGGCCATCACGAAACCCGCTTGGACAACTCGAATTTGGCGGCTCGGATCAGCTCCTACGAGCTGGCCTACAAAATGCAAGCGACCGCTCCCGAGGCGATCGACATCGATTCCGAAACCCAAGAGACCAAAGATCTCTATGGAATGGGGGAGGGGAAGCAGACCGATGAATTCGCCAGAAAGTGTATTCTTGCCCGCCGACTAGCCGAGCGGGATGTCCGGTTCATTCAAGTCTACTCAGGTGGTGCTCACAACGATCAAAATTGGGATGCCCACGGTGACTTGGAAAAGAACCACAACTTCCACGCCGGTCGCACTGACAAACCCATCGCCGGGCTTCTGGCCGACCTAAAGCGGCGAGGCCTACTCGATGAAACTCTGGTTGTCTGGGGCGGCGAGTTTGGTCGTCAGCCGACGGCCGAATATGCTAAAGGCTCGGGTCGCGATCACAATGCCTACGGCTTCACGATGTGGATGGCTGGTGGCGGCGTGAAGGCCGGGATGTCTTACGGGCAGACCGACGAGCTCGGCTCCCGGGCCGTCGAAAACAAACTTCACGTTAAAGACCTCCACGCCACCATCCTGCAGCTCATGGGACTCGACCCCAACCACCTGAGTTACTTCTACGGTGGCCTCGATCAGCGCCTAGTTGGCGTCGAAGGCGCAGCGCCGATCCACGAAATCATCGCGTAGTCGCCTAATATGGAGAGCGGAATTGAATTCCGCTGATTCGGCGTAGACCAAGCGGAGTCCAACTCCACTTTTCACATTGAAGCATCCCCACAAAAGGTAGAGTCAGGACGTCCCAGCCTGCCGAAGTGAGCCCCAGCGAAACGCCCTCTCGCCTTCTAACGGCGGTTCTTCATCGCCATGAACCGAAGCACAAAGTAAAACAGCTGACCGAGTGAGGATAGCGCACCAACGGTGTAGGTCATGGCGGCCCAGAACAGAGCGCTCTTGGCCTGGCCCTGATAGGCTCCGCTAAGTCCCGTGGTGTCGAGCCAGTTGAGAGCTCGGTTTGATGCATTGAACTCGACCGGCAGCGTGATCAGCGCAAACAGCGTGGTCATTGCGAACAAGGCGATCCCGATGCCGAATACGACCACATTGCCGGTCGATGCCAGAACCAGACCGGCCATGATCACATAGCGCGACAGCTTGCTCGACACATTGACCATCGGCACCAGACGGGAGCGCATTTTCAGGAACGCATAGGACGAGGCGTGCTGAACGGCGTGGCCGACTTCGTGAGCCGCGACAGCTGCGGCTGCGACGTTGGCTTGATTGTAGACGACATCACTCAGATTGACCGTCTTGTTCCCGGGGTTGTAGTGGTCGGTCAGTTGGCCGGGAGTCGAGATGACCTGGACGTCGTGGATGCCGTTATCGGTCAGCATTTGCTTGGCGATATCTTTCCCGGTCATTGGAACTGGAAGGGAGGAGAACTTCTTAAACTTGCTTTTCAGCATGTGCCCAGCCAGCCAGCTAAGCCCCATGCAAACGCCTGTGATGATCATGTAAAGAGGATCGAATCCTCCCATTCCTCTTCCCATGCCTCCTAATTGGGCAAGTATCTCAGTATGCATGTCTCTCGGGTGCAGCTAGTTTAAGTCAGTGACTAGCTAGAATACGGCCAGTCACAGCTTTAGATTCCAAATTTTGCCGCATTGTCACCCTACAATGTTGGATTATGCGTCATTTGTCGGCTTACCGCCTATTTTCAGAGTTTCAAATCCGCTAAAGCGCTGGCAGCAAAAGGATAAGAATCCCAGCGATGGCTAGGGGGATCGATTGCTTGACGGTGGATAGATGCTAATGGGAACCACGCGCAATGTTATTTGTGTCTCCCGAGTTCCTTTTTGTCTTTTTGCCAATTGTTCTGGCGGGCTATTGGGCACTCGACCGCCTGGCTGATGGGAAAGGGCGAGTGACTTGGCTGGTGATGGCATCGCTGGTCTTCTACGCCTGGTGGCGTCCGCCTTACGTTCTGCTTCTCTGTGGTTCGATTGTGGTGAATTTTTTACTCGGGCGGTTGATTGGTGCCAAAGAACGCCCAACTCAGTCCCGGCGATGGCTTCTGGTCTTTGGTGTGGTCTTGAATCTCGGTTCCATCTGCTATTTCAAATACGCCAATTTCTTCCTCGAGAACGTCAATCTCTTTGCCGGAACAGAACTTCGGATCGAGAACCTGATTCTTCCGTTGGGGATTTCTTTTTTCACCTTCCAGCAGATCGCCTATCTGATCGATTGCCACCGCCGTGGCGAGAGTGAGCAGTCGCTACCTAGGTTCTCGCTGTTCGTGGCCTTCTTTCCCCAGTTGATCGCAGGGCCGATTGTACACCATCGGGATGTGCTTCCGCAGTTCGCTGACACTGAGAATCGCCACCGTCAGCTTGCTCTAAAAGCGCTGCCAACGGCCCTGACGATTCTGGTGATCGCATTGTTCAAGAAGCTGGCAATCGCTGACACTTTAGGGGAATACGCGAAGCCAATCTTCTCGGCGGCAGATGCCGGGGGCGGGCTGACGATGGCCGAAGCGTGGCTGGGAGCATTGGCTTTTCATTTCCAACTCTACTTTGACTTCTCGGCTTACTCAGAGATGGCGATTGCGCTCGGGCTCCTGTTTGGAATTCGGCTTCCTGAGAACTTTAACTCTCCTTTCAAGGCAAACAATATCATCGAATACTGGCGTCGCTGGCATATCACCCTATCGGCATTCCTTCGCGACTACGTCTACATTCCACTTGGTGGAAACCGAAAGGGGCCGGGGCGACGGCATGTAAACTTGATGATGACAATGCTCATCGGTGGTCTGTGGCACGGAGCCAGTTGGAACTTCGTGCTCTGGGGTGGACTGCACGGTGCGCTACTAGTGCTTGCCCATCTTTGGGGAGGTCGGGGTTGGATCATGCCCCGTGCTTTGGCTTGGGGCTTAACTGCGGTGGCAGTGATGGTTTCTCATGTTCTGTTTCGGGCCGAAACGTTGGATGGAGCAGGGAAGATCTTAGCCACAGCGTTCGGATTCAGCGGCGAGCCGAAAACTGCTGAAGTCGTTCGTCCTGAGCTGCCGGATTGGAAACCAGATGTAACGGCAGATTGGGAACTGGCTCACTTTCCGCTGCTCGCTAAAGTCGACCCCAACAAGGATCCCGCTCGAATTCCTCAGTCCTTAGGTGACACGATCGATTCGATCTGGCGGGCAGATGGATCGGATGAGCCGAGCAAATGGGCCTCTGTGGTGTCATTCCCGGCCCGTGGGATTTTTGTCGTATTTGTTGCAGCTGGAATCGCCTACTTTGCTCCTCGAAACCTAGACTGGGCAGCTAGGGCAGGCACGATCCCAATCTTTGCTGGG
>ENA-ORXR01000215-ORXR01000215.1-marine-metagenome-genome-assembly--contig:-NODE-215-length-88496-cov-6.138488_pt1 | contig 88496 bp, 76 predicted proteins | sample MGYA00237866_ERZ511479 | MGnify/ENA metagenome assembly ERZ511479
GTTTACTGCTGGGTACCTATGAAAAAGCCTGTGTGCCCTGGTCACCCACACAGACTCCATGGGATATCGGTAGCGAGTTGCTGGCACCGGATCTTGATCGTATTGCACCGTCGCTGGAAACCGCCTTCAAGCATTTCCCGGCGTTCAAGAATGCCGGCATCAAGCAAACTGTCAATGGCCCGTTTACCTTCGCGCCCGATGGCAACCCGTTGGTAGGTCCTGTTCAGGGACTGACCAATTTCTGGTCTGCCTGTGCAGTGATGGCGGGGTTCAGTCAAGGTGGCGGCGTGGGTCTTGCGCTTGCCAATTGGATGGTTGATGGCGATCCGGGATTCGACATCTTTGGTATGGACGTCGCACGTTACGGTGAATGGACCAGCCTTCGCTATACCAATGCAAAAGTGCGCGAAAACTATTCACGGCGTTTTTCCATTCGCTTCCCCAATGAAGAACTACCTGCTGGCCGGCCAGTGCAAACCACTCCGCTCTATGATGTGATGACACGCGACAATCATGCGGTCATGGGTGATACCTGGGGGATGGAAACACCGTTGTGGTTCGCGCCCTCGGCAAGCCATGCGCATGATGTGCTCTCGTTTCATCGATCCAACGATTTTGAACACATCAAGGCTGAAATGCAGGCTGTGCGTGAACAAGCAGGCGTCACCGAGATTGCCAACTTTGCAAAGTATGCCGTGCACGGGCGCGGTGCTGAGCAATGGCTGTCGTATCTGATGACCAATACAATGCCGAAGACCGGGCGACTGATATTGACACCGATGCTCAACGGCAACGGTAAACTTATCGGTGATTTCACGATTGCAAAAACTGATGATGAACAATTCCTTGTCTGGGGTTCCTCCGCTGCTCAGATCTATCACATGCGGTGGTTCGAGCAGCACCTTCCCGATGATGGTTCGGTGTTTGTCCAACGACTGGGAATGAACATGGTGGGCTTGTCGATTGCCGGCCCACGCTCGCGCGATGTACTGGCCGAACTATGTGATGAGGATGTTAGTAACAACGCCTTTCGTTTCATGGATCATCGCAGCATGGATGTAGCTGGTGCTAATTGCAAAATCAATCGCATCAGTTACACCGGCGAGTTGGGTTACGAAATATGGATGGAGCCTGCTTATCAACGTCGTGTGTATTTCGCTATCAAGGAAGCAGGCAAGGCATATGGTATGCGCGACTTCGGCATGCGCGCACTATTGAACCTTCGACTTGAAAAAAACTTTCCTACCTGGTTTGCTGAATTGCGCCCCATTTACGGGCCATTTGAAGGTGGTATGAGTCGCTTTATAAAGCTGGATAAAGAAGATTTCATCGGTAAGGCGGCTGCGTTGCACGAATTCAATGAAGGACCCAAGGTGTGCCGAGTTTGCTTCACCGTCGATGCTGATAATGCCGATGTCATGCACGATGAACCTGTATGGGCGCTGGTGGGCGACGTTGACTACAATACTGTGTCTCCACCTCATGGCCATGGTGCGTCACGCTTCGATGCACACGGTAAGGCAACACCTGTGGTCAAAGCTCAACGTGATGGTGACTGGCGCGTGGTCGGCTGGATAACTTCAGGCGGATACGGCCATACAGTGGGATGTTCAATTGCACAGGGATATATCCCAGCACCGCTGGCAGAACGCGACGAACAAGGCCTGTTTGAAATTGAAATACTTGGCAAACGCCACAGTGCTCGCCTGGCACTTGAGCCACTATGGGACCCGACGGGCTCAAGAATGCGCAGTTGACAACCTATACATCAGACTCGGGTTGCCTATTGTTCCACCGATGTGTGAATTGATCACAACAAACTTTCAAGTACTTGATATACAAAAATATTATGGTGGCTACACCTAGATTCGAACTAGGGACCCCAACATTATGAGTGTTGTGCTCTAACCAACTGAGCTATGTAGCCATCATGCCAAGCGCGAAATTATGCGCCCGAGGGGAACTTCTGTCAAGCCAACGAGCGTCGAAAAGACTACTCTACCAGACCGGAAACTGACGCTTATTCACGTGCTGCTCCATCAAGCGTCAGCTGGTCAATTAGCTGTGACATGAATCGCGCGGCAGCGACCGGCAAGGTGCGGCCTTTTTGCTGTAGCACCACAAGCGATCCCTCCATCAGATCCCGGGTAGAGATTTTGATGGCGACCCTGCCAGCCGGCATCGAATCTATGGCGCAGGCGAGCGAAATCTGAAAACCAATCATGCGATGATCCTCAAGGCCCTTCAGGAGAAAGTCAAGGCTATCGGATTCCACGGCAACCCACAATTTGACAGCCTGTCGGATAGCGGCTTTTTCTATTAATGCTCTGAGCCCTGATCGACGGCTGGGCAAAGCTAAAGGAAATTGAGAGCAGTCACTCAGCGATACGCTCTCTTTGCCAGCCAGTGGATGTTCAGCTGACATCACCGCGTGAACCGATTGAGTCAGTTGCATCAGCACAGACATATCAGCCGTAATATCCGGCTCATAAATAACAGCGATATCTGCTGAGAAATCGAGCAGTCGATCCGCTGCTTCGTGCCGACCACATACACCAACACTGAAATCGACATAAGGATGCTCTGCACGGTATCTGGACACAAGCTTTGGCAGGAAGCTTTGCATCATGGCTTGACCACAGGCAATCGATACCAGGCCTCGCCGCTCTCCACGAAGATCGGCTATCTGTGACTTCACCCTGTCCATGTCTGACATCTGCTGACGCACATGATGGATGAAGATCTCACCTGCAACACTTAGTCGTACGCCTTTACCCGTACGCTCGAAGATCGGTGTACCCAAGTCCTCTTCTAGGGCAAGAATACGACGGTTAAGCGCTGTTGAAGTAATTGCCAAGGACTGCGCAGCACGGCGGATGGATCCAGTACGTGCTACAGCATCAATGTAAACCAGCTGTTGAAGATGACGCATTGTTAATACTACTCACTCAATAAAAACACGGTGATACAAAACACAGCGAGAAATACGAAGACACAAATACGGTGCTGCAACAAACGCACATAGCCGCTGCAAAATAAGCAGAAGCGCAATCCAGCAACGCACTTTACCATCGCTCATCATTTCATTGAAACGGATTACGCAGATGTCAGTTAAAACCGGTTTTGCAAGAAACAATAAACGCGCTCCTCAATGGTGCGCCGTATTTTTTGTTGCCACGTTTTCGTGCATAGCATCGTTCAGTGCTGCCGCAGATACGCAACTACTGGATGTTGAGAAAGACGAGTTAAAATTCGGATTCATAAAGCTTACTGACATGGCACCCTTAGCCATAGCCTACGAAAACGGCTACTTCGAAGACGAAGGCTTGTACGTCACGCTAGAACCACAGGCCAACTGGAAGGTTCTACTCGACGGTGTCATAACTGGCGAACTTGACGGCGCACATATGCTGGCTGGTCAGCCGCTCGCCGCCACGATTGGTTACGGTACCAAAGCACACATCGTCACACCGTTTTCAATGGATCTCAATGGCAACGGCATAACAGTGAGTAATGAAGTGTGGGCCGCCATGAAAGAACACATTGAAATGGATGGCGAGGGCAAACCCATTCACCCCATCAAAGCCAGCGCTTTGAAGCCGGTTGTGGATAGTTACAAGGCAGCGGGCAAGCCTTTCAACATGGGCATGGTTTTCCCTGTGTCTACACACAATTACGAACTTCGTTACTGGTTGGCATCCGGTGGCATACACCCGGGTTTCTACTCAGGTGCTGACGTGTCGGGTCAGATCAATGCGGATGCCTTTCTATCAGTAACACCTCCACCGCAAATGCCCTCCACTCTTGAAGCCGGTACGATACTGGGCTATTGCGTAGGCGAACCATGGAATCAACAAGCTGTTGCCAAAGGCATCGGCGTACCCGTTATTACCGATTACCAGATCTGGAAAAACAATCCGGAGAAAGTATTTGGTTTGACCAGGGAGTTTGTCGATGAAAACCCAAACACCACCCTTGCATTAACAAAAGCACTTATAAGAGCTGCGCAATGGCTTGATGAAAACGACAATGCCAACAGAGAAGAGGCGGTAGAGATACTGGCACGCCCTGAGTACGTCGGTGCCGATGCCGAGGTTATAGGCGCATCCATGACTGGCACCTTCGAATTTGAAAAAGGTGATGTACGCGATATACCGGATTTCAATGTGTTCTATCGCTACTATGCAACCTACCCTTTCTATTCTGATGCCGTCTGGTACCTGACACAGATGCGTCGTTGGGGGCAGATAGAAGAGAACAAGAGTGATGACTGGTATAGCGAAACCGCAAAATCAGTTTACTTGCCCGATGTGTATCTGCAAGCGGCAAGTTTACTGGTGGATGAAGGATTCGTTCAGGAGGCTGACTTCCCGTGGGACACCGATGGATTTCGGGAGCCGACTGATGAATTCATCGATGGCATTACCTACAACGGACGCACCCCAAATGACTATATTGAATCGCTTGAGATTGGACTCAAGCAATCCAGCCCCAATCCTGGCAGCTAAGGGGTAGATCATCATGTCACATACCGACGCCCTGGGCTCCTCCGCCCGCTTAGCTCCATCCAGATTGCGGCGCCTGATTAGTCGCAGCGAGTTTACACTCGACGCCATTGGACTCGGATTTCTATTGCCGCTGCTGCGTATCAGTGCCGGTGACAATCTTAAGGAGCAATTGGGGGAGCTTAAGCATCGTCTACTTGTACCCTTATTAGGCATTAGCGTGTTTTTGCTCGCTTGGGCAGTATTGGCACCTAAGGTCAATACCTCACTAGGTGCCATACCGGGCCCCGCCCAGGTATGGCATCAAGCGGGTGCACTGATTGATGATCACCAGCGTGAGCGACTCAAGGAAGCCGCCTTTCATGAGCGACAGGAAGCACGCAATCAAAAACTGCGAGCCGACGGGCAGGCCGATAGAATCAAGGAGCGATCGTATACCGGCAAGCCAAGCTATCTCGACCAGATCGCTACCTCATTGGTCACGGTTGCGCTAGGGTTTGTTATCGCCACCATTATCGCCATACCGATAGGCATTGCATCCGGGCTGTCAAAGACTGTTAACGGCGCACTCAACCCACTCGTGCAATTGTTCAAACCGGTGTCGCCCCTGGCATGGTTACCGATTGTCACGATGGTGGTCTCAGCCTTATATGTGGATACCTCCGACTGGTTACCCAAGTCTCTAGTGGTGTCGGCTGTGACGGTCACGCTCTGCTCACTCTGGCCAACGATGATCAACACAACGCTGGGCGTTGCCAGTGTTGATAAAGACTTGATGAACGTTGGCAAGGTGCTGCAGCTTCCCACATGGCAGACCGTTACCAAAGTCGTTTTGCCCTCTGCCATGCCGCTAATTTTTACAGGGCTCCGGCTATCACTGGGAGTTGGTTGGATGGTGCTTATCGCTGCAGAAATGCTGGCACAGAATCCGGGCCTGGGTAAATTTGTCTGGGATGAATTCCAGAACGGATCGTCCGATTCGCTTGCCAGAATCATGGTGGCGGTGCTAACCATTGGTCTGATTGGTTTCATGCTTGATCGTGTGATGTTTGCGTTACAACAAGCATTCACATTCAACGCGAACCGATAACAAAAAGGCGTATTGACATGAGTAGTGCAACACCTTTGATTGAACTTTCCGCCGTCTCCAAGAGCTACGGCGAACCGTCTCTGCAGGCAGTAGGCGATATTGTTCTTAAAGACATCAATCTGCAAGTAATGGAAGGCGAATTCGTTGCTATTGTCGGATTTTCAGGCGCTGGCAAGACAACACTTATTTCATTGCTGGCAGGATTGATCAAAGCCGACCGCGGCGGCGTCATCTATCGCGGTAAAGAGATCGATGGCCCAGGTCCCGAACGAGGCGTCGTCTTCCAGTCTTATTCACTGATGCCGTGGCTATCTGTTTACGGCAACATAAGCCTGGCCGTTGACCGGGTTGCCAGATCGTTGCCACGCCACAAACGTCGCGAACGCGTCGAGCATTACATTGACATGGTTGGCCTGACACCTGCGAAGGACAGAAAACCTGCTGAACTATCAGGCGGCATGCGCCAACGTGTGGCGTTGGCCAGAGCTCTGGCTATGCAACCGGACGTTTTGCTACTCGATGAACCCTTGTCAGCGCTGGATGCATTGACCCGCGCCAGACTTCAGGATGAGCTGGTTGAGATCTCCCAGAAAGAGAAGAAAACCATCATCCTGATCACTAACGATGTCGATGAGGCCCTGCTGCTGGCGGATCGAATCATCGCCTTGACACCGGCACCTGCTGCCAGACTCGGCAAGGCATTCGATGTGAACCTGCCAAGACCGCGTGAGCGTGCTGCAATGAACCACAACCAGCACTTTATAGACCTGAGAGCAACACTGACTCGCCATCTCCTGGCCCTAAGCAAAACACGTACGCAGCAGCAAGCCAGTGAGCTGCCAGCACCCAATGTTGTACCCATACGCAATGCTGAGACTATGCCCGCCGCTATTTCTGATACGGATAACTTAAAAGGCATACAAACACGCTATCTACAGTTTAGTGAGCTCACTAAGATCTACCCTACAGCGCAAGGCGAAGTTGCCGTTGTGAAAGGCTTCGAGCTGTCGATGAACAAAGGCGAATTCGTCACCTTGATTGGCCATTCCGGCTGCGGCAAATCCACCGTCTTATCCATGGCAGCAGGCTTGAATCCTGTCAGCGAAGGCAGCGTTGTGCTCGACGGTACCCACGTACTGGGGGCTGGCCCTGAAAGAGCCGTTGTGTTTCAGGCCCCCTCACTGATGCCCTGGATGAGCGCGATGGAGAATGTCTTGCTGGGTGTCGATCAGGTGTATGCCGATGCCAGCAAAGCTGAGCGCCGTGATGTTGCCGAGTATTATCTGTCACGCGTTGGCCTGGGCGATGTCATGGCGCGATCGGCCAGTGATCTGTCGAACGGTATGCAGCAACGCGTTGGTATCGCACGCGCTTTCGCGCTGTCGCCAAAACTCCTTCTGCTTGATGAGCCATTCGGCATGCTGGACAGCCTGACCCGCTGGGAGCTTCAGGATGTACTCATGGATGTCTGGACTCGCACTCAGGTAACCACTGTGTGCGTCACCCATGATGTTGATGAGGCCATCCTGCTCGCCGATCGAGTGGTCATGATGAGCAATGGCCCTGAGGCCAAGGTAGGCAATGTCATGTCGGTCGATTTACCCAGACCGCGTTCACGCGATGAGCTTATGGCTCACCCCGACTATTACGCATATCGAGAAGAATTACTGGAGTTTCTTGAAGCCTATGAAGGTGGTGCAAATCCGTCAGAACAGATACTTGAAAAAATCGCGCACAAGCGCTTGCAAAGAATCAACCACAGTGGCGAGACCGTGGAGCGCGCACAAGCATGAGTAAAGAGAAACTGCTGGTCATTGGCAACGGCATGGCCCCAGGCCGCATGCTGGAGCATCTACTCGAATCAGACCCTTCGCGCTACGCTATTACCGTGTTGAACGCAGAGCCACGCGTTAATTACAATCGCTTGATGCTCTCACCTGTTTTGTCAGGTGACAAGCGGTATGAAGATATCATTACGCATGACGATGACTGGTATGCCGCTCACGCCATAACGCTGAAAAAAAGCACGCGGGCTGAGCATATTGATACCGCCGCACACATCGTTACAGCACACACCAACGGTGAGCCATGCACCTATCCTTACGACAAACTGGTCATCGCCACCGGTTCAAATCCCATTCGTATCCCTCTGCCTGGACATACACTGGACGGTGTTATGGTGTATCGCGATCTCGACGATGTCGACTACATGCTGCGCCTCGCCAGCGAAGGTGGAAAAGCGGTGGTGATTGGCGGTGGCTTACTCGGACTTGAAGCCGCTGCCGGACTAAAAGAGCAAGGCATGGATGTGTGTGTTGTACATCTTTCGAAACACTTGATGGATAAACAACTGGATAGTGCTGCAAGCCATCTGCTTCAGCTGGAGTTCGAACGTCGTGGTATTGAAGTACGCATCTCCACCTCCACCACCGAGATACTGGGCGATACCAGGGTCACCGGTGTTCTTTTCAGCAATGAAGATTCGCTGGATTGCGATCTGGTGGTCATGGCGGTAGGTATTCGTCCGTCTACAGCACTAGCGGATGAGGCGGGACTGGAATGCGCTCACGGCATCATCGTCGATGATGATATGCGTACCAGTGATGCTAAGGTATTCGCACTCGGTGAGTGTGTGGAGCACCGGGGCACCTGTTATGGCCTGGTTGCACCACTTTACGATATGGCACGCACACTCGCCAACACATTGCTTGACGACAGCAAACCTTTTTCAGGTGCTGTCATGGCAACGCAACTCAAGGTCAACGGTGTCAAGCTCTATTCGGCAGGCCAATTTGGTGACTTACCGGACACGCCAGCCGTTGATGATGAGGTAGAGGAAATCGTACTGCGCGATGCAGCCGCAGGTATCTACAAGCGTTTGCTACTCAAGGGAAAAAACATCAGTGGTGTCGTCATGTACGGCGATACAGAAGATGGTGCATGGTTCTTCGACCTGCTGAAACGGCGTGTGGATATCAGCGAGATGCGCGACACGCTGATTTTTGGACAGGCCTATCAGGGAGGTGAGCCACTGGACCCCATGGAGGCCGTTGCAGCCTTACCCGATGAATCAGAGATCTGCGGTTGCAACGGCATTTGTAAAAAGACAATTACAACAGCGATAGTCAGCCAGGGGCTGAGAACGCTTGACCAGGTAAGATCGCATACCAAGGCGTCCTCCTCCTGTGGCACCTGCACCTCTCTGGTTGAAAAACTTATGGTGCTGAGTCTGGGTGACAGCTACCAGCCTGCGGCCGTTCCGCCGGTGTGCCCCTGCACACAGTTGGGTCATGATGAGGTGCGACGGCGCATAAGAGTACAAAGCCTGAAAAGCATACCTGCCATCATGCAGGCACTGGAATGGAACAGCTCAGGTGGCTGTGCCAAATGTCGCCCTGCCCTTAACTATTATCTGGTGTGCGAATGGCCATCGGACTATGCTGATGATTATCAGTCACGTTTCATCAATGAGCGTGTGCACGCCAACATCCAGAAAGATGGCACCTACTCCGTGGTTCCGCGCATGTGGGGAGGCATGACATCATCCTCAGAGCTACGTGCCATTGCCGATGTTGTGGACAAATTTGATATCCCGGCGGTAAAGGTGACCGGCGGACAACGTATTGATTTACTGGGTATCGAGAAAGTGGACCTCCCTGCTGTCTGGGCAGATCTGGGAGAGGCCGGTTTTGTCTCCGGTCACGCCTATGCCAAAGGTTTACGCACTGTGAAAACCTGTGTAGGCAAGCAATGGTGTCGATTCGGAACGCAAGACTCAACAGCGCTGGGCATTCGCCTTGAGCATTATCTGTGGGGATCCTGGACGCCTGCTAAAGTCAAACTTGCTGTGTCAGGTTGTCCGCGAAATTGTGCTGAAGCAACTTGCAAAGACATAGGCGTTATCTGTGTTGATTCAGGTTTTGAAATACATTTTGCCGGTGCAGCGGGTCTTGACATCAAGGGTACGGTAGTACTCGGCCATGTCTCAAGCGAGGATGAAGTGCTCGATCATGTTACGGCCCTGTTACAAATGTATCGAGAACAAGGACATTACCTTGAGCGTATTTACAAATGGGCTAAACGCATTGGTGTTGACGAAATTCGCAAGCAAATCATGGACAATTCGAAAATGCGACGTGGCTACCACGACCGTTTTAATGCATCGCAAGCCATTGCCCAGATTGACCCCTGGGCCGAACGTGTTGACGGCCACGATAATCACGAATTCAACACGCTAAAAGCGCATCGATTGCAGGTCGTTGCATGATGGAACATACCATTGACTGGCTGGACATCGGTAACATTGACGACATACCGCCACAGGGTTCACGGCGTATTCAGATGGACGGTACCCGTATAGCTGTGTTTCGAACGGCAACTGACGAGGTGTATGCACTGGAAGATCGTTGTCCGCATGCAGGTGGGCCGCTCAGTGAAGGTATCGTCCACGGAAACTGCGTCACTTGTCCACTGCACGGCTGGGTGATTTCCATGCATAGCGGCACAGCACAAGGCGCTGACCAGGGCAATGTCCGGCGCTACCGCATCAGGCGAGATGGCGATCGATTACTGATGGGAAAGGATCTTGAGGTGAGCGATGCAGCAACCAAACCGGCCGAGTATGGCTGATCGTGCTCAGGAGGCACCAGTGATACGTACTACTTGCCCTTATTGCGGTGTTGGATGTGGCGTACTGGCCAGCGAAGACGATGGTGACGTCACTATCATCGGTGATCCGGTGCATCCTGCCAATGCTGGCAAGCTGTGCTCCAAGGGACTGGCGTTAGGCAGCACATTTCAGGATGAACATCGTTTGCTGCAACCCAGGGTGGATGGTAAACCCGTTGACTGGGACAAGGCGACAACACTTATTGCCCGGAACTTTCTGGACACCATAGAGCAGCATGGGCCTGAATCTGTCGGCTTCTATGTAAGCGGTCAACTTCTGACAGAAGACTACTATGTGGTCAACAAGTTTGTCAAAGGCTGGCTGGGCACCGCGAACATCGATAGCAACTCGCGGCTATGCATGGCGTCCAGTGTTGTCGGACACAAGCGGGCTTTCGGTTCGGATACAGTACCCGGGTGCTATGAGGATCTGGATAGTGCAGAGCTCATCGTGCTGGTGGGCAGTAACCTTGCCTGGTGCCACCCTGTCATCTTTCAACGCATCATGGCGAACAAGGCAGAACGTCCCAAGCTCAAGATTGTTGTCATTGATCCACGGCGCAGCATTACCGCTGATAGTGCCGATCTACATCTGGGTATAAAGCCCGATGGCGATACGCTTTTGTTCAATGCACTGCTGAATTATTTACATGAGCATGTAAATTTTGATGAGCAGTACATCGATAAGTATGTATCGGGATGCACCAAAGCGCTGCTCAAAGCAAGTCAGTCCGTAAGCCATGACCTTGCAGAAAGACTCGGCATACCAGAGCCCGATCTCAAGCGCTTTTTTGATCTGGTTGCGACGACTCCAAAGACCATGACTATCTATAGTCAAGGTGTCAATCAATCACGCAACGGTACTGACAAGGTCAACGCCATCATCAACTGTCATCTGGCTACCGGCCGCATCGGAAAACCAGGAATGGGCCCTTTTTCAATTACTGGTCAGCCCAATGCCATGGGGGGTCGAGAAGTGGGGGCTTTGGCAACGATGCTGGCTTGCCATCGCGATCTGGACAATGAACACCATCAATCGCAAGTACAACGCTTTTGGCAATCTCCAGCCATTGCAAAAAAATCCGGACTGAGCGCGATTGATATGTTCAGGGCTGTTGAAAGCGGCCAGATCAAAGCCATTTGGATCATGGCAACAAACCCGGTCGATAGCTTGCCTGATGCAAATCGAGTTGCTCAGGCGCTGGCGGCTTGCCCGTTTGTGGTGGTCTCGGAAGTCACAAACAAAAGCGACACTCTGGCCTATGCGAACGTGGCACTACCCGTTCAGGCTTTTGGCGAGAAAGACGGTACTGTGACAAACTCCGAACGCAGAATCAGCCGACAACGTCGCTTTGCAGAGCCAGTAGGCCAGGCGCGGCCTGACTGGTGGGCAGTATCACGTGTTGCACAACTCATGGGGTACGTCGACGCTTTTGATTACCATCGTCCTGCAGAGATTTTTACTGAGTATGCTCGCCTGTCGGCCTTTGAAAACAACGGCAGCATAGACTTTGATATAAGTGCTTGCGCCCAGCTTTCAGATGACGAGTACGAAGCGCTGGAACCCTTTCAATGGCCAAGAACTGAAGCCAGGCCTGCGCCGATAAAAGCTGACACTGCTAAAACCGGCCAGCATGCCATCCGTTTTTTTGCCAAAGGCAAGTACTACACGCCTGACGGTCGCGCACGGATGATCGCTGTGGATTCCGCCTCCCCAGGCAACAGCCAGCTAAGCGATCATTATCCCTTGCTGCTTAACACCGGACGCATTCGAGACCAATGGCACACCATGACGCGTACCGGTTACACGCCGAGACTGATGGGACATCGCGCAGAGCCGTTTGTTGAGCTCAATGCAAGTGACGCACTGATTCATGGTATCAACGATGCCGATATTGTATTAATCAAAAGCCCGACAGGTCAGGTATTCGTGCGCGCCATGCTCAATGATCGGCAGCCGCCAGGACAGGTGTTTGCGCCAATGCACTGGTCAGATCAGTTTGCCAGCCAGGCGAGAATCGATACGCTGATAGAGTCAACAAGCGACCCCCTGTCGCGGCAACCTGCGTCCAAAAATCAGGCAGTCAGCATTCAGCGATTCGCTGCGAATAGTTTTGCATTCCTGATAACACGCAATGAGCCCCAGCTACGCGATTGCCGGAATATAGAATACTGGGCGATGTCACCGATAGAAGTTGGCTGGCGTACCGAAATAGCAAGTACGCTGAGCGTTAATGATCTGATTGTTCAGTTGTTACATTTTGTCTACGACGGTAAGCGTAGCAGTGAACTACAGCAAATAGATTACTGTGATCATCATACCCGTCGATTTGCCTGGTTTAACAGGCAGGAAAAATTACACGCAGTGCTATTTCTTGCACCGCTTCCCGTAGAGCTATCACGAACATGGGCCACAGAGTTATTATCTAAACGCTTTGATACAAAATACGGTCGATCACGATTAATGGCCGGGCGAGCGGCAAGCGATCAGCCAGATAAGGGTGCAATTGTCTGCAGCTGCTTCCACGTGGGCGATAAAGAGATTGTACGGACCATCACGTCTGGCGAGTGCACCACAACGGACGCTGTGGGCCATTTACTGGGGGCCGGCACTAATTGTGGCTCCTGTCGAAATGAAATCGAGGTTCTGGTAAAGCTACACAGCAAAGATATGAATGCACAGTCTGCCTATTAAGAACTACACACTAAAAAGCCCTACACATTAAAGCGAAAGTGCACAACATCCCCTTCTTTCATGATGTACTCCTTGCCTTCCAGACGCCACTTGCCCGCATCCTTGGCACCGTTTTCACCCTTGAACTGTACGTAATCGTCATAAGCGACTACTTCCGCACGAATAAAACCTTTTTCAAAGTCAGTATGAATACGCCCCGCTCCCTGTGGTGCTGTTGAACCAGATCGCACCGTCCAGGCCCGTACCTCTTTTTCTCCGGCTGTGAAAAATGTCTGTAATCCCAACAGCTCATAGCCTGCGCGAATGACGCGATTCAAGCCGGGCTCTTCAATATTCATCTCTTGCAGAAATTCCTGCTTATCTGCATCGTCCAGCTGAACAATCTCAGCCTCAATAGCTGCACATACCGGTACCACATTGGCACCCTCTTTTTTCGCCAGCTCAATCAGGGCATCAAGCATGGGATTGTTTTCAAAACCACCTTCGTCAACGTTGGCGATATACATGGTGGGCTTTACCGTTAACAGATGATAGTGCCGCAGCCATTGCTTCTCTTGAGTGCCAGGATCCAGTGTACGCACCGCGGTGCCTTCTGCCAGTGCATCGGCTATTCGCTGCAGAAACGCTTGCTCGGCAATAGCCTCTTTATTCGAAGATTTTGCAGTCTTTTTAATTTTTAGCAGCGCTTTGTCAATCGCTTCCATATCGGCAAGCAACAACTCGGTATTGATGGTCTCCACATCGTCCAATGGATCGACCTTGCCAGCCACATGTATAACATCCTCGTCAGCAAAACAACGAACCACATGGGCAATTGCATCAGTCTCGCGAATATTAGCCAGAAACTGATTACCCAGACCTTCACCCTTGGAAGCACCAGCAACCAGCCCGGCAATATCAACAAACTCCATGGTTGTAGGCAGGATACGTTGAGGGGATACGATTTCTGCGAGCGCATCAAGGCGCAAATCAGGAACCGGCACAATGCCAACATTAGGCTCGATGGTGCAGAAGGGATAGTTCTCTGCAGCGATCTCCGCGTCGGTCAAGGCATTGAACAACGTAGACTTACCCACGTTAGGCAGCCCGACAATCGCACATTTGAATCCCATCGTTTAAGTCCTGATCCAGATTACAGTGTAAAAATTACGGTTTGTGACTATGCAAGGCTTTGGTGGCCACATTGATGTCGCCGTCAAGGATGGTCATGGACTCACGCAGTGCAAGCTCGACAGCTTCGTCAATAAGTCGCTGATCATCAGCACTTGCCCGCTTGAGAACATATCCTGACACCGCACTCTTGTGACCCGGATGTCCAATGCCAATGCGCAATCGCCAGAAGTCGCCATTACCCAGTTTGGCAACAGAGTCTCGCAATCCATTATGCCCACCATGACCACCTGCGTTTTTCAAGCGTATATGACCCGGTGGTATATCGAGCTCGTCATGGGCAACCAGAATCTGGCTTGATTCAATCTTGAAAAAGCGCGCAACGGCTGCCAGTCCCTGGCCGCTATTGTTCATGTAATTCATTGGCTTGACCAATAACAACTTACGAGCGTTTATCTGGGCGCTGGCGATCTGACTAAAAAAGCGTTTATCGCTACTGAAGTTGACACCTAACTGATTAGCCAGCTGATCGACATACCAGAAACCTGCATTGTGCCTGGTGTTAGCGTACTCACTACCCGGGTTTCCAAAGCCTGCTATCAGACGGAATTCAATATGTTCGCCTGGCATGAGCGTTGGTGCCTGTGATGCTTGAACTGACGTGCGATGTATATGCACGTCAGCCCAATATCAACTGAACTAGTCGTCTTTTTCTTTATCAGCTGCGGCTTCGTCAGAAGCAGTAGGTACCTCCGGCGCTGGAGCCTCTTCATCTTCTTCAGGCTCTACCTCTACCCGTGGCGCATTGACTGCCGCTATTTGACGGTCACTGTCATCGCCCGCTTCTTGTAGATCAACCAGACGAACGCCTTCCGGAAGAGTCAGTTGTGATAGCTGAATTGAATCTCCAATGTCCAGACTACTCATGTCGACTTCGATGTTTTCAGGAATATTGCGTGGCAGACAGGCAATCAGTACTTCGTTGTCGTTGTGCGAGATGATGCCACCGGCCTTGGCACCAATGCAGGCTTCTTCGTTCAGGAAGTGCAATGGAACACTGACCTGTAGCTCGGCGCCAGCAACAACGCGCATGAAATCAAGATGCAAAATCTGTTGCTTGTAAGGATGACGTTGCACATCTTTAAGGATGCAACGCGCCGACTCCCCACCATCAACACTGACCTGGATAAGCTGCGAGTAGAACGCCTCGTTTTCCAGGTGTTTGAACACTTCATTTGCCTTGAGTTGAATTGACTCAGGCTCCTTGCTATCCCCGTAGAGGATGCCAGGTACTAGATTGTCACGACGCAGGCGGCGGCTCGCACCTTTCCCAAAAACGCTGCGCGACGTGGCATTGACGGTTATATCGTCAGACATGTCGGTAATCTCCATTGGCGGTACTACCAGAATTGGTGCACCGATAACTGCCCGCGACCAGGCAGAGCCGGCGGAGTATATCAGAGTCTCCTGGTAACCACTAGTCCATATAGACGGAGCTAACGGATTCATCTTCATGAATTCGACGGATGGTCTCACCTAGCAGGTCTGCTACCGACAACTGGCGAATGCGATCACATTCCCTGGCGACATCAGACAAGGGAATGGTGTCAGTGACAACCAACTCGTCGAGCACAGAATCATTGAGATTGTCTATGGCCTTACCCGATAAAACAGGATGAGTCGCCAACGCAACCACTTTCACCGCGCCATGCTCTTTCAACGCTTCTGCAGCCTTGCACAAGGTGCCAGCCGTATCCACCATATCGTCGATGATGACGCAAGTGCGATCCGCAACCTCACCGATAATATGCATGACCTGCGACTGATTCGCCTGCGGACGCCGCTTGTCAATAATGGCAAGGTCAGCATCGTCTAACTGTTTTGCAACAGCGCGGGCGCGCACCACCCCACCCACATCCGGAGACACCACAACCAGATTGTCGTATTTACTACGCCAGATATCCAGAAGCAGCAGCGGGGATGCATAAACATTATCAACGGGAATATCGAAAAAGCCTTGAATCTGCTCGGCATGAACATCGACAGTAAGTACTCTATCGACACCAGCAACACTTAGCATATTGGCCACAAGCTTGGCCGTAATAGGAACCCGTGCGGACCTTACCCGTCTGTCCTGCCGTGCATATCCGTAATACGGAACCACGGCGGTAATGCGATCTGCAGAAGATCGGTGCATGGCATCGACCATGACCAGCAGGTCCATCAGGTTATCGTTGGTAGGAGCACAGACGGGCTGGATAATGAAAACATCGCCGCCACGCACGTTCTCAAGAATTTCGACAGCGGTTTCGCCATCACTAAAACGAGTTAACTGGAGCTTGCCAATGGGCTGTTGCAAATAGGCTGCAATATTTTGTGTGAGACGGGGGTTGGCGTTACCGCCAAAGATCATTAATCGGCGCTCACTCATGAATTTCGTCTCTAAGTCGATCAATACCAGTTCGATTCAGCCTGGGTCATTTTGAACTGGATCGATTTGAACTGGATCGATTTGAACTGTGATGAATGGCTGGGCCGGGAGGATTCGAACCTCCGAATGCCGGGATCAAAACCCGGTGCCTTAACCGCTTGGCGACGGCCCAACTGTAATACGCCTGAATTCGAAGGCAGGATTGTACGCTACAACTAACCGGAAAAGTCATACAAGGGCGATGCATTTCTGGCTTTTACCACATAACCCGTTAATTCCTTGGGAAGACGATCGCAAAGTGCCTGCGCATCTTCCTGTTTTTCAAAGGCCGTAAACACGCAACTACCCGTGCCACTCATCTTTGCACGGTAGCTGCGATAATTGGCTCGTAACCAATCCAGTGCCTTGCCAATCTCCGGGTGGCGAGCCACTGCGACTGGTTCAAATACGTTGGTACTACGTCCGTCCATGAAGTCGCGGATAGTAATAGGGCTGGTGTTTCGCGTAAGCTCCGGGGCGTTAAACAAAGCCTCTGTAGATGCCTGACATTCAGGATTGACTATCAGATACCAGGGCTCCAATGGTGCCACTGGCGTCAACTTATCACCGATACCTTCTGCCCAGCTTGCTTGTCCATACACAAAGACAGGCACATCGGCACTAACCGTAACGCCTATCTCGGCAAGCTCCTTGATGCTCAAGCCCAACCGCCAGAATTCATTGAGTGCCACCAGTGTCGTTGCTGCATCCGAGCTTCCACCGCCCAGACCGCCGCCTGTTGGTATCACCTTTTCCAGCGTTATGTCCGTTCCGGCACGCGTGCCCGAGTGCGACTGCAATGCACGCGCGGCTCGTACAACAAGGTTGCTTTCGGGTGGCACCTCGTTGAATTTGGATTTCAGGTGCACTTCGCTGTCTTCTCGAACAGAGAATTGCAGTACGTCGCACATGTCGACAAACTGGTAAACAGTTTGCAACGTGTGGTATCCGTCGCTGCGCCGTCCTGTCACATGCAGGAAAAGATTAATCTTGGCCGGAGCCAACCATTTGGTGGTCAACGTTATCCTTCGCTTGTGCTGAGTTCAAATTAAGGGCCTTAGTGTACCGCTACCGACTGGGAATCTCCAGTCGAGTATCAGATTGCATCTCATCTGGCACAACTGAGTGTACAAGAGGTTGCCAATTTTTCAATACCAATCGCACTGAATAGGGTCCACCCGATGCAGTTATCAACGATGGCACCGCGAGGCCTTCGAAGTCTGAATACTTTAAAAACCGCGCTTGCCAGCTTGTTCCCTGCTCATCGGTAAAGCGCAAGGACGCAAGCTTTCCTTGCGTATCAGTAACAAGCGATGTTGCATTGCCAGGTAACCCTTTTACCCATTGTTTAAGCTGCTGCACCGGCACGGGAGCGCTCAGACCAAGACCGCGTTGCAAAACGGTATCTACTGACGGACCAGAGCTAATCACGTTTCCACCGCGACTCAGGAAAGCGGATCCAGCGCTATCAATAAGTTGCATTTTACCAATCCCCATCGGACCTGTCAGTTGCACCGTGAGCTGGGCTGCCGCTTGTTGCCAGCCAATACGCGCAGACATTGATTGCTCATCGGTCCAGATACCCAGACCACCACTGAAGCCAAATTCACTCAGTGCTTCAAGCGCCGCCTGACGCTCTGCCGGATCGACAGCAGGAGTCTTTGGCAAACTCGTGCAAGCACTGAGCGCCGACAGGGTTATGAGCAGCACAGCCAGCCGCGTTGCAGTCACTTAAAGACGGTATCCCGTACCGACAGCAAACGTTTATCTTCCGGATCCTTTTCCAGCGCGGCCGCAATGATGGTCTTCGCCTCATCCTCGGAACCAGCAAGCCACAGGGCCTCACCCAAATGGGCTGCAATTTCAGGATCAGGAAATAGCTCATAGGCACTGCGCAGCAGTTGAATAGCCTCATCGTACTGACCCTTGCGAAAACGCAACCAGCCAAGGCTATCCATAATCGCAGGATCCTCCGGTAGCAATTCATTCGCCTTTACCAGAAGCTGCTCAGCGCGCTCCAACTCGATATTATTGTCCGCGTAGTGGTACCCCAGTGCATTCAAAGCGTGGGCATTATCAGGATCAAGCTCAATCAGCCGATTCAGATCATCGATCATCATGCCGTTATCGCCCGAAAAATCTGCCGCCAGAGCGCGGGCATAGAGCAAGTCTTTATCATCTGGAAAACGGACAAGCCCATCGTTCAAAACTCTCAGGGCCTCAGCGTTTTGATTGGCGTCTTGCAACATCCGGCTTTCTGTTGCGACCAGTCCCGGTTGCACGGCGGGGTTGGGAGACGATGTAGCCAGGCTTTGTAGCCGTGATCTGCCCTCTTCCAGATTTCCCAATTGCGCCGTGAGTTCTGCAGCTCTCAGTCGAGCGGTAAATAGCAGATCGCCCTCTGCCACAGCATCATAATAGGCCACGGCCTGAACAAATTCCTGTTGATCGTCACTAATCCTTGCCAGATAAAAACTAGCCTGATCTCCAAATTCACCAGACGCCAGCAAATCGGCCAGAAACACGCGCGCCTGATCTATTCGGCGTGACTCGATAGCAAACAGACTGATCGTCAGCAATGTATCCGGATTCTCCAACGATTCGCTATGAATCCTGTCCAGCTCGGTGCCCACTTCATCGTACCTGCCGCCCTCTATAAGCACTTGTGCGTATCCCAGACGCAACTGCGTGTTGTCAGGCGTAGCCTCAAGCGCCGTCTTCAAAGAGGCTAATGCTTCTTCGGGTTTTCCAGTACCACTGAGTATCTGAGCACGCAGTAACAATGCGTTGGCATCATCGGGTGATAAATCCACAGCCGCATCGGCAGCTTCCAGGGCTGCCACGTTTTCGTTGTTAGTGATAAGTGCCCGCGCCAACCCTAAATGTGCTTCACCTTCCTTGTCGAACACATTAACAAGCGTTTGCATAACTGCCACTGATACAGCAGGATTTACATTGCGTTGAAGTTCAAACTGAACATCACCTAATGTCTGTCGCCGGTTATTGCTGTTCTTGACCAGTTCGGTATAAAGCTGGGCTGCCTCATCAGTTTTTTCCTGCCGAAGCAGCGACTGACCAAGAATCTGCGGGCCTTCGCTGGTGTCGGGATCAAGCTCGATCCAGCGTCTGGCCGCTTTTTCCGCCTCCTCCCATTGACTGCCAAACATGGAGAGCCGGGTTGCGCGCTCTGATACGCGCGGGTCATCAGTACGTTTTGATGCCTGAATGTAGCCCGCCATGGCAACATCAAGCTGACCTCGCTGCCCGGCAAGCTCTGCAATCATCAGCTCGTACATTAGCTGGGAGTCTGTATCAGCACCTTCCACTTCAGGCAACTCAGACTGAGCCAGCGCCTGTGAGGAAGCTAACGGTATCGAGCTGCAGCCGAGAAGAAAGATCGGCAAAAGTGCCGATAAGGCTTTACCTGCAATTGCTTTCGTGTCAAAACACTCCAACATGAGTTCTCCGAACCAGATAATGTGATTTGTCTACGTATATAAGGATACAGCGACCGTGCTGCAAATCAATGCACCGCGAGTCTGTTATACCGCCGTTTTTGCTAGAATTGTTACATGCCCATACTTGCCCTAGGCCTTAATCATCATACCGCTCCAGTAGACATACGGGAACGTGCTGCTATTGGTGAAGGCCAATTAGGTAATGCTTTAAAAGCTTTACGTGACGTACGTCCCGTGAAAGAGGCGGCAATCGTATCTACTTGCAACCGTACCGAAATCTATTGCGGTATGGATAATCAGGATACCAGCGCCGTTGTTGCATGGATGCATCACTACTTCGAGCTACGCGATAACGGATTCGAGCCCTATCTTTTCCACCATGCCGATAGAGAGGCGGTTCGCCATCTAATGCGGGTGTGCAGTGGCCTTGATTCGATGATTCTGGGTGAGCCACAGATACTTGGCCAGATAAAGCGTGCCTATCGCGACGCTGATGAACACGGTGCGCTGGGCAATGAGCTGTCAACGCTTTTTCAAACGGCGTTCTCAGTGGCTAAAAAGGTACGCACAGATACCGCCATTGGCAACAGCCCGGTATCGGTGGCATTTGCAGCGGTCAGCCTGTCGCGCCAGATCTTCGCCGATCTTAGCCAGCAAAAGGCATTGTTGATTGGTGCAGGGGAAACTATCCAGCTCGCAGCCCGCCACCTGCGTAGCGCAGGTATTGGCAGCATCCTCATTGCCAATCGCACACTGGAAAAAGCCGATGCACTGGCGCAAGAAGTCGGTGGTAGAGCCATTGGGATCAAGGATATCCCCGATGCCCTGCCCGATGCAGACATCATCGTCAGTTCAACCGGCTCCACCCTGCCAATTCTAGGTAAAGGCACCGTACAAAAAGCCCTCAAGAAACGCCGATTCCGTTCACAACTCATCGTTGACATCGCAGTGCCGCGTGATGTCGAAGCCGAAGTCAATGATATCGATGGCGTGTTTCTCTACACCGTCGATGACCTGCACGCCGTTATAGAAGAGAACCGCCAATCCCGGCAAGAAGCTGCCTCCGAGGCTGAAGAGATTGTTACCGCTCAGGTGGATCTGTTCATGAGCAAAATTCAGGCGCTGGGAGCCAATGATGTGATTCGCGCCTATCGCAGCAAAGTAGAATCCATTAAAGTCAGCGCACTGGACAAATCACTTAAACAATTGCAGGCTGGCCAAAACCCCGAAGCCGTGCTTCAACAACTGGCCCATACGCTGAGTAACAAAGTCATGCATGCACCTACCACCAGCATGCGTGAAGCAGCCGAACTGGGTAATAATCACATCATAGACGCTGCCCGCACTCTGCTGGATCTGCCACAGGCCAAATCATGAAAGCCTCCATTCAGGCAAAGCTGGAAAGCGTTGCCGAACGTCACGAAGAAATCGCGGCATTGCTCGGCGATCCTGACACCATCAAGGATCAAAACCGTTTCCGCGAATTGTCCAAAGAGTATTCACAACTCGAACCGATTGTCTCAGCCTTTGCCGCCTTCCAGCAAACCGAGAAAGATTTAAACAATGCACGCGAAATGGCCAATGACAGTGACGCCGAGATGCGCGCCATGGCCGACGAGGAGATGCCCGAACTACAACAGCGGATTGAGACTGAAGAGCTCAGCTTGCAAACCTTGTTGCTGCCTCGCGATCCGCGTGATGAGAACAATGCATTTCTGGAAATACGCGCAGGTACCGGTGGTGATGAGGCCGCTATTTTTGCTGGCGATCTTTTACGCATGTATTTACGATTTGCCGAATTAAATAACTGGCGTAGCGAGATCATCAACGAACGCCCCGGCGACCACGGAGGTTATAAGGAAGTCGTGTGCCGCTTGTCAGGTGATCGCGTGTTTTCACGGCTCAAGTTCGAATCCGGTGCCCACCGGGTCCAACGTGTTCCCGAAACAGAATCGCAAGGCCGTGTACACACCTCTGCGGCAACTGTCGCCATATTGCCAGAGGTAGATCAGGTAGAAGAGATCAACATCAATGCTGCTGATATCCGTGTCGATACTTTCCGCGCATCAGGCGCAGGCGGGCAACACGTCAACAAGACTGACTCGGCTATTCGCCTGACGCATATTCCCACAGGTGTGGTGGTGGAATGTCAGGATGAACGTTCACAACACAAGAACCGCGCAAAGGCCATGGCTTTGCTGCAAGCGCGCCTGCTCAATGCCGAACAATCCAAACAACAGGATGCGGAATCCGAATCACGACGGTTACAAGTAGGCTCGGGTGATCGTTCAGAGCGCATTCGTACCTACAACTTTCCGCAGGGCCGCCTCACCGACCATCGCATCAACCTGACGCTGTATAAACTGGATGACATCATGACAGGATCTCTGGGCGATATAATCGACCCGCTGACCGCTGAGCATCAGGCCGACTTACTTGCCGAGTTCGGCGACTGAACACAGTCAGACAATGGCTAGCTCAGGCGATTGTACAACTGCGCAGATCGGCCAATACAGACTCACCAGAACTTGATGCACAACTTCTGGTTTGCCATATTCTGGGCATCAATCGTAGCTATTTATATGCGTTTCCGGAAACGCTGATAAAGCCTGCGCAGTATGATGCACTGAAAACAGCGCTGACTCGTCGCATCAACGCAGAACCCATCGCCTACATCGTCGGTCATCGAGAATTCTGGTCCACTGATTTGCAAGTAAGCCCTGGTACTCTGGTACCCCGGGCAGATACAGAGATACTTGTCGAAAAAGCACTCGAAATTGCAGCCCATACCGCTGACGGTTACATTGTCGATTTGGGTACAGGCACGGGTGCCATAGCCATCGCAGTCGCTAATGAGTTGCCTGATCGCCACATCATAGCGATAGAGTGCAGCACACCAGCAACAAAGATTGCACAAACAAACATCCAGACACTGTCCGCTGGAAACGTCCAGCTTATTCAGGCTTCATGGCTTGATGCAATTGCCGACAATCAAGCGGCCATGGTTCTATCCAACCCGCCCTACCTTGCCAGTGATGACCCACATCTTGAGCAACTAAAACACGAACCACTGGATGCTCTTGTTAGTGGGCAAACCGGGCTGGAAGATCTTGAACATATCATCGCCAGTACTTCAAGAGCAGCTAAACCGGGCGCGCCATTGATTCTGGAACACGGCAACCTGCAGGGCGACGGTGTGCGCCAGCTCCTGCTCGACTATAGTTACACAGGCGTAGGCACAACTGTAGATTTGGCTGGCCGCGACAGAATAAGCTTCGGGTATGTGATCAAGAGATCTGTGTGAGTAAAAACGATATCAAACGAAATGACACAGGAAGCCTGCCAGTCTATGCCGCTATCGACCTGGGCTCAAACAGCTTCCACATGATGGTAGCCGAACCCGAAGGCAACTCAATCCGCAAAATAGACAGCCTGCGAATGCCTACCCGATTAGGTGCCGGACTTGATGAGAACAAGCATCTTAAACCTGAAACTCTTACGATGGCTGTTGATGCCCTGGCGCAATACGCTGAGAGATTACGTGATGTTCCCCGAAAAAACATTCGCATGGTAGGGACCAACACATTGCGTCGTGCAAAAAACCGTAACGACTTCATGCAACAGGCCAGACAGATACTGGGCGTCCCCATACAGATCATATCCGGACGAGAAGAGGCGCGGCTTATTTACACGGCGGTGTCTCACACGTTTCCCGATATCAGCCGTCAACGCCTGGTATTGGATATAGGTGGTGGAAGTACAGAGATGGTTATAGGCAAGGGCTTCGAGCCAAAGCTGATGGAAAGCATCAACATGGGTTGTGTCAGTTATACCAATCAATTTCTGATCTCTGACCAGGGAATTACCGCAATTACGATGAAACGAGCAACGGTTGAGGCTGAGTTGGAATTGCAACCCTTGAAGGTGGCCTACCACGACTGCGGATGGGATGAGGTCATTGGCTGCTCAGGCACCATCAAAGCCGCTGCCCGCATGCTGGCAGAGCTTGGCATCACCGACGGTGCGATTACCAAAGATGGACTTAAACGCCTTATAAAGGAAATCATCAAGGCAGGCAGCGTGGCTGCATTGAACCTGCAAAGCATCAGCGAAAGTCGTGTACAGGTTGTCGCAGGCGGCCTTGTCATACTGCGGGCCATTATGAAAACCCTGAACATTGATGTCATGCAGGCCAGCCAGGTCGCGTTGCGCGAAGGGTTAGTATTCGAGATGATTGGCAAAGCAAACATATCGATATCCAAAGCCAGACGCTTGCTAATCTGGCGCAGCGCTACTCAATAGATGAGCGGCAAGCTAATCGGGTAGAGCTTACCTCAACCAGGCTGTTTCATCGAGTAGCCGATACCTGGAATCTTGACGAGGAAAACGATCTACCGTTGTTAGTCATGGCAGCAAGACTGCATGAACTGGGCATGGGTGTGGCGCACACGCAGTACCACAAGCACGGTGCATATATTCTGGAAAACTCGGACTTGTTGGGCTTCACCCTGGCAGAACAAAAAGCGCTGGCATTGCTGGTACGCTTTCATCGACGTAAAATCGACAACTCGGCATTCGACGGATTACCCGACGAGGAACGTATTAGACTATTGCGTTTACTGGGTATATTGCGACTGGCAGCCCTGTTACACCGCGGCCGATACGATGAGTCGCTGGAAGATGTCAATGTCATTATCAAGGAGGGCCAGATAACCGTCGTAGCACCTCAAAGCTGGCTGGATTCTCATCCCTTGACCTACGCCGAATTACAAACAGAAGCCGAGCGATTGATGCATATTGCCATTGAGCTCAAGGCCAGGAAACGCTAGGTGGCTGCGCGAGAGTAAAAGCATTTACTTTGGCACAATACGTGTTTCAAGCTGCGGGCTGTTGACACTTTCGGTCACGAAGGCGACTGTTGTAGCGAAACTGCTTGTGATCGAACGGGATAGTTAACGCTTCGGGATAACCACACGTCACGATAACTGGTATAAAGCATCGAACAAGTGATAGCCAACCAGGGAAGCAATACCCAAATTCCCAAAAGCATCGGTAGAGCGAACAGCAGAACAGTGGAGATCGCATAGGGCCATATCACGAACTTGTTGATACTGACTGCCTCGTAGGATTGATCTAACGCTTCCAAAAGCGGTAGATTGGCTACCGAGCATAGTGTCCAGAGAAACCAGACCAGACAAGTGAGACGGAAGAAAGTATAGGCCAATGCAAGAACGCCGATGACTACGGCCCCAATCAAGGCCCGGGTCTGCCAATTGAAATCGCTGCCTGCCTGTTGCAACCCATCCTGCGCCAGCATACTGAGATCCCCGGATTGTCCACCGTCAGACTCTGGGATAAGCATATAGATTATGAGAAATCCGACCCACGGAATCGCAGCCGCAGACGCCACCCTGAGCCATCCCTGGCTACCTATGCCAAAGACAACGTCAATAAACGATATCGACTCATCAGTTGATTTTGCTATTGCACACCCTACAGCGAGGATTACCGGGAAAAGAATCGGTGGTAATAACATAGTCACAGCCCCCGCTTCGATCGATAAGACGATGTATAGGGCAATGCTCAACGCTAGAAAGTGAAAAAGTCTTCTTCGCGAGAGAGCTAGCGCCTCCACAAACCAGAATTTCATGTTGCCGGGCGGAACCTGCCTGGGCTTGAATATCATATCCTTTATCCCGTCACAGGCATCTGCAAACCACTGACTTTGTCAATTTATGCCTACCTTTCAACTGCCATTCGCGATAACGATTTACTATCATATTCTTGTCTGTGTCCGCAGCCCATTAATAGTGGCGATCGTTCGATGAAAAGAAACTAGCTTTAATGATGTACCCGAGCACCACCATAGCGATTGATCAAAAACTGCTGCGCACTGAAAGGGGCATCGTTATTCGGGGTTAACCTCTCGTACTGCCCTTCGGCGTTGAGCTGCCACGCAAACATATTGTCTTTAAGATAGATATCCAGGCATTCCTCTTTTACCCGTCGCAGCTCCTCACCCTCAAGTGGCACAGCTATCTCAACGCGGTTGAAGAAGTTGCGCGGCATCCAGTCAGCGCTACTGATGTACAACTGCTCCCGGCCTTTGTCAAGAAACCAGAACACACGGGAATGCTCAAGAAAGCGTCCTAATACAGATACCACACGGATATTATCGGACAGCCCCTTAATCGCAGGCTTCAACATGCAAATACCGCGGATCACCAATTCCACTTTTACACCGGCTGCTGAAGCCTTGTAAAGTGCATCAATAACACCAGGGTCTACCAGTGAATTCATACGGGCAATGACGTGCCCCTGCCCACCGTCTTTGGCAATTTTTGTCTCGTTACCAATGCGTTCAAGAATATACTTGTGCAACGTGAATGGTGCTTGAATTATCTGCTTCAGATTAAGCGCCTGACCAAGTCCTGTTAGCTGTGTAAACACACGATTGACATCTTCGGTAATCGATTTACTGTTGGTCAGCATGCTTATATCGGTATAGGCACGAGCGGTAGTCGCATGATAATTACCGGTACCTACATGCACATAACGAACAAGCTTGTGCTTTTCGCGTCGAACAACCAGTAACATCTTTGCATGCGTCTTGAAACCAACTACCCCGTATACAACCTGAATGCCTGCCTCCTGCAAGCGGGTAGCCAGTTCAATATTAGCCTCTTCATCAAAACGCGCACGTAACTCTATAACCACCGTCACATCCTTACCCGCTCTTGAGGCATCCATAAGAGAGCTGACAAAAACCGACTCATGGCCTGTGCGATACAACGTTTGCTTGATAGCTAATACATCCGGATCTGCCGCCGCCTGACGCATAAGCTCCATGACCGGTACATAAGACTCAAACGGATGATGAAAAATTAGCGGCCCACGTTGGGCAATGTGCTCAAATATGTTCACACCGGCTTCGAACGCGTTGGCCACATGTGGTGTAAACAGAGGATACTTAAGATCGGGCCGGTCTATCTCATCGGGGATGGCAAACAGGCGATTAAGATTTACCGGTCCATCCACTCGATACACAGACACATCATCAAGTTTGAACTGCCGCTGCAGGTATTTGACAATACGGTTAGGACAATTGGCGGCCACCTCCAGCCTGACCGCCTGACCAAAGTTACGCTGTATCAATTCGGTCTCTAGCGCTCGGCGCAAGTTTGCAACCTCTTCCTCAGATACATACAGATCGCTATTGCGCGTCACCTTGAACTGATAGACGCCCGTAGGATCCATTCCACTGAACAACTGGTGTATTTGAGAATGTACGATGGAGGACAGAAATACAAAGCCATCACGTACCCCACAGATTTCTGAAGGCACCCGGATAACACGCGGCAATGATCTAGGCGCTCTGACCAGTGCAAAACCAGAGTCGCGACCAAAAGCATCCTGCCCCCGCAAATCTATAATAAAACTCAGACTTTTATTAGTGATGCGCGGAAATGGATGAGCCGGATCAAGCCCCAGAGGACTAAGCACGGGTGCAATATCAGAGATAAAGAAATTCTTTATCCATTCCCGCATATTTTCATCCCAGCTTTGTCGCGAAAAAAACCGAATGTCGTGATCGGCCAGCTCAGGCAGTAATACATCATTAAACAGTTTGTACTGTCGCTCGACAAGCGAATGACAGTCCACGTTTATCGCCTCTATTTCCTGCATGGGAGATAAACCATCTATGCCGGCACCTTCCATACCACCTTGAATTTTCTGCATGAGTCCGGCAACGCGGATTTCGAAAAACTCATCCAGATTACTGCTGGATATACACAGAAAACGCAGCCTCTCCAACAACGGCACCTCGCGGTCGCTGGCCAAGGCCAGAACGCGCTCGTCGAAGGCCAGAAAGCTGAGCTCCCGATTGGCAAGTGACAACCCCTGATACTGACGCCGCGACCATTGCTCAGGCCCGGTGGGCGAATAATTTTTTTTCTTGCTACTCATTATTTACTCACGGGCTGATATTTTATTCACGGGCTGTTCGACGAACGTAACGGCGGCTTGATGCAATTCTGGCCAGAAGACATTAAACGGTTCGACTAAGGTATCGCGAAGCGGTTCCAGCTGCTCGCGGGTCAGCACTAAAGCATTGAAAGACGCCGATCGACTGGCAATACGTTTCAGCGTCAGCTCGATAGACGCCAGATGAAGATTGTTCTGCAGAATATTCTCGCTTGCCAGCAGACGCGTGAATCGCTTAAGCGATGCTGGAAAATGCACCTCGTGCTCATGGAGAGCTACAATAACTGATTGTGCATGATCATCCAGTGAAACCTGTGAAATCTGCGCCCAGTTCCGTGCCAGATAATGATCAAACATTACATCCACCACAATACCCGCAAGGCGTCGAGGTACACCCGGCACTGCCTGTCGAACCGTTGTCAGCGCGGGGTAGGAATCGGTAAAGCTATCCAGGTGCCGGTGCAACCGGATTCCGCGCTCAATGGTTTCTGGTAAGTGAGAAAGGTTACTACCGCGCACGAAGTCACCGCAAAACTGGCCAGCCATGAGACCGGAATCATTGAATCCGAATAAAGAATGAGCGAGAAAATTCACAACTATGAGTGTATCACCGCAGTACTCAGGCTATGCTCTGTTCTATGGATTTGACACCTGATAAACGTTATAGCCGCCACATCAGTCTCGAGCAGATTGGTGAATCCGGCCAACAGAAACTTTCCGACGCCCATGTACTTGTTGTGGGTCTGGGTGGACTAGGCTCTCCGGCCGCTCTATATCTGGCAGCCGCAGGCGTAGGCCACCTTAGCTTTTCCGATTTTGACACCGTGGAATTGTCTAACCTGCAGAGGCAGATAGCGCATAACACGCACCGCGTCGGCCAACTGAAAACCGACTCGGCACGCGCAGCCTGTCTCGACATTAATCCCGATTGCCAGATTGACACCATTGACTACGCACTGGATGAGGAAGATCTTGCAAGCTTGATTCCTGCATGCACCGTCGTGCTGGACTGTACAGATAACTTTCCTACCCGCTTTGCGATCAATGAAGCCTCTGTCAGGTATAAGGTCCCATTGGTGAGTGGCGCTGCCATCAGGTTCGATGGGCAGATCAGTGTGTACGACTCACGCCAGCAGGATGCGCCGTGCTATCAATGCCTCTACGGTCCTGCAAGTGCCACCGCAGATACTTGCGCGCAAGCGGGTATTCTAGGGCCGGTAGTGGGCATGGTAGGTTGTGTTCAGGCCATTGAAGCCATCAAGCTGGTGTGCGAAATTGGCGACAGCCTGGCTGGACGCCTGGTGCTGTTTGATGGACTATCAATGGAATGGAACGAAATACAATTGAATAAAAATCCTGCGTGTACTGTTTGTAGTTAACTGGGTAGTTAACTGGGTAGTTAACTGGGTAGTTAGCTGGGTAGTTAGCTGAACGGCTAGCGAGTGGCTAAGTCTGGTGTAATCCGCGAATAGGCAGATTACGATCTTGCGTACCGATGATGCCATCAAGTACAACTTCCAAGTCAGGTCGAACGCTGGGCGAGTTGGATGTTGCTATCACCTGTGTTAAGCCTTCAGGGTTAATCAGGAACAGCCCAGGTTCTGCATAGACACCGGCCTGCTCATTTCCGGGTTCGTGATCCGTTAGATAAAGCGCAAGCTGCTGACACTCTGCGATGCTCAAGCTATGAGCAACCGGCAACGTCCAGCCATTTTCATCCATGGTACGACGCGCAATGTCTTCACTATCCATGGAAGCCAGCCTCAGATCTACCTCGCGCTCAGCATACCCAGCCGCTAATTCATGCAGCCGTGCAACATACGTCTTGCAACGCGGACAATGATCACCCCGATAAACAATGAGTAAGGTCCATCTGCCTTTATTATCGCTCAAGCGCTCGGAGCCCCCTGACATCATATGGAATTCGATAGGCGGAAAGGGATCTGCGGGTTTGATTGCTGGCATTGAATTTTTCCTGTCGGATAGGCCGTTAATGTAACCAAGAGTTGGGAGCGTGTCGATCATAATATTTAAGGCAGTGATTATGGTGGGCCAGAATCTGATGCCACTCCGCTGTATAGCGCTATTCAAAAAAGTGCATTGGCACGGATCCTTTCCGAGAACAGGCTAATGCAATGTTTCTTGCGATGGTGCACCGCCCTTAAACAGGGCAGCTACATCCACTGGATCATAGGCGTATAAGGCATCGCAGAACTCGCAGGTAATTTCTACACAGCCCTGCTCTTCCACAATGCTATCAACTTCGTCCTTGCCCAGGCCCAGTAGCATGCCGTCGGTGCGTTCACGTGTGCAGCTGCAGTGAAAGACAACAGGATGTGCATCAAACAGGCGTACGCGTTCCTCGTGAAAAAGTCGGTGCAGTAGAGTTTCTGCACTTTCCCCGCATAGCTCATTCTCGGTCAGCGTCTCGCACAGCGCTTTTGCGCGTTGCCATCCATCAATGTCGTGGTAAGTGCGTTCCTCAACAGGCAGTTTCTGTATCAGTAAACCTGCCGCCGCATTATCCAATACAGCAAGGTAAAGCGTTGTAGGTAATTGCTCACTGGTGCGAAAATAGGTTTGCAACGCTGTCGCCAGATTTTTTCCTTCTAATGGAACAATACCTTGATAGGGCTCTGCATTGCGTGTGGCCTCGATGGTGATAGTCATACGCGCATCGGGGCCAAAGGCTGATGGCAATTCCGAGCCTTCAGGCTCTGTTTTCCAGCGTGCAAGTCCACGTACCTGGCCTTCGTTGGTGACTTGCACCACGAGCAAGTGTATTGGACCATCACCACGCACCTGGAGAGTCATTTTACCGTCGAATTTTATCGTGCCTGCCAGCAATGTGGCTGCAACAAACGCCTCCCCCAGAATCTGCTTGACCGCTGGTGGATACTCTGTTCGAGCAGTGGCCTGGTGCCAGGCTTTGTCCAATTGCACGAGCTGTCCACGCGCATCGCACGAATCTATCAGGAACTTCTGCTGAACATCTTGGTTACGCACGGCTTACTCCAATCGACGGTAGAAATAATCACCTAGCAGTGGTGTCAGATACATAGGTATTTGATAGCAGGCGATAAACAATAATAGCGGCTCAATGAAAGATGCTGGTAATGCTGTCAAATACAAGGCGATATTTCGATTGCCATAGATTACACCGGTACCAACAATACGAGCTGAGGTGTGGTTTAGCGCTCTGGCGGTGCTCGCTCCCAGCAACTGGAAACCTGCGTTTATGAGTATGGCGGCTACAAGGGCTATGAAAAAATCTTGCACGGTGATGTCCGGCGCGTGCAGCGCGCTCATCAGGCCGATGACCATGAGTGCCAGCGTGATGGCTGAAGCGCCATCCAATGCCTGTACAGACAAAGCAGTGTTTTTTCTCTTGGCCAGCTGTGCACAAAGAACGCCTGCTGCCGTGGCTGTGGTAATGAGTAACAGAAGTTTTATGGATGGCAGAAGCAGACCATGAAACGGCTGATCCGTGAAAGCCATCATCAAGACCGGAATGCAGCTAAGGGGTAAAAACAAGGTACCGGCCAGTAGCCAGCGTAGTGCGAGTGCGCCATCGCCCTTTAACAGCAGTACCAGGTTCACACTGCCCGAGATAGGCGGGGCTGCAGCTACCAAGGTTGCTGCTAACCGCCAATTATCAGGTAAACCAATGACTGAGGCAAATGTAAATATCAGCAATGGGAGGGCTAGCTGTGCAATGAGTACACGTACTGCCAAAGGAGCTAGTCTGTCAGTCTGGAGTGTATCCGGTACCTTTTTGTACAGTGCGCCGCTACTGCTTAAGCGCATTACCGCCAGATACAATAGTAACCAGATTGATAAACCTATCAGCTGCCTGAGCGGTCCTGCCGCCCAGGGCAGCGCAAAACCGCCGACAAGGCCTGACGGTAGAATCCAGCGAGCCTGTCTGCCGCAAAATTCCAGAGCTTGAATGAACACAGGCTGAGGTTAGATCTAGCCTTTGAGTTTTTCCTGCAGCATTTTATTCAGCTGCGCCGGATTGGCCTTGCCTTTCGAGGCCTTCATTACGGCACCCACGAAGAATGACAGTAACTTCTCTTTTCCTGCGCGGTATTCGGCCAACTGCGATGGATTGGCTGCGATGACTTCATCCACCATGGCTTCGATAGCGCCAGAGTCGCTAATCTGCTTAAGTCCACGCGCATCAATGATGGCATCGACATCGGTATCGCCGGACCACAGTACGTCGAATACTTGCTTGCCCAGTTTGCCGGAAAGTGTGCCGTCATCCACCCGCTTAATCAGCAGACCCAGGTCGGCGGCGGCAATGGGCAAGTCAGCCAGTGCGACATCTTCCTTGTTCATGCGTCCGAAGACTTCACCCAGCACCCAGTTTGCTGCAAGTTTTGGTGCGTAGCTTTGTCCCTCCAGTACTGCTTCGAAGTAGTTTGCTGTTTGTTTGTCAGCACAAAGCGCCTGTGCATCCACAGGTGATATTCCCATCTCGTCAATGAAACGCTGGCGTCGTATGGCGGGTAACTCCGGCATCGTTTTGGCCACTGCCTCAACAAACGCATCATCGATGACCAGCGGAGGCAGATCCGGATCGGGGAAGTAGCGGTAATCGTTGGCTTCTTCCTTGGAACGCATGGAACGGGTTTCGTCTTTGTCTGCATCGTAAAGGCGGGTCTCTTGAACGATGCTGCCGCCATCTTCAAGAATATCGATCTGACGTTCTACTTCGAAATCAATGGCACGTTCAAGAAAGCGAAACGAATTAACGTTTTTTACTTCTGTTCTTGTGCCTAGAGTTTCTGAGCCGACTGGGCGGACAGAAACATTGGCGTCACAGCGGAACGAGCCTTCCTGCATGTTGCCATCGCAAATATCTATGTACTGCACCAGCGAATGGATATAGCGTGCGTACGCTACCGCCTCGGTTGCGGAGCGCATATCAGGTTCGGTGACAATTTCCAGCAACGGTGTGCCAGCACGATTCAGGTCGATGCCAGTGGCGCCTTCGAACACATCGTGCACCGACTTGCCGGCGTCTTCCTCAAGGTGTGCCCGGGTTAGTCCGACTCGTTTTTCAGTGCCATCAGGTAGCGTTATCGTGATTGCGCCCTCGCCAACTATGGGAAAATCCATCTGGCTGATCTGGTAGCCTTTGGGCAGGTCGGGATAGAAGTAGTTTTTACGTGCGAAAACAGAACGCTTGGCGATCTGGGCACCGATAGCTAATGCAAACTTCACAGCCATGCGGACGACGTCCTTGTTCACGACCGGCAGTACACCGGGCAGACCCAGATCGACGGCACTGGCTTGTGTATTAGGCTCTGCACCGAACGCTGTGGAGGCCGCTGAAAATATCTTGGATCGTGTTTTGAGCTGTGCGTGTATTTCCAGCCCGATTACCGTTTCCCATGCCATAGTTATATCCTCACTCGAAACCAGACGGTGTCTGGACATGCCAGTCAGTGAGCTGTTGATAGCGATGGGCTATGTTTAGCAAGCGGGCTTCCTGGTAGGCAGGTGCGACCAGTTGCAGACCAATCGGCAAGCCGCCGCTAAAGCCACATGGGGCTGATATACCTGGCAGGCCGCTAAGATTAGCGGACACGGTAAACAGATCGTTCAGATACATGCTGGTGGGGTCACCGTGTTTTTCGTCGCGCTTGAAAGCTGTGGTAGGCGTTGTCGGGCCGGCAATGACATCGACATCCTTGAACGCTTCAGAGAAATCGTTACTGACCAGTTGTCGGACCTTTTGCGCCTTGAGATAGTAGGCATCGTAGTAGCCTTCAGACAAGGCGTAAGTACCTATGAGAATGCGTCGCTTGACCTCTTTGCCAAATCCCTCACCGCGTGTACGTGTGTATAAATCTTCAAGATTCTGCGGATTTTTACAACGGTAGCCAAACCGAACACCGTCAAAACGCGACAGGTTGCTGGATGCCTCTGCCGGAGCCAGCACGTAATAGGCAGGGATACAATGTTGCTGGTTGGGAAGACTGATTGACTTAAGGGTTGCGCCAGCTTTTTCCAGTTCCTGAAGTGCGGCTTGTACATGGCTTGCGATGTCAGCATCCAGACCTTCACCAAAATACTCTGTGGGCAAACCGATTCGCAAACCGCTAAGTTCAGCTTCAAGCTCGGCACTGAAGTCAGGTACCGCTGTTGTACTGCTAGTGGAATCTCTTACATCGTGCCCGGACATGGCTTGCAGCAATAACGCGCAATCCTCAGCGGTGCGTGCCATTGGCCCACCCTGATCAAGGCTGGAGGCAAACGCAATCATGCCGTAGCGTGATACGCGACCATAGGTTGGCTTGATGCCAGTTATTCCGCAGAATGCCGCTGGTTGCCGGATTGAGCCGCCGGTATCGGTGCCGGTGGCGGCTGAGGCCAGTTGTGCTGCCACAAGCGCTGCACTGCCACCGGACGAGCCACCGGGCACTCTGTCTTGTTGCCAGGGGTTAGCAACGGGACCGAAATAGCTGTTTTCGTTGGATGAACCCATGGCGAATTCGTCCATATTCGCTTTGCCCAGCATGACCATGCCTGCATCGCTGAGTTTGTCGACAACCGTTGCGTTATAAGGTGCTTTGAAATTCTCCAGTATTTTTGAACCGCAGGTAGTTGCAATACCTTTGGTGCAAAAAATGTCCTTATGTGCGATGGGAATGCCGGTCAAGGGACCTGTGTTGCCTGCAGCACGTGCCTGGTCAGCCTGACTGGCGGCAGCCTGCGCACCTTCGGCATCCACCTGCAGATACGCGTTTAGCGCCGGGTTGTACCGATCTATGCGCTCCAGATAATGAGCGACCAGTTCTGCACTGCTTATTCGGGAGTTCTGGAGCATCGCAGCCTGCTGGGCTAGCGTCTTGTCATGCATAGTGGCGGAATCTGTCCAGTGTAAATAAAGGGCTCATTCGATCACTCGGGGGACGAGAAAATAACCGTCCTGTGTTTCGGGCGCAGGCGCTTGCAATGTATCGCGCTGATCAGTCTCGGTGACCTCATCATCACGTAGCCATAGACTGGCACTGGCGGGATGCGCCATGGGCTCTACAGCTTCAGTGTCGATAGCTTGTAATTGCTCTACCAGGACAAGCACACTGGACAGATCGGCTGCCAGTGGTGCCAGATCCTCGGGCTCGACACCAAGGCGCGCCAGATGCGCGATGGCAGATAGTTTGTCAGGGGTTAATGCCACAGAATGCCTTCGAGTTTGGTCGAGCAGGGAAACGTATCATAAACGGGTTTGCAACTGCCCGAGCAAATGGTCAAGATTACCCAACCTTATAGCCCCGGCTCCTGATTTATCACGTGACAAGCGACGACTACAGCCAGCGCATTGAAGCTCTGGAACTAAAAATCATGGATGTAGAAAATACGCTGCAAGAGCTCAATGATGTCATTTTGCGGCAATATCGCGATATCGAGCGTTTACAATTGCAGCAGGAAGAATTGCTGCAGCATTCAACGGGAGGAACAGCGTCTGGAGCGGAGCCTGCAGCGTCTGACGAGCTCCCACCACACTACTGAAATGGGGTTTGTATTAACTGAAATGGGGTTTGTGTCAACGCCCCAGAATAAGCATGCTGCCATCTATGGCGTATTGCGGCACCTTCAGGTTCTTACCTGCGTACTGGCCTCTGTAAACCCGGCCAGCAAGATCAAAACGATCCTTGCCACAGCTGTCCATAAAGCCCCCATCCCAAGCCTGCCCCTGAAACTGTTCATCGGCGGCAGGCACATGCTCTACGGTACAGCCCTGGCCCGTACCAAGCGCTATGGCAACAAAATAGTCAGGTGTCCGGGAACGCATGGCGTTGCGGGCAAACTCGGGCTGCTCAGAGCCTGCAGACTCAGGATCCTTGATGCGACTATCACCACTGCGAAGATTGACGACGTCAGCGTCGCTACGTCGATAGATCAGCACAGGCCTACCTTCCCACGTCAGGAAATCAGCCTGTTCTGGCTGGATGTCGCTGATATCCACGCGCAGGCTGGGCACACTTGGCACCTCGCCATCGCCAGACATGATGGCCGAAATAAAAACGTAAACGACACCTGCGAATCCAAGATACATCATCATCTTTGCGGCCACACGCAATTTAAGACGACGCGATGCATCTTCCGCGCTCGATGGCTTTATCTGAGGTTCGTCCACGGCACTATCGAGTTGTTGGAATATCCACCGAGTTTACGTTACTGATGGATGAGTGGACGCCACCGACAGTTATCGAGTCTGCTGAGAATCGCGCTAATGGCGATTCTGAGCAGAACTGGTTACTCGAGCGTACGGGAGGACTGGCACATTCACGAACGCCATTGTCGCTGGTCAGGCCAGATGGCGTAGCGCTGTCGATAGATTTTACGGCTGGCAAGTCGCGTCATCGCACTACGGAGAGTGGTAGTGGTGTCCAGGCTTTGACCAAGGCGCTAGGGGTTAGGCCGTACTTCAATGCTTGTGGGCACTTCCCGCTGGTCATAGACGCGACAGGCGGCTTGGGACAGGATGCCTGGGCCCTGGCCTCTACAGGCTGCTCTCTAATCATTATCGAACGACATCCGGTGGTGCATGCGTTGCTGGCCGATGGGTTGGCCCGGGCAAGGGACGATAAAGACTGTTCAACTATTGCCGAACGAATAACACTGATTCAAGCTGATGCTAACAATGCTTTGGAATCGCTTGCTGCAAACGATGCACATGCTGTCTATCTCGATCCTATGTATCCGGAAAGGCGAAAAAAGGCCAGCAGCAAAAAGGGCATGCAATTTCTTCACGCCCTGCTCGGCCCTCCTGTGGTAGATGATCCTGTTCTATTGCTCACGGCTCTGGCGTCCGGCGTATCACGAGTTGCTGTAAAACGGTCAAAAGGGGCACCGTTGTTAGCGGGTACGGATCAGTTTGCAGGGCAGCGCACGGTGATTGAATCGCCTAATACACGATATGATGTTTATCATTGCCCGGCGCGCCCATCTGACTAGGGACTATCGGAGAACAGACTAATGGACCAAGGTCGCAGTACTAATCGCGGAAATTCTGAAACTGCATGGGTAAGCCAAGCTCTGCAGCCTTGAGCAACGTCATGACCGATTGCAGATCGTCCCGCTTTTTACCGGTGACACGTAGCTGCTCGCCCTGTACTTGTGCCTGAACCTTGATTTTTGACTCTTTGATTTTGGCTACCGCCTTTTTAGCAGTTTCCTTGTCGATACCCTGTTTGACCGTAACCGCCTGTTTAACGCCTTTGCCACTGTTTTCAACTTTTCCAGCTTCCAGACATGCAATGTCGATTTTTCGTGCTGTCAGCTTTTGATAGAGCACAGGATGAATCTGCTGGATCTGAAAATCGCTATCAGCGTGTAGCATTATCATCTTGCCTTCGCTGAGTTCGGCTTTGGCCGAGGTGCCCTTGAAATCAAACCGCGTACCTATCTCACGCTGAGTGTGATCCACAGCATTGGAAAGCTCATGCTGATCTACTTCCGAGACAACATCGAATGATGGCATACGTCTACTCCGCTTTTAACTTACTATACCCTGCTATTGCATAAGATTTCGGCCCAGAACCGCTTCGCTGCTTCTATAGCAGCATCTAAGTACCGGAGGCGGCCCCCGCCGTACTCATTTTTCCTGGATCTCATTTAGAATGACTAAACTCAATCCAGTAAAAATTCCGTGCGGCGCCTTATATACTGCTCTATAAGCTTCTGGACTCGAAATTTTATGCAATAGCAGGGTATAAGTTGATGATATCCCCCAAATGTAGCCTTGATTAAGCAATGACACAATGGATTCTGGTAACAGGTGCTATCTTCGGCGCACTAGCGGTCGCAACCGGGGCTTTTGGCGCCCATGCGCTACAGACTGTACTGGATGATCGCGCACGCGGCTGGTACGACACTGCAGTGACCTATCATGCGGGTCATGCAATGGCTATTGTAGCCTGCGGACTGACAGCGCTTTATGCCAATTTGCAACCCGACGCATCGGGCGCTGCTACCTGGCTTAATGCATCTGCTTTTTGCTTTGTCATTGGAATAGTAGTCTTCAGCGGGTCGCTCTATGCGATGGCCTTCACTGGCATTACGCGCCTTGGCATGATCACACCGATAGGTGGTCTGTTTCTGATAATAGCCTGGCTATGCATGGCGCTCGGTGCCAGCAAGCTGGGTAACGGAGTAAACCTGACATGACTGACGATAAAAGCACAGCTGATCTGATTGAACCCCGGCGCGACTACACTGCCGACACGTTAAGGCGAGCTGACCTTGCCGAGAGCCCCTTTGAGCAATTTACTCATTGGCTACAAGATGCACGAGACAAAAAAATTCTCGATGCCACGGCCATGACATTAGGCACAGCTGACAAGTCTGGACAGCCTCATTCGCGAGTAGTGCTTTTGAAGCAGTTCGATGAAAACGGGTTCATCTGGTACACCTACCAGGAGAGTGACAAAGCCCGGCAAATTGACGAGAACCCGAAAGCGTCGATACTTTTTTACTGGTGTGCACTGGAGCGACAGGTACGCATAGAGGGAACTGTCACCAGGCTCGACCCAGCGGAGGCTGACGAGTATTTCTATTCGCGACCGGAAGGTAGCCGATTCAGTGCGGCAGCATCCGTGCAGTCACAAACTGTCGACAATCGCGACATACTCGAACAGCGGGTGACACAGTTGCATGCAAAGTATCCCGACGGCAATGTTCCGCGACCAGACGCCTGGGGAGGTTATCGATTAAATCCACACCGACTTGAGTTCTGGCAAGGGCGCGCTGATCGATTGCACGACCGTTTTATTTTTGCGCGTAAGGGCTCAGACGAGACCTGGACGATTGATCGTATTCAACCCTGAGAGAATATAGATTTCAATCAACCATGAAAAAGCTGAAAATGACTTTTCTGATTATCCTTACATTGATTGTTATTGCAGGGGTGGCACTAAGACTTGTCGTACCCAGGCTAACCCGGACCAGTGTGGCAACCGGCGTTGTAACTGTTGATGATCAATCCAGACCGGGTCAATCCAGACCGGGTCAATCCAGACCGGGTCAATCCAGGCTGGGTCAATCCAGACCGGGTCAATCCAGGCTGGGCGATTGCCCTGACACACCTAACTGTCAAAACGCAGAGCTTATAGTAAGTAAACCTGCAAGTGAGGTTATTGGTACTCTTGCAACGCTAATTACCTCTCAGGATGGCACCACCATCATTACTCAGGACGAGCGTTATCTGCACGCTACTTTTACATCCAGGATTATGGCCTTTACCGATGATGTCGAGTTTTTAGTCAGTGATGACGGACAGAGTGTACAGGTTCGTAGCGCATCGAGAATCGGCAAAAGTGACTTGGGGGCTAACGCCGAACGGGTGGAGTTATTGCGCTCATTGACAACAGGATTGATTTGATAATCTGACCGTAGTTTCGTAACTCAAAAGGCCAAGGCTTCAGCCAGATATTGGCATCGATGTGGCTAAAATACATTGCCGTTGAAGCAAGGATTAAACAAGCAACTTTCCAACTTCAAACATGATGATATTACGCCGAACATAAACTGTACAAAGTGGCTTGCCGTGGATGTTCATCTACAGAAATGACAACCAGGCGTTCTGGTAGAAACGCTCGAGAATAGTAAGAAATTGTCAAATAATAAACCTGCAAGTGATGGTGATTTTTCCAATAAGCCAATGCTTTCATCCCAGCCTGACATACATAATAGTCGGGACAGTTTTCAGAGCGTACAGGTGCGAAATAAGGAGCTTTTGACAGGTTGTACCAACATTCAGAAGCAGATGAGTGACAACCGCCAGAAAAGGCTTACTGCACAGAAACACTTGAACACGAACCACCGGCAACTGACTTTCACCAAGGACGAGAATATGTTGTCAGCCAGGAACGAGGTCATGGTGAAAATCAGGCGGCAAATCTTTGTGCTGGAAGAGGAGCACGTAGCGCTTCATCAGCAGTTCATTGCGTTACAAACACAGTTTCGTCAGTGCGTTACAGATCAACGCCGCCAACTCGTAGAAACCATAAACCAGACACGCTCGCGCACATTTTCAGCGCAACAGGCTATTGCATCGTATGTCGACATGCCCTCCTGGGAAGCTGCAAATAGCGATGCGTTTGACGAGAGTTTCTCACGGGCAGCGTCTCTGCGTAAATCTGCCTGATTTGTATCGAAGGGTGCCCCCTCATTTACGGGCACTCTTCTGTAAAACGAAGCAACTCAGAACTACTTTGCGACAACGCCTGCTGCTTGCCTGTCAGCGTGATACGACGAGCGCACCATCGGGCCACTGGCAACATGCGAGAATCCGAGCTGCTCACCGACACGGGCGAGTTCATCAAATTCATCGGGGTGCACAAAACGCGCAACGGGTAGATGTGATCGACTGGGTTGCAGGTATTGACCCAGTGTCAGCATATCTACCTGATGATCGCGCAAATCCTGCATCACCTGCTGTACCTCTTCCATGGTTTCACCCAGGCCGAGCATAAGCCCGGATTTAGTGGGGACATTGGCAAAACGTTTTTTATGGTTTTCCAACAGATCCAGAGACCAGTTGTAGTCGGAACCCGGGCGGCATTGCTTGTACAAGCGTGGCACTGTTTCCAGATTGTGATTGAAAACATCCGGTGGATTGGGCGCCATGCCCTCCAGCGCTTTTTCCATGCGGCCACGATAGTCAGGCACTAGCACCTCTATCTGGATGTCGGGACACCGTTCGCGCACCGCCTTTATACAGGCATCGAAATGGCTGGCCCCGCCATCACGTAAATCGTCGCGGTCTACAGAGGTGATAACAATGTAACTAAGGCCCAATTGCGCTACAGCCTTTGCCAAATTTTCCGGTTCGTCGGCATCCAGAGGATTAGGCTTGCCATGTGCTACATCGCAAAACGGGCAGCGACGTGTGCAAATATCACCCATGATCATGAAAGTTGCCGTGCCGTGACTGAAGCATTCACCAAGGTTGGGGCAACTGGCTTCTTCGCAAACAGATGACAACTTAAGCTCCCTCATCATCTGCTTGATTTCCTGCACACGGGGGTTGTTATGCACCCGTGCGCGGATCCAGGCAGGCTTGCGGATCATTTCGGTTTGCGGCGCTACCTTGATAGGGATGCGTGCAAGCTTGGCGGCGCCACGTTGGTGGCCATCCGGATCAGACCGGGAGGGTGCTGTGTAGTCCATAAATCGATTGTACCAATAACGGAGTCAGGCGACGCTACTTGACGACTGCAAGTGTGTGTCAATTAACTGTACGAATCTGGCTGCTATCTGATCATTATCAATCGCCACTCCCAGGGTTTGCAGGGACGTTACCCTCATCCCCTGATACCCACAGGGATTAATCCCCAGAAACGGGGTCAGATCGGGCGCAATATTCAGCGCAATACCATGATATGTACAACCGCGCCGGACTCTCAGACCCAATGCGGCAATCTTTTCATTTTTAACATAAACACCGGGCGCATCACGGCGGCTTTGCGCTTGAATATCGTAGTCTGCCAACAGGCTGATGACACTGTTTTCCAGCCGGACCACCATCTCACGGATACCAAACCCGGCGCGTTTCAGGTTAAACAATGTATAGACAAGCAACTGTCCCGGGCCATGATAGGTAACCTGGCCGCCTCGATCACTTTGAACAACGGGGATATCTGCCGCGTTGAGTATGTGTTCTCTTTTACCCGCCTGGCCCAATGTGTAGACCGGTGTATGTTCGCACACCCACAGCTCATCCTCGGAATCGTCGGTGCGTGAGTCGGTAAATTTTCGCATCGCCTGCCACGTTAACGAGTAGTCTTCCTGCCCCAGGTATCGGGTAATCACAGGGTGTAGAGAATGCGCGCATCCTGTTTCAATGCGCCATACACCATATGCAACTGTTCCAGACTCTCAGCGCTAAAGCGAATGCTGACAGACAGGTATTTGCCGCCTTTGCTGGGGAGTGTGGTGAGCTTGAACGGCATCGGGTGGATATGCGGCCTGACAAGTTCGGCGATTAACGCTTCAAATTCATCGGTATGCAAGCCCATGGCCTTGACTGCGATGTCTGCCGGGAACTCGATCAGGGTTTCTTGATTCATTGAAAAACCACTCGTACACGTTTACTGAAACAATCGCTGTATAGAATGCCGCATACGCTTGAACATGCCGCCTTTATCCACTTTCTGCAAGGCCAGTAGAGGCACATTGCTGATAATCTGGTCATTGACTTTGATAATCGAGCGCCCTAGCTCGTCACCGATTCTCATGGGTGCGCGTACATAGTCCTGGACCTGGATTTCCGATGACATATTGTCAAACGCATCTCGCGGCAAGGTCAGATAGAGATCATCTTCAACACCTAGAGAGACTTGGTCGGAGGCGCCCATCCAGACACGCGTTTGCCCGATCTGCTCACCTGCGGCGTACACGCGCTGGGTCCGAAAGAAACGAAAGCCGTAATTCAGTAAGCGCTGACTTTCCGTGATACGGGTTTTGTCGCTTGCAGCACCCAACACAATACTCACCAGACGCATATTTTCGCGCACCGCTGACGCCACCAGGCAATAGCCTGCAGCCTCGGTGTGTCCTGTTTTCATACCATCAACCGATTCATCCCGCCAGAGCAGTGTATTGCGGTTTTTTTGAGTTATCTCGTTGTAGGAGAACTCACGCTCGGAATAAAGCTTATAGGTTTCAGGGTGCTCATTGATAATCGCACTGGCTATCTTTCCCAGATCGACGGCAGTCGTGTAGTGATCAGGATGCGGAAGCCCGGAAGAATTCGCAAATTGTGTGGCGTTCATACCCAGCAGCTCGGCGGTGCGGTTCATCATATCGGCAAAGCCCTGCTCACCACCTGCTATATGTTCGGCCAGGGCGACACTGGCATCATTTCCCGATTGGATAATAAGCCCTCGCAGCAGATCTCCCAGCGGTACCAGCGTATTAGCTTCGATGAACATGCGCGATCCGGGCATGGACTGAGCCTGCTCGGAGATCATGACGGGCTCATCCAGTGTGACGCTGCCGCGCTTGAGCTCGGCTGACACGATGTAGGCCGTCATCATCTTGGTCAGACTGGCAGGCTCAATACGCTTGTCAGGGTCCTGAGAGGCCAAAACCTTGCCGCTGTCATGATCAAACAGAATATAGCTGTTTGCAGAGAGCTGAGGTGCTGCCGGTAGAGGGGCGGCGTGCAGCGCCTGCGCGCAGGCAATAAACACAACAGCAAGGCTACAGAGCGCATTGCGACAAGACCATGCGCTAGACGAGAAAAGCGAGAGCATAAGAGGACAACCCAACCAGATAGAGGACGAACGATATAAGTACTGCACGACAGTGTAAAGTATTTGACACTAAAGGCTGCAGCGCAGTCAATGAAACAAAAATCTAGCGCACAGAACGACTCACGGCGAAGCCCTCTATTCCGACTGATGAGAGCTTTTGCAAGGCAGCGTCGACCTTAGCGCCATTCTGCAAAGGGCCGATGCGTACCAGATACAGTTGTCGGCGTCGCTCAAATTCCAGATACGCAGTCAATTCAGTGGTGGAGTCTATACGCGCGATCAACTCATCAGCATTGGTGACATCGCTGAATGCACCTATCTGGATATTGTCTGAAGAATCCGTAGTGCTGTGAACGGGCAGCATTTTTTCTGCAGACTCGTGATGGCTAAGGGCTTCGATGAGAACTTCGGCTTTGCCCTTCTTGATCATGTCCAGCTTAACGGCGGCAGCGTAAGACAAGTCGATGATTCGATCGCCGACAAAAGGTCCACGATCATTGACCTTGACGATGATTGACTGGCCATTGTCGATACGAGTAACGCGAACGAAGGTGGGCAGCGGCAAATGCTTGTGAGCAGCCGTCATCTGATGCATGTTGTAGATTTCACTACTGGCTGTAGCGTTACCATGAAACTTGGAGCCGTACCAGCTGGCTACGCCTTGCTCTTTAAAACCTCGAGCCGTATCCAACACAGCGTAACTCACGCCGAACACCTCATACTCGGCACGGTTACCCGACAATGATTTAGGCAGATTGTTCACAACCACACTGTTAGAGTTAAAGGTCACGGGATCCAATAGTTCGAGATTGCCGGGCCCATCACCGGCAACAGCTTTTTTCCACGCAGGCTCATCGCTGATCGCAGAACAGGCGACTAAAACCAAAGCGACGGCAACCAGCGCACTGCAGGTGAGGGATCTTCGCGGATTCAAGAGCTTGCCTCACGGATGGCTTCGGCAAGCTGAAATACAGCCATGGCGTAAAGGCGACTGTGGTTGTAGCGCGTAATGGTATAAAAATTCTGGTATCCCACCCATAACTCCTGAGCATCATCGCTATTCATGGTCATAACGCTCAGTTTGGCATCTTTGACAAGCTGGGGCACTTTGAAACCCAGAGCTTTTACCGTGTTGCTTGCAATATCCGGTGATAAGGATTCCCGTACCAGAGCGTTCATGGACGCCGTGATACCTCCCTCGGGCAGCCATCGTTCTGCAATGGGTTCGGCTTCTCGCCAACCATGCCGATCAAGATAATTGGCCACGGATCCGATGATGTCCGCATAACTATCAAACAGATCACGTTTGCCATCATCATCAAAATCAATAGCGTATTGCTGATAACTTGATGCGATGAATTGTGGCATTCCCATAGCACCGGCATAGCTGCCTTTGACGCTTACCGTCTGCCAGCCCTCGCCTTCGCTAAGCCGCAAAAATTCGGTCATCTCTTTTGTGAAAAATTCTGAGCGCCGCGGATAATCGAAGGCCAAAGTGGCCAATGCTTCCAATACTCTGTAAGAGCCTGTATTGCCACCGTAAAACGTTTCAACGCCAATAATGGCGGTGATGATCTCGGCGGGTACACCGAACCGGGCTTGTGCCTGTTCCAACAGGTCTTTGTGTTCGTCAAAAAAGGCAACGCCGCCATCGATGCGTTTTTTAGTCAGGAAAATCGGCTTGTATGCTCCCCAATTCAGCGTTCGCTCGGCAGGTCTTGAGATGGCGTCAAGGATGCTTTGCTGGCGGGTCAAACGCGAAAAAAGGCCGGCAACACGATTAACATTAAAATCGTGCTCTTCACTGATCTGACGAATGTACTCGCGCACGCTTTCTCGCTGAATAAACAACGCAGAGTCCTCGTTCGCAAAAACGCCGCTACTGATAACTGACAGTATGGCTGCGAGCGTCAGATGCCGCGCTTTGACAGGCAGATTTTCCACAAGGATTTTTACAAGACATATCATATTGATGAGTCTAGTAGAGCTTTAAAAAAATGAGGCAAAGCAGCGTTACGATCTGTGCTCCGTGCCCGGGAGTCTGCCAGGGAACAGATTGATCAACCGAAAACGCGATAATTTGGCCAGCCTCCTCAAGACACATCAAACCAGTTAACAGGCTGCTTGCCATGCGATTCCAGCCATGCGTTGGTTTTAGAAAAATGTTTGCAGCCCAGAAATCCACGATGTGCTGAAAGTGGTGAAGGATGTGGCGCACTGAGCACCAGGTGCCGCTGTGAATCGATGATCTGCCCTTTTTTTTGTGCGTAACTGCCCCACAACAGGAATACAAGATGCTCACGCTCATCGGACAGACTCTTGATGACGTTGTCAGTAAAATCCTCCCAGCCACGTCCCTGATGGGAGGCTGCCTGCCCGCTTTCCACAGTCAACACGCTATTGAGCAGGAACACGCCTTGGGCAGCCCAGGGTAACAGACAGCCTTGACGGCGCTTGACAAGAGAATCGTCTGTCGCCTGCATATCACTATCGATCTCTTTGAAAATATTGAGTAAAGATGGCGGTATGGCAACGCCCTCTGGCACTGAAAAGCTCAAGCCGTGTGCTTGCCCAGGGCCGTGGTAGGGGTCCTGCCCCACAATCACGACACTGACCTTGTCAAACGGCGTCAGAGCGAACGCGTTGAACCAGACACTGGAGTGAGGGAAAACCACAGCCGACTGCTCTTTCCGGTGTGCAAGGTACACACGCAACTCCTGCATGTATTTGGCCGCAAATTCGGCGTCCAGACGCTGCTTCCAGCTTGGATCGATGACTGCCGGTATGTGCTTGTCAACCACAATATATTTCCATTATTCTCGTTCCTCGAAACCGCCTATTACACCACACCAGATGCAAAGCCGACTATCATCTACGAGTCGTCCATTTTGACTGGAATTCCAACATCAGGCGCCTGCCCTCAATTGCAACAGGATTGTTCTGTATCCTGATTACGTGCAGCGTTGCCGAGGCTGCGCAGTGTCCGGTCTCAACGTTCCAGTACGCTCCGGAGACGTTTGCCAGCACGAAAAGTGAGCCTGTAACAGCCGAAGCTGACAGCATTGAAACCAACGACGGTATTGTGACTCTTCAGGGCAACACGATAATCGAATATCAAGGTCGCAAAATGACCGCCCAGAATGCGCTATATAACCAGAATACCGGAGAGCTGTCCGTCGATGGCTCCTTGAGTTTTCTGGGCGAGGGTATTCAACTGGAAAGCAAAAACGCATCTATCGATATTGACGACGACCTGTTTAGCGCAGGTCAGAGCGACTATCAACTGGACTTGAACGGCAAACGTGCGGCAGGCTCGGCATCGGCCATGCAACGTTTGCCTAGCGGAGATTTTACGCTCACTGACGCCACCTATTCCACCTGTCCACCAGGCGACAAAAGCTGGTATGTCAAAGCTGACAGCCTGGAACTTTTCCCCAGTGAAGGCATTGGCACGGCTCGCAACTTGCGGCTGGTGTTCAAGGGGGTGCCGTTATTGGCAGTGCCACTCTTCAGCTTTCCGATCAACGACATGCGCAAGACCGGATTCCTGGCCCCCATTTTTGCCCGTAACCAAAACACCGGACTGGAACTGCACATACCGTGGTACTGGAATATCCGCCCGGAAGCGGATGCCACCTTTACGCCCCGATTCATGAGTAAACGTGGCCTGCAATTGCAAACCGAACTGCGCTACAAAAACTGGCAGGGTGACTGGCAGCTGGACCATGAATACCTGCGTGATCGAGCACGTGAAGACGAGACTCGCTATTTCACGCGATTGACGCAAAGTGGCCGCTTTAACACGGAGTTTACTTCCGAGATTGTTGCGCAGCGCATTTCTGACAAGGATTACCTGGACGATCTTGGCGATTTTCTGCAGCTTGCCAGTATTACCCATCTGGAGCAACGCGCCGATCTTATTTACGAAAAAGGTCGCGTGCGCGGGCTGGCACGCTTGCAGGGCTTTCAGACAGTGGATGCGGACATTGCGCCTGAAGATCGCCCGCACTCGCGGTTGCCACAGGTCAAACTTGAGGCTGATTCGGACAGACTCCCTCTGGGCTTGCGCGCTGATGTGTCCAGCGAATTCGTATACTTCGACAAAGACGATTTCGTGACAGGGGTGCGGTTAAATTTACGACCTCGGCTGACGCTACCAATCGTGCGCGATGCCTGGTTTTTCAGACCTAGCGTCTCCCACCAGTTCACCTACTACAGTCTGAATAACACCGACTCGGCCGAGCAGAATGACACCAGTACTACACTGCAGAAAACCAGCTCTCGAAATCTGAATTCCCTGAGCATAGACAGCGGCCTGTTCTTTGATCGTTTGCTGGATGACAAAGGCTCTGTCCAGACCCTGGAGCCCCGCCTGTTCTATCTGCGCGTACCCTATGTTGAACAATCAGACATCCCGGTGTTCGACTCGAGTGCCTTCGATTTCAATATCAGTCAGCTATTTCGCGACAACCGCTTTAGTGGTTCAGATCGTGTGGCTGATGCCAATCAGGTATCTTTAGCACTGACTTCACGCACGATCAATGGCGATGATGGAAGCGAGCAATTTCGAGCCAGTATCGGCCAGATCTACTACTTCAAGGATCGTCGTGTAACGCTTCCCTCACAAGATGCTATTGAAACTCGCAAGGCGTCGGATTTTGTGGGCGAGGTGTTTACCACCCTGTCACAGACCTGGGTAGGACGTGGCAGCATACAATGGAATCCGGGGGATAAAAAGACCGTGCGCAGTTCTGTTTCGCTGGGCTACCGGCCAGGCCCTGATCACATTGCCAATATCGCTCACCGGGTTGTCAAAACCGCAGATCGTCAGGAAAGAAGTGAGCAGATCGATTTGTCGGCCATCTGGAAGTTTCAGGATTCCTGGCGCCTCGCAGGCCGGTGGAACTATTCGCTGGATGCGCATCGAAGTATCGAATCCTTGTTGGGACTCGAATATGAAAGCTGCTGCTGGGCAGTCCGTTTAGCGATGAGACGCTTTATTGCTGATAATGGCGATGATCACGACACCAGTGCGTATTTCGAATTTGTGCTCAAGGGCCTTGCATCGCTGGGGCAAAACTACGGCGCATTGCTAGAAAGTGCTGTGACAGGTTACCGGGATACTCTTGAATGATCAGACTGCGTATGAAGACAATGAATCGATATTTGAAAATCACGGCCTTTATAGCCATGAGTTTGCTATTGGCGCTATCGGCACAGACAGCATCAGCTCAGGATGTCGAGCTTGACCGCATTCGCGCTGTCGTTAACGAAGGCGTGGTGCTGGAAAGTGAGCTGAACAGCGCCCTTGAGTTTTTTAAAAGTCAGGCCCAGAGCAATGCACAGAGCATCCCGCCCGATGACGTCATTACCGAGCGATTGCTCGAACAACTTATCAATCAGGAGGTACGACGCCAGCATGCCCGTCAGTTGGGGGTAAGCGTAGATCCGGGGAGCGTGAATCGCGCGGTTGAGCAAATTGCCCAGAATAATAATATGGATGCCCTGCGCTTTCGCGACACCATCCAGCAGCAGGGTATCGACTATGACAGTTTTCGTCAGAATATAGAGAACGAATTACTCCTGCAAAGACTGATAGAGCGCGATGTGCGCAATCGTATCCGTGTCTCGCAACAAGAGATTGACGACTTTGTTGATGCTGCAAAAAATGATGCAACAGAACAGCAACGTTACCGGATCAACCATATCCTGATTGCCGTGCCACCCGCAGCAGACGACGCCCGGATGGAGGCGGCGAGCGCGCGCGCCACCAGTATTCTTGAAAGCCTTGAATCGGGTGATGATTTTGCACAGGTAGCTGCGGCAAACTCTGATGGCGCACGTGCTCTGCAGGGTGGTGATCTTGGCTGGCGCACATTGCAGGAATTACCAGAATTTCTTTCAAAGGCAATTCGAGATCTTGAAGTAGGCGAGCTGGCAGGCCCATTGCGTTCCGACAACGGACTGCATGTGGTCAAGTTAAGCGACAGACAGAGCGATGATCTGACCACTCAGGAGGAGACGCTGGTAAGACATATATTCATTGCCGGTGAACAGCCTTCCATCGAGCAGACGCTTGCCGATGCCCGCCGTCAGATCATCAACGGCATACCTTTCGGCGATCTGGCTGCCAGTTTAAGCCAGGATCCCAACAGTGCCAATAAAGACGGCGAGTTGCCCTGGTTCAGTCGAGGACAAATGCCACCGGCTATAGAGCAAATGGCTGAAGTGCTTGCCATTGATGCCATCAGCCAACCCTTTCGCACACAATTTGGTTGGCACCTGATGCAGGTTCTGGATAAGCGCGTCAACAAGATAGATGAACAGGCGTTGCGTGATCAGGCGGCAAACGCGCTGAGCCAACGCAAGATTGAACAGGAGACCGAGCGCTGGTCCCAGCGATTGCGCGACGAATCCTATGTAGAAATTCGTAGCTAGTAGTGGCAGTCAACAAACCCTTTGTCGCAGCGTCGATCGCGCCTATCGCTATAACCCCGGGCGAGCCTGCGGGTATCGGGCCAGATCTCATTGTCATGCTTGCCCAGCAGAAGCGTAAAGCAAGACTTGTCGCTATCGCTGATCCGGACTTGCTCACTGATCGTGCCCACATGCTGGGGCTGCCATTAGATATTGTGCGTGTGGATATTGCTGAGGAGGAGGCGCACATTCCGTGTGCCGTTGGCACGCTTGCCGTGAAGGCTGTTCCACTGGGTTCGACTTGCGAATGCGGTGTACTGGATTCGCGTAATGCGCGCTACGTTTTAGATACACTGGATATCGCTGTTGATGGGTGCATGAATGGTCACTTTGCGGCGATGGTTACAGCGCCTTTGCACAAAGGCGTTATTAACGATGCCGGTATCGCTTTCACAGGACATACGGAGTACCTGGCAGCGCGTACTGATGCTTTGCCTGTGATGATGCTATCCACTGCCACGCCTGCCGGGGAGTTGCGAGTTGCTTTGGCAACTACCCACCTACCTCTGAAGGATGTGGCGGCGGCGTTAACGCCTGGGGTGCTGGAACAGGCACTGAAGATACTGCACACGGACCTTGTTAGCCGTTTCGGGATAAGACAGCCACACATACTCGTTGCTGGTCTAAACCCGCACGCTGGCGAAAGCGGTCATATGGGACGTGAAGAGATTGACGTCATTGTGCCTGTACTGAACAAGCTGCGAAGACAGGGCATGACTCTTGAAGGCCCCTTGCCTGCGGATACCTTATTTACCCCGCACCATCTACAAGATGCTGATGCGGTTATGGCCATGTTTCATGATCAAGGATTACCGGTGCTCAAATATGCAGGGTTTGGTCAGGGCATCAACATAACATTGGGCTTACCGCTTATCAGAACCTCGGTCGATCATGGCACAGCATTGGACAAGGCAGGCACTGGCAAGATCGATCAAGGCAGCTTGCAGGCTGCGCTTGTCCTGGCAGAAAAACTGGCGATTGCGTCTGCAGCCACTACAGTGGCTCACTCTTGAAACATCAGGCACGCAAGCGGTTCGGTCAGAACTTCCTGCAGGACGACACCGTTATCACAAGAATATTGTCGGCGATAAAGCCTGCCCGCGATGATCATGTCGTGGAAGTGGGGCCGGGACTTGGCGCGCTGACCATCCCGTTACTCGAGCAGCTTGATAGCCTTACAGTGATAGAGATTGACCGTGACCTGATTACCAGACTTCATGAACGCAAGCTTGCGAATCTTGTCGTTCACGAAGGCGATGCACTGGCTGTTGATTGGGTAGCGATGGCGGACGGCGGCACTCTGCGCTTGGTGGGTAACTTGCCATATAACATTGGCACCCCACTGCTCATAGAACTGCTGGCGCATCATCCTGTGATTTGCGACGTGCACGTCATGTTGCAAAAAGAGGTTGTCGATCGATTGCATGCAGCGTGTGGAACACGTGCCTACGGCAGGCTCAGTGTTCTCATGCAAAGCGTTTTCACGATTACACCATTGTTTAATGTGCCACCCGAAGCGTTCAAACCCATACCAAAAATCGAATCTGCTGTCGTAAGGTTGAAAACGCGTCCAGATGCATTATCTGTTGATGAATTAATAGCTCTGCAGGCAGTGACACGGCTGGCCTTTGCCAACAAGCGAAAAACTCTTCGTAACAACTTCAAGGGTCATCTGGATGTACAACAGCTCACAGCGCTCGACATCAATCCACAAGCCCGCGCCGAAACATTGTCACAGGAGGAATTCAATCGTCTTGCACTGCATCTGGCCAGCACAAAAGATAATGCACATTGAAGCCAACGTTAGTCGCATTGCAATGATAGTATGATGCACCTTACTTGTGCTGAGTCTGCGCAGGAGCACGACATGAATGCTAATGAACGCGATATCGAAGTGGATATCGATACACTGTATGTAGAATCCGAATCCGACCCGGACAGCAACAAGTTTGTGTTCGCCTATACCGTAACCATTAGAAATGTTGGTGAAACCGCGGCACGCCTGCTGACGCGTCACTGGGTAATTCGTGATGCTAACGGCAAAGTACAAGAGGTGCAAGGTGATGGAGTTGTCGGAGAGCAGCCTCACTTGAAACCCGGCGAGGGTTTTCAGTACACCAGTGGCACCATGCTGGAAACTTCCATGGGTACGATGGGTGGCAGCTATATGCTGGTGACTGACGACGGCACCGAGTTTCAGGCACCTATCGCCGACTTTCTGCTATCGGCACCGCGCATACTGCATTAATGACAACATACGCCATTGGCGATCTCCAGGGATGCCTGACACCCCTTGAGCGCCTGCTGGATAAAGTAAAGTTCGACCCGTCGAAAGATCGCATCTGGCTGGTGGGTGATCTTGTGAACCGAGGTCCTAAATCCTTGCAAACCCTGCGCTATGTAAAATCGCTGGGTAATGCTGCCATTACGGTGCTTGGTAATCACGATTTACATCTTCTGGCAGTGGTATACGGTTACCGTAAACCATCAAGCAAAGATACCCTCAAGCGCATTATAAATGCGCCGGACAGAGACGAACTGTGCGACTGGCTAGCGGCGCGGCCGTTGTTACATACCGATGAAAAGCTTGGGCATACGCTAGTACATGCGGGCATCCATCCTCACTGGTCGCTCAAGCGGGCAACAGCGCTGGCTGACAGATTGAACAAAGCGCTGGAAGAAAACCCCGATGAGCTGTTCGAGAACATGTATGGCAACACACCGGCATACTGGAGCAAGGAGCTCAAGAAGCACAAACTCAATCGATTTGTCATCAACGTGTTCACACGCATGCGTTATTGCCAGCTCGATGGTGCGTTGAATTTTGACTTCAATGGCAGCCCTGCGAATGCACCGCAGCATTTACGCCCCTGGTACGCGGTGTCAGACAGGAAAAAACTCGGTAGCCGCGTTATCTTCGGTCATTGGTCCAGTCACCCCTCCATGAGCCCATCGGATGTCATGCCAACCGATCGCGGGTGTGTATGGGGCGGATGTTTAAGTGCGTATGCTATCGAGCGAGGCGAGAGTGTCTGGGTCAAATGCCGTTAGCTTTCTCAAGTACCCAGTAAGTGACTGAAAGGCCACCGGTGTTAGCGAGGTCCTGAACATCTTCCGAAATCACTTCCCAATCATCCCATTCAAAACTATCTAGCCAGACATCTCCTTCGAACGCCTTGTCGATAACTGTCAGGTATAAGCGTTGGGTGATTGCCATAGCATCGCGGCAGAGTCCCGCTCCGCCAATGATGAACATCTCATCGGCCCTGGTGGCTTCAGCTTGGCATATAGCCTTGGCTGTCTGCAAGGCAGTGTTCAGATCATAGACCACGACCGCGCCATCAGCTGCCCATTGTTTATTACGCGTGACAACGATATTGGTGCGACCGGACAAAGGCTTTCGCATGGACTCGAATGTCTTGCGACCCATGATCACAGGTTTGCCCATGGTCACGCGCTTGAAGTAGGCCATTTCGCCAGGCACGTGCCACGGCATACCCCCTTCCTTGCCGATAAGACGGTTTTTATCCATGGCCATCATCATGGCTATTTTTACGTCATTCATTCGGCATTATAAGGGCAAGGTCACTGGCGTTAATGTTAACCATTACTTCGAAGGCTGGCACCACCATCGATGGCGGGATGATTTGCGTCGTAACTTGAAGAGCGACGGCCACCAAACGCACATCGTTATAGATAATATCCACTGTCTGAAAATTATTTACCATCGGCAGGTTGACTTGAAAGCATGGATAATGAGGATAGAGATAATCGCCTTGCGCAAGTAAGATATCCGGAGCCGTGTTGCTCGCGGTATAGATTAAGACGACGGGGGCAATGAAAGAGCTGAGACTCACGGTACCTAAAATCACGCACCTCTCCATCCAACATGATATCGCGCCATTGACTATTTCGACAACAGAAACTTCACGCTCCGAGGCCACCGGCATTAAGCTGCTTAGAATTTGGCAGCGATGTGCGAATCTGCCATTGGGAAATAGAATATTCAGTCGCATCCTTGGTGCAGTTATTCCCTATACGGGATCAATAAGAGCCCGCGTTGTACACCTGGAACCCGGTCACGCCATAGTGGTACTGAAGGATAGACGTCGCGTACGCAATCATCTCAACTCAGTACACGCAATCGCGTTGGCCAATATGGCAGAGCTTTCTACAGGCCTTGCGATGATCTCAGGTTTACCAAAGGGCGTTAACGGTATTCTGGTGGGCTTACAGGTAAGCTATGAAAAGAAAGCCCGCGGGGAATTGCGAGCAGAATGCAAGTGCTCAGTCCCGACAGGAAACGACCGCCAGCAGCTAGCCATCGATACCGAAATCAAAGATCTGGCTGGGGATGTTGTTACAAGAGCTACCGCGACATGGCAGGTCGGTCCACGGTAAATCAAGAACCTGTCAGAGTGGGTTTGGTTACGGCACACTCGACACACAAAGGCGTTGATGAATCGACAGGTCACCGACAATGCAACTGTCGGGGATTTTTTGTCGCGGTGGCTTGATAAGCAGAGGCTCGCCGGGAGTCTACGTCGCCTAACAGGCTGTAGCTCTGCAGATGGCTGACCTGCCTTTCAGATGAAAATAGACAAGAGCTTGCATGACAATTTATTTGGCTGTAAATCCACCGTCAACAGCGATGACCTGGCCGGTAATATAATCAGATGCGCCGGAGGCAAGAAACACCGTTATTCCGTCCAGATCTTCCAGTCTGCCATTTCGCCCGATAGCGGTACTATCAGCAAGTCGTTGGGCTGCTGCTTCATCCTCAAAGACCTTTGCTGTCAATTCGGTCGGAAAAAAACCTGGTGCAATTGCATTGCAATTAATGCCATCAGATGACCAGGCCTCTGCCATTGCTCGCGTCAATTGACTCACCCCGCCTTTGGAGGCGCCATAGGCAATTCCGTTCTTGAAGGCACGCGACGATTGCAGTGACGCGATATTGATAATTCGTCCCCAGCGTTTCTGCCGCATGGCTGGCACAAGGTGTTGAGCCAGAGAAAATGGGACTCCAAGATTGAGATCAAGTGTCTGCTTCCATGAGTCTTCGGTAACATCATCAGCGTGCTGCCGAAGATTAACGCCTGCGGTATTTAACAGAATATCAATAGGGCCAAAATATTGAGCTGCCTGTTGTGCCACACTGGACAGGCTTCCATCCAGCATCAGCTGAGCCTGCAAAGCAGCGCCCTCTCCACCCCCTGCCTTGATCGAGGCGACTGTCTCTTCAAGTCGTTCTACGCGCCGTCCGATAGCTACAATTTTTGCACCGGCGCCAGCCAGGGCCATGGCCTGCTGCTGTCCGATGCCCGATGTTGCCCCTGTGATAAGTGCAACTTTACCCGTAAGGTCAAACATGTTCCATACCTGATATGCGCGAAGCATCGTTAAGCAAATGAGCGGCAGCATCTGTCCAGAGCATGGCAGAGGCATCTTCTCGAGATGGTATTGCCTTCATTCCCAGTTGCGCCAGTGCAATACTGGTTTCATCAGAAAATACGCTCCACATCCTTTCCAATCCTGCTTCTCCACCTGCGGCCATGGCGTACAACATGGCTCGGCCCAGGAAGACAAAATCTGCACCTAGCGCGTAAGCCTTGAGAACATCCTCACCCGAGCGAATGCCTGAGTCAAAAAACAAGGGATAATCTGGCCCTACCGCTGCGCGTATGTCAAGTAATGCAAGTATAGGTGGAGGAGCACTGTCCAGCTGCCGTCCTCCATGGCTCGATACTTGAATGGCGTCGACACCTGCCGCTTTCAAGCCAACAGCATCAGACACGTTCAATATACCCTTGACCACCAGATTTCCCTTCCATCGTTCCCTGATTGTTTTCAGATCGTTCCAGTCAGCACGTGCTCGCGTCTCCTCCCGATCAAAGGTACCGTGTTCACCGCCAAAATTGGCAAGCTCAGGCTTACCATTGAACAAGGTGGACAACGACCACTCAGGATGCAAGGCAAAGTCGATGAACTGAGGTACTCCTATTCGAAACGGCATTTTGAAACCGCGACGCAACTCCCGCGGCCTGCGTCCGACCTCTGCAACATCTACTGTGACAACGAGGGTTCGATATCCTGCAGCTTCTGCACGATTCAGTAAAGAATCGACGGTTCTTCCATCGCCACTGAAGTACAGTTGAAACCAGGCGTGTCCCTCTGCAACCTCTATCATCTTCTCCAGTGATGTGGATGCCACCGTCGACACGCCCACGGGCACCCTATGGCTCGCCGCCATTCTAGCCAGCATCAAATCCGCCCCGGGTGTAGAAAGATTGCACATACCCATGGGGCTTATCCCGAAAGGTCGGCGCCCCTCATGATCAAAAACTTTGACATCAAGGGAGCGCTGCTCTACGTTGACGAGCACAGAAGGCTGCAGGCGAACGTCCTGCATCACCTTGCGATTCAACGCCTCCCCATGACCTTCACCGGCAGCACCATCTATATAGTCGAATACCATCCATGGCAAACGTCTCTTTGCAATCCGCCGCGCATCGGCATAGGCATGAATTTTCAGAGATGAAAACACGTCAATATTCCTGTGTCTGAACGATGCTTCGCAAGCTTAAAAAATCAGTACCTGGCTACTGGCTAACAGCCTTCATGAACCGGCTTCTAATCTCTACAGGATCCATCGTAATAACCGGAACCTTGATATTACCTGACTCGCATTTGCAGACGATAATTGTCATCTGATCACCCTCAAGCGCCTCTTGCAACACCTTGCCGGTATCTTCGGCACGACACTCGACAACGTTCTCGCAACCACAGGCTTCGGCTACAGCGGTCAATGACGTTTTCTTTCCTGCGTATGTCGGCTGATCACCAGTAGACCCGTAACTCCCATTGTCGATAATCAATAATATGAAGTTATTGGCAACGTTGTTGGCAATCGTTGGCAATGTGCCAAAGTTGGTCAATACAGAGCCGTCTCCATCTATTGAAATGACTTTCTTGTCTTGTGCCAATGCCAAACCCAGACCAATGGAGGATGAAAGACCCATCGTACCCAACATGTAGAAGTTGGTGGGCTGATCGTCAATCAGGTGCAACTCCTGCGATGGCAATCCTATGTTGCACACAACCAGATGATCAGAAATCAGGGGAGCAATGTCACGTAATATGTCAGATCGAATCATAATCAGTACCCCTTCCAGAATGTTGCATCGGTAAGAATCGCAACCGGCTTGTTACACATAAAGGTGTATTTCAAAATATTGTCTAGTTCTGCAACATCCTCTTCCCCATGGAAATGATAGGTTGGAATATGCAACTGATTGAGCAGGGCTTTGGTGTGGACCGCCATCTCTACCTGACAGGCAACGGGCTCACCCAATTCACCACGGTAGCTGATCAGCATGGGAAGTGGCATCCGATAGTATTGAGTCAGCGTTACCAACGTGTTAATGGTGACGCCGATAGCGGTGTTTTGCATGATGATAGCCGGGCGCTTTCCGCCCATGAATGCGCCGGCGCACAAACCCATTCCTTCATCCTCCTTGTTTGAAGGTATGTGGTAAATATCCTCGTGCGCATCAATGGCGTCAATGACGCCTGCCAGCTGTTTGCAAGGTACCGTGGTGACAAAACTGACATTGTTGGCGACAAGATCAGATACGATTTTTTCGCTTACCGACACTATGGTTTCTCCTGTTGTAATTGATAATTTTGGTATTAGGGTTGCTGGCAGTCGCCAGGAGCCTGTCCAGGAATAACGTTCGGAGCCGCCTCCGGCACGATCAGCTTATTCTCGGACAGGCTCCCAGGCATATTTTGAGAGACTGCTTGCCAGATTCAGCTTTAAATGGTCAGCTCAAATTCTTCGTCCGGAAAATACTTCTTGAGACGAACATCTGCTGTTCGAGCATGCCCTTCCATTCCCTCAAGCCTTGAAATTCGTGCAGTCGCCCCTGCCACCGACTTGGACCCCTCACGCGTGGCCTGTTGCCATGTCACGATCTTCATGTATTTATGCACGGACAATCCACCCGTGTATTTGGCTGACTGAGACGTGGGCAGGACATGATTTGTGCCTGAAGCTTTGTCGCCAAACGCAACGGTGGTTTCCTCACCCAGGAACAGCGAACCGTAGCACTCAAGCCTTTCAAGCCACCAGGGCAGATCTTCAGCCTGTACCGTCAGATGCTCCGGCGCGTAGTCATCCGATGTGGCCGCCATCTCCTCCCGGTTATCACAGAGGATAACTTCTGCATAGTCACGCCACGCAGCTTCTGCATTAACACGGTTGGTCTCAGGTAGATCGGCAATCAGGCCAGGCACCATCTCCATGACTTTCTCAGCCAACGCCTGATCGTCAGTGACTAGCCAAACTGGCGAATTGTATCCATGTTCAGCCTGACCGACCAGATCGGCGGCAACGATGAACGGATCAGCAGAACGATCAGCAAGAATCAAACTATCGGTAGGCCCTGCAATCATGTCTATGCCTACCCGACCGAACAAAATACGTTTTGCTTCAGCAACAAACTGGTTGCCAGGCCCGACAAGAATATCTGCCTTCGGTAATCCAAACAGACCAAACGTCATGGCAGCAACGCCCTGCACACCGCCCATAGCCAGAATTTTATCAGCGCCGCACAAACTGGCTGCAAATATGATTGCAGGTGCAATACCCTCCCCAACGCGAGGCGGCGAGCACGCCACAATATGTTTACAGCCAGCCACCTTTGCCGTCGTAACCGTCATGATAGCGCTGGCGATGTGACTGTAGCGACCACCCGGTACGTAGCATCCAACAGCACGACATGGGATGGTTTTCTGGCCCAGAGTAAAACCTGGAACGACTTCAAGCTCGACGCTATCTATGGTTTTTTTCTGTACTTGCGCAAAGCGTCGAACATTGTCGTGCGCAAAGGCAATGTCATTTTTCAACCTTTGCGGAACAGCTGCGCTAGCGGCGGCAATTTCCTCCTCGCTGAGGAGGATCGATCCCTGGTACTTATCAAATTTTTCTGCATACTCCAGTGCGGCTTTGTCACCACCAGCCTCGATCTCGTCCAGAATTGTCTGGACCGTTTGACGAACGTCAGTTGCGTCAGTGGATGCCGTTTTATCAGCTTTTTTCAGATATTTTCTTGTCATTAAAGCAGCCCTATTAGTAGATGTCTTCCAACAAAATCTTGCGACCGATGGATTGAAGGCATGACAGCAAGACCCACGGTAGCGTAAAGAAAATCAATGGCATAAAGCGATGTGCAGTATTCGCAGAAGGCAGTAGCAAAGTGATATCAGACACAGCAATGTAAAGACGCAGCCAAGAGCGCGAAAAACAGCGTTCGGCGCCACGATGAGTAGCTGGATGAGGCTGTCCGAGAATAAGCTGATCGTACCGGAGGCGGCCTCGATCGTTATTCTCGGACAGGCTCCTGGTGTTCCGCTACCTTTCGCAGTTCAGGTTCCGTAGTCATTGCCGGCACGATAATCTACCGAACCCGCTCAGTGTAAGCGCTTACATCATCATTTACAAGCTAATGGCTCTGGCCAGGGCCACGTCTGCAATGTTATCGGCACGCGCCTCTGACAGGGATTTGAATTACTTTTAAATCCTGGTGTTTCTACTTCGGACAACAACGGCAGAGCCAGCTAGTCCGAAAAACTCACACCAGACTGGGTAGCCACAGAACGATGCCAGGGAAAGCAACCAAAAGCGCAATCGTCACGCCGTCTGCAAGGAAGAACGGTATTACTCCTTTGAACACGTCTTGCACGGTAAGATCGTCGCGCACGCCAGCCACCACAAAGCAATTTAGACCGATGGGCGGCGTGATCAGGCAGAACTCCGCCATTTTGACCACCAATATGCCGAACCAGATTGCACACATCGGGCCTGACATGCCGAAGGCTGCATCTGCGGCAGCCACATTCTCACCTCCGTTCAGTGCCATAACTGCGGGGTACACAACTGGCAAGGTCAACAACAACATACCGATTGCGTCCATGAACATTCCCAGCACGGCATACGCGAGCAGAATACAAATCAGGATGGTAAGCGGCGCCATATCAAGGGTCGTAATCCATGAGGCAAATGCGTCAGGAAGTTCAGCAAAGCCCAGAAAACGTACGTAAATCAATACGCCCCAGATAATACTGAAGATCATCACCGTCAGTTTGGCCGTGTCCAGTAATGCTTCTTTGAGTTGGTTCCAACGCATGCCTTTATACAGCGCCATCAGGAAAACAATGAACGCACCGACAGCGCCACCCTCCGTTGGAGTGCCCCATGCGTCACCAAACGGGTTATAGACAAAGAAGATGATGATGATGACCACCGCGAAGATTGGCGAGGCCGGTGCGATTGATGCAAAACGCTCTCGCCAGGTGTAACCAGATACCGGCGGGCCTACGCTTTTCCAGATCATCGCAATGCTAATGATCAGCGTGGCATAGACGATTGCCGAGAAGGCTCCCGGGATGAAACCGGCAAGCAGAAGTTTGCCCACGTCTTGCTCCACGATAATTGCGTAGATAACGAGGATTGCCGAGGGGGGGATCAGGGATGCCAATGTACCCCCCGCCGCAACAACGCCTGCTGCAAATTGTTTGTTGTAACCGATCTTGAGCATCTCGGGGATGGCTATTCGCGCAAAGACCGCTGCGGTGGCTACCGATGCGCCAGAGACGGCCGCAAAACCTGCTGTGGAGAATACCGTCGAGACCGCCAGGCCCCCAGGCACCCATGCGAACCAACGCTTGCAGGCTTCGAACAAGGCAGTTGTCAGCTTGGCGTAATAGGCAAGATAACCGATCATTATGAAGACAGGGATCAGACTCAGGACCTGAGCACTCACCTTGGAATGCGGCGTGAGGCCAGCAATCTTGACGCTGATCTCGACGGCTTTCCAGAATCTGGCAGGGTCATAGTCAAACCCGTTCCAGCGTAGCCAGACTAGACCAACAAAACCTGCCATGGCGGCAGCGAAGGCCACGCGCATGCCCAGGATAACGAACACCAGCATCCCGCCGGAGACCCATAGCCCTATCTGGATTGGCTCCATCAATCAGCCCCTTTCACAGACTTGGCCTCTATCATGGCCTGTTCCGCCACGCTCAGTGTCAGCGGCACCGCCACTGGATTGTCGAGGCCAAGGACAAAGGCACGTCCGTACCCCCATGTCTGCAACATTAGCCGCAAAACCAGTACACCAAAGGCTACAGGCACTACCAGTTTACTGGGCCAGATCGGAATACCTACATCGATAGAGCTGTCACGACTGCACAGAGGCCGTGCACAATCGAAAGAGCGATCGAAATGCGCCCACGCACCGTAGGTCAGCGCTATGAGAAGAATCAGGATCAACAGAACCGAGATCAGCTCGAAAAACCACAACGTACGCCCTTTGAGTGCACCCACAAGCATGTCCATGCGGATGTGTGAGCCGTCGCGTTGAACGTAAGAGATGCCCATGATCGCAATCACAGGCATGGCGGCTTCGATGTAATCAACGTAGCCCATCATGGGAGAGCCGAAAAACTTGCGTCCTGTTACGGAATAGGCCGCAAGAAACATCAGCGAGAAAATTGCGAACCCTGATAGAAGCGCGCAAAACCGTTCAATGGGTAGCAGTAGTCTGTCGAGTTTACTCAGTAAGCTGGAGTCTTCCAGCACTGCAGTTGAGCCTGCCATTTTATCGCCCTCCCCGGCGTGTGAGGGCGAACAAATCGTCCGCCCTCGTCTTTATATCAAGGCTGAAGCTGACTTATTTTTCGGCAGCTTTTGTATCCGCCAGGGTGTCTACAACTAGATCATAGATCTCCTGTCCAGGCAAGCCCTGCGACTCCATGCCAGTGATCCATTCATCACGTGCAGGTGCGGCGGCGATAGCGCGGAACTCTTCGATTACTTCCGGGGCGAGCTCAAGTTTTTTGACGCCTTTTTCATCCAGAACACTATCCCAACGCGTTAACAACTCTGCGTAGTTGGCCAGGTAGTGATCAAGTGACTCTTCGACCGACGAATCCAGAGCGTCACGCTCCGCATCTGACAAAGATTCATATGCATCGATATTGACAACCACAGGACAGTTTACTGTGCCAGGGTTCAGGTTTGCAGTCCACCATTCAGCCTGGTTGATTGTGCCGAAAGAAAGATGCGCGTGCTGAGCGAAAGCAACCGTGTCAACAACACCTGATTCCATCGCCTGATAGGCCTCGGTAGCGGTCACAGATGTTGGTACCGCACCTACTGCCTCAAACGCTTTGCCCAGCCCACCGGTGGCCCGCACACGCATACCCTCAAAATCTGCCAGCGTCGTACGCGGATCGCCAGTGCCTACGATATTGTACTGTGGCATTGGAGAGGTCATAAGCAATTTCGCATTCCACTGTGCCATCTCTTCAGTGGCTGCAGGGTGCGAATAGACAGCCTTCGACACCGCGCGCTCTTGCGCAAGGTTCTCAACGCCCAGAAACGGCAGCTCAAGAACCGTAACTACACGGTTTTTATCGGCGTGATAGCCCGCGCAGAACTGCGCCATCTCGAACGCACCGATGGAAATACCATCAAGGTTCTCGGTATTTTTTGACAAACCACCATAAGAGACGTTCATGGTGAACTCGCCATCAGTCTTGGCGCTGACCAATTCTGCCAACTTCTCGACATGCTCGGTAAAGGCTCGACGCTTGCCCCAGACCGAAACATTCCATTCGGTGGCAGCAGCTTCACCTGCAAACGCAAGGCTCAATGCTGCAGCAACCGTTGTATTTAAAAGGTATTTCATGGATTCCTCCGATAGCAATGGGCCCGACGTTGGCCCATCTTCGTAACGAAGACTATAGCTTATGGAGAAAGGTGCAAGCTTTACTTGATCAATTTCGGCAAGTTTTGCTGGATGCCGCCTACCAAGCAACCGAGAAGCGCAGCTAATCGAGTCCGTCCGTCGGGCAGTGCCGGCGTCAGGGAACCCGTGTTTTCCTGCAAATGTTCAAGCTTGCGCTATTCGAGTGGGATATTTTACCTGCATTATGTTCTTTGCCACGGAATCTCTATATCAACAAGGTTTGCAAGACGCTCGTTAGACTCGGCGAACTCGTCAGTCAGGCGCTGAATTGTCTCTGGCCTTGGTTCGAACTTCTCGCTAGCGTTACGCTTTTCCAGGGCAATTGATGGGTCTGGCTCAAGTCCTATAAACGATTGAATAGCAGAAAGACTCGATTGACTGTCGCTGATTAACTTCTCGGTAGTCATCACCAGTATATTTTTTCGATCAATATGAGCGAAGAGTCTTTCCAGCTGTTGAGCGTAATGGCCGCGAGCCATATAAGAATAGTGCTGGTGAGGTCGTGAAACATAGGAGGGGTCAGCCAGAATACGCTGTTCGATACCATCCAATCGATCCGACTCAATATCTAGAGCTTCATCAAGATTCACTATCGATTCGTGGCCTTCCCACACCATATGCAGGTGATGAGAGATTGCTCGCTTGACAGGGTTTCTTAACAACACGATGATCTTGGCATCAGGAATTGCCTGAGCCATGCGCTCGGCACCAGCGGGGTGATACATGTAATAGGGGCTGGCCTCACCGACAATCGCTTTATGTCCAACCCTGGCAGCGTGGCTATCGCGCTCCGCCTGGGTGGCAAAGTGCGCTAGATACCATGCCTTATTCTGGTGATAACTTGTATCGAAATAATGAATACCCTTGGCATTTATTACATTTGGCATCATCGCTGGATGCTTGTTCAGTGCTCTGAACAATGAAGTTGTGCCACAACGTTGTGCACCTACAATTACGAAATCTGGTGGTGGGCGATCTGGTCGGAACTTTCTGGCCGCGACAAAACTTTCCAACGCAACGCGCCGAGTGTTGCGTCGGATTGCACGTAGCACTGATGTTGCAATCCCTGTCTGATTAGTATTTGTCATTGCGAATTATATTTAATATGAACGACTATCACAAAGCCCACTTGCTAACACCCTCTTTCAGTGCTGTGCCAAACTTCAAGTCGGTAAGGTTAAGCCCGACGTTTTCTGCAGATTTAAAACGAATAACCATTTCAAGTAATGCAAACAACATAAGTGCTTCTGCATTGTCTGGTAGCAAATCTGCTGATTTCAAATACTTCCGAACCTTCTCAAGCACTCTATCGATATTGATAGATTTAGTGAATGGCTGTGCTGTCTTTTCACATATGGCGAAATGCGCAATATCAATTCCTCTTGGTGAGAGTTTAGTGCTTCTCTCCCAATCCAACGCAGCCAGCCGACCATTTACCATTCCCAGATTAGCACGCGTCCAATCACCATGACTGACACCAAAATCAAAAGTGCTGGTACCCCAGAATCTTTCTATTTCAGCGGCCGCTGTCAGTAGTACTTCACTATCTTCATACTTTTCTGCAAATTTTATTATGCGTTTCCAGTACGCACTATCAGCCAAAGCAGAGTTTGTAACCGATGCCGTCATAGCCAACGCACCTGCAGCTGAATGAGCCACGCTGGAATCACGTTTTAAAGGCTTTAGATTAAGCGGTCCTGTAATCAATACGTTTTGATCGTTTGCCCAGATACCGGAAAAAAGCCGCGATGGCATGACCACGGGCATGTCGGTGCCTTCAAATTGTTCGATTATCGCACTCTCGTAAGCTACTAAATCGTTCGTCATGGCATCCGAGCCCAACTTTACGTAGCACAAGGCTTCACCGGAAGGGGAAATCGCCATTGCAACCGTTTTGGCATTGGGCCGTCCGAAACTGACACGTAAAGCTATTTGAAACTCGTTACTACCAATAACATCTGAAATTAATTGCCTGAGGGGAGAAGGCCTTCCGCTGTGCGACATGAGGGACACCCTTGAGCTCATACGCGAAAACGGACCGCCTGCCCGTGAGGCAATTTGCACACAGGGCGAAATGAAAGCAGCTAAGCGACGCCCACCTAAAAAGCTCGACATCGCTGATTGCATCATTGGCCGCGCTGTTGGTAGCAGCACTCGAGGCTCGCCGCCTGCGCATATCATCGTAAATTCCTCGATTGCGCCTGGCTCTGTTCCCTGAACTAACTCAAAACCGGGTTGGTACCCGCCAAGGACCTTCCCGATCTTCAAGAGAGTGACCCTGACCCCTGGGTTTCTGCAATTAGTCAATTTTCTATCTGCGTCAATGTCAATTATATTCAATGTTGAAGTTACTGTACTCTACAGAAAATCTGGTGTTGGTAATACATTGCGTGGCTCTGCAACAAATCTCTTTCCCGATGACATCAACCTCATCCTGGGTGTTGATTAAAAAATCGCTACGCGCTACTCGAACGCACTCCAAAGCAATACTGATGGTCTGTAAGTTACCAATTATTAACACCTTCGGGTAACTATTACTCACTCATCAAGTAAGCAATTACAGACCCATAGGTTACATAGCGGCCAGGGATGGGTTCGAGTTGAATTTGATTTATCGGGAATCTGATTCATTGTATTAACTCAGATTCATTGCATTAAATTTGGTTCATTGGGGTGTCGATATCTGTATCGTCAGCCACGAAGGTAACGCGACAGCTTCGATTCTCTTCGTTCACAGTGCTTCACGGCGACAACATCCGAATATAAACATCGATGTCTGCATACAATCCTGTCAATAGACGTTCGATAAAAATAACTCCTGCCACTATGCAGAATTCACCGATCGAGTAGTCCGCGCGGACGATATGGGGCTGGAAGCTGCAGCCTGCTGATCGATCACCTAAATTTATAAGTGTCAACTATGGCTTTTTTTATGAAACGCACATCTGCCCGCCCTGCTTTCCCCTGCAGCCTGAGCCCTATGGCTCGGCTGCGACTTCTAAAACCGATAAGGTTTGCTGCTCTGTTATCAAGTCTGTTAGCGGTGGTATCGATCTCCAGCCCGGAGAATACCTACGCTGATATCGGAGCAACACACGCGTCGCTTGTATCGGAATTCGCCTCCTTCAACACGCCGGGTGTTGTTAATGGCCGAGTCCAGGCCATCGCCATTGATGGCGACATGGTGTACGTCGGCGGCACCTTTACTCAGATACACAATCCACTGGATGAGGGCACTGTGATAGATCAGCCCTATCTTTTCGCTTACAGCAAATCCACTGGCCTCATCATCGAGAGTTTCGACCCACAAGTCAATAACACCGTGCTCGCCCTGGAGACCACTGGCGACCCTGCAGGCGGCGTTTTCGCGGGTGGCTATTTCGGCAATCTCAACGGAAAATTCAGCCGTGGACGTTTCGCAAAAATCGATACAAACGGGGACAGCGTGGTTGGCTTTGACGCAAGGGTTGACGCGTCGGTCAAGAGCATGGTGAGACTAAACGATACACTGTATATAGGCGGAAATTTCAGCAATATCAATTCGACACCGATCGAAAGACTCGCAGCACTCGACACGACTACTGGCACTGTGAGCCCGAACCTCAACCTGGATTTCGGCGGCCTGCTTACCACCTCCCGCGTTGACGAAACCAAAGCTGTTCAGGGCGTCGACGATATGGATATCACATCTGACGGAAAGGCCATGGTCATCGTAGGCAACTTCGAGAGCATTGACGGTATCTCCCGTACTCGTCTGGCCTTGATAGAATTGGCTGGTCAGGCTCGCGTCTCAGACTGGAATACAGACGTCTTTGACACTAAATGCCCCTCCTCTATTTTTCCTCAGTACATTCTGGGCATCGATATTTCACCCGACGATAAATATCTTGTCACCGGCACAAGTGGATTTCGTATTACCGGTAATCCAGCTTGTGACACGATAGTGCGTTTCGAAATCGATGATCTAGACAACACCGATGTGCAGCCTAGCTGGGTCAATTACACGGGAGGTGATTCAGTATATGAAGTAGTTGCAACCGATCATGCGGTCTATGCCGGTGGGCACTTTCGTTGGCTTAACAATTACGGCAGCTCATCCACTGCAAGACCGGGTTCCATCCCACGGGCCGGGATGGCAGCGTTAGACCCGCTCAATGGCTTAACGCTACTGGATTGGCAGTCAGATCGTAATCCTCGTGGACGGGGTACTTTCTCCCTGATAGCTGAAAAAGAAGGCCTCTACATGGGCGACGACACCGATTTTCTCAATGGTACAAAGCATCGCAAACTGAAATTTCTGCCGTTATCTACTAACACAATCAGTCGTCCCGATGCCGCAACGTTGCCCACGAGCATCATTACACCCGCTGGTGACAACCTCAACGGCATCAACTTCAACGGCCGCACTTTCGGAACACAGGCGACATTGAACAACTCGCAATGGTCTGACACTCGCGGCGGAGTTTTTGTTGGAGGCAGACTATTCCATGCCGACAGCCAAGGCAGAATGTGGGCGAGTACTTTCGCCGACGGTGGCTTCCAGTCCCGTACCCCGGTTGAGCTCTTCGGATTGGACAACAGCCGATGGAACATTAGTCAGATGGGTGGCATGTTCTTCGACTACGAACAGGGCCGTCTCTACTACACCTTACGAAATGCATCTCGTTTGTACTGGCGAGCATTCACACCATCAAGCCCGTATTTTGGTGAGAGAAGATACATTGCTGAAGATCAGGGCGATATACCCTGGAGCGATGTCAGCGGTATGGATGTTGTTGATGGCTATTTATACTTCAGCCGCACTAACGCTTACCTCTACCGCGCTAAAATTCAGGGCGCGGCGGTCGTATCCGGTACCACCGAAGTCATCGGCGGGCCCGCGATCGATGCACGGAACTGGAACAACGATCTATTGGCATTTCTCTCTGACGGAATGCTGATCAGTGAAAAAAATGCCCAGTTCGAATTTAAATCCTCAGGTTCAGATACCAATAAGCGCTTCCAAAAGTTCGAATTCCCGGTGGCAGCGGGTGAAGAGTTCATTTTACGTCTGCAATGGGATGAACCTAGTGCCGATTTGGTGCTCTTTGTGCGCGATTCCAATAACAAGGAAGTTGCCCTGGATAATTCTGCTGCCAGCTCGCCAAAATGGCTGACCGTACCAGCGGGTAGCGGCGGCACGCACACGGTCTCTGTGGTGATTAACGAAGGTAGCACACCTTTCACTTTGCAAGTGAATCCGGTAGAGGAGCCACCAGCGCCTCGCGCAGACTTCGACTTCACCTCCAGTGGTTCAGACACCATCGGCCGCTGGCAGGTATTCCAATTCGATGTCAAAGCCGGAGAACTGATTGAAGGCGAACTAACGTGGGATGATCCAACGGCAGATGTAAGGATATTCTTGCGAGACGAAACCGGTACACCGATCGTCAACGACATCGATGGCGGCTTGCCAGCAACGGTCTCAGCGATTGCCGAATCCAGCGGCACATGGTCAATCGCTGTACGTGTTGCCAGCGGCTCTGTCACTTACGAAGCTTTGGTCAATACCACCACCGATTTTATAATGCCAGAGGCTCGCGCAGACTTTGAGTTCGAGTCCAGTGGCTCAGACACCGTCCGCAGATGGCAGGTATTCAAATTCGATGTCACCGCTGGAGACCAGATTGAGGGCGAAGTAACCTGGGATGACTCAACGGCCGATGTCAGAATATTCCTACGAGATGAAAACGGTGTGCCGATCGTCAACGACACCGATGGCGGCTTGCCAGCGACGGTTTCAGCAACGGCTGAATCCAGCGGCACGTGGTCAATCGCGGTGCGTGTTGTCAGCGGTAGTGTCAACTACGATGTTCTGGTGAACACAAACTAAACGGTTGTTAATGCAAGCAGACGGCCATCCTTGTTCGGGATGGCCCGATGCGCCAATCCAACAGCTCTTTTGCTTTACAGTCATACACTGACCTCATACAAGATACCGATTAGTATTATGCGTGTATTATCTTCTGCTTGCTGTGTTTGTTGCTTTTTACTATCCAATCCTCTATCTGCTCAAGCTGATGCGATTCATATCGAGGACAGCAATGTCAGCGGTGGCGGATTTCAAAGTGATGTCACAATCTCGGACAACGGACTGAGCGTCTATTCATCGGCTGATGTTTCGGGTATTTTTAAATCCACCGATGGTGGACAACGGTTTGCAAGTTTCAATGAAGGTCTTATGAGTCACAAGGTTGCATCGACCGCAGTGACACCAGACAACAATCAAATCATTTATGCAGGAACTGGGGATAAAGGATCTTCAGGCGGCCTGTTCAGATCTGTTGATGGCGGTGAAACATGGGCGTTAACCGGGGACGGAGACAAAGCACAGTTTGCCGGCAATCATTCTGCCGTTGGCGACCCGGTGCCCGACGGCCATCCCAGGTCGAATGGAGATCTAATCGTTGTAGACAAAGGCAAGAATACTGCAACTCACAAGGACGACATAGTAATAGCTGGTACATACAAAGGTGGTGTGCGTATATTTATACAAGGTGGAGACAAAGAGAAGTCAGCTGTCAACACGTCCGGCTTTGTGCGTTCAATCGCACGGAACCCTTCATTGCCGCATATCGTATTTGCTGCAATTCAATTTCTCGACCCTTCAAGAAACGGAATTTACAAGATTGATTACACAAACTTATCGGCTCCAACATCTTCATTGGAGTATTCAGCTCTACGCCCTGAGGGTTTAACCGTTTTAAGTAACGGCCATGTATATGGAGCCATTGGTGCTGCAGGAATTGTAAAATATGATGGGAAATCCTGGAGCTTGCAAAACTCCGATCTATCTATTGATAATTCCTATCGTCAATGGACTGCAGTTTCCGGATATGTAGCAGACAATCGAGACGTCGTATATGCAGGTACAACTAACCTTGGTGGTAAGGCGAATGGTCAGAACTACTCTAATATCTGGAGAACCAATAACGGTGGGGGTAGCTGGTCACCTTTAGTAGATGCACAGACCAACGTTTCGATAAAGATTCATGGACAATCCAAAGACTGGTGGTTTCTAACTGATGCCTTCCGTCAGGCAGGACTTGGTCGTACTAACAGCGTAGTGAGTTCTGTGGCTGTGTCTCGCGGAAGCAACAAAGATCTCGTTTCCGATGACATAATCTATGTTTCAGGTAGAGGTGGACTTTGGAAGTCGAATAACGGAGGACAGTCATGGAAGCCCGCTGTTAACAATATGCAGGCTACGGTTAACAACAAAGTTGCAGTGAATCCTAACGACCCTGATCAAGTCGTTTTAGCGAATACGGATTACGTCGTACTTGCGACTAATACGGCGCTTGAAAGCGATAATATATCTCGCGATAAGCCTGAGGGAGCTGAGTCAAAAGGTTATGACATTATTTTTGATACAACATCTGATGAGCTTATTCTAGGAGTAGGCGACAGGGACAAGAACAATCCGGGCGGAGGCGAAGTGTACGTAAAATCCACTTCCAAATTAGGCGACGAATCGACCTCAGAATGGACTAATACCAACCTCAGCTCAGTAACCACTTCAAAAAATGGAAGAGTACGGGCTGTATCTTACGGATACCATGATGGTACTTCAGCAACTTCCCAAACAATTCTGGCTGCAGTTGAGGGAGAAGGAGTTTTTAGATTCCACAACGGATCGTGGTCGAAAAGTACCGGCGTAAAGATAGATTCAACTAAACGAAGTAATTTTGTATGGCCAGATGCCAGTAATTCCGGACATGTTTACTTATTGGATTTGTCAGCTGGTTTATATCGCTCTAGAGATGGAGGGAAAAACTGGAAAAATATATGGCCAATCATGAGATTTAGAAATAATGATTTTTATAAAACTGGATATATTGCTGCAGATGATAAAAATCCATCTATCTTGTATCTTTCTATCCAGGGGGATCGTGGCTCGCCTATAGGTGCTCGCTTCAGGGTTTATAGATTGTCTAGTGCAGATACTGCAATATTTGGTATGCCTGATAGTCCGGGAATCACTGATATTACAAAGCACTCAGGCAATTCCTCTATTAAACGCCCCGGCCCATTAACTATTGGCCCCGACGGACACTTGTGGTTAGTACAACAACAGGATTCCAGGAAATCCGTTAGTGCCGCAATCCATGTCATGAAAAATCCAGCCACAGGCAACTCTTTTACAGATTTAACAACAGACGAATATCGCAATGTGTCCACATCACCCAGTGGAATAGATGTTTCAGGTGATGGGCATATCTATATATCTCAGGACGGAATCGGTGTCGTTAAAATCTCTGTGCCCTGAATTTATTAAATGCGGAGCTAAAAGAGCACACAGATATGACTATATCCTGGGTTCATACCACTCACTTTTGTGCAAAGTATTTTCCATACCCCTTGAAATCCATACCAAAACCGTGAAAATCCATATCAGCGCATGATTTTGAACTATTAATATCCATTTGCGATATACATACACCAGCCACAGATGCCCCTACCTCGGCTAATCGTGAAAGACCATTGCCAACCAACTTTATCGGTGTTTCATGCGGCTTCACGACATATACTACTTTATCTACCAATTGACTTAACACTATCGCATCGCTGACAACAAGAATTGAGGGACTATCTATGATTATCCTGTCGTAATGACTTCGCAGTGTTCTCAGCCCTTTTGCAAATTTTGCTGAAGCAATCAATTCCTGAGGATTATCAGGAACAGGCCCACTGGTAAGACAATCGAAAGAATTCCATACTGCACACTGTATCGATCCCGGCTTTACTGATTTACCTATTAGCAAATTTGTAAGGCCAACCTCATCATATTGCATACCAATCGTTGCCGCAATAGACGGCCTTCTTAAATCGCAATCAATTAGTAGAGTGCGTTCCAATTGTCCAAATGAATTGGCCAGATTCAGCGCAACAGTTGATTTTCCTTCATTAGGAACCGACGAGGTAACCAGCATGACCTTTAATTTCTTCTCACCACTAATCCAAAGCGATGTCCGGCACGTGTTAACTGACTCAAGAAACGTTCTCGAAGTATCAGCAGCTTGGGAGGTAGTAAGCAGGTTGTCATATCTGCGCTGCGAAATACTTGGTTCCACTTTCGGAATTATTCCCAATATTCTAGAACTCAAGCGACTCTCAATATCAGCCTTTGTGTTGACTGTATCATCGAGGTACTCTTTGATAAAAGATACAGCAGCGGCAAAAAATAATGAGGCAAGCATGACAATGCCTACAATCAGGACTCTGTCAGGTTTAACTGGATTAGTTGGTATCCATGCTGCTTCAGATAAAACTGCATTAGCCTCGTCCAGGCCGTCGGTGGTTCGGATTTCCGTAATTCTGTCAAACAATCTGTTGTACTGATCACGATTAGCCGCTGCCTCTCTTTTTAACGTATCCAGGGTAACTTTTTGCTGCACCAAACTCTGAACACTGTCCTTGCTCTCGGCAACGCTTTCCTCAAGAGATACAACACGCTGTTGCAGCAGCTGATAATCGTTTTCAAATGCCGCTACTGTACCCTCGATATTTTTGTCCAGCGTAAGGCGTAATGAAGTGATTGTTGACTGGGCATCTATAACTGCCGGATGTTTCTCGCCATAGCGGTTTCTTAAAGATACAAGATCACGCTGGCCTTTTTCCAGATCAGCTTTAGCAGAGCGGACCGCTACGTTATTTTGAACGTAAGGCAGAGTTTCTAATAAATCCGGTGAAGATGTTTTATAGGTTTGAGTCTTAATATATAAATCTCTCGCATCTGACAACTCGCTCTTGGCCTTTTCAAACTCGCTACTCACGAATAACAACTGCCGATCGCTGAGCAGCCCGACATCACCATTCAGATCCATCAGGCCGTTTGCTTTCTTGAACGAGAACAGGACCTCTTCAGAGTCTTCCAGTTTGTATTTTAGTTCCTGAATGCGACTGTCCATCCAATCCGAAGCATTTTCTTTTATTAACTTGCGTTGTTCTGTCGCATTTTCGATGTACTGACTGGCTACCGCATTCGCAACTATCATCGAATACTCTGGATCCGTAGATTTGTAGGTAATGGTAACCAACTTGGTTCTAACAACTGGAGATATGCTTAGCGATTTTCTAAACCGATTGACAACATTGTTGTATCCCACATCACCAAGAAGATCAGCCAAATTCATCGCCTCATTCTTTCCTCCATCAGAAAGGGTTGACGTTGAATCTTCACCCTCGGCAGCTGAGGATTTTTCACCCAGTCTAATAGTGGCTGGTCCCTTGGGGGATGCGGGTGCAAGTATTTCACCAAGCTGCTTTTGCGATAAATCATCGCTGTACACCAGGCGTTCTAATACTCGCTCTGTCAGTGCCCGAGATTTCAGGACTGCATATTGAGTGCCGTAATAGTCAAGCGAATCCTGTTCAGAGGTGACCAGATCTTCAATAGATATTATATTCGCTTTCTGGGATTCCAGAAGCAGCGTAGCACTGGCAGCATAAATAGGCACCGCCAGCAGCGAGTATACGACCGCTGCCGAGGTCATAAGTGCCGTAAAGAATATTATGAGCCACTTGTTTCCAAGCAAGGCATTCCAATAAAAACGAAAATCCAGTTTCTTTTTGCCTACGCCATCTGCGTTCTCTGCATGAGCACTGAGATTTCTTATTTCATTAATGTTTTCAGAATACATTCTACGCCACATGCTAGATTATTATTTCCAACTGCACTTGTTGTTATCTATGAGACGAGGCTTAATGCATCGAATCACACCCCTTAACTGGTGTCTATATAATTACAGCTAGTATTTGATGTAGCGACCCAACAGCAATAACAAGGATAACAGACGTCTCATAAAACGTGTGATCAAGGTCAAAGTTATGCCTATATATGGTGAAATAAGGTTATTAGGACGAGAGATTTTTCAGATTTTTAGGTTCATGATTTGTATTTTTGTACATTGGCTCCCATTTTTTTCATGAAAACTTCTGTGCAGTGAATGGATGATTATTTGTGTCGACTTGCCAACTATTTTTACCAACAAAGAAGCAGAAAACTATGGTTCTTCGACATTAATCGGCGGCTTTTCACCCATAACTACTGCAGCCGCTCCCGCGGTATACGCTCACAACGGCAGATGATCTTACTAGCATTTTCAGACACTTCAGGGGATACCGTAACCGCGCGACGTTCGAATCCGTACCCCAGCGTCGACTCAACATCCGACTCAACATCCGACTCAACATCGACTCAACACAAACTGCATGCTCAAACTATATCAGCGTGTGATAAATCTGGGATATGTGCTCGCAATTAGGGTTCGTGAAATATTAATGTATGCATTTCGGTTATTCCTGCGCCTGTTCGGAGGTTAAATAGCCCGCTATTCGCCGTTCTCACGCCTTGCTGGACGAGCACCTGAGCACATGAGCACCTGAGATGCTCAATTTATTATCGGACGGACCCTAAGCGGAATACTCTAGAATGCTACGACGACGCTCGAAAGAAGTTTGAGTAGATTCTCAGGAGACTTATCTGCAGTCGATGGTTAACGATATATGCGATAGCTATATTCTGTGTTGCAATGGTAAATGCTGTTGATACAGCTGCTCCATAGACACCGTACTTGGCAACTAGCACGAGAGCAAGCAAGAGACCTATCACGGTAACAATCATCGAGGTATTTCGAACATCTTTTTCAAATCCACTCATGATAAGCAGCTTGCCGCAAGGCCCAGTCAGCCCGTTTACTAACTGGCCACATACCAGTATCGAAAGTAGGCTGGCGGCCTCTACGTATTGCTTGCCAAATATTTCGAGCACGTTGCTTCCGAAAATAATTATGACAAGGAAGATAGACGTACAAACCGCTGCCAAAAGCTTTAGAGAATTGGCCAGAACCTCCTCGGTTTTTTGAATTTCACCCTTATGATAAAGCGCTGCGAATTTAGGCGACACTACCATATTAACCGCTGTGAGTAGCATCGGCACGAGTAAGGCTATTCTTGTAGCTATGGCAAGCAACGCAAGTTCGGCTTCTGCTACATGCACGGAAGAGATAAATTGTGCGCCCCACTGGTTTAGCTGCTGCGCGATGATTATCATCCACAACGGCAGTGAGGTCCGATACACTTCCTGATAGTCTACATTTTTTAGTCGAACGTTTTTCCATTCAGCTAGTTTTATTCCCCTCATCGAATATAGGGATAGGGCAATTGTTATCTGTATAAGCAGGGTGATGTAACAAGCAACAGTGAAAAACGCAATTACTTCATTAACTTCGTGTGGCGAATAAAACCAAACGAAAACAGAAAATATTATGTAGTGAAGAGAAGTGTTTGTGAAAGCACCGGTGAAAACAAATCCTGACGCATGTAAGGAATGGGCCAATATACCCAGCAATGCAACTGCAATGCTAGCTGGAAAAATAAGCAAGAGGTAACTCATGTACTTATATGTAACGACCCAACCAGAAGCATATAGTAAAAGGTAAATCAGAACGCTTCCGATAATGCATGCTAATGCACTTACCAATACGATTGACAGGAACTCTGGGTAGCTTCGCTCATCTAAAAAAATGGCACATTTTTTTATGACAAAATTATCGAGTCCAAGCGTGAGCATGTGTGAGAAAAAAATGGCAAAGCCAAGACTCAGAAAAAACAGACCACTGTTACTGATAGATAGATTAGAAGTAATAGAGTAGGCGGCGCCAAGAGCACTCGCAGCACCCAATATACGCCCAGAAAAACTACGAAAAGCAGCCCCTAGAAACCCGCCCATTTATATTACTTAAAGTTTTTTATGTTGCGAGAAAGCAGAAAGAATGCCTTGGGATAGTCGACTAAATAGCGCAAAATAGTGGTTGGCTCTCTATACATGCGATAGGCGAAACGCAAGTTTAACATGTCCATCCACTTTGGATAATAGTGCCCGCCACCCAAAGCAGTTTGATGAATGAAGCCACCACAGGTATATATCCGCCCCTGGAAACCAAAGTCCATGAGAGCAATAGCTACCTCTTCCTGTTTTACAGCACCCATTCCGATAACAATATAATCATAATTTGACGCAGCCAGCGAACTGAGGGTCTGCGATAAGTCCTCAGCACCATCGAAGTACCCAGATCGGCCATCCAGGCTAATCTCAGGAAACATGTAGGTTATTCTTGACAGAAATTTGTCATTTGAGGCTTGATCGGAGCCTAATATGAACCCCCGTTGCGCTTCGTCTTTTGCATCACTAAATACGAGGCTGGCAACTGATGTGAAATCAAAACTTTGACGCTGGATCTCCAGGCCACGAAACACAAGATTCAGAAATATCTTTAAACCTACTCCATCGATACAAATTTTGTCGAATTTGTTTAAATCCAATTTGGAATTATGTATTTTAAGAAAACTGTACGGGTTAATGAAGGTTACGGTTCTGGCTTCAGTAAACTCAGCAGTGTCTGTACAAATTTTATTTCGACTTAACACGCTTACGAACCCCTACTTGGTGAACCATTCCAGGTATACATCATGGATAGCGGCAGGCTGCCACATATTATAAGTGCTACATTGAACTGGCGTTAATCAGACCTGAATGACTTCTCACATCTATTTAGCCAGCTGTAGTTCTATTTATTCTCACTGATCAGACGCTTAAGAAGCTTTTATAGTCAGCGAGCCTGTCAATATGCACTCCGATTAGTGATTCCGCAGGTCGGGATTTGTGAATTCAGTAGGCATTTTTGTTAAAGAAACCTACAAAAATTGTTAGAAATAATATTTTCAAATCCAGCCACGGTGACCAGTTTTTAATGTATTCCAGATCATATCTCAAGCGTTGCTGCATTTTGAAAACTGTATCAGTTTCTCCACGCCATCCTTTTACTTGCGCCAAGCCAGTAATTCCGGGCCTGACTTTATGCCGTAGCATGTATCCCTGGATTTCATGCCTCCATGATTCGTTATGTGCAACTGCGTGAGGACGCGGCCCAATCAGTGACATGGTCCCATTTAGAACGTTTAATAATTGAGGCAGTTCGTCCAACGACGCATTTCTGATAATTCTGCCAGCGCGAGTAATTCTGGCATCATACCTGGTAGCTTGCTGGACGGCGTTATCTGAATGTACGAGCATACTTCTAAACTTAAATATCTCGATCTCTTGACCATCAACGCCGTAACGTTTTTGACGAAACAAAGCCGGCCCAGTGGATTCGAGTCTTATTAAGAGTGCGATAACCATCATCGGTACACCAAAGACCATCAAAGCCAGTGATGCCATCAGCACATCGAATACTCGTTTAAATTGATTAGCAGCCAGCGATAAAGAGATCTCCGACACGTTTACAATATCGGTATTTCCAAATCGTATAACGTCTCCTTTTAGAAGTCTCTCGGTATATTGATCGGGAACTATGCATACATCCACAGAGCTATTGATTAACGCCTCCGATATTTCCTGGACAACTCGCGATTGATTTTCTGTCGCCGTGATCCAGACCTGTTCTATCGCTGCTCCGCGTTGCCGCTGATTTTCAACAAAAACTGTCAATTGCCTGGCTGCACTTTTCAGGGAATCACAATAGTCCACAGCTTCTGCCGAATAAACGGGAAAGTTAAATACTTTCGCTAGTTTAATGTTCGAATGCGACAGTTTTCCAAGGTCCTTTATTACTGGAGCAAGGTCTGAAGAGTTTCCGAGGATAACAATGTTTCTACTCTTTGAACTATTCCTTGCCATTAACGCCAGGCTACCCAGAATTCTTACGCTGCCAAGTGACACCAGGGATAACACCATTGACAAGGTTATCCAAACTCGTGAAACATCCTCCGCGGTTTTCGATAGAAAAGCAAATAATCCAATGGAGGCAAACGCGAAAATCCAGCAAGCCGCAAGGTGTGTTAATTCTGTATTGAGGCGTCGTAATTTTTTTGTACAGTACATGCCGCCGACAAGAAGAGACAAAGACAATAAAACCAAAGCACTTACCAACGCAACGCTTCTATAGGAGGATAAATTCAGATTGCCTAGATAAACCAAATGTACTGTTACAAAGCATAGCATTGTCAGTATTGTGTCTATTGCTGCATGACTGCGCGGCAAGTCTGGCTCATGTATTAATTGAAACCTTTTAAATAAGGAATTGAATTTGTTTTCATCCGCAGGCTCACTTAAGCTCTCAAGATATAAGTTATCGAGGGCTAAATTGTCTTTTGATGTGTATTTACTCTGTCCGTCAACATGCTTGCTAACTTTCGTTCCAAAATCGGCTAGTTCAGCAGGAGCTACAGATGGTTCTATACCTACTTGTCTTGCAGCCGTGTTGATCTCTAGATCCTCCACACCATTCACTGTTTTGGGTATCCTGTTATATATTTATATAAAAGTTCAATCACCAGCCACATCGACGTGTCCGTGCTTATTCACTCGGTTATGTCAGACATTGTATTTTAGAGCACAAAGTAACTGTGGATAACTGGAACAGCATTTTCATAGGTTACATTTGGTAGTACAACCATCCGATTGGGATTCGTGTCACAGTACTCTCCTGTTTGAATGCAGCGGTATTCGCGTTTCTAGAGCTGGTAGCAGTATTTGACTATTTGTTGGATGGCGAAAACATTTCATCTGCCGCTAACTTCAACTATAGAAGGTTTAATAACAGCGATTCTCAAGTTGTATTATCTTAAAAATTTCGTGAAAAATTTCCTGAAAAATCACGTCAAAATTACGACGCCTACCAATGTGGATGCATTAGAAATGAGATTGTAAAATGAGTCGTACTGATTGACATCAGTGCAGAGATCAGTGTCAAGGAATATGGCTGTGCCATGCTCAATACTAAACTTTTGTTAATTACAACAAGAATCCTGTACGCATCTTGCGCTAACTGATAATTAACTGATTCCTGATCACAGAACCTGACGTGTACAGGAGTCTTGACATACCAAAGTCATAAACCGAACGTTGGCTTGTTCTGTTAAAAATTGTCTGAAATATTCTTTGTAGATCTGCAGCTTCAATCGTTCGTTGCATCTCTCAATCACAGGGAATAAATCATTTTCTAACTTGTTGTTGCCCATTATCTAAAAATGTAAACTATGGAAGAGTTGAACTTAAAGACCAACAGCACGGCAGATGTTGAAATAGTGTTCGTGGGCGGCTGGGGACGAAGCGGCAGTACACTGCTTACTAGAATGCTTGCAGAAGTGCCCGACTTTGTCGCGGTTGGTGAGGTTCGAGATGTCTTTCTTCGCGGTATTATCGAAGATCGAGTTTGCGGGTGCGGTGTGCGATTCAGTGCTTGTGATTTTTGGCAGGCCGTAGGCGACGATGCATATGGCGGCTGGGATCAATTGTCCATATCTCGCATCAAAGAGTTGCGCGTTAAAACTGATAAACCATGGCATGTACCTGCACTCGTCAAACCGGGATTGCGCAACGCCACTGACGAGGCCGTTGATGAATACGGTGAACTACTCTTATCCCTCTATCAATCTATTCGAAAAATCACTGGTTCGCGTTTCATAGTTGATGCCTCAAAAATAGCCTCGTATGGAGCTATTCTGCAGCGTACAGAAGGATTATCGCCCAAGTTTATTCATCTTGTTCGAGACCCTCGCGGTACCTTGAATTCGTGGATGAAACAGGTTCGTATGACGGATGATCTTGACAAGGCTCGCTATATGCCTCGGTACAACACCGGATCAGGCGCTGCAAGGTATGTGGGTTATAACGCCGAGATGCACGTGGTGGCGAGAAAATCTCCGCACATACTTATGAAGTATGAAGACCTTGTTCTCCAGCCAGAGGCTAAAATCAGGGAGATTTTAAAATTGGTTGGTGCGCCTGATGAGACTGATTTATCTCACTTTATCGGTCCTGACGGCGTTAAGTTAGGTGTAAATCATACTATTGCCGGTAACCCAATGCGCCACCAGTCTGGCTGGATCCCGCTTCGCTCAGACGACTCCTGGCGGGAGAAGATGTCCAGGCGCAGGCAGTTAGCTATTGCAGCGATGACTTTCCCACTCATAAAAAAGTACCAATATCAGATACGTACTTCTAACTGAAAAATGGCACTGCAGGCTTCGTTTATCCGAAATACTTAAATAGCAATAGATAAATTTATTTTTCACAATTGTTGATATCGAATTTTCCGGGATTTTGAATGACAGATGACAATTTAAAAGTTGACTTTTTCTGTGTTGGAGTCGCGAAAGCCGGAACTACCACTTTGCACGATCTGCTCTGTCTGCAAAACAATATATCTCTGCCGCAGAGAAAAGAGACCAACTACTTCAGTTTTGGTATTTTGGGAAAGCCGTCCTTTACAGGGCCGCTTGACAATTCCAGCGTTAATGAGCCAACCGTTACCTCGCTGGAAGAATACATCAATGAATTTGACTTCAAACATGGGTCATTGGTCGGTGAAGTCTGCCCTTCTTATTCGCTCGACGGAGCTGCTGTCAATATTTATAAACACAATCCGAAAGCAAAAATAATCATTCTATTAAGAGAACCTGTAAGCCGTGCCTATAGCAATTATCAACACCTGGTGAGAGATGGCCGAGAACCCTCAAGTTTTGAAGAGGCTTTGGCTGCTGAAGATGATCGACTGGCAGAAGGGTGGGAGTGGTTTTGGGGATTAAAGCGCAATAGTTTGTACTTTGATTTTGTTAAAAATTACATAGATATCTTCGGCGAAGAGAATGTAAAAGTCTTGTTATTCAACGATTTCGTGAAGCATCAGGAACAACACTTGAAAGAGGTTATGGATTTTATTGGACTGGATTCCGCTGACGTTGTTTTTGAAGAAATCAGTTCGAATAAATCAGGGGTTGTTTCAGATAAATGGAAACATGCACATAAATTTTTACTCTCGGAGGGAATCGTGAATTCTGCGTTGCGCATTGTAATTCCCCCTAAGTTTCGCAAAAAAATTGGATTGCTATTTAAAAGTTTTTCTACTGTTAAAGGTACTGTTTCGACAGAGACTAAACTCCGACTTACTCAAGAATTCTCTACTGATCTAGTTCAATTGAATGCATTGGTAGGCGGCAAAGTTAGCGATTGGTTGAGAGAAAAAAATGTTCCATAAATTACTCATCGCGTATTTTGGAGCGTTTTTTCTCTTTTGGTTTCTCGGTATTGATCAGCTTTATTTCATAGTAATATGTTTCGCTGGATTTTTTACTTATCTATCTACAGAGGAGCCAAAACCTGCGCGTGAGGTGTGGTTTTTCGCGTTCTTTGTTTTCGCTACATTTTTTTCAGTTTTACAAATTACTACTGCCGATCGGTACGTAACTTATATAAGAAACCAGGGCGTGTACATATCGATATTATTTATTATGGTTTCTGCGACATTCGCATCGGCAAGGAAACCTGACACAACGGATAAGTTGTATTTTGCGCTGCTGATTTTTTCAATACAGTGCTCGATAGTGGCTTTTTTTGCAAGTAGCGGTTTTTCTATTTCATTTAAATCAGTCGCCGGTTACGTCATACCGGACATGGGGTCGAAGTATATAAGTGGAATGTTGAATAAAAATTCAATACAAGCAGAAGCCTCATGGTTTTCTAAAGGTTTCTATCGGCCAAGAGGGTTGATGATGTACCCGAACACCATGGCAGGAGTACTTGCTTCGACTATGGCTATAAAGGCCTATTTTATTTATAAATTTTGGAGAGATCAACTCAAAGTATTCTCAATACTTTGCCTTATCTTTATCTATATGGATATTTTTAGTATTTATTCTTCTTTGAGCCGAAGTACCTGGATCGGTATGGCAATCGCGCTTGTGGCCTTTCCTTTTGCATTTAAAACTAATATCACGGCCAAACTTCTACCAATATTAGTAGGTGTTGTCGTGATCGGCTTCTTGTTTTTAACAGGACTAAGCGACGGTATAGAATCCAGACTCGTTGATAAAACCCATTCCAACGAAGGCCGTGGATTAAACTACCTATTGATATGGCAAGAGACGACATCTTCAATTGACAAGATGCTTTTCGGGCATGGAACACAAATAGATCATTGGATGCTGAATATTCCGCTGGGTTCACATAGCACCTATCTGGGAATATTTTTTAAGTTTGGGGTAATAGGGTCTATTTTCTTTCTGTTGTTTTTATTCTTTCTTTACAGACGGGCCTCTAACTTAACAGCAAGAGTCAGCATGCTAAACTCTGGTGGTGGTAATTACATCCGACCCTATTTTTTATGCTTTGCACTTATTACCCCTATCGTTCAAATGGCGTTTATCGAGGTAGATGTAGATCTGAGTTATGCGTTGTACTTTTCAGTGGTAGTCTACCTGATTGGGCAAGAATGCATAATCGTAGAGGACCGACTTAATGGCTTGTTCGAAAATACTATGGAAGAAAGGTATCCAGTAGCTGGTTATTCGGGCACTCAATCTCCCATCCCTTCGTCAGCATAGTTGTTCTCCAAGGGCTCGGGAAGCAATCTGATGGCAGGCACAGTATCATAGTCCACCATGGGTTATAGTCATACCACCCTTCAAACTGTACATGACGTACCGGCCAGGAAGACAGCTACTCGATCAGTAACTGAGCGCTGTAAGCTATGAGAATGTACGTATGAATAAACACCAGGAATTCACGCTAAGCGTATCGCAGCACGTCGCAACACCTTGTGATATTGAAGCCAGCTTGACGCGCATTGAAAAGCAATTGACACAATGTACTGCCAAGAACTCAGATCTTTTGCTGGTTCCCGAAGCCAGCCTGACAGGCTACAACATTCAGGCCAGCGATGCCGCTGCGCTCGCTATCCCCAAAGACAGTGATACCACTGACAGGCTAAGAACCCTGTGCCAGCAACAACAAACCGCATTGGCTTATGGCTATATCGAAAATGATCACAGCACATTGTACAACAGTGTCCACGTTATCGATGCCCAAGGCAACAGTGTTGCCCATTATCGGAAGACGCACCTTTGGGGAGATCTTGATCGACGCCTGTTTGAAGCCGGTGACAGTTTTTCTGATGTCTTTGAATTGAATGGCTGGCATCTGGGACTGCTGATTTGCTACGACGTTGAATTTCCCGAGTGTGTTCGGCATATGGCGCTGCAAGGTGCTGAATTGTTGCTGGTACCCACAGCTTTGATGACGCCATGGACGTTTGTAGCCGATCATATGATCAGAGCACGTGCCGCCGAAAACCAGCTGTACCTGGCGTATGCCAACTACTGCGGTCAGGAGAACGCCATTGAATATGTTGGACTCAGCGCTATCATAGATCCGACAGGGGAATTGCTTGCAAATGCAGACGATAAACCCCAAATGCTGACTGCAAGCTTGAAAAAAGACGTGATCAAGACGATTCGCGCAAGCGTTCCGTACCATGCCGACAGGCGCCCCGATCTATACCGGAAACCCATATGAGCACACGTTCTGGCGTGAGTGTTTTCGGGCCGGACTTCCCGTTTGGCTATGATCATTGGATACAGCACGAATCAGGACTGGGAAGCATGCCAGACGTGCGCCACGGAGAGACCATTGCAATCATCGGCGCAGGCTTATCAGGCATGGTGGCAGCATTTGAGCTGATGAAACTGGGGCTGCGACCATTGGTGTTTGAAGGCGGACGCATAGGCGGCCGACTCCGCTCACAAGGCTTTGCTAATGCACCCAACACCATTGCCGAGCTGGGCGGTATGCGCTTTCCTGAATCCGCTACCACATTGAACCACTATATAGATTTGTTGCAACTTGAACGCCGTGCGTTCCCAAACCCACTGACCCCGGCCGCAGGCACAACCGTCATTGATCTGGAGGGTACGCCACTGCTGGCGCGCAGCATCGCAGACCTGCCACCACTGTTTCAGGAAGTTGCTGATGCCTGGCGTGATGCGCTGAATACCCACGCACATTTCAAGGAGCTACAGCAAGCCATTGCACAGCGCGACGTTGAGACTATAAAGCATCTGTGGAATCCGCTAGTGCGGGAATGGGATGATCGTACCTTCTACGATTTTCTGGCAAGCTCCAGAGCATTTCGCCAATTGAGCTTTCGGCACCGCGAGGTATTTGGTCAGGTGGGTTTTGGCACCGGTGGCTGGGACTCGGATTTTCGCAACACCATGCTTGAGATACTGCGTGTTGTACTGACAGAATGCGATGATCACCAGCACTACATTGTCGGGGGCGCCGAACAGATACCACGTGGCCTATGGGCTATGACACCCACATGCGTACACTGGCCAAAGGGTACCTCTGTGAGCAGCTTGAATCATGGGGCAACACGCAGCGGTGTTTGCAGGATTGAACGCGTCAACGAGCACACCTTACGAGTTACTGACAACTACGCTAATCAATATGAGGTTCCTGTCGTGCTGACGACCTGTCAAAGCTGGTTGTTAACCACCAGTATAGAGACGGATGAGTCGCTGTTCTCGCAAGCACACTGGATGGCGCTGGATCGCACCAGCTACATGCAATCCGCGAAAACTTTTGTCATGGTTGATCGACCCTTTTGGAAAGATATTGACCCCCAAACCTTGCAGCCATGCATGAGTATGACCCTGACTGATCGCCTTACTCGCGGCACCTATCTGTTTGACAATGGCGATAACCAACCTGGCGTGATCTGCCTGAGCTATACATGGATGGCCGATGCCTTGAAGATGCTGCCGCTCTCAGCGCCCGAGCGCGCAAGACTGGCACTGGATGCCCTGCAGAAAATCTACCCCAGGCTTGATATTCGCAGCCATGTGGTCGGTCACCCCATGACCATCTCGTGGGAAGCAGATCCTAACTTTCTCGGGGCTTTCAAGGGTGCATTGCCCGGACACTATCGATACAACCGCCGCATGTTCAGTCACTTCATGCAGCAAGAGTTCTCAGCCTCCCAGCGTGGGATTTTTATAGCAGGTGATGATGTTTCGTGGACACCAGGCTGGGCAGAAGGTGCGGTACAAACTGCCCTGAACGCCGTGTGGGGAATTACGCATCATCTCGGAGGTAGAAGCTGCAACGATAATCCAGGACCAGGGGATCTATTTTCGCAATTGAAACCTGTGGATCTGGATGACTGAGCAAAGCCTGTCGAGACAATAGAACCTGCCCATACACCGCTCGCAATTGGCCTGCAGCTCAGCTACTGCTAAGCTCGGCTTACCCTGTTCATCAGATCCAGTTGCTGCCCAAATCCGTCTTCATTCATTCCTTCTAACAAGGCTCGCTGAAAGAATGCCGCTTGAGATTCTGGAGCAAGTCCATTAATCGGAGGATTAAGATCAAGGTTCGTCGGAAATGCATACCCTTCAGCAGTTGCGGCGATTGCTGCGGATAGCTCGGCAACACTCAACCTACTTTCGGCTAAGGCTTGAACAGCGTGAGGGAACGCCAGCCTGCACATCCTGTCTCGATCTACTGACTCCGTGGTGCGGCCAAATGCAGAAGAGACCTGCAACAGATTGACAAGCCGGTGAATGCCTTGACTCGTATTCGCCCCTGCTGCATGAAACAGTGCAGGATTGAAAAAAACAGTATCGCCTTTGGCCAGCGGCAACTGCACATGGCGCTCTTCAAACTTCGCTCGAAAATCGTCTCTGCGCCAGGCCACATAGCCACGATGATAGGCTTGCGAGAATGGCAGCAGTTTCGTTGGACCACTGTCTAAAGGCATATCACAATGTGCAATGGCCCCTTGCAGTGTGAGCATTGGCGAGACATCGTGGACATGCACTGGATAAGATGCGCTGGCGTCGGCTGTTTGAAAACCCAGATGGTAATCGCGATGCGGCTGTTGCGAAGCACCTCCAGGGTGCACCAGATTCACCTGAGCCGTCATCTGATAGTCAGGTCCTAGCCACGCTTCGCAAATAGTAGCGATGGCCGTATTTGCAAAATAATCCATGTGCACATCCGGCGCGTTTTCGCAGAGCTTCTGGAGTGAGTTCCAAATCCTGTCGTTGCTACCTGCCGCTGCAAAGTGATCGGCACCGCCACCCATGCTCTGCTTTTCTTCCGCGATAATGCGCTCAAATATGCAGGTTGCCTTATCGAGTACCGACGTGTCGGCATAGGTATTTTTAAGAGCCACGACTCCAGCCCCGACGCGAAGAACGCGCGCCCACTCTGCCATGATTTGTCTGCGAGATTGATGTTCTTCGAGAGCTGGACGCAATTTCTGCATATCGTAAACGGGAATGTTTTTTTCGATTGCAGAGGCGTAAGGCACGTCATCGGCACGCGTGCTTTGGTCAATGAGTGCGGTAAATTCCTGCAGGTCACAGGTCTCGGGGTCGTAATAGCCAGCAATCGACTCGCCACGTTCTTTCATAACAATTCCTCCAACTTTAATATCAGGATAGCGCGATTGGCGTTATATTGACTACGGAAACACATCAGAAACACATCAGATGACGCATCGCTTTCCTATTAAAGTGATCGCCCGGCAAGCAGGCTTGGGAACAGCAACAGTCGATCGGGCACTAAACAAACGGGGCTATGTTAGCCCTCAGACTAAGCTTCGTGTGTTCGCTGCCATTGAAGAACTAACCGGGCAAGAGACCCAACTCGCCGCCCGAGGCAGACGGCTGTTTTTTGATGTCGTGGTTGAGGCGCCAGTTCGTTTTAGTCGCGAGGTGAAGATGGCCGTAGAGGCTGTGCTTCCCCAGATGGAAACAGCGGTTTGTCGATCTCGCTTTGTGCTGCAAGAAATCATGCAAGAGGATGAAGTTGTTGATGCTCTGATGCGCATAATGAAACGCGGCAGCCACGGTGTCTGCCTTAAGGCGCGAGACACGCCCAAGATCAGAGACGCGGTGAACAGTTTGTCTGCGAACAATATTCCGGTTGTGACCCTGGTGACGGATATTGGAGGCACTGAGCGGCGTGCCTATGTGGGCCTGGACAACGCTGGCGCCGGACGTGTTGCTGCATACCTTTTAGCAAAGACTGTCGGCGATGTTTCCGGATCGGTCTTGACTACACGCAGCCATGAGCGCTTTCTGGGAGAAGAGGAACGCGAGACAGCCTTTGTCGAGACCCTGGCAAGCCAGTGTGCACAACTGCGAGTTGTTGCAGTTCACGGTGGCAGCGGCGTCGATGTTGAAACACCCGGAATCCTGAAGCGTGTTATGAATGGCATCCCCGATCTGTGCGCAGTGTATTCTATGGGTGGCGGCAATCGCTCAATCCTGGACACGCTCAAGCACAACGGACTTACCCCTGATGTGTATATTGCACACGACCTGGATCAGGAAAACCGAAGTTTGATTTTGGAAAAACGGCTGGATTTTATTTTGCATCACGATTTGCATGCAGACATAAAAAACGCGTTGCATGCATTCCTTGCCTATCATCGAATTTCAAAGCAATGGGGGGATGCGACTCTTTCGACGGTTCAGATTCTGACTCCTGAAAACATCCCTGCGTAAAGGCCTTGACGACTGCTATCGCTTATGTATTCAGGAACAACTAATCATACAATCTGATAAGCCCTTCTCTGAGCAGCACCGCTATACAAAATTTCAGAGCAGTGAAGTTGACGGCTTCCTGATCAGCGATACTGACAGCATCCTTATCGTAGCGAGGTCGGTTGACCCTAATGATTTGACTATGCGGCGGCAGGGGCGACGTTCTAACAAGATCTACGCTGAGTTAGAAAAGCGGCCAGGGATTGCCCCTGACCACGACTCTCAATGACGTTCTATTTAAAGCGAAAGCTATTCTGGAATTTCGTCCAGGGGATGGTGAAAGGTTTTGAAACACCATTCTTGCTAGCTATCGTCACCGTTGCACTCGATTCATCTCCGCCATCTGCATCAAATACCAACGAGCTGCTGTCCAACTGAGAGAAAATTTTGATCTTGCCGCGATTGAAGTATTGTTGAATAGAAGAGTCCACAATATCAAGGCCATCGTTGAGTTCTACGCCAGTTGACGAGTTCAAGCCCGGCAGCCCCATGATGAACCCGCCAACTGTCTTGGCGGAACGGTTTACCACACTTGGAGAGCCACGCCTGAGAACAAAGTCGTACTCATTGCTCGCGTTGCCAACAAGCACATTGGTATCGCCTGGACCCTGATATGAGTATATCAAATTATCAACATCCACCAGATTCTGCGCGTCAACTGATGATGGTTTGTCGCCAGTGATTTGGCGGTACTCTCCTCTGATGCTGATGCGCTCATCAGTGCCGGTTAATACCAGGTAGTCCTTGAAGCTGAGCTCTATGGATTCATTGTTGCCCTCAGGCAGAAATCTCACCACATCGCCATCAATGAGATCATCACCGATCTGACATGAATCGTAACTGTGGCTGTATCTCTGTGCGCTCAATCCCTCGGTACTGAAATTTTCGTACAGTGAGCCACCGTTGCTACAGGAGTAGGTGCGTTCTCGTGTGGTGTTATCAGGATTATCTGGTCGGGCTTCGCTGACTATGCTCAAGCCTGAATTGTCAAAATCAATACTTCCCGCAGAGATCATGCGACTGTCATAAGCGGTACCGTTAAGCACTTTGAAAACTTGACGAATGAGTGACTCCGCATTTGTAGCATTGATTTGTTGCCCATCAATGGGTGCCACTGGACCTGCTTTAACTTCCACGTTAAATCGCTCACCGCTTGTGTGGTTTATGACTATGAATGTTCCGGGCTGCACTTCGCAACGTGTGCCACCTTCACAGAGGCTTGCAAGCGTCTCTGCATTTTGTACTTGATACCAACCATCATCCGGCCAGGAGATGGTGTAATCGCGCACTTTGACCGAACCGCTTGACGCTTCTCCGACAAACACATTTGTGCGCAGATTAAGGCTGTGGTTAATGACTACGTACTGCCCATTGGCAGGTACGCTGCAAGAGGCTTCGCCATTACATATTTCAGCATAGGTGTTGCCACCAAGCACTTGATACCAACCATCAACTGACCAGCTAATGGTTTTACCTGAGATTGATAATGTGCCAGGGAAAGACTCT